>PJUE01000297.1_pt1 | contig 41954 bp, 36 predicted proteins | sample 1512171 | NCBI WGS metagenome assembly PJUE01 (sample SAMN08177674, study PRJNA422409) | Feces metagenome, whole genome shotgun sequencing project. | isolation source: Chicken feces (3) enriched on wood chips: alkali lignin treatment | host: Gallus gallus | place: USA: Madison | collected 2015-01-15
GCATCAACAAAGCTCGTGCACCGCGCAACAGTCCTGCCATCCGAGCATCGGAGCAGCCTCCGATTTCGTCGACATGGCCTTTCAGCGCCGGGCAGCGCTCCAGCATGTCGATGATCTGCTCATTTTCCCAACCGCGCCGACCGATGATGACGAGCCGTGGAATCTGTTCAGCGGGTAGTGTCTCGGCAAGATGGCGCCACAGGTTCAGTAGCAGCAGGTGGTTCTTGCGCGGCTCGATAGTGCCCAAGCATACGAAATAGGGGCGGCCGTCTCCTGGTTCAGGAGCTGTGGTCGCGAGATCCTCTGTTCCAAGTAGCGCGACATGGATAGCAACTTCGCGCCCGCTGCTCTCGATCCAGGGATGAAGCGAGCGACCGGTTGCTGCCGAATTGACCACAGCCGCATCAGCCAGCTGCGCAACCGTTTCAATACGACGCTGATGCAGCGCAGCTCCGGAAGGCCGTGCATATTCGGGAAACTCTATCGGGATCAGGTCGTGAACCAGGCAAAGAAATTTGGCCTTTTCAAGGGCAAGAATCTTTCGAACTTTGTTCGCGTTCGTGAGGTGATGTGGAGAGGCTTGAACATATACCCCACCAGTCCCGCACCCCTTTGATGAAGGCAGCAGCGTGGCAAGCTGGGGCATGACGGAGGAAAGGGAGCGTTGGCGCGGACTGCCATCCTCGCGGGACCAGCGTCGCTCCAGTTCATCGAGATAGGCCAAGGCGGCCGATCGTGAGAGTCGGCCATAAAGTCCCGTGGGATGAACAGCCGCAAATGCCAGAACTTCGCCGTAATGGGCTAGCAAACCCCTAGCGTAAGCCATCTCGACCCGATCCACCCCTGAGGGCGTAGAATAACGCACGCGCGAGATTAGGCGCGAGATATCGAGGATAACATTATCCATGATAAATTTGGTACCAACCAGATATCTATAGTATCTTTTAGATACTAAATAATAGGAGGGACGTTCAGTCCTTTGCAGCGACTAGCGCTTCCAGCGCTCGTTCCAGCACGGCACCCAAGGGCAGATCAAGCTCGTCGGCGATGCGGTAGAGTTCCGCGATCGTCTCCTCGGTCGCCTTGATGTTGATCTGGCGATTGCGTCCGGTGGTGCGACGTCGGCGGCGCGGCGGCGAGGCAGGCGAGGGCGCAGCCGGAGCAACGTCGGGATCGGCAGTGCGGCGTTGGGCTTTGCGGCTTGGGAAGCCGCTGGCTTGGGCAATCTCCTCGATCGCGGTGGTAGGGACCGGCTTTGGCGTATTCTGTGGCACAAAATCATCGAGGTCGCCGAAAGGGTTGGCTCTGCTCATCATGCAGCTCCTACGTTAGAAGTGGCTGAGGACGTATTGGCGCTTCCACGCGCAGCACGTAGCCTTTCAACGACTTCAGCCGTAAATTGCTCGGCATTGGCCTGAGCCTTGTCGAGGTTGGACACTTCTCGTGGGTCGAGATTCTCCAGCGTCTGCTGGAAGGAGAACACCGCGCGGAACGCCTCGCGCTCGTTTAGCTGGGTATCGAAGACCGGAACCCCGGCATCGATCAGGCCGCCTTGGATATGACCCATCGTGCGCGTACGAATAATGGGGCTCGTGCGGGTGAGTAGGACACCATAAGGCACGGCGCGCCCGGTCATCTTTTCGTGTTGCTTGAGCACGCGGATAGCCCGGCTTGCCTGCTCGGCGTCGAGTTGTGAACCTTGCATTGGGATGATCACCAGGTCGGCCTGGCTGACAGCCAGCAGCACGATCTTGGCCGCCGTACCTTCAAGATCGACAACGACGAAAGGCGTCTGAGCGGCGGCTTCTTCGATACGGTCTATCACATTATCCTCGTCCACATTGGCGAGGATCGTCAGGTTTGCGGGCAGGGCAGTGCCCTTGCTCCAGGCGGCGATCGGATGATTGGGATCAGCATCGACCACTGTGACAGGCGCTGCGCGAGCCAGTTCAGAGGCGAGCAAGAGGGCGGCGGTAGTCTTGCCCACGCCCCCCTTGGGACTGACGAAGACAACGGTAGGCATGGGGTGTCTCCCGGAAGAAGAGGTACCTTCATAGTATCCATATGGTATCGCGGTCAATTAGATATGCGGATTGCAGAAAATCAAAATGATGCCTACAGGTATCTAAAAGATACTAGGATAGTATCCACCGAAATCTGCTATAATCCCGTATACTTTGGGTGGCGGAAAAGTTGGCTGTATGGACGGGGGGAGGGGCAGCCGCTATGTCACATATCCTGTTCGTTCCCGCGCTTTTGGCGTGCACGGGCTGCTATCGATAAAGCCGGAAGCCTTAGTGTGGTACTCTTGAACCCAATGCGATGGATGCGGAGCAAGTCCGCGAAAAGCGCCGTTTGCGCCGGAGTATTACAATGATCCAGTGCGCGATCCTGTGCGGCGGTCTTGGTACCCGCCTCGGCACATTGACCGCCAAAACGCCCAAGCCCTTGCTTCAGGTGGGAGAGGGGCCGTTTTTGGAAACGCTGATCTTTGAGCTAGGGCGCCAAGGCATTCGCAAGGTGCTGCTGCTTGCGGCTTTCCGATCGGAACAAATAGAACTGTTCGCCGCGAGCTCAGCGGCTGCAAACCGTTTCGGCATGACTATCGAGGTGGCGATCGAACCCGATCGTGCGGGAACGGGTGGTGCGATCTGGCACGCTCAGAACCAGCTTGACGATCGTTTTCTGCTTATCAACGGTGACACTTGGTTTGACGTCCCAGTCCTTTCTCTCTGGTCAGCAATGGAAGCTGTCGGAAATGGGAAAGGTGTCGTGGGCGCAGTGGCTCTGCGTCATGTCGATGATGCATCACGCTACGGGGCGGTAACACTCGAGGATGGCGTAATCACCGCCTTTTCGGAAAAGCAGCCAGATCCCGCAGGTGGGTATATTAACGGTGGCGTGTATTGCTTCTCAAAGGACATCTTGGATCTGCTGGGGCCGCAATCGTCGCTGGAGATCCACGCATTATCCGTGCTTGCATCGCGGCAAGCACTACTCGGCTTGCCGTTCGATGATGCCTATTTCATCGACATAGGGATTCCCGACACTTACGAACGGGCGCAAACTGAAATTCCTGCCCGCCGCCGCCGACCGGCAGCCTTTCTTGATCGAGATGGAGTTCTTAACGAGGATCTGAACTATGTCGGATCGCGTGAGCGCCTGCGCTTCATACGAGGAGCGGCAAGAGCGGTCGCGAAGCTGAACAATGCGGGATACTATGTTTTTGTAGTTACAAACCAGGCGGGAATTGGCCGCGGTTTATATACTGAGGCCGATCATTTAGGCCTGATGCAGCATATCGCCGAGCAGCTGGCAGGAGAGGGGGCCCATATCGACGATCAGCGATATTGCCCATTCCATCCTGAGGCTAGCTTGGAGCAGTTCCGGGCGACACATCCTTGGCGCAAGCCCGAGCCTGGGATGTTGCTGGACCTTATGGCGCACTGGCCGGTGGACATCGACCACAGCTTCATCATCGGTGACCGTGAGACGGATCTTGCTGCGGGCGCTGCGGCCGGGGTGCGCGGCTTTCTCTTCGAGCATGGCGATCTCGAAGTTTTCGTTGACGGGATTCTCGCTGCGGAGGCTTTGTGCCGACCTGTTGGGAACCCTGTCGAAGCGTCGAATTGAATGACGCAATCACCCTGCGGGATCAAAGGCATGACCATTGCGGAACTCGTTGCTCTGAACGACGAGGATTTTCTCCACGAAGCTTACCGGCTCGTGCTGGGACGCGAAATCGATAACTCGGGACTTGAAGGATATCGTCGCAAGCTTGCGCAGGGACGAAGTAAGCAGTCGGTCCTGGCAGCACTGGCGCGTTCAAAGGAGGCACAGGCCCGGTTCGCTCCGCCTACGTTGCTCGAATTGCCAGAAGAGACGTTTGTGGACGCTGTCTATATCCGCTTGCTTGGCCGCAATGCCGATGCCGAGGGAATGCGACATTATCTGGAGCAGATTGGCAGGCATGGCGACAGGGTAAAAGTTCTGCGCACTATCAGCAGTTCGCAGGAAGCACGTCGGCACGACCCAGTGGGCTGGGCTTTCCGCCGCGAGTTGGACGAACTTGTCCGTCGCGAGGGTAGCTTGTTGGGGTGGCGCAGGTTGCTGCCGGCGCGGAGCGGAGCGCTTTCGCGGAATCGCTCCGCGCCGGCAGAATTTGATATTTTTGCCAAGCAGATGTTGCAGGTCCAGCGTGAGGAAAATGCCGCCCTTAAGGACCAAGTCATCCTTCTGGCCAGCGCGGTCGAGGGTCTTGCTGCCGCGCAGAAGAGGGATGCCGCACGCATCGACGAACTAGTTGCTGCGATTGCCGAAGCAGGCCGCCCTGCCTGAGATGAGGCTGCCTATAAGGCCTCCAACAGTAAATCTCCATAAGCGGACTGAACCCTTAGATAGCATATGATCAAAGCCGTACTTCCTCCTGCTTCGTCCAGATCTGTATCCATCGTAATTGCAACGGCCGGCCGAGCTACGTCGCTGGACCGAACGCTGCAGAGCTTGCGCCAATTGCGCTATCCGTTTTTCGAGGTCATTGTTGTCCTGGGGCCATCGACGGACGAGTCCGCGCAAGTGGTTGCTCGGCATGCCGATTTCGTTCGCCTAACAACGATCGACAGGCTTAACCTGTCGGCTGCGCGCAACATCGGCATCGCTCATGCGCGTGGAGATATCGTGGCTTTCATCGACGATGATGCCATACCCGAGCCGGACTGGCTGGACCTGCTGCTCACTGGCTATGACGATCCTAAAGTCGCGCAGGTCGGCGGGTTCATCCGCGACAATCGCGGGATTGACTTCCAGGCGAAATTCTTGGTGGTTGATCGCTTCGGCGATTCAACCGATTGTGAGACCTATCCCGATAACCTTGGTCCGAATCGCTTCCTTGCCCTGACCGGCACCAATTTCTCGGCGCGCCGTGATCGGCTGCTGGAGATCGGAGGCTTCGATGAGGAATATGCCTATTTCCTAGACGAGACCGACGTAAGCGTACGCCTGCATGACCGAGGATGGGGAGCGGTCATCGTCCCTGAGGCGGAGATCCACCACAAGTACGAAGCCAGCCATATGCGCACCGCCACTCGCGTGCCGCGCACTATGTATCCAACCGCACGCTCAAAGGCGTACTTCTGCTGTGTCCACGGGAGGAATCAGTGGACACTTCATGAAGTCATGGAATATCTTGCCGATTTCGTGCGTAAGGAGCGGGCTTGGAAAGGTGACTTGTTTCGGTATGGCCATGCCGACCAAGCTACGGTTGACCGGCTGATAGAGGAAGTTGAACGGGGTGTGCGTGACGGCGTGCGCGACGCGTTTTTCCATTTTGGGCCTCAGGGTCTGCTTGCCGACCGCTTGACCGATCACGTCGACGATGCATCCGAATTTCGCAGGTTCGCTCTGCCGCTACCAGCGCAGGACCGGCTGCGTTTGTGTTTCCTGTCACAAGACTATCCGCCGGTAGGAAGCGGCGGTATCGGCCAGTGGACCCGTGAGATGGCAACCGGGTTAGCTGCGCGCGGGCATGAAGTCACAGTGATTTGCCGGAGTGAGACGGATTATCCCTACATCGACTTCGTAGATGGAGTTTGGGTCCATCGCATCGTTGTTCACTCGGCTGATCCGGCACAGGCGGAGCGTGAGGACGTGCCGCTGACGCTGCTGAACTACAGCGCTTCCGCCGCGGCGGAAATTGAGCGTATCCAGATGCGGCGTCGGTTCCAAGTCGTGTGCGGGCCGATCTTCGATCTCGAACCCCTCGCCGCGTTGCGTAACCTAGACATCCCGACTGTCATCAGTCTCCAGACGACTTACAAGCTCGCTCTACCGCACAAACCTGACTGGATGGGTAACGCATGGTACCGCAAGTCACATGTCGATAAGGTCATCGCGAAAGAAAAGGAATTGCTGAAAACAGCTCCTTTCATTCTGGCAAACACGCGCGCACTCGTTTCGGATTTGGAGATGGGATACGGTGTTGCATTAAGTTCGGACAGAGTCACGGTTATACCTCACGGCATTGAGGATCTGGCGCGCGGTTTCGAAGCCTTACCTGCGATGCCGGGCGTAGTGAGGCTGCTTTTTGTCGGAAGGCTGGAACTGCGCAAGGGAGTGGACCTCCTGTTGGAGACACTCCCTGGGCTTCTGCGCGACTATCCGCAGCTTGAAGTGGACATCGTCGGCGATGACGGCCAAGTGATCGAGGGTGATACTCTGCGTCATCGTTACGAGGGACGCTGGCGTGATGCGGGTATCGATATAGCGCGCGTGAAATTCTACGGCGCCGTCTCCAGAGAGGAATTGCTGCGGCACTACGCGAGTTGCGACATCTTTGTCGCCCCGTCACGCTATGAATCATTTGGGCTGATCTACGCCGAGGCAATGACTTTCGCAAAGCCAGTAGTCGGACTGGCGGTAGGCGGCGTTGTCGACGTGATCGAGCATGGTGTAAACGGCCTACTGGTAGAGCGTGATGATCCGGTGCTCTTGAGTGATGCAATCGCTCGCCTGATAGACGATCCGGTTGCCAGAAGGACGATGGGGCAGGCGGGCCGGGCCTTGTACGAAGAGAAGTTTAATATCGAAAATATGGTGGAAGCTACTGAGAGCTATTTCCGAAAGGTAGCTTTTGCCCGATAGCCCATCGTACTGCGGATGGAGATCAAGATGCTGAATAGTCGCGCTGGAATGATCAATGGCAATGTCGGGTCGCAAAGGCTCATTCGTGGGAGAACGGTAATCGAGAGTGACTTTGGCCGCGAAGGCCATGCACTTTATGGACCTTACCAGCCTCTTCCCGCAGGCGAATATTTCGTCCAATTCCGGATTAGTGCGATCGATTTGGGAGATACCCCGGACGAAGAGATTGTCGCTGCCATCGACGTCTCGATTGACGGCGGCAGGGAGAACGTTGCGGTGCTCGAAATCACTGCCGGCATGTTCCGCCGTGGTCTCGACAAGTTTACGCTTGATTTCGTGCTGGTGAACAAGGCTGTCGTCGAATACCGCATCTGGGTTCCTGGCAAGGCCAGACTGGAGATGGATGCCTATTGTCCGGTGGGAAGGCGTGGAATGGAGCCCGAAGCGATCCAATTCCCTAAGGTGGTGAATGGTGTCCCGGACATTCTGCGAAGCCACGAGGAGCGCTTACGCCATCTCTACGAGCGTGGGTTTTCAATCGCCGTCGAGGGAAGCGATGCCCTGCTCGCCAAGGACGGAATTCGGTTTCATGCTCGAGAAGCGGATGATCTTCATCTGATCGAGGAAATTTTCCTGGAGCAGGTCTACAACTTCGAAAGCAGTCGGCCGACTGTAGTAATTGATATCGGCATGAATTTGGGGCTCGTGTCGATGCAGTTCGCGCGTAACCCGATCGTGAAGAAGGTCTATTCCTTCGAGCCGTTCCCTTCGACTTACGGGCGGGCGCAGGCTAATCTTTTGCTCAACCCCTCACTCGCAACCAAGATCGTGCCCACCAACGCCGGTGTCGGAGAGATTGATGGCCCATTGAAAATCCGCGTGCAGGACAATGGCGATTCCGGAGCTCGGTCCACTCGCGACACTGGCCAAGGCGAAGAGATCGAACTGGCAATGTCCTTAGCACCGCGGGTTCTGCGCGAAGTGCTCGACGCCAATCCTGGCTGCGATCTGGTTATCAAGATCGACTGCGAAGGTGCCGAGTACGGCATTTTCGAGAAGATTGCGCAGGCAGGGCTGTGGGAACAAGTCAGTGCCGTGATGGTCGAGTGGCATCATGCCATTCCTGGAAAGACCGGGGCTGATCTGATCGAACCGCTCAAGCAGGCGGGGTTCATTGTGTTTGACCGATCGCCTCATACTCTTGTGAACAACTACAACGGCTTTTTCTATGCCGTGCGTCAGAACGGAGCGGGCCTAGCCTGATGGGTATTGTGTCCTACGCCCAAAATTTCGAGGACGTCATTCTGTGGCGTGCTCTGGGACACATTCCGAATGGCTCTTATGTCGATGTCGGGGCACATCATCCCGACATCGATTCTGTCAGCAAGGCTTTTCACGATCATGGTTGGCGGGGGGTTCACGTCGAACCGGGGCCGGACGTGGCCGCGTTGTTGCGGGAGAAGCGCCCCGGCGACACGGTGCTTCAAGCCATCGTTTCGAACGAGACGGGCGTCAGATCCTTCTACGAGACGCCAGGTGGGGGCCTTTCGACGGCTGATCGCGAGGTTGCGGAGTTTCACTTAGAGCACGGCCATGTGCCGGTCACGGCCACCAACGTTGTGTCAATCACTCTGGATGACGTACTAGATCAAGTTCTAGGTGATGAAATTCACTGGATGAAGATAGACGTCGAGGGGTTTGAGCGACGGGTGCTGCTTTCATGGCAGACATCAAGTCGGCGCCCGTGGATCGTTGTTATTGAAGCGACCTATCCCAAGACAAGCACTTCGACACATGATCAATGGGAAGACATAGTTCTCTCCAAGGGCTATAGCTTCGTCTACGGTGATGGACTCAACCGCTTTTACCTCAGCGATAATCACTTCGATTTGCGTGAGCGCCTGATCTATCCGCCTAACGTCTTTGACGAATTCCAGATCAACCCCAGCGGCGGTTCCGTTTTTTCGCAGGACATGAAAGCGTTCATGGAAGGCGAAGTATTCGTCCGCGAAGAGCGCATAGCTCAACTCGAGGTTGAACTTGCTCAGGCGCACTTGGAATTGCGCAAGACCGCGAAGCAGCACGCATTGCAAACCGCACTACACGAACAAGCAAGGGCATCGTGGAAAGAGGCGATCGAACATGCCGATGGTCTTGTGGAGCGCTTGTTGGAAAGAGAATCCGATATAGCCGAGCAAAGGCATCTTATCGCCTCGCAGAACCTGCGTCTGGCGCGGTTCGATGAAGACATGGCGGAGATGAAGACGGCGTTTGATGTACTCTTCACACGCGATACTCTAACGCGCGCATTGCTTGCACGCTCGCTGACCGAGCGTTCACGGCCCTGGCCTCTGCGGGTCTGGCGCCAACAGAGGAATGGCTCGGCGCTTGGCGGACTAATGGCATTGCCAGATAGTGATTTCGTTGATGGTGCTTATCGTGCCATCCTTGGACGTGAACCGGACCCTCATGGCAAGGCGCATTATCTTGCCAAGCTTGTCCAAGGCCGGAGGCGAGCCTGGCTGCTGGATAATCTAGCTTCTTCCAGCGAAGCCCGAACCCATATGAGCGGGAACGACCTTGACGATCTTGGGAATGAAGATTTCGTCGATGCGGCGTATCGCAGAGCGTTGGGGCGTGCCCCTGATCCCGAGGGCAAAACGCACTACGCGGAGAGGCTGGATGCTGGGCTGCCAAGGGCGGAATTGATGCAGGCGCTGCGTAATTCCCCTGAGGGACGGGCGGTTGGCGACGGAATACAGCACGAGATCGATGATTTGGTACGGCGCCGACGCAGCCTGTTGCGCTGGCGAACGTGGCTACACGCCGATCCTTTGCCGCCGCTGCACGTGGAATCCAGCTATGGAGTAATCGGCCTCGCTGACCATTCAGTGGGCGCGCAGGAGAGTTCTGCGCCGACCGATAATTCTACTATAGGAGGGATCCAGATTCTAGAGAACAAGATTGGCCTGCTCGCCGCAGCGATCGAGGGCATCGGCAACCGTCGATGAAGAAATACATGCTGCGCAGGCTATCGCGTCCAGACGACTTTTTCTGTCAGGGTATGAACTCGTGAACGGTACCATCGAGGTTTGATGGCAAATGAATCAACGCAAGGTGGCAAGGACGAAGGAATATGTTGAGTATGCCTGAGTTCCTGACTTCCCCGGCCGAACGGCTGACCGTCTCGATCGTCATCTGCACCGCCGGTCGTGCAGAATCGCTCGATCGGACGCTGCAGAGCCTACGGCAGTTACGGTATGAGTGGTTTGAGGTCGTCGTGGTCGATGGCTCGCGCGATGAGCAAAGCGCGCAAGTGGTCGCGCGTCATAGAGATTTCCTCCGCTATGTTAAGTGCCCTGAGCTCAATCTGTCCATGTCGCGTAACATCGGCATCGCTCATGCGCGCGGAGATATCGTGGCATTCATCGACGATGATGCCATACCCGAGCCGGACTGGCTGGACCTGCTGCTCACCGGCTACCACGATCCTGAGGTCGCGCAAGTCGGCGGGTTCATCCGCGACAACCGAGGCATCGACTTTCAGGCGAAGTTCTTGGTAGTCGACCGTTTTGGTGATTCCACTGTTTGCGAGACTTATCCCAAGAACCTTGGCGAAAATCACTTTCTTGCCTTGACTGGTACCAATTTCTCGGCGCGCCGGGACCGGTTGCTGGAGATCGGGGGCTTTGACGAGGAATACGCCTATTTCCTCGACGAGACCGACGTAACTGTTCGGCTACATGATCGGGGGTGGGACTCGGTCATTATTCCTGAGGCAGAGATTCACCACAAATATGAAGCTAGCCACATACGCACGGCTACTCGTGTGCCGCGGACCATGTATCCACAACTTCGCTCCAAAGCGTACTTCTGCTGCGTCCATGGTCGCAAGAATCACTCTCTCAGCGAAATCGTCGATTACCTCGCCGATCTCGTTGAAAAGGAAAGAAAATGGAAGTCGGATCTTCTTCATGAAGACCATGTGGACATGGCCACGGTCAAACGGCTGATCGCAGAAGTAGAGCGGGGGACGCGTGATGGCATGCGCGACGCCTTCCTATACACCGCTCCGCGCGGGATTTCTCCAAGCTTGCTGGAACGGGCTGCGGATGCTCGGTTCACCAAGTTCCCGTTGCCGCTACCGCGAGAGGAGCGCTTGAGGCTATGCTTCCTGTCACAGGACTATCCTCCGGTTGGTAACGGCGGCATCGGGCAGTGGGCACGCGACATGGCCGTAAATCTTGCAGCGCGTGGGCACGAGATCACCGTGATCTGCCGTAGTGAGACCGATTATCCCTATGTTGACTTCATCGATGGGGTTTGGGTCCACCGCATCGTTACGCAGCCCTATGCGCGGGCTGCGGCGCCAGAGTACGCGCCTGCACCGCACAGCCTCCTGCATTACAGCGGGGCGGCCTACGAGGAGATTTTGAGGATTCAGGACCGGCGGCAATTCCAAGTCGTGTGCGGCCCGATCTTTGATCTCGAGCCGCTCGTTGCGCTACGCGAATCCGGCATACCGACCATCATTAGTCTGCACACCACCTATAAGCTTGTAATGCCCCACAAGCCGGAATGGCTGCAGGATAAAGCGTATCTTCAGGGCCATGTAGAAACTACCATAGACAAGGAACGCGAGATCCTCGCTACGGCGCCGCACATCGAATCCAATACCCATGCTCTGCTGGCCGATCTCGAGGCCGCTTACGACGTGACGCTGCCGCCGGATCGTGCGGTAGTGATTCATCGCGGGCTGAAAGATCTGTCGGAGGGCGTGGAGCCGTTCCCGCATGCTGGCGCCCCTGGCGTCGTCAGGTTGCTGTTCGTTGGCAGGTTGGAACTGCGTAAGGGCGCTGACCTGTTGCTGGATGCGCTACCGTCGCTGCTGGCCCATCATCCAGATCTTGTAGTCGACATCGTTGGTGACGATGAAGTGATCGTCGAGGGGGCGACGCTGCGAGATCGGTTCAGGCAGGCGGCAGTCCACGACGGCGTGGATATCGGTAGGGTCACGTTCCATGGGTCCGTATCCCGCGAAGATCTGTTGCGCCACTACGCGAGCTGCGACATTTTCGTCGCTCCTTCGCGCTATGAATCGTTTGGGCTGATTTTTGTCGAAGCGATGATTTTCTCCAAACCTGTGGTCGGCATCGCCGTCGGTGGTGTGGTGGAGGTTGTCACCAATGAGGTGGATGGAATCTTGATTGCGAAGGACAATTCTGAATCGCTGGGCGAAGCGATCAGCCGCTTGGCAGGCGATGCCAATCTGCGCGTGAAACTCGGTGCAGCCGGCCGTAACACATACGAGACCCGTTTCCATATCGAGCGGATGCTGGATGAGAGTGAGGCTTATTACCGCAAAGTAGCCCTGACCGGCGCAGCGGCGGCAGGAGCAGGGACATGATCGTACGCGCGCGTGCGCCGCTACGGCTTGGGCTAGCCGGCGGCGGGACGGATGTGTCCCCTTATTGCGACCAGCATGGAGGTCATGTGCTGAACGCCACGATCGACCGTTATGCCTATGCCAGCCTCAAGCTACTTGACGAGCCGCTACTGCGCTTCAGCGCCCAGGATCAGGGCCAGGCGGAGACCCTGCGGTTGACGGATAAGATCCCGCTTGAGGGAGGATTGAAGCTGCACAAGGCCGTGTACAACGAGATTGTGCGGACCTTTAACGGTGGGCAACCACTGGCGGTCGATCTGACGAGCTTTTGCGATGCGCCCACAGGCTCGGGGTTAGGGTCTTCCTCGACGGTGGTCGTGGCACTGATCCGTGCATTTGCTGAACTGCTCAATCTGCCGCTTGACGACTATGCGACAGCTCACCTGGCCTACAAGATCGAGCGCATCGACTGTGGGCTTCAGGGCGGGCGCCAGGATCAATACGCAGCGACCTTTGGGGGGTTCAATTTCATCGAATTCTACGCTGACGACCGCGTCGTGGTGAACCCGCTGCGTATCAGGAGCTCTACCCTGTGGGAACTGGAGTCCTCGCTGTTACTGTTTTACACTGGGATCTCGCGTGAATCCGCCCGGATTATCGCCGATCAAAGCAATAATCTGACGAAGGGCGTAACCAAGACGGTTGACGCTATGCATGCACTCAAGGCGGAGGCACTCCAGATGAAAGAGGCCATCCTGCGCGGCAATTTCGATGATCTGGTGGAAACGATGCGAGCGGGCTGGGCCAGCAAGAAAAACCTCGCTTCGTCCATATCCAATCCTTGGCTCGACGAAGTGTTTGACGCTGCGTTGAAGGCTGGGGCGCTGGCCGGAAAGATTTCAGGCGCGGGTGGCGGTGGCTTCATGATGTTTTTCGTACCGCCCGAACAGCGCATGCGCGTTATCGAGGCGCTTGGACACTATCCGGGCCAAGTCAGTAACTGCCACTTTACCAAGCAGGGCTCAGAATCCTGGCGTGTTCAGGGATGATCTATGCCATTGTCTGGTTTCGACCGGGCAATGGCATAAACCCGCTTAAGATGTCTTTCGGGCGATCGTGGCCGCCAGATGAAAAGGTTACTTGCGTGCGTAAATTGTCGCTCCGACAATTCCGCCGTGGTCGATATGGTCCAGAGTTAGCGTTTTCATTCCCGAGCGGTAGAATAGGCCGATGACTTGCGACAGGTCGTAGTCGTGCATGATCATCATGCCTTGTTGCAGTTTCTTTGGAAGCACTCGGCCGATGGCGGGACGTACGGCCGCATCGTCGATCACCAGGCGTGCACCCACTGATTTTTCATGGTAGGCGGTACGACCGAACATGATCTGGATGGTGGCGCCGCCGCCTGGGGCGACGCGGTCTAACAGCTGTTCAAGGATGTCGTAGCCGCGCTCTGGCGGAATGTGCTGGAGCACGATGGCCGAGACTACCCAGTCGAACTGACCTTCCGGGATGGTGTCTCTGAAGGTCAGGCCGGGATGGTCATGCTTGCGCGCTTCGGCCAGCATTCCAGGAGAGATGTCGACCCCCGTTGCCGCGCCGGTTAAGGCGGCGAGTGGCACTGTGAGCCGCCCCACACCGCACCCGAAATCGAGCGCAGAGCGTGGCTCGAATGGGCCGAATAGTGTGCGGATACGATCAATGAAATGACCGATGTCCCCTTCGCCAGAGCGAAAGAACTCGGCGCGTCCATCCTCATCAAGGTTCGCGCGCTTGAAACGATCGGCGGTTAGAACCCCGAAATATGGCTCCGTTTCACCAATAATCGTCCAATCACGATCGGTATCCCGGATCGCTCCATTAGACCGAAAGCTCGACAGCAGGCGCTTAAACATTTGATCCCCACAACCCATTGAAAGTCAACCTGATATGTCCCGTTGAGCACTTTGTCATTCCCTCATGGACACGGTTATTTATTTTTCCCGTCAAGAGCGGTTAGCAGCATGCGGGCAGAAGCACGCCAGTCGTCGGTGGGTGCGGAGACCGTAATTTTCCCCGCTCGCGCTGCGTCGAGCCAGATCTGTGCTGCGTCGGCCAAGGCCTGTGAGGAAGCAGTGGCGGGGAAGAAATGGACACCGCGCTCCTCGTGGATGCGAAATACCGGCAAATCGCGGGCGAGTACCGGCTTGCCGTGGCCCAGCGCCTCGATCAGTGGCAGGCCGAAGCCTTCCCCGTGCGAGGCGATGACGACGCCTGTGCAGGCTTCGTAAATCGCGAAAAGCTCGGCGTCGCTTACGTCGTCCATCCAAAGCAGCCGCCGAGTGTATTCAGGGTGGTTGATGATGCGGTCGCGCAGGAATTCTACCTGCCAACCCAAGCGGCCGACCAGTACCAGCCTATCCGCTCGGCCTTGCCGCCACAACACGTCAAAGGCAGCCAAGACCTCGTCGTGGGCCTTACGCGGCTCTAGCGTGCCGACCATCAGCGCAAAGGGCGCGGCAGTGTCGAAGCGCGCCGCAACGGGGGCATTCCGCGAGGTGTGAGGCGCATCGAGGATTGCGTGGCCCATCGGCAAGACTTGGGTGCTGAAACCGTGCGAGAGGCCATGTACGCGGCTCAGCGCGTTCCGCAATTCTGATTCGGTTTGGGGGGAGTTGCAAAGGAAGCCGTCGGCAAGACCGGCCAACACACCGAGCCAGGCACCGTAACGAATGACCGTGTTGCGCGAGAACCATTCTGGGCGATCCAGTGGCAGAAGGTCGTGGACGAGGAACCACAGAGTGCCACCGCTCCGTCGGAAGTGGGCAAGCTGGCGGCGGTGGCGGCGCACTGCATCGAGCGAGTAGTCCAAGCCCACGAAGACGTCGCCAAGTTGCCCGCGCATTTCCTCACCAACCGGATGAGCGGGGGCGGGTTCAGGCCATCCGATCTCGAAATATCGCCGTTTGCGACGAGCTGACACGAAGCGGATGTCCCATGCTACGGGGTTTTCGTCGAGTAGCGCCAGCGCCAGCGCTCGTACGACGCGCTGTATTCCCGTTCCGGCGTCGTGGTTACTGATGACGGCCATGTCAATGAAGAGCCTGGGCCTCCTTGGAGGCGCGGCGGATTGAGCGAGGGCGGGGGCCGTTTGCCGCCGAGATCGACGGGTACGGATCGCCCGAAGACTCCGCAAGTTCAGAGCTTGCTCGATCCGGTAAGGCAGAAGTTCGAGGAATGTTCGCATGGTCATGAAAGGGGCTGCCGCACCGGAAGCCTTTCAGCCTTCCCCAATATGTAGATTGCGCAAATGGGCCTCGTGCGCTTCGTCGAAATTGGGGTAAAATAGGAGGTCACCTTCGTGCAGGACGGCGAAGCGACTGCAGTGCTTTCTGACATATTCCAGATCGTGTGAGATGATGAGCATGGCGCGGTCCTTGCGCTTGCCGAACAATTCCTCTTCGCACTTCTCGTAGAACTTGGCATCGCCGACTGCCGTGATTTCGTCGATCAGGTAGCAGTCGAACTCGATAATCATCGAAATCGCGAAGGCTAGGCGTGCCCGCATCCCTGACGAATAATTGCGCACCGGCTCACGCAGGTAAGCACCTAGTTCGGTGAATTCATAGACGAAGTCGATGTTATGGTCGGTGCGCTGATTATAGATGCGGCTGATGAAGCGGACGTTGTCCAGCCCGGTGAGGGTATTCTGGAACGCTCCGCCGAAAGCCAGCGGCCAAGACACCGACATGGTGCGGGTGATCTCACCCGCAGTCGGTCGTTCGGCACCGCTGACGAGGCGGATGAGTGTGGACTTGCCAGCGCCGTTACGACCCAGAATGCCCAGCTTCTCGCCACGGTCCAGGTTGAATGAGATGTCGTTCAGCACCACGCGATCGCCGGAGCGGGTCGGGTAGATCTTATGGACGTTTTCCAGCTGGATCATTCTGGCGTGATCTCTCGATTCGCAACAGCCACTTGTGCCAGCGCCAGTAGGGTCAGTACTGCGCAGCAGCCGACCAGGTAGGGGATGTCGTAATGAGCGTGGATATGTGCGCCAAAGTATCCTTCACGCACCAGTTCGACACCGTTGACCATCGGAACGTAAAGTACATAGCGCTGGGCTTCTGGTGGCAGGGCGTCTACCATGAAGGCAGCCCCGGACAGAGGGAAGGTGAGGTAAGATAGCGGGTGCCAGATCTTTTCGACCAGCTCGCTCTTTTCAGACAGCGCTCCTAGGAAAATAGCGAGGCTGGCACCGAACCATGCGATTGACAGCCACCCTACCACGATCGTCATGATATCCTCCGGTGGCTCCAGCCATCCGATTGAGATATAGAACAGTGACAGCGTAACAAACGAGATCGTGGCACCGCCGCCTTCCAGGATTAGCCGCGCCAGGAAGATGTCGATGACTCGCACGTTACGGTGGTACATCAGCGACAGGTTGGGCTCGATCGCGCCAATGCAGCGCGAGGGCATGTTGCGCCATAGCAGGACCGCTGAATAGCCGGTCAGCGCGAAGGCGACGATCGGTAAGTTTGAGCCGTGGACAGACTTCGCCAAGGTCCAAAGGATAGTAACGCCGGTGGTGAACAACATTGGCTCGACGAAGAGCCATAGGAAGCCGATGTTGTGCCGACCGTAGCGAGTAAGGATCTCGCGCATCAGCAGCGCGTGGATCACGCGCCACTGGACGCTTGCGCTGCGACCTATCGTGGAGAGTTGAGAGAGGGCCACGGGGAGCTTCAGTCCTTATGCTCCAGCATCCCGGCCAACAGCATGCTCAGGATACCCCATGCGATAAGGCCGAGCACGAGTGTGGCGAAGATGCCGCGCAAACGTCGCGGTTCGAGAGCGTCATCGGGCGTGTTAGGCTCGACGATGCGTTCCACATAGGCCTGCTTGCGTCGCGCCTCATTCCGGGCGTCCTCAAGCGAGACCATGGCGCTGGCGAGCTGCTTTTCGGCGAACATGTTTTCGAGGACCAATCGCTGGTACTCGGTTGCCTGTGTAGAGAGCGATCGCTTGCCGCCGGCAACCTGCCCGGTCTGCTCGTCGATCTCGGTTGCAATTCCCTTGACCCTAGTCTCAAGTGCCTCGATCTGGGGGTTCTGAGGAGCGAGAGAGCGCAGTTCGCGCAACTGGGTGCGAGTTGCGATCAGCTCATCTTGCAGTTTCGAGATCATCTGAAGTTGGATGGTCGCCTGTTTTTCAGGATCGACTACGCCTTGGCGGTTACGGTAGAGAGCCAGCGCTACCGAGGCATCCTGCGATTTCTTCTTTGCTTCGTCCACCTCGGTTTGCGCGAAGCGAATAAGGTCCTGGCGGCCGCGGGTATTTAGCTTGTTGACCGTAGCCTCGGCCATTTCGAGCAGGCGTTCGTTGAACCGGTGCGCGTCCTGCGCGGTATAACCGCGCACGGTCAATGTCAGGACCGAGGAAGTGGTGTCGTATTCGACATCAACCTTCTTCTCGTAATACTTATAGAGATCCTCAAACCGGCCAGCCATACCCGTTGCATTGTAGCGGTCAAACACCGATATCGAGGACGCTCCGTAGGCATTCGCAAATGCTTGTTTCGTGTTCAGCGCCTGAAGCGCATCGCGCGACAAAACGTACTTCTCCGCGGCGTAAATCTCGTCGCCAGCATTGGCGAACCCACTGCTCTTTAGCAGCAGTCCGAGCCCGGATGTGGACGGCTTGTCCGGACTACGTACCACGAACTGCGATTCCGATACATAGACGTCGGAAGCGAATATTCCGAAATACAAGATGGACAGGGATGTCGGGATCAGGACCGTTATCCAGAACAGCGGGCCTGCAGAGATGATCTTCTTGAATATCGTATTCATCATTCGCAGCTACGTTTCGTGCCTTAGGTGCCGTGTTTTCCGGACAGGCCTTGCCGCGCGAAGGGTGTGCCTTCAGGCTTCGACAGGGGTACGTCCTTCAGATCGTCTCGAGGCGGCCCCCGTGAGTGTCACTGGCTTCTAGCTGCCATCGTTTCGGGCGTCCAGCCTGTGAGGGCGATGGCGATGAAAAGTATTGCAGCCGGAAGGGGTTTCTTGATCTGTGCCTGCACTTGCGCCATAGCGCTGGCCTGCCTGCCTGGGAAAATCCAAGCTCCACTCCTGCTGTTGTCTGATTAACCATGAAAAAAGAGTATCTATTTTCTCGGGCGATAGTTGTGACCAGCCTAGCTGGAGCACTTTCGGCCTGTGCCGTCGCGCCTGCCAGCGGTCCTTCAGCGCGCAGCGTCGGCAATGCGTCGGCTGCCGCTAGGAACGGATACGACATCAAAGTTATTGAGGTGACCGACGCGGTCGCTCGCCGGTTGCTGGCATCCGATCGCAAGACTCGATTCTCGGAAGTCCTAGGTCAAGGTCACGCGATCGGATCAGCGGTAGGTAAGGGCGACGTTCTCGACATCGCAATCTGGGAGGCCCCGCCTGCAGCGTTGTTCGGTGCTAATGCCGCCGATCCAAGGATATCTTCCTCCGGGGCGACTTCACGGGGCACTGGATTGCCTGAACAGATGGTCGATAGCGAGGGGCGGATCGTGATTCCCTTCGTTGGCAGCGTTCAAGCTGCCGGGCGTGCCCCACAGGACATTGCGCGTGAGATTACCGCGCGTCTCGTCGGCAAGGCACATCAGCCGCAGGCTATAGTACGCCTTGTACGTAATGCTACCGCAGGGGTCACCGTGGTCGGCGATGTCGGAGGTAGTACCCGTGTGCCACTTAGCGCGCGGGGCGAGCGTGTGCTTGATGTACTGGCCAGCGCGGGAGGCGCCAAGCAGCCGGTCAACAAGACCATGGTGCGGATCACGCGTGGCGTGCAGACCGCGTCGATGCCGCTCGAGGCGGTTATCCGCGATCCGCAGCAGAACATCTTTCTTCAGCCTGACGACGTGATGACGGTGCTCTTCCAGCCCTACAGCTTTGTCGCATTGGGAGCCACAAACCGCAACGAGGAAGTGCCCTTTGAGGCGACGGGCGTCACCTTGGTGCAGGCACTGGGCCGAGTTGCCGGGCTCCAGGATGCACGCGCTGACGTAAAAGGTGTATTCCTATTCCGGCTCGAAGATCCTTCTGCGTTAGCTCCCGAGGAACAGGCCAACGCAAAGATTACGCCGGACGGCAAGGTTCCCGTGATCTATCGCATCAATATGAAGGATCCCGCGACGTTCTTCGTCGCACAAGGTTTCCCGATACGCGATAAAGACGTGCTCTATGTGTCGAACGCGCCGCTGGCGGACTTCCAGAAGTTCGTGAACGTGATCTACTCTACCCTACTTCCGGTTGCGACGACGATGACCGTGGCACAGTAATGAAAACGGCGGATAAACTAGTGACATTTTCGATTGGCAATGAAGTCTCGGCTACTCTTGCTGCGTTGCAGGAAGCTTTGACCCCGCAGTTCCTGGCCGGGATCGATCCCATCGCCCAGCGCCTTGCTGCGGCGCTGCGTAACGGTGGCAAGTTTCTCATCATGGGCAATGGTGGTTCGGCGGCGGATGCCCAGCATATCGCTGCGGAACTAATCGGTCGTTACAAGGTCGAGCGTCCCGGCCTGGCTGCAATTGCGCTGTCTACCGACAGTTCCATCTTGACGGCCTGGAGCAACGACTATTCGTACGAAACTGTGTTCAGCCGGCAGGTTGAAGCTCTGGCACAACCCGGCGACATCGTCTGGGGAATCTCTACTTCTGGTAATTCCGCCAATGTTGTGCGCGCCTTCGAGGCTGCGAAAGCCATCGGAGCCACGACTTTCGGCTTGCTTGGCCGGGACGGTGGCAAGCTCGCGCCGTTAAGCGATATTTCGGTGGTAGTCCCGCTTATGGAAACGGACCGAATTCAAACGGCGCACCTGCTAGTCTATCATGCGCTATGTGCGGCATTGGATGAAGAATTTCGTCCGGTTGATGCTTGATCGGGTCCAAGGCCTTACAACCGCACCCGTTCTACTTCCGCCAGCGTGATATCATCGCGTCGGCGGTCGTAGATCTGGGTTGTGCGGGTGGACGCGTGGCCGGCCATCGCGGCGGCGTTTTCCAAGGTGCCGCCGTTCTTTAGATAGGTTGTGATCCCCGTCGCGCGGAAGGTGTGGTTGCCGATATTCGTCGCGATCCCTGCCGTCTTTGCTCTTCGTCGTACCATCGCGAAAGCATCGGGCTGGGTGAGGGGGGTATTTCCCAAGCGCCTTGTCGTACGGGAGAGGGTGCGGAACAGCGGCGTCTTTGCCGGGCCGGGGCCGAGGGTCTCAATATAGGCTGACAGGTATTCTTCTAGCAGATGGTGACAGGGCATTGCGTGCCGCTTGCCGCCCTTTTCGTGCAGGCGGACCCATAGGCGGCGGCCCTGCACGAAGACATCCTCGCGACGCATCGCCAGCGCTGCCCCCACTCTCGCGAACGTATAGACCATCAGGCCGATCAATGCTCGGTCGCGCAGGCCGGTGGGAGAAGCGAGGTCGATCGCGTCGATTAGGGCGCGCGCTTCCTCGGCTTCCAGAACCGGGGTCCGCCCGGTACGAACGGAGTGTGCCGGGCCGCGTACCGAGGCGGCGGGGTTGTGCGGTACCACCTGTCCCGTCACCAGCCAATCGAACAGGTGTCGGATTGCGGCCAGGCGCTGCTTGACGGTGGGGGCGGACAATGTCGCGCTCAGTTCCTCGATCCAGCCTGCGACATGGATCGGCGTTATCGCAGCCAGATCGCGAACTCCGTGCATGGCGCACCAGGTGAGAAAGTCGGCGCTGGCTTTCGCATAGGCGCGGCGCGTGTTCGGATTGCGGATGGCGGCGGCGAAGAACGTCAGGAACCGTTCGCGGGCATGAGGCGGCGCGTCGGTGACGATCGGGATATTCAGGGCAGGCGAAGAGGAAATTAGCATGCCGAGTTGATGGCACGCCAATAATCTATGATAAAGGACATTATCATGTATTCATGAGATTTCATTCCCGTGACGGGAAATTTGCTTGTTTCCCATCATGGGAAATGCTAGTCGGTCTTCATGAGGATCATTGCCCGGAACCGATTGATCGCATTCTGGGAACGGAACCCTAAGGCAGAATCATCGCTGCGGCATTGGTCTGAAGTTGCGGATGCGGCTGCGTGGCAAAGTACGCTCGATGTCGTCGCCGATTTTCCGAAGGCGAAGTCGCTGAATGGTGAGCGCGTGCGGTTCGAGGTGGCGGGTGGCGATTTCCGCATGGTGGTGGCGTTCGACTGGAAGCGGTCGATCGCTTTCGTCAAGTTTCTCGGCACCCATGCCGAATACGACAGGATCGACGCTTTGACGGTGAGCCTGTTCTGATGATCTCAGGAGATGCCCGGATGCATATACGTCCGATCAAGACCGACACGGATCACGAAGAGGCCCTCCGCCGCATCGAGGAGCTGTGGGGCGCAGAGGAAGGCAGTGATGATGGTGACCTGCTCGATGTGCTGGTCACTTTGGTCGAGGTCTACGAGCGCGATCGTTGGCCGATCAAACCGCTGGACCCGGTTGACGCGATCGAGGCGGAGATGGCGATGAACGGCCGTAGCCGCGCGGATCTGGCGGTTCTGCTTGGCCAGTCGCGGGCAACCGAGATTCTCGGTCGCAAGCGCGCGCTTACCCTGCCGATGATCCGCAAGATCGCGCGGGCCTGGCATGTGCCGGAAAAAGTGCTGGTGCAGGAGTATGCCCTCAATGTCTGAGGCGTACCGGGGCAAGGGTCTCCAATTCGTGCTTTCGAGTAGAAATTACCCTGCAAGACGTTCGGCAGGTGAGACGGAATTCAAATGACCAAGACTCTTCCGCCGCCCGGCGTCACGCTACAGCGCGAACTCTTCCAGCTCGACAGCCCGCTCACCGGTGAGATCCGCGGCGAGCGGTCGCTCATGGCGTTTCCCTTTTTCGCGCTGTCCAAGAACGCCTGGATGAAGCCGCTGGCCTATACCACTCCCGAGGTATCGATCGAAGTACGGCCTAGCGCGCGGGGTGTGGCGACGATCTACGATAAGGAAATTGTCCTTTATATTGCTAGCCTTATGGCTTCGAAGCTGGATGAGGGCGTTGATGTATCGCAGGACTTTACGTTCACCGCCCACGACCTGTTCAGCGTGACCGGAGCTAACCATTCGGCCCGTTCCTACACACGCCTGTCCGATGCGCTGGAGCGGCTGCAGGGAACTCAGATCCGCACTAATATTGAGGCTGGCGGTGAGGGAGAGGAAGGCTTCTTCTCTTGGTTGTCGGAAGCGAGACTGCAATATGCACGGACTGGCAAGAAGGGCGAAAAGCGGCTGAAAGCGGTAAAAGTACGGTTATGCGACTGGCTGTTTCGTGCCATTCTGCGCGACCGGCAGGTGCTGGATTATGCGGGAACCTATTTCCAGCTTGGACCGATCGAGCGGCGAATTTACGAAGTTGCCCGATCGACTTGCGTGGAAGGAGAAGATCTGGAAATCGACCTCGCGACGTTCCGCATGCAGATCGGTTTCCAGAACCAGCTTTCCAACTTCCGCGTAGCGATGCGGCAGATCGTGGCGGAGAATGCCATTCCGGATTACGATCTGGAGTTGATCGAGGGCGCAAAAGAGGCCGAAATCGCCGGGAAACGGGGGCCGAAGACGACAAGGACGTCTGTTGTGATCCGCCGGCGCATCGCCTTGCCAGCTCCTTCTGAAGGCGAGACGTGATCGCCCTCGGCGAGCTGAATTAATTCTACTCGAAAGCACGAATTGCCAAGGTGCATGCTTGCTGGCTCCGTCTTCGCCCTCTTGAGACGGAAATGCGGCTCTGAGCAGAACCTGGCTCACCGCTATTCAAGTCTGTAGCCATTCACCCAAGATAGATACCTAAATGGTATCCATATGGTTTCGCATGGTACTAATATAACGGGCGTCCTGTGCCCTGCCGCGTTGATTGGTCCGGCTAGGAAAATGGCCGGAGATGGGCCCTTTCCTTGATAGATTGATCCCTCTGGCGGAGGAGCAGGGCGGGCGCCTGGTGGAAGTTTCATCAGAAGCCAGTCTGCTTGCCGCCACGCTGGCGTGGGACCATCGCGATCCCTTCGACCGGATCATTGCCGCGACGGCGATCACGAGGGGGATGGTGCTGGTTTCAACGGATTCCGCGTTCAGGACCCTGGTGGAGATGCCCAAATGGCCGGGGCTGGTTTGGTGACAGGACGCAAGGCGACAATACTATATCGGCGGGGTACGCTATATCCTCGGCCGGCAGTCATGCCCTGCCACTGACCGAACGATCAAACGGCATTGCACTGTCAATGTCGACTTCAAGCACCATCACTCGTTGTCTGACATTCGATCGGGTCCGCTCACTGGAACGATCTCAGTTTGCGAATTGCCGGATCAGCGCTCTCCTCGACTGCGTTACCAGCCAACCGATCCGCGACCTCGTCGATGAATGTGGCAAAGAGCCTTGCCCCCGAAGCCTCTGCTTCCTTCGAGATCGACATCTGCGCCCCCACGATGAGCTGATGGCGCACCATCCGCGCGGTGATTTCCCAGACCAGCCCCTCGTTGCGGCGCAGCCAGTCAAGCTGGCGCTCGATCCGCGTCAGACGCGCGCCGATCGCCCCATCGCCCTTCGGCGCCTCGCGACGGTTGAACCAGGCATCGAGTGCCTCGACGAGAATCTCGGAACGCGCCTTGCCCGATGTGACCGCTAGATGGGCCAGGCGGCGGCTCATGTCCTCTGGCAAGAACAGCTGGTGGCGGGTCTTGTAGGTTTTCATCAAGGTCCTCGCGAACTGGCCGGATAGCGGCATCCGTTGCCGGCTGAAGATGGAGCAAGCGATCTGCCGAGATTGTTGCCCTTTCCGGTTGGGGCAGGAAGGGCGCCAATGGGCGTTTAACGGTTATTGCCGGATATTGTCGGCCCAAACCTGCGCGCCGGGAACAGCGCTGAACAGCGTTGAACAGCGCGGAACAGCGTCGCCCTCCCACAGTCTTCAGATCAAGCGAGTTCTCGCCAATAGCAGCGCTGCCCCTTGTGTTCGGTTCAGGAAATTCCCGGCGCGCTGCGCTGCCGCCCGATCGTCCAGTTCACCGCGCCCGTCTCGCGGATCATTCCCGAGACATTCTTGCCGACCTGCTTTTCCAGCTCCGGACGCCAGGGCACCAGCGTGAAATCGCGGCTGCGCTCAACGACCGCGAACTTGCCCGAGACAAGGCTGACGCTGCTCCGGTAGGTGCCCTCGATCCTCTTGCCGGCCTGCGCCTCGGCAAACGGGATGCCAAGATCCCTGGCCAGCTGAGCGCCGACCGCTCTCACCTCCCGTTCGCGCAGGAGGCGCAGCAGGTTGCGGTTGTAGACCATCTCCGTACCTTCCGTGGCGGCCAGCTGCTGCTCGACCAGCCACTGGCGGCGCAGGTCGAGCGCCTTCCTTACCTCGCTGCCATAACCCTCGCCGGCGATCTCGCTCTTGCTCTCCGCTACCAGCTCGCGGTCGAGCCAGGTCTCAGCATGGACACCGACCAGCTGCTCGATGGGTTTTGCCGACAGCACCTCGATCCGGAACGGCTCGGCCCGCTGCTTGCCGTGCTCATAGGCCATGACGGTATCGAGATGGTCGGGCGCGATGTTCCAGACGCCGCTGGGCTCGCGGTCGAGCCGGCCGGTAGCGCGGCGGATCGCCTCGAGCCGCCGGACGTGCGCCTTGGCGTAAGTGTCCATGGCATTGGGATCGTGCCTGAGGTGAAGATCGACACTGTAGCGACCGCCATTGGCGGCCGCGACCTCGACCACGTTGGTGTCGGAAACGCGAAGCGCCGCCTGCTTCGGCTCGAGCCTGACCAGCGTACCGACCGGGGTCGGCTCGGCATTGCTGCCGATGTCGGCATAGTGGCTGCGGCCATCGACCCCGTCGATGACCAGATAGCGCCGCTCGTGATCCTCGTCGGCAGCGCCGCACTTCACCACCTTGCCGACGACAGGCCCCTTAAGCTGTTCGGGCTCGCCTTTTCGGTGCTCCGGGGCACCGTGGATGATCAGCGACCGAGGTGCAATTGCCGGAGAGAGCTTGAGGCCGGGCAGCTCCTTCCATTTCGAGACGGTCATGTCGCGGTGCAGGGTGCGGATGATGTCGCCGCGTCGCCCCATGGCACCCAGCGTCTGCTCGATCTCGGGATCGAGCTTCCAGGTCAAGGGACCAGTCTTCTCGGCCAGCTCCATCCGCTCGAGCACCCGGGCGCGGCCGACGAGCAGTTGCTGGTAGGCAGCATCGCCCGCCATCGGGCCTTCGATGTGGGTGAGATCGACGACATTGTCCTTCGCCTGGGCGAGGATCGTCCGATCGAGCCGGGTCAGCCGCTCGGCATCCACTTCCTGGCTCAGCTGCTGGCGCACTTCCATCTCGCTCTGCGGCCCGAGATCGCGGGTCATGATCTCGCTGGCGCGGGCACGAATGCCGTGGGCGATGTAGTCGCCCGCGATGTTGAGGGTCTTGCCGTCCTCGGTCTTGCCGCGCACCAGGATATGGGTGTGGGGATGGCCGGTATCGAAGTGATCGACCGCCACCCAGTCGAGCGTCGTTTCGAGGTCCTGCTCCATCTTCGCCATGAGATCGCGGGTGAAGGACTTAAGGTCCTCGAACGCGGGGCCGTCCTCGGGCGAAACGATGAAGCGGAAGTGGTGGCGATCCCCTTGCCCGCGCTCGGCGAAAGCCTGGCCGTCGACCTCGTCGGCAAACGTCGAATAGAACTGGGCCGGTTCGCCGTCGCGGGTTACCCCGTCGCGCTCGAGGTAGCCGAGATGCTTCTGCACCGCCGCGGCCTTGCCCGCGAGCTTCACCACCCGCGCCTTCACTGTCACCCGGCGCGGCCGCACGCGAATGCCGCTGGCGTGATCGAACGACCAACCGGAGCCGCGCGGCAAACTCGCCGCGATTTTGGCGCCGCGACCGCGTGCGTTGAAGCGGTCCGATGTCTTGCCTTTTGCCGGAGCAAACGACGACCCGGCGCCGCGCGGGTTACCGCCGCGCCGGGCGACCTGTTCGAGCACCTTGCCGCGAAGCCCTCGGCCCCCATTCTTGCCGCGGGCAAGGGCGCCGCTGTCGCGGCGGGAGCGAGTGAGGCGAGGCTCGAAGCGATCGTCGTCCTGGGGCATGACACAGGATATGGCGAGGCCCCTGCCTTGCCCTCAAGTATCTCGCGGAAAAGCCCAGCTTTCCTGCGGATCACAGGGTCAATGGCACTGGAATTGTCTCCCTCGCCCACGAGCCAGGAGATAATCCGCCTCCCTCAAAAACGATGTGCAGACAACTCCTTGCCCGCCCCCGGGCCAAGAAGCGTAGCTTCGCTTTATCTTGCATTCTCAGCCCCTTCCGACACCCCTTCCGCCCGCAGCCCAAAAACCGCCATTTCCCCCTAGCGCCATCACCGAGGACAGCACCTTATTCGTTCGCTATATGTTCTTTCGTGGGTCATTTGGCGAGTCGCGAAAGGGAGCAGATCATGGGCGTACGGATTGAGGCCAAGGCGGGTCACCAACTGGTGCTGAGCGGTGACATCGAGACCGTTCTCGACGTGCCTGCACGCGGACAGATCGAGGGTTTCTCGCTCGCGTTTTCCGATGGCACACTGCTGCGAGGACACTGGATATCGGGTGGTCATGCCTGCCGGTTTGCCATCGCCAGCGAAGGCGCCGCAATGGTCAAGTTCACGCGCCAGGGGCTCGGCGAAGCGATCGAGATGGACTGGAAATTCGACTGGATCACGCTTGCAAACGGCGCGGAAACCTTGCGCCCCGAGAACGTCATCGACGGCGATGACGTGCTGCAGCTGACGCTGGATATCGAGGTGAGCGAAGCCGCGTAACGCGGCTTCGCGCCGCCCTGCTCAGGCGGCGCGGGAGAGCTTTTCGAGGCGGGCTTCGTAGGCTTGGCGCACAAGGTCTTGAAGGACAACCACCCGACTGGCGATCCAGTCGAGTTCTTCTTCGGTGATGACGTATTCGCGGGAGTAGCGGCCCTTCACATAGGCATCGCGCAGCAGGGAATAGCAGCGCCGTTCGAAGCGGGTGGTGCGCGGCCAGACGGTGCGCATTGCCGGTTCGATTTCTTCGGCGAGATCGCGCAGCTTGTTGAGGTTGTGGCTCTTGGGCGAGTAGAGTGTGCGCACCAGAAACAGGCAGTGATAGAGACGCTCGGTCGCTTGGTGGAAGAGAAAGGCAGCTTCCTTATTCCAGCCTCGCGCTGCGTTCTCACCTGCATTCACAAGGAAGCGGTTCGCGCTTTCGAACCACTCCTCGAAGTAGTCCTGCGTCTCCTGCAAAGCCTTGTCTCGCGGCAATGGCTTGGGCTCGACAAACCGGTATTCCGGCTCCTCGAACAGCACGATCCCTTCGCGCAAGATGTCCATGAAGAAGTAGCGCCCGAGCGCCAGCTTCTCGTTCACATCGTCGAAGCTATGATAGATCGGCGCCACCAAAGTGCGCAGCACCGTGCCGTTCGACAGGTCGGCCAAGAGGCGCTTTTCGGTGCGATCCCAGAACTCGTTGACGTCGGTCAGGTCCTCGTGATCGACGACGACGAGCAGGTCGTAATCGGAGAAATAGCGACCGATGGGATCCTCGACCCAATCGCCGCGCGCATAGCTACCGAACAGGATGATCTTGAGCAGCTTGCCCTTCCTGAGGTGCGGCTTGCTGCGCCGGGCGGTCGCGAATTCGAAGCCACGGCGGATGACATCGACCACGTGCGCAAGTTCGGCGCGTTTGCCTTTGGGCAAATGGGCAAGGCTGGTCTTCATGTCCCTAGATTCGCGCCTAAAGCGCTCGATGCCAAGCGCAAAATGACATGGCCGATCCGTGAGGGACCGGCCATGTGCATCGCAGGGCCGAGGCTAATGCTGGGCATCATCGTCTTCGAGAAGGCTTCGTCCCAGCGCCTTGATCGCGGCGCCCATGCGTTTTTCGACCTGCCGCCTGGAAAGCCCTGTCTGGCGGGCAATCTCCCGCATATCCATGCGTTCAATGCGCAAAGCGAGAAGGATTTGTCGTTCCATGGCGGGCAATCTGGCCAGCGCCGCTGCGATACGCGCCAGCCGTTTCGGATCAGGTTCCTGATTCATTGTCCATGCCTCCCGTGGGAAAAAGCCCAGCAACGAGGATGCCGCCGGGCTTCTGGGATCAGGCCGCGCGTGGCAGCGGCTGAACCCGGTCGGCTTCGCGTTCGCTTTCCGCTGCCGGTGCCAGCAGAGCCGCAATCCGCTCCGACCGCTGTGCACTGCCGACCCCGCCGCGAGGCGTGTAGGCGGTCGCGGGAAACGCCATCCAGCGCGGCACCCAGCCTTCGACCTTGGCCCGTCCGTGGTCTCCGGCAAGGCAGTCGCGGATGATGGTGCGCTGGATCTTGGTGGTGGCCTTGGCGTTCTCGGCAGCGACGGTCTCGCCTGCCACTTCGGCGAGGATATGCCCCATGACTTCGCGGTCCCGGACGGCCTCGAGCAAGGCATCATCCGCCTGCCAGACCGCCGCCATGTCCACGCCCATGTGCTGCCCGAGCAGATCGATCAGCGATGTTCCGACCGCCAGCGTCTCGCCCATGACGAGCGCTAGCACCGCCATCACATCGGCATCGCCGAGCGCGATCAGCCGCAGCAGCAGACCGCAGATGCCGCTGTCGTCGGGATCGCTGCCGGTGACTGTGGACACCTCGGCATCGCAGCCCAGCGTGGCCAGAACCTGCCGCCGTTTCGCATCGAAGGCCGCTTCGGAAACACAGCCCTCGGCGCTTTCCGCGACCGCATCGTTCGGCGCGCGCTGATCGTCGATCCGCACATGCCACAGCGGCGAACCGGCAATGACGTGAGCGACCATGACCCGCAGCGACAGGCCGGGATCATCCGCCAGCTTTGCCCGCACTGCGGCATGCCGGTGCAGGTCGATATAGGCATTGACCGTGCTCGACACCTCGGGGCGGAGCGGGCGCTCGATCGTTTCCCCGCGCTCCAGTCTCCGCGCTTCCTTGGTCGTGAGGAAGCCCTCGTGCATCGCCACGTCGCCGCGATGGCCGATGGCGATATAGACCCTGCCGCCTTTGGATTTGGAGACGTGCTCATGCTCCCATGAATGGAAGGTCTCGCCCCGGCCCATGACCACGACTTCGCTCCAGCCCCGCCCGCGCAGGTCCTCGGCCCTGGCTTCAACTGCCGCCATCTGTGCTGCCCAGAAACTCTCCGCACAGCCGAAATAGCGCTCGATCCCGAACAGGTCCGCGACGATCTCGCCCTCGTAGGCCTCGACGTCGAACAGTGCCTCGCTAACCGGGATCGAGGCGCCTCCGAACAGCCATGCCTTCAAGGCCGAGCCGGTGGGCGCGTAGGCGGCAGGATCGTCGAACAGGACGAGCCATTCGCGCTGCCGGGATTTGGAGGCCATGGTGAGATGGCGCAGCGAAACCGGATCGATCTTCTCGGCGCGGTAGAGATTGCGCAGCCGGGAGACGAGATTGCCCAGCGCTAGCGTGCGTTTCACCTGCAAGGCGGTAAGGCCGAAGGTATAGGCCACGTCCTCGATGGACCGCCCTTCGCGCATGAGCCGCACGAAGGTCTCGCAGCGGGTCATCTCGTCGGGATCGAGCCGGGCGATGTTCTCGATCAGCGAGGCTTCGAGCGCTGCCGCGTCGTCTCCCGCCTCCAGCACCGCGCAGGGCAGGTCCTCGATGCCCCCGCCCTCCTCGGCTACGGTGAGCGCGGCATGATAGCGGCGCTTTCCTGCGAGGATTTCATAGGCGGGAGCATGTTCGCCTTGGGCAGCATTCTGCACTCCCCCGGCGACCAGTTCGCGAACGATGAGCGGCACCAGAACCCCTCGCGCCCGAACCGAGGGCAGGATGTTGGCGATGTCGCAGGCTTTGCGGGTGCCGCGCATGTTGAGGCCGGAGACCGACAGACGGGCAAGCTCGATGTGCTTCAGTTCCATTGTCCTTCACTCCTTCACTTTTCTATCCGCGCATTGGCCGCCGGACGGCGGGGTGGGCGGCAGGAGCGATCCGGCAGGCCCGCCGAACGAGGCGCGGTGCACCCGCAGGGCCGCAATGGAATGAAGGAGGCGAGCCTGCTCGCCTTGAACCGGGCCGCGGCGGGCCTAGAGGATGAGCGACGCCCACCCCGCCTGGCCGGCAGGCCAATCAAGCGCCATCGCGCACAGGCGCGATGACCGCATGGCGGGACCGCAGGCCCCGCCCCCCTGTCAGGGATCGTTACCTGAAGGGACGAGACGCCGCAGGCGGCTCGGTCGAGCGCCAGCGAGATAGAGCCCGGCCGCGCGGAGGCGCGGGGACAGCACGCTCGGCGAAATCGTCATGGCTAAAGAGAGCGATCTCCAGGAGGCGCCCAGGCCCCCCTTGCCAGCGGGCCGGGATTTCAGGCTCTCAATCCGGTTTTTCATGCTTCACCAGACAGATTTTGGTGCCGGCTGCCGTCCGATCCTATGACAGAGAAGGCACCATTTCCCCTGTTGAAGGCTTGCCTGAGCAAAGTGCATTGCGGGTCGATGCTGTAAAAAGCGCGGAAAGAAAGTTGCGATCGGGACGCAGCGTGGTTTCATTTTGCAGGAGGTCGCTGGGATCCTGAAGATGACGCTGAGAGCCATTGAAGCTCACTTCTACGACGTCAGTTGATGCCTGGCGCGTGCAAACGCGCCAGGCATCAGATCAATATCTACTCGAAAGCACGAATTGCCAGGTGCATGCTTGCTGGCTCCGTTTTCGCCCTCTTGGGGACAGCACATAGAACGGACCCAGATATACTCTGACGCGGCCGGGTGCCGGCAAAACCCCGGTTTCTGGTTTCCGTACAGTCGATCAAAGAGACAGGGTTTGTCGCACATGCTCCCCTCCCCGTGGGGCAAACGGACGTCAGGCTGGCTATACGCTGGCGCAACTGAACGACATGCGCGGCGTTTTCGGAACTCGGCCTTGGCGGACAACATCGTGTTCTTGCCCAAAGGAGGCGGCAGCCGCAGCGATGTAGAGGCAGCTCTGAAGCAACTGCTCGACCAGCATTGGCCTGCATAAATTTCCCGATCGGGAATGAATTTTGCGTGAATATCTTCTTCACACTAAAATTTACCGATCGGGAAATATTTTCTTGCAAGGTGTGAAATGGTTGCATAATTTCCCGTTCGGGAAAATGGAGCTGACCCTTGAAGAGTGTCGCTGAAATTGGGCAACTGATCCGCACGGAGCGCAAAGCGCAGGGCCTTCGTCAGGATGATCTTGCCGCTGCCAGTGGAGTGGGCCTGCGGTTTATCGTCGACCTTGAGCGCGGCAAGGAAACAGTTCAGCTGGGAAAGGTGCTCGCTGTGCTGGCAACTTTGGGCTGCTCGATGCAGTTCAAGCGGCCGAACGAAGGGCAAGGCGCATGAGCTTGCCATTACAGGACCGCTTAATGGTCTGGTGGAACAGTCGCGTAGCGGGTGAACTCACGATCGACCGCGGCGGTGCGATGAGCTTCGTTTATGCACCCGAGTGGCTGGTGGAAGTCACTGCGCCGCCGCTCTCACAGGCGCTGCCGAAACGCGAGGAGCCTTATCCGGATGCTGTGTGTAAGGCGGTGTTCGGCGGGTTGTTGCCCGAGGAAGGCCAGCGCACAGCAGTTGCGGCTGCGTTAGGCGTTTCGCCTGATAATCCGTTCCGGCTGCTGCAGGCGTTGGGCGGTGACGTTGCGGGAGCACTGGCGTTTCTTCCTGAGGGCGAGGTTCCGCCTCTGGCCGATCTTGAGCACCCGGCGCAGGCCTTGGACGAGGCTGAACTGGCGGCGCTGCTCGAGCGCCTGCCACGGGTGCCGATGCTCGCTGGGGAGGGCGGTGCACGTCTCAGCCTTGCTGGCGCGCAGGGTAAGCTACCGGTGGTGCTCGTGGACGGACAGATTGCGGTGCCGCGCCCTGGCGAGCCCTCGACCCACCTCATCAAACCTGAGCCTTCGCGTTTCCCCGATCTGGCCGCTAATGAGGCATTCTGCTTAGCGCTTGCCCGCGCCGTGGGTCTGGATGCGGCAAATGGCGAATGGCGCGAGGTGCAGGGCAGGGCGTTCCTCCTCGTCGAACGCTACGACCGGACGACAGGGCAGGGGGGGACGCAAAGACTACATCAGGAAGATTTCGCCCAGGCTATGGGCGTCCCCTCTAATCGCAAGTATGCTGCTGAGGGAGGTCCTACCTTCCGCGACGCGTTCGCCCTCCTGCGCAGCGCGGCAACGCGCCCGGCACGCGAGGTGCTCAAGCTGGCGGACGCCGCGCTGTTCAACGTGATCATCGGTAATGCCGATGCCCATGCCAAGAATTTCAGCCTGCTGCGGCGGGAAAGCGGCGAAGTGGTGCTGGCCCCGCTCTACGATTTGGTGGCGACGCGGGTGTGGGAGGAACTTTCGCCGCGCCTCGCCATGCGCTTCGGCGGCGCGGCGAAACTGGAGGAGATCGACGCAGAGAGCTTTACCCGCTTCGCCGCCGACGCCGGCCTCACCGCCCCGTATCTGCGCCGCCGAGCGGTAGCTCTGAGCGCCGCGGTAGAGGCGGTGATCGGGGAAGGGGTGGCGGTGCCCGGGCTCGTTCCTGACGCGATGTCAGGTCTTGCCGCCGCCACCGCAGAGCGTGCGCAGCGGCTTGCGCTGAAGGCGGGGTGACGTAGTTATGCATCGACCCTAACGACCTAGCCTCTCCCAGCTATGCCAGGCGTACAATGGGAGGGGGTCCAGAAATGCCGTCCTGCGCAGAACCTTGGCTCACCGCTATTCAAGTCTGAGGCCATTCACCCAAAAATAGATACCTTGATGGTATCCATATGGTTTCTCATGATACCAATAGCGATGGCACCCTGTGCGTTGCCACTTTGCCGCAGGCGGTTGTTCGGTTTAACTGAAAACCACGACCTGGCCGGGTAGTTTCTCAGGACCTCGGCGCCCAAGGGCATGCGTCAACCCATCAACGTGGCCATCGATCTGCGGAAGGATTCCAATTAGGATTGGCTAATTTCTACTCGAAAGCACGAATTTCCGGAGCTGGCATTCCAGAGTGTCGCCTTCTTGCGCTGCCGTGCGATATATCGAAGCCGATAGCAGATGAAGCGGCCTGAAGGCGTTGGCATGGAAATTACACCTCTTGGCATCTCTGGGGTCATGCTGCTCACTCCTCGCCACATTGGCGATGAACGTGGCTATTTTGCAGAAACCTTCCGGGCCGATCTGTTCAGCCGGGCATGCGGCAACTGGACCTTCGTGCAGGACAATGAATCCCGCAGCGCAAAAGCTGGCACTGTGCGCGGTCTTCATTTCCAGAGTGAGCCCAACGTGCAGGGCAAGCTGGTGCGCTGCACGGCCGGTGCGCTGTTCGATGTTGCCGTCGATATCCGCCGGGGCTCGCCTACTTATGGCCAATGGCTGGGCGAAACGCTGACCCCCGGGAATGGTAGACAGCTATGGCTCCCTCCGGGTTTTGCCCACGGATTCTGCGCAATCGAGCCGGATACGGTCATCTGCTACAAAGTGACCGGCTATTATAGCGCCGAATGCGACAGGGGGTTGGCCTGGAACGACCCTGCAGTCGGAGTGACCTGGCCAGATATCGCCGATCCCGAGACCCTCTCAGTCAAGGACCGTGTGCAGCCGTGCCTTGCCGATCTTCCGGAATACTTTCGCTGGAGCCAGTAACCCCCACGTCTTCGGGCGCGCGCGTGATCGTTACCGGCGGGGCCGGCTTCATTGGCTCGACTCTTGTGCGTCATCTGGTGCTCGACAAGGGCTACGACGTTCTTACCATCGATGCCCTGACTTATGCGGGCTGCGAAGCATCGCTGCGGGCGGTGGAGGGGCGGAACACGCACCGTTTCCTCAAGGCTAACATCTGCGACCGCGCCGCCATGGATGCGGCGATCGCGGATTTCCGCCCCGACCGCATCATGCATCTAGCGGCCGAGAGCCACGTCGATCGCTCGATCACCGGTGCGGCCGATTTCATCCAGACCAACGTGGTCGGCACGTTCACCTTGCTGGAAGCCGCGCGTGGCTACTGGAACACCCTCGATGCCGAGGCGAAGGCGGCCTTCCGTTTCCTCCACGTCTCGACCGACGAAGTCTACGGCTCGCTGGGAGACGAGGGCCTGTTCGAGGAAACAACGCCTTACGATCCCAGTTCGCCCTACTCAGCGTCCAAGGCTGCATCCGACCATCTCGCCAAGGCGTGGGAGCGGACTTACGGAATGCCCATCGTGGTCTCGAACTGCTCGAACAATTACGGGCCTTATCACTTCCCCGAGAAACTGATCCCGCTCACCATCCTGAACGCGCTCGTGGGCAAGCCCCTGCCGGTCTACGGCAAGGGCGAGAACGTGCGCGACTGGCTCTATGTGGACGATCACGCCAGCGCGCTCGACGTCATTGCCGAGAGTGGCCGTCCTGGCGAGACCTACAACGTGGGGGGGCGTAACGAGCGTCGCAATATCGACGTGGTGCGCCGTATCTGCGCGGTGCTAGACGAACTGGTGCCCGGCGATGCCCCGCGCGAGAACCTGATCGAGTTCGTCACCGACCGTCCCGGTCACGATGCGCGCTATGCCATCGACGCGACCAAGCTGGAGGATGAACTGGGCTGGCGTGCTGCTGAAACCTTCGACACCGGTATCGAAAAGACGGTGCGCTGGTATCTGGAAAACGACTGGTGGTGGGGGCCGCTGCGTGAGCGCTATGTTGGTGAGAGATTGGGTCTGCCGCCGAAAGCCAGGGTGGCCGCATGAGGATCGCCGTTACCGGCAAGTCGGGGCAGATCGTCACCGCGCTGCGGGAACGGGGTAGAGCGATCGGGCATGACGTTATCGCGCTCGGCCGACCGGAACTGGACCTTGCCGATTCCGTATCGATTGCACATGCGCTGGAGGTGGCGGTACCCGATGTGATCGTCTCTGCCGCCGCCTATACCGCTGTCGACAGAGCCGAACAGGAGAGGAGCCTGGCCTTTGCGGTCAATGGTACGGGAGCGGGCGCGGTCGCGCGCGCGGCGAAGGCGCTGGGCGTGCCGTTGGTTCATCTCTCGACCGATTACGTCTTCGACGGCAGGCTGGACCGGCCCTATCTCGAAACCGATACCACAGCGCCCACCGGCGCCTATGGCGCGTCGAAGCTGGCGGGCGAACAGGCCGTGCTGACCGAGTATGGGGATAACAGCGCGGTCCTGCGCGTAGCCTGGGTATACAGTCCCTTCGGCAGCAATTTCGTGAAGACCATGCTGCGCCTCGCGGGCGACCGCAACGAAGTCTCCGTGGTCGCTGACCAGATCGGCAACCCTACCAGCGCAATGGATATCTCAAATGGTATCCTTGTAGTATCTGAAAATCTCGCCAAACATGAAGATGCAGCGCTGCGCGGGGTCTTTCACATGACCGCCAGCGGCGAAGCGACCTGGGCCGGCTTCGCGCGAGCGATCTTCGCGACCTCAGCGGCGCAAGGTGGACACTCGGCCCGTGTGAAGTCGATTGCCACTTCGGACTATCCGACTGAGGCTATCCGGCCAGCCAACTCGCGGCTCGATTGCAGTCTCATCAAGCGCGTTCATGGCGTTGCACTGCCGGATTGGCGGACCTCATTGGAAGCCGTGGTCGGGCGCCTGCAAAGCACTTTCGTCTGACTGGGAGCACGGCGATGAAGGGCATTATCCTGGCGGGAGGCAATGGCACCCGTCTCTATCCGATGACGCTTCCGGTCTCGAAGCAGCTCATGCCGGTCTACGACAAGCCGATGATCTATTATTCCCAGAGCGTGCTGATGCTGGCGGGTATCCGCGAGGTGCTGATCATCTCCACCCCGCGCGATCTGCCTGCCTTCCGTTCGCTGCTGGGTGATGGATCGCAGTGGGGTATGTCCTTCGAATATGCCGAGCAGCCGAGCCCCGAAGGACTGGCGCAGGCCTATATCATCGGCGCGGACTTCGTGGGGGGACAGCCTTCCGCGCTGATCCTGGGGGACAACATCTACCACGGTCACGGCCTGCCCAAGCTTCTGGAAAGCGCATCGTCGCGCACCAGCGGGGCCAGCGTCTTCGCCTACCACGTCAACGATCCCGAGCGGTATGGCGTCGTCGCTTTCGACCAAGCGATGAAGGCCCTATCGATCGAGGAGAAGCCGGAAAGGCCTCAATCCAATTGGGCGGTGACGGGCCTCTATTTTTACGACGAGCAGGTGGTGGATATCGCCGCCAACCTCAAGCCTTCGCCGCGCGGCGAGCTGGAGATCACCGACGTCAACCGCATTTACCTGGAGCGGGGCCAACTGTCGGTGGAGATCATGGGGCGCGGCTATGCCTGGCTCGATACCGGCACCCCCGATAGTCTGTTGGATGCAGCAGAATTTGTACGCGTCCTGGAAAAGCGTCAGGGCTTCAAGATCGCCAGCCCAGAGGAGATCGCTTTCCGGCAGGGCTTCATCGATGCGAGGCAGATGGAGGGCGCGATCGACCGGCTCGGCAAATCGGATTACGGTCGTTATCTGCGGCGCATATTGGCGGAGGGCGAACCTGGCATTGGCAAAGATAAAGCTGGGGATAGCGGATACGCCCCGGTGAGTTCCCGTGCAGGAGCATACGCGGCTTTTGGGTGATCGCTGTTAACTTGCCTTCGCACCAAGGCTGGAAGCTTTTGGCTCCGTCCTGCTTTTAAGCGATAAGCGGTGGGCTTGCTGCATGGCTCCGGGCGCATTAACGCCCGGCGCGACATGCTATGCGATATGGCTGGACAGGGCCTGCCGTGAAAATCGCTGGTTGTCGCTACGGAGCAGTTTTCCCGGATGCCAGATATTTCCGCCGCCACGTCAGGAGCCGCTGTAATCACGGGCGGCCCACGTACCGTGCTTTTGTTGCAGGGGCTGATGGGGCCGCTGTTTCGCCGGCTTGGTCAGGGGCTGATCGCGGGTGGGCACACGGTTTACAAGGTCAACTTCAACGGTGGTGACCGGGCATTCTGGCGCTTGCCGAACGGCATCGAGTATCGCGGCACTCTGGGCGAGTGGCCCGCCTTCTTCACGCAATTGCTGAAGGATAAGGGGATCACCGATGTCGTCCTGTTCGGCGACTGCCGTGACCATCACATGCCCGCTATCCGCATCTGCCGCGAAGAAGGCGTGCCGGTCCATGTCTTCGAGGAAGGCTATATCCGCCCGGACTGGGTGACGCTGGAGCTAGGCGGGGTCAACGGCCATTCCTCGCTGCCGCGCGATCCGGCCTGGTATCGCGAGACGGCCGCTGCCCTGCCTCCGGTCCCGCCCCATCAAAAGGTCTCCGCTTCGTTCCGCCGCCGCGCAGGCGAGGGCCTGGCCTACAATTTCTCCGATGTCCTGACGCGCTGGCACTATCCGGGCTGGAGTAATCACCGCCCCTGGCACCCGGTTGTCGAAGGCATGGGCTGGTGGCGCAAGCTATCGCGGCGCAAGGAGCGTGAAGCCAGCGCGGCGGAGCTTCTGGCCCGTCTTGAAACTGCAGGCCAACCCTATTTCCTGTTCCCGCTGCAGCTCGATTCCGATGCGCAGATCCGTCTGCATTCGCCCTTTGCGGGCATCGCCGACGCGATCAGGCTGGTGATCGGCTCTTTCGCCGCCCATGCCCCGGCCGGGACGCGTCTGGTGCTCAAGGAGCATCCGCTCGATAACGGCGTGCGCGACTGGCGCCAGATCACGACCGACATGGCCGAGTTGTTCGGCGTGGAGGACCGCGTCGATTATCTGGCCTGGGGCGATATCGAGGCGGTCACGCGCGGCTCACGGGGTGTCGTTACCATCAACAGCACCAGCGGCACTTTCGCGCTGGCAGCGGGTGTGCCGGTGGTCGTTCTGGGCCATGCCGTCTACGACATTCCAGATCTGACATACCAAGATGGTCTGGACAGCTTCTGGAGCACGCCCACTCCTCCGGATGAGGAGACGTTTGCCGCGTTCCGCCGTGTCCTGGTGGAACGATGCTTGATCCCTGGAGGCTTCTTCTCGGAGGAAGCCCTCGACAAGGTTGTACGTCACGCGATTGCCAGGCTTGAGGGACGTCCCATCGCCCCCGAATGACCGGCGGTAGGGGATGATTTGGTCCGCCTTGGGGGCGTGCCTCTTTCTTGCGGTACACCGCGAGGAAGTCGATACAGCCGATGCTACTGGAGCACAGCTTCAGCACCTATTTTTGCAGGGTGCTTTCGCGATACGTTTGTGCCAGCAATCCTGCTGAAAATGCGCCGCCATGCGCGTCGGTCTTTGCGGCCATCATGACCCGGGCCGAGCCGATGCAGGGCAACATTCCTCGCACCCTGACGCCCTAACCCGTATGAAAATAATGAGGCCGCCCTTCGCAGGAAGGGCGGCCTCGAGATCGGAGTGGCCGGGGGAGGGTCCGCTGCCGAGCTTGCGATGATCAACCGCTCGCGAGGCGGGTAGTTCCCGCCTTTTCATGGCAACCCGATAAGCCCCTGCGGCAAGCACCAAAGGCCGCGTCAGCCTTCCTTGACGTTGCATGGCTGCGAAACCTGGAAGGGCACGGCGATCGGCAGGAAAGGCCCAACGGAGGTCTTGCAAGATTCCGAACAGCAATAGAGGGTCGCAACAAAGGCCAGAGCACCTCGAAAGGAGGTCTATTCTCATGGAGCATTAAATTTTTGAAAGACCTTGGCAGTATTTAAAATCATAAAATATAATCCATCGAAGATCATCGTTCACTATCCCTAAGCCGGGGGTAACAAGGGTTTTAATAAATATTCAGGACGACAAATCTTGTGCGATGATCGGATATCGATAAGGGATCACCATCTAACCGCATGTGATTTACCTATCGAGGACTGACATTGAAAAAGCATATTGCAGCAGCTGCTCTCACTCTGATTGCCTCCCCCGCCTTGGCGCAGGAAGCAACCACCGCAACCGGGATTAAGGCCGGTGTAGTCGTGGGCTACGACAGCACGAACCTGAGCTACTATGATCTGGACGAAAGCAAGGGCGGCTTTCTCTATGGCGCGACTTTGGGCTACGACTATGACGCCGGTCCTGTGGTGGTAGGCGTCGAAGCCGAAATCACCGGTGCGACCACCAAGCAGAGCTACGACAATCTGCTACTCGCAGGCGACCGGTGGAAGCTTTCAGCTGGCCGCGACCTCTACGTCGGTGCCCGCCTCGGTATGCATGTTACACCGACTGTGCTGCTTTATGCCAAGGGCGGCTACACCAATGCTCGCGCTGACCTTAGCATCCATTACGACGGCGAGAAATACGGCGAGCACGACAACCTCGATGGGTTCCGCATCGGCGCCGGCGCGGAAGTCGCAGTGACGCAGTCCACTTTCGCCCGTATCGAATACCGCTACAGCGACTACGGCAACTACCGCTACGATGAGGTCGAAAGCCGGATCGGCTTGTCACGCCACCAGGTAGCCCTGACTAGCGGCTTCCGGTTCTAAGTACCAAGGTAATGAGGCTTTTCGAAGCTGGGCGACGGAGAAAGGATGTCCAGACCCGATCGTTCAGCCTCGGCAGCTGCTGTTGCCGGGAAGTTCTGCAAAGGCTCACAAATGGTGACGCGCGCGGGTGCAGCCTGCGCGCGTCATGCCGTCGCTTTAGGGGGAGACAAACGTTCCAGCCTGCGGCTGCCAGGCCCCCCAGGTAGCCGATTTTGCGTCAGGGAACCTGAAGCAGGACAGCACCAGTCAGGAACTGGCTTTAGTCCCTGAAGGTAGCACACCGAATACGGCAGAGCCGTGGTGATTTTCTTTGAAAATCAGTATGTAGACAGACGTATACGCGTTTACGCCTGTCACACATGCCCTTGGTTGAGAAAATAATTCAAATATATCATCTCCTTGAGTGTATGGCGAACGTAAACGCTGACGGAATAGAAAGCGGCGTCAGGAGCACGAGTAGCTGCTCTTGCTCCTGAAGATGTACGCGGAATTGTAGAATTGAGTGACGCTCAATCCGCAAAAGGAGGAGGTCCATTTCACCCTGCCAATCATAGCATGGTGGGGGGAGGTGATGCCGCGGATTCCGCATCGTCCTGCAGGGGTGTTCACCTGTCAAAATTTCTGCGTGCTGGCGCCTCTGCGCCCGGCGCGATCTTCATTTGTGCTCCAAGCGGAACATGCGCAGCCATCGAAACGAACGTGCTATGTGATGAGCCGTCAGACCCTGAGGACCTATGGCGCTACACATGAAGATAGCGGCTAATGGCCGCATGATCCTGCCGGCTGATATTCGCCAGCGCATGGGGCTCGCCGAGGGCGAGGCGGTCTTGCTTGAAGAGACGGACGATGGTGTCGTCCTGCGCACTGTAGCGCAGGCCGCGGCAAGAGCGCACGCGCTCGCCAGGCAATATACCGAAAGCCATCTCAATGCCGGTGTCGATGAATTCCTGGCGCGGCGGCGCGAAAACAGCGGCGAATGATCAAGCTGCCCCTCCTGTGATGTCATCGATTTCGTATCATCCGGCCGGGGTTCGTTCGGATTCGTTTCTCCGAGATCACGGAAACAGGTTTGGAGCGAAAGAAGAGCCGCGAGATTGCAGCGGCGCTGCACCACGAACTGTGTAGTTTTATTCTCATGAAATATTTGGTTAACCTAAATTCGAATTAACTTAGGTTATGAGTGTTAAATGCGGTCGATAATTAATGGACTGGTAACTATCGAGGCTTAGCAGATCCGGGCCGGTCACAGTCCCTCAAAATGCCGATGGATCGTGATTCTCTCAGGCATATGTGATTAACGGGGGCCTACTTCATGAATCTCTCACCTCGCCTGCTTCTGGGCGCGTCTACTCTTGCCACAACCCTGTTCCTGGCGACGGCAGCCCAGGCTGCTGCCGACGAAACCGTCGTCTATGACGGGGCCGGTGCATCGGGCACCATCGTCTCGGCCGGCACTTCGGGCAGCGTGGGCAATGACGACCAGACCACGGTGTTCACGAACTACTACACCGAAGGCGGGGCAGGCAGCGGCGGTGGCGCGGGTCTTGGCGGCGTGTTCTTCGTTGACCAGGGAGCGACCCTGACGCTGCGCAACGTCGAATTCGTCAGCAACACGGTGAAGGGCGGCGAAGGCGGCAGTGTGGGGACTGTCTCGCTCGGTAGCCTGAACGTCAACCTGCCGACCATCTCGATCAACGCCGGTGCGATCACCGCACTGAGCGTGACGCCTACGATCGTCACCGACGTGAATGGCGATCTGTTCATCACCGGCGCCACGATGTCGGGCGCGAACAGCCTGATCGGTGCGGGCGCGGGCGTAACCTTCGGCGACACCGCCGGTACGGGCACGATCGCCAGCATCAGCGGCACTTCCGTGACTTTCGCCTCCGGCATCAAGGTGGCCGGTTCGGCGATCAACACTGCCTCGGTCGACCAGGCGCAATATGGCTCCAATGGTGCCGCCGCAGGCAGCACCACGCTCAAGCTTTCGGGCACCCTCAACGCAGGGAAGGTGCAGAAGGGCATGGCCGTCGTCGGCACCGGCATCGCCGAAGGCACGACCATCACTGCAGTCACCTACGACAGCAGCAACAATGCTGTCTCGGTGACGCTCAGCACCGGCACCACGGCGGCCGTCAACGATTTCAAGGTCGTCGCAGTCACTTCGTTCGAAGCTGCGCGCTTCTCGGTCACGGGTTCGAACACCATCAAGCCGGTCGGCTCGCTGGCGGGGCTGGCCGTGGGCATGACCGTCACCGGTGACGGTTTCCCTGCCGGTACCACGATCACTGCGATCGGCAGCGACGGCAGCATCACTTTCTCGAACGCGATCTCGTCCACCGCGAGCAGCTTCAGCGCCGCGACGCAGGGCGCGGTCGTCGGTTCCGACGTCATCACCCTCTCTTCGGCGCGCAGCGACCTGGCGGTCGGCATGGAAGTGAGCGGCGAAGGCATCGCTTCGGGCACCAAGATCGTCGCCATTGACGGCACCAAGATCACCCTGAGCAGCGCGGTTTCCTCGGCC
>PJUE01000304.1_pt1 | contig 41339 bp, 40 predicted proteins | sample 1512171 | NCBI WGS metagenome assembly PJUE01 (sample SAMN08177674, study PRJNA422409) | Feces metagenome, whole genome shotgun sequencing project. | isolation source: Chicken feces (3) enriched on wood chips: alkali lignin treatment | host: Gallus gallus | place: USA: Madison | collected 2015-01-15
ACCGCCTGGTGCAGGCCGTCGGACCAGCGGCGGCCGGCCAGGGTACGACCGGTGAATTCGTCGACGATGACCACTTCGCCGTCGCGCACGATGTAATCCACGTCACGCTGGTAGATGGCGTGCGCGCGCAGGGCGGCGTTGAGGTGGTGGACCACGGTCAGGTTCTGCGCGGCGTACAGGCCGTTGTCGTTGTCCGCGCCGATGATGCCGGCTTCGCGCAGCAGCTCTTCGGCGTGCTCCATGCCCGCTTCGGACAGGAATACCTGCTTGCCCTTTTCGTCGACCCAGTAGTCGCCCTCGCCTTCCTCGGTTTCCTGCTTGATCAGGCCCGGCACCACGCGGTTGACGCGGATGTACAGCTCAGGGGAATCATCGGCCGGACCGGAAATGATCAGCGGGGTACGCGCTTCGTCGATCAGGATGGAGTCGACTTCGTCGACGATGGCGTAGTGCAGGCCGCGCTGGTAGCGATCAGCCTTGGTCAGCGCCATGTTGTCGCGCAGGTAGTCGAAACCGAATTCGTTGTTGGTGCCGTAGGTGATGTCGCTGCCGTAGGCCTCGCGCTTGTCGCTGTGCGGCATGCCCGGGTAGACCACGCCAACGCTCAGGCCCAGCCAGTTGTACAGCTTGCCCATCTGCGCCGAGTCGCGGCGGGCCAGGTAGTCATTGACCGTGACCACGTGCACGCCCTTGCCTTCCAGCGCGTTGAGGTAGACCGGCAGCGTAGCCACCAGGGTCTTGCCTTCACCGGTGCGCATTTCGGCGATCTTGCCCAGGTGCAGGACCATGCCGCCGATCAGCTGCACGTCGTAATGGCGCATGCCCAGCACGCGCTTGGAGGCTTCGCGGCAGACCGCAAAGGCTTCCGGCAGCACCTTGTCCAGGGCCTCGCCCTTGGCGATGCGCTCGCGGAACTCGGGGGTCTTGGCCTTCAGCTGGTCATCGGAGAGCTGCTGCATCTCCGGTTCCAAGGCATTGATCTTGGCGACGATACGGTTGAGCTGGCGCAGCTGGCGCTCATTGCGGCTGCCAAAAACGCGGGTAAGCAGGCTGTTGATCATTGAAGGAACCGGTTTGAATGAAATGCCGTGCGGCCTGGCTCACCCCCTGGGTTCACCGGTCGCAAACGAAACAGGGCGCAATGCGCCCTGTCGATGGCAACGCCTATTGTAGCTTGGGGCGGACGCTTGGGTTTCAAGCGCCCGTCAACAAGTCAGCTTGGACTGACCTGCCTGCGGGGTCAAGCCCGCCCCGCAAGCGTTCCCGCTCAGCCGCGGCTCACCCGGCCGACCGGGGTGTTACCACCCTCGCCGAGGAACTTGCGCGGATTCATCACCACGCCGTTCTGCCAGACCTCGAAGTGCACGTGGGCACCGGTGGAGCGGCCGGTGGAGCCGGCCTTGGCCACTTCCTGGCCGGCACGGACCAAGCCGCCTTCACGCACCGTCAGGCGCGAATTGTGTGCATACAGGGTCTTGTAGCCGTTGCCATGGTCGATCTCGACGACGTTGCCGTAACCCCCCTTCACGCCGGAGAAGCTGACCACGCCATCGGCCACGGCCAGCACCGGATCACCGACGCGGGCATGGAAGTCCATGCCCTTGTGGTTGCCGGCACCGCGGCCGAACGGGTCGGCGCGGCCGCCGAAACCGGAGGTGACGTAGGTGTTGCTGATCGGCATGCGCGAGGGCACGGCGTTCTGTTCAAGCTGATGATCGAACAGCAGCGATTCGAGCACCGACAGTTGGCGGCCTGAAGCAGCAAAGCGCTGCTCCAGCACCTGTAAGTCGGCGTTGACCGCGCTGACCGGGATGTCCTGGGTCGGGCCCGGCTCGCCTTCACCCATACCCGGGGTTTCCTGGAAATCGAACTCGCCATCCTGCAGCTTGCCCATCTGGGTCAGGCGCTCGCCCAGGGCATTGAGCCGGGTGGCCTGTGCCTGCAGTTCGCCGAGGCGGGCGGACAGCGCGTTGACCTGGGTCTGCGCGTCGGCGCGCACCTTGGCCAGTTCCTGTTCCTGATGATCCACCTTGGCCTGCAAGGCCGAATCGCCGACCATGCCGATGGCCAGGCTCAGCGCCACGCCCATCAGACAGCCCAGCCCCAGTACGCTACCCAGCAATGCACGAGGACGATCCTCGAAATACATCTGAACGCGTGCGAGCGGCGTCTTGGCCTTCTGTTCACGCGTTTTGATTACGATCTTTTTGAATGTCATTGAAGAATTCTTATGTCTGAGCCGAAATCCAGCGTTCGTTCCCGCTCCGCGCCAAGGCAGGCGCTGGAAGCGGTGATGGCGGACAAAGCAGGAAACCCGTTGCGCCGTGCCCTGTGGCTCGATGCGATGGACCGGCAATTGCGCCCCCATTTGCCGCCGGCGCTGGCAAACCGTTGCCGGCTGGCCAATGTGGACGGCGAACACCTCGTTTTTCTCGTCGAATCGCCGGTGTGGCATGCCAAGGTAAGGCTTGCCGAAAGCCAGCTGATCGACGCGGCCCGATCCATCGGGCTGAAGGCCACCCGGGTGACCGTCAAGACTGCGACCGCGCCCCCGCACTCCCCAGTGCGTAATGACCAGCGCAGCTCCGCAGTATCGGACGCCACGCACAAGGGACTGCGCGACGCCCTGGCTGCCCTCGAGGATGTGAAGCCCTCACGATCCTGAGACCACCGGTGCCCCCAGTGGGCACCGGCACCGCCGGGTCAGCAAGGACCCAAAGCAGGAAGCCGGCAGGAATCCTAGCGGCGGAATGCGACCGGGGAGTTAGTCTTTTGTTAATTTTGGGTTAAATTCAGACTTGAACCCACATTGGGTTCACAGTTTGATCACGCAGGCTCACACCGCCGCATCTGGCAGGCAGTTCTCTTACGAGCAACTTGGGGTTTGGCTCAGGCGTGGGCCGGGACGCCGTAGATCACCGGGTCCGCTGCCACCGGCGAGTCATAGCTGGCCCATTCCCAGGCCGTCTGGTCGGCCAGCAGGGCACGCACCAGCTTGTTGTTGAGCGCATGGCCGGACTTGAAGCCTTCATAGGCCCCCAGCACCTGGCCGCCGGCCAGGTACAGATCGCCGATGGCGTCGAGGATCTTGTGGCGCACGAACTCGTCGGCGTAACGCAGGCCGTCATCGTTCAGCACGCGGAATTCGTCCAGCACGATGGCGTTGTCCATCGAACCGCCCAGGCCAAGGTTGCGCTCGCGCATGTACTCCAGGTCGCGCATGAAGCCAAAGGTGCGCGCGCGGGAGATTTCCTTGATGTAGGCCGCAGTGGAGAACTCGATCTCGGCCCGTGACTGCTTGGCCGGGATCATCGGGTGGTCGAACTGGATGGTGAAGCCCAGCTTGTAACCCTCATACGGATCGAAACGGGCGATCTTGTCGCCGTCACGCACTTCCACCGTCTTGAGCACGCGCAGGAAGCGCTTGGCGGCATCCTGCTCGACGATGCCCGCCGACTGCAGCAGGAACACGAACGGGCCGGAGGAGCCATCCATGATCGGCAGCTCGGCCGAGGACAGCTCGACGATGGCATTGTCCACACCCAGGCCGGCCAGCGCCGACATCAGGTGCTCGACGGTCTGGATCTTGGCGCCTTCGCAGGTCAGCCCGGTACACAGGGTCACCTCCGTGACCAGGTCGGCCTTGGCCGGTACTTCCACCACCGGGTCCAAGTCCACGCGCCGGAACACGATGCCATGGTTCACCGGCGCAGGGCGCAGGGTCATGTAGACCTTGTCACCACTGTGCAGGCCGACACCGGTGGCGCGGATCGTGTTCTTGAGGGTGCGTTGCTGGATCATGGGCTTCAAACCGGAGAAGCCGCGCATGCGCGGCCAGAGACAAACAAGAATAACACGCGTTAACACGCCGCCTTGGGCCTGCGGATCAGGCCCCTGCCCTTGTTCAGGCGGAAAATGCCGCCGGGCCGATCCTGGCCCGGCGACAAAGGACATGGGTACTGCCCGTCAGGGTGGACAGCCCTGACGTTGTGTTGCCTGCCCTGCAGGGACGACCCCGCTGGCCCGCGCCGCCGTTACCGGTCAGCGCGGGGTCCTGCCGGCGACCCCTGCGGGCGTTGCCGTCAGTCCGCCTGGCGACGCAGGAACGCCGGGATGTCCAGGTAGTCGCTGGGCAGTTCGGCGGCAGCGGCGGTCGAGGTCGACGCCGAACCGGCCGAGGCGGCTGCGGTGTCGACGCTGGGACGACGCAGGCCCATGCCCATGCTGTTGCCGGCAGCCTTGGCCACGGCATCGGCCGGGCTTTCGTACTCGCCGAACTCGGCCTGGCCGGTGGTGGCATTGCGGACCAGCTTGATCGGTGCGCGCTCGCCCGGACGCTGGGCGTTCTTGGCGACGGCACGGTTCAGGCCGGTGGCCACCACGGTCACGCGCACTTCGTCCTGCATGTCCGGATCCAGCACGGTACCGACCACCACGGTGGCGTCCTCGGACGAGAAGCCTTCGATGGTGCGGCCGATCTCGTCGAACTCGCTCATGGTGAAATCCGGGCCGGCGGTGATGTTGACCAGGATGCCGTTGGCACCGGCCAGGTTCACGTCGTCCAGCAGCGGGTTCTGGATGGCGGCTTCGGCGGCGGCCTGGGCGCGGTCATCACCACGGGCGGTGCCGGTGCCCATCATGGCCAGGCCCATCTCCGACATCACGGTACGCACGTCGGCGAAGTCGACGTTGATCAGGCCCGGGCGCACGATCAGGTCGGCGATGCCCTGCACCGCGCCCTGCAGCACGTCATTGGCTGCGCGGAAGGCCTGCACCATGGTGGCGTTGCGGCCGAGCACGGTGATCAGCTTTTCGTTCGGGATGGTGATCAGCGAATCGACGTGCTGGCTCAGCTCCTCGATGCCCTTCAGCGCCACCTGCATGCGGCGACGGCCTTCGAACGGGAACGGCTTGGTGACCACGGCCACGGTCAGGATGCCCATTTCCTTGGCCAGCTGTGCCACCACCGGTGCAGCACCGGTGCCGGTGCCGCCGCCCATGCCGGCGGTGATGAACACCATGTCCGCACCCTGCAGGGCGTCCATGATGCGCTCACGGTCTTCCAGTGCGGCCTGGCGGCCGACTTCCGGGTTGGCGCCTGCGCCCAGACCCTTGGTCACATTGGTGCCAAGCTGCAGCTGCAGCTTGGCGCCACAATTCTTGATGGCCTGCGAGTCGGTGTTGGCGGTGATGAATTCCACGCCATCCACGCTGCTGTTGACCATGTGTGCCACGGCGTTGCCGCCGCCGCCACCCACGCCAACGACCTTGATCACCGCGTTCGGTGCCATCTTTTCAATCAGTTCGAAATGCGCCATGTCCATGTCCTCTCTATTGCCGTGATTGGGTCGAGCGTTGGGAAGAATCCTTCTCCTGCTGCACCCGCCCGCACCGGCGAATTGTTTTAGGTTTGCCGCCAGGGCGACCCCTGGGCGGTGGTTGTTGCTTGCTTCAATGACTGCGTTACTGCACTTCGTCTTGCCTTACTGCTTGCCTTCTGACTGCCTCACTGCCCTGCTACCGGCCCCGCTCAGAACTCGCCGCGGAACCAATTCTTCAATTTGTTGAACATGCTGCCGGCGCGCCCGGTGGGCAGCGACGGACGCCGTGGGTGCTCGATCTGGCTGCCCATCAGCAGCAGGCCCACGCCGGTGGCGTGCACCGGGTTGCCAACCACCTCGCCCAGGCCGGTGACGTGTTGCGGAATGCCCACACGTACGGGCATCTGCAGCATTTCCTCGGCCAGTTCGACCACGCCTTCCATCTTCGAGGCGCCACCGGTCAGCACTACGCCGGCACGCACCATTTCCTCGAAGCCCGAGCGGCGCAGTTCGGCCTGCACCATCTCGAAGATTTCCTCGTAACGGCCCTGCACTGCCTGCGCCAGCGAATGGCGCGGCATGCGGCGCGGCGGACGGTCGCCGACCGAAGGCACCTGGATGCTTTCCTCGGCGGTCGCCAGCTGCGCCAGCGCGCAGGCATAGCGCACCTTGATCTGCTCCGCTTCCGGGGTCGGCGTGCGCAGCATGTGGGCAATGTCGTTGGTGACGTGATCACCGGCGATCGGCAGCGATGCGGTGTGGCAGATCGCGCCCTGGATGAATACCGCGATGTCGGTGGTACCGGCACCGATATCGACCATCACCACGCCCAGTTCGCGCTCGTCGGCGGTCAGCACCGCCACGCTGGACGCCAGCGAGGACAGCACCAGGTCGTCCACCTGCAGGCCGCAGCGCTGCACGCACTTGCTGATGTTGGCGGCGGCCGACTGTGCACACACCACCAGGTGGGCGTGGATCTCCAGGCGCACGCCGGTCATGCCGACCGGGTTGCGGATGCCTTCCTGCGAATCGTCCAGCACGTACTCGCGCGGGATGGCATGCAGGATCTTCTGGTCGGCGGGGATGGCCACGGCCTTGGCCGCCTCCAGCACGCGGTCCAGGTCGCCCCAGCTCACTTCGCCTTCGCGGATCGGAGTGATGCCCTGCGAGTTGCGGCACTGCACGTGGTTGCCGGAGATCGAGGCGTAGACCGAGCGGATCTCGCAGCCGGCCATCAGCTCGGCTTCCTCGATCGCCCGCTGGATCGACTGCACGGTGGATTCGATATCCACCACCACGCCGCGCTTGAGACCGCGCGATTCGTGCGAGCCGATGCCGATGACCTCGATCGGGCTGCCCGGCGAATACTCGCCAACCAGCGCCACCACCTTGGAGGTGCCGATATCCAGGCCAACGATCAGTGATTTGTCTCCCTTGCGATTCATGTCCTGTCCTGCGTCTGCTTTGTTGCCGGCGGCGGGGTTCCCCAGCTCAGCGTGAAACCATTGGTATAGCGAAGGTCGGCGCGCACGATCGGCACCTGGGTGCGGGTCAGCTGCGGCAGCACGCGCACGAAGCGGCTCAGCCGCGAGCGCGCATCGTTGCGGCCAATGACCACCTCGGTACCGTTGTCCAGCGCCAGCGACCAGCTGCCGCGTGCATCCATCACCACCTTGTGCACGTCCACGCCGGCCGGCGCGAACAGTGCACGCGAATCGTTGTAGAGCTCGACCACTTCCTGGGTCATCGCATCCGGGCCGTCCAGCTCGGGCAGTGGTGCATGCTCAAGGCCCTGCGGCACCGCGAACAGGCGGCCCTGCTCGGACAGCAGGCGGTCCTTGCCCCATCGCGCGAACGGCTTGTGCTCGACGATGGTCACTTCCAGCACGTCCGGCCACTGCTTGCGCACCTGCGCGCTTTCCACCCAGGGCAGTTTTTCCACTGCCGATTGCGCATCCTGCAGCTCGACCGCGAAATAGCCTGAGCGCGCATACGGCAGCAGGGTCTTCTGCAGCTGCTCGGCCGGCACGCGCTTGAACTCGCCATGCACGCGCAGCTTGGCCAGCGGCCAGCGCTCGGTGAGCACCCAGCCGTTGAGCACCGCCACCACCGGCAACGCCACCAGGGCGATGGCCAGCAACCAGGCGAGCATGCGCAGGATCGCGTTCATCGCGCGCCCTCCCCCGCGGTGCAGGCACGCGGGACCAGCGCCAACCGCATCGCGGCAGCGTGGTCACGGCGCATCGGCAGCGCGGTCTGCATCATTCGCCCTTGGCCTCCTTGAAGCCTTCGGTTGCCACGTGCTGGGCAACGGCACCGATGTCACCGGCGCCCATCATCAGCAGCAGATCGCCGTCCTGCAGCACGTCCGGCAGCACCGAACACAGGTCGCTGGCATGGCCAACCACCACCGGCTCGCTGCGGCCGCGCGCACGGATAGCGCGTGCCAGCGACTTGGAATCGGCACCGGGGATCGGCGCTTCGCCGGCCGGATAAACCTCGCTCAACACCAGCGCGTCCACTTCGGACAGCACTGCTGCAAAGGCATCGAACTGGTCGCGGGTACGGCTGTAACGGTGCGGCTGGAAGGCCACCACCAGGCGCTTGTCCGGCCAGCCGCCACGGGCAGCGGCAAACACCGCTTCCAGCTCGCGCGGGTGATGGCCGTAGTCGTCGATCACGCGCACCTTGGCACCCTTGTGGGTGGTCACTTCGCCCAGGTCATTGAAGCGACGGCCGACGCCTTCGAACTTTTCCAGCGCGGCGGCAATGGTTTCCGGCGCCACGCCCAACTGCCAGGCCACAGCGGCGGCGGCCAGTGCATTGAGCACGTTGTGCTTGCCCGGCAGGGCCAGCGTCACCGGCACGCTGCTGCCTTCGGGCAGGCGCAGGGTGAAGCGCATGCGCGGGCCGTCCTGCACCACGTTCTCGGCGCGCACATCGGCATTGCTGCTCAGGCCGTAGCTCATCACATGGCGCGGGGTCTTGGCGGCCAGCGCAGCCACCTCCGGATCATCGATGCACAGCACCGCCAGGCCGTAGAACGGCAGGCGCTGCAGGAACTCGGCAAAGGCGGCCTGCACGCGGGCGAAGTCGTTGCCGTAGTTCTCCAGATGGTCGGCATCGATATTGGTGATCACCGCGACCAGCGGGTTCAGACGCAGGAAGCTGCCATCGCTTTCGTCGGCCTCGGCCACCAGCCACTGGCCACCGCCGAGCTTGGCATTGGCACCGGCCGCCAGCAGCTGGCCGCCGATCACGAAGGTCGGGTCCAGCTTGCCTTCGCTCAGGATGGCAGCGGTCAACGAGGTGGTGGTGGTCTTGCCGTGGGTACCGGCGACGGCGATGCCTCGACGGAAACGCATCAGCTCGGCCAGCATCGCCGCGCGCGGCATGATCGGAATGCGCTGGCTGCGCGCTTCCATCAGCTCCGGGTTGTCCTCACGGATGGCGCTGGAAACCACGATGCAATCGGTGCCCAGTACGTTCGCCGCGGAATGGCCACGCATCACCCGTGCACCCAGACGGCTCAAGCGGCGGGTGGCGGCATTGTCGGCATTGTCCGAGCCGGAGACTTCATAGCCCAGGGTCAGCATGACTTCGGCAATGCCGCTCATGCCGGTGCCACCGATGCCGACAAAGTGCACGCGCGGGAAGGCGCGGACCAGATCCGTGGTGTCATGGAGGCGGCGGATCATTGTTCGGGTCCTGTGATGCTGGGATTGGTAAATCGGGATTCGGGATTGGCAACAGCCGATAGCTGCTCGCGTTCCGCTTTCTGTGAGCCGTGGTCGTTCTGCATCTGTTCCTGCTTTTTCTTTTCTCCAGGACCCGAACCGTTACCCCGGGGCGTGTCATCGCCCCCGAATCCCGAATCCCGAATCCCGGCTTCTTCCAGAATGATGTCTGCGATGCGTTCGGCCGCATCGACCTTGGCCAACCCACGCGCGGCTTGCGCCATCTGCATGCGGTGGCCGGGAGTGTTTGCCAGCGTGCGCAGCACGCCTTCCAGGTTGGTCGCCAGCGCCTCGTCCTGCTTGAGCAGTTCGGCAGCGCCGCGTTCGACCAGGTATTCGGCATTGCGGGTCTGGTGGTCGTCGACCGCCGCGGCAAACGGCACCAGCACGCTGCCGATGCCCACCGCACACAGTTCGGCCAGGGTGGAGGCACCGGAACGGCACACCACCAGATCGGCCCAGGCATAGGCGGCGGCCATGTCCTTGATGAACATGTCCACGCGCCCTTCCACGCCTGCATCGCGGTAGGCCTGCAGGGCTTCTGCATGCAGCTTCTCGCCGCACTGGTGCCAGACCTCGATGGCAACGTTGCCGGCCAGCGCAGCCAGCGCCTTGGGCATGGCGTTGTTCAGTGCACGCGCCCCCTGGCTGCCGCCCAGCACCAGTACCCGCATCGGACCACTGCGGCCAGCCAGACGCTGTTCCGGCGGCGCCAATGCGGCGATCTCGGCACGCACCGGGTTGCCCACCACTTCTTCCCTGCCACCGGCAAAGCTGCCGGGGAAGCCGGTGAGCAGACGGCGTGCAAAGCGCGACAGGATGCGGTTGGTCATGCCCGGCGCACGGTTCTGCTCGTGCACCAGCAGCGGCAGGCCGTGAAGGCGCGCGGCCATGCCGCCCGGGCCGGAGGCAAAGCCACCGAAGGCCACCACTGCACGCGGCTGGCGATCACGCAGCACATAACCGGCGCTGCGGATGGCGCGCAGCACACGCACCGGTGCGCCCAGCAGGGCCAGCTTGCCCTTGCCGCGCAGGCCGGAGATGGCCAGCGTGTCGACGTGGATGTCGTGCTGCGGCACCAGGCGGGTTTCCATCCCACCGTCGGAACCGAGCCAGGTGACCGGGATGCCGCGCGCGCGCAGCACCTTGGCCACGGCCAGGCCCGGGAAGATGTGGCCACCGGTACCGCCGGCCATGATCATCACCGGGCGCTGATCCTGCGGGAGCGTTGCAGCGGCCATCAGGCAATCCTCCCGAAGGTCGGCTCGACCCGCTGCTGCATGCGGCTGGTGCCGCGTGCAGCGCTGTTCTGCATCGCCGCGGCAATCGCCGTGGCGGTGGTTGCTTCAACCGGCTCGGCGCTATCACTGTCGGCCAGCGGCGCGTCGGCCACGTCGATGTCCTCGCGCACTTCCTGGCGGCGAACCGCGCGGTTGTATTCGTAGGACACGCGCAGCAGCAGGCCCATCGCCACGCAGGTCATCATCACGCTGGAACCGCCCGAGGAGATCAGCGGCAGGGTCAGGCCCTTGGTCGGCAACATGCCCAGGTTGACGCCAATGGAGACAAAGGTCTGCAGGCTGATCCACAGCGCGATGCCAAAAGCGATGTAGCCGGCAAAGTGGCGACGCATCTCGATGCAGCGCATGCCCAGCCAGAACGCACGGCCAACCAGCAGCGCATACAGACCAATGATGCCGCAGACGCCCACGAAGCCCAGTTCCTCGGCAATCACCGAGAAAATGAAGTCGGTATGCGACTCGGGCAGGTAGTTGAGCTTCTGGATCGAAGCACCCAGGCCCACTCCACTCCATTCGCCGCGGCCGATGGCCATCAGCGCGTTGGACAGCTGGTAGCCGGAGCCGAGCTGATCCTGCCACGGGTCCATGAAGGAGGTGACGCGACGCATGCGGTAGGGCTCGAAGATCACCAGCGCGACCAGCCCCGGCAGCAGCAACAGCACCGGCAGGATGATGCGCTTGATCTGCGCACCACCGAGCACCAGCATGCAGGTGGTGATTCCCAGCAGCAGCATCGACGAGCCGAAGTCCGGCTGCATCAGCAACAGCACGACCAGCACGCCAACCACGCCAACCGGCTTGAGCATGGCCTGCCAAGTGGCATTGACCTCGTCACGGAAGCGCACCAGGTAGCTGGACAGCCAGACGATGTACAGCACCTTGACCGCTTCCACGGTCTGGAACTTGGAGAAGCCCAGGTTGATCCACCGCTGCGCACCATTGACGCTGCTGCCCAGGCCGGGAATGAACACCACGATCAGCAGCGCGAAGCAGCCCAGCAGCAGCAGCTGGTTGTACTTCTCGATCTCCTTCAGCTCCACGCGCATGGCCACGCCCGCCAGCACCACGCCGATGGCGATGAAGATCAGGTGGCGGGTGAGGTAATAGAACGGACTCTGCGTCAGCGCAATGGAGCTGGAAGCCACCATCACGATCCCAAGCGAAGCCAGCGCCACCGCGGCGCCCAGCAGCCACTTGTCGTAGCTGCCACCAATGGCTTCAAGTCGGGTTGCCTGGCGCGCGTAGTCGTCCATCACCGCACCTTGAGGGTTGCCAGGCCGATCAATACCAGCACCACCGAGATGATCCAGAAGCGCACGATCACGCGCGGCTCCGGCCAACCCTTCAGCTCGAAGTGGTGATGGATCGGTGCCATGCGGAACACGCGCTTGCCGGTGAGCTTGAACGAAGCCACCTGGATCATCACCGACAGGGTTTCAATCACGAACACGCCGCCCATGATCACCAGCACCAGTTCCTGGCGCACGATCACCGCGATGGTGCCCAGCACCGCGCCCAACGCCAGTGCGCCGACGTCGCCCATGAACACCATGGCCGGGTAGGTGTTGAACCACAGAAAGCCCAGGCCCGCGCCGGCGATGGCCGCGCAGATGATGACCAGCTCGCCGGCACCGGGAATCTGCGGGATCTGCAGGTAGCTGGAGAACACCGCATTGCCGGAGGCATAAGCGAACACGCCCAACGCGCAGGCCACCAGCACCGTCGGCATGATCGCCAGCCCATCCAGGCCATCGGTCAGGTTGACCGCATTGGAGAAGCCGACGATCCAGAAATAGGCGATGGCTACGAAGCTGATGCCGGCCAGCGGCAGCGCGATCGACTTGAACATCGGGATGTAGAAGGTCAGCTCGGCCGGCACCGTCGCGGTCTTGTACAGGAACAGACCGGCAGCCAGACCGAAGATCGACTGCAGAAGGTACTTCCAACGCGACTTCAGGCCGTTGGGGTCGCGCTTGGCGATCTTGATCCAGTCGTCATACCAGCCAATGGCGCCGAAGCACAGCATCACCACCAGTACCAGCCAGACGTAGCGGTTGCGCAGGTCACCCCACAGTAGCACGGAGACCAGCACGGTGGTCAGGATCAAGCCGCCGCCCATGGTTGGCGTACCGGCCTTGGAGAAATGCGACTGCGGGCCATCCTTGCGGATCGGCTGGCCACCCTTGAGCTGGGCCAGGCGGCGGATCGCCATCGGCCCCAACCACAACGACAACGACAGCGCCGTCAGCGCGGCAAGGATGCCGCGGAAGGTGATGTAGTTGAACAACCGGAACAGGCCGTCCAACTGCTGCAGCCAACGGGCCAACTCAAGCAACATGTGTACTTTCCTCTCCGCGCTGCAACAGCGCGTTTACGATCTTGTCCATGGCGCTGCCGCGCGAGCCCTTGACCAGGCAACGCACGCCAGCATGAAGTTCGGTTTGCAGTGCGGCGGCCAGCGCGGCATGGGAGTCGAAATGACGGCCGCCCTCGCCGAACGCGGCCGAGGCCGCTGCACTCAACGGGCCCAGCGTATACAGGTGCTTGAGGCCGGCTTCGCGGGCGCGCTGGCCGGCGTGCGCGTGCAGTGCCTGCGCCTCCGGGCCCAGCTCACGCATATCACCCAGCACCAGCCAACCCTCGCCCTTGCCAGCGGCCAGCGCGTCCATCGCGGCAGCCAGCGAGCCCGGATTGGCGTTGTAACTGTCATCGATCAGCACCGCACCATTGGCCAGCGTGTGGGCAATCTGGCGCCCCGCCACCGGCTGCGCCTGGGCCAGCCCCTGTGCCACCAACGGCAATGCGATGCCGGCGGCCAGCGCCAGCGAGGCGGCTGCCAGGGCATTGAGCACGTTGTGGCGACCACCCAGCTGCAGCTGCACGACGGCCTCGCCCTGCGGGGCCAGCAGGGTGAACTGCGCCCCCTCCGCGCCCAGCACGATGGCGGCAGCGCGCACATCGGCACTGTGCTCCAGGCCAAAGCGCAAGCTCTGGCAGCGTGCAGGGCTGCCAAGGAAATGTTGTTCGAACCACGGTGCGAACGCATCGTCGGCATTGATCACCGCCACGCCGTCTTCCGGCAGCGCCGCGTAGATGGCGCCCTTGGTGGTTGCCACGCCCAGCAGGCTGCCCATGCGCTCCAGATGCGCGGCAGCCACGTTGTTGACCAGCGCGTAGTGCGGACGGGCGATGTCGGTGAGGTAAGCGATGTCGCCGGGCTTGCCGGCCCCCATCTCATAGACTGCGTAGTCGGCATCTTCCGGCGCATCGATCACCGCCAGCGGCAGGCCGATCTCGTTGTTGCGGTTGCCTGGGGTTGCATACACATGCTGCCCCTGCACCGCCGCTGCGTGCTGCAGGATGGCCAGCAACAAGGTCTTGACGCTGGTCTTGCCGTTGCTGCCGGTGATGGCGAACACGCGGGTAGCGCGCTGCTGCTGCATCGCCGCGGCAATCTTTGCCAGCGCCAGTTCGGTATTGGCCACCACCACCTGCGGCACGTCCAGCGGCAACAGGTGCTCCACCAGCAACGCGCTGGCGCCCTGCTCGACCGCCTTGCCGGCAAAGTCGTGGCCATCAAAACGCTCACCGCGCAGGGCGATGTACAGGCTGCCCGCGGCCAGCGTGCGGGTGTCATTGCTGACCGCATCAATGCTGGCGTCGTCGCCGTGGATCTCACCACCGGCCCAATGCGCGATCAGCGAAAGCGGAGTGCGCTTCATTGGGCCACCTCCAGCTTTGCTGCACGCGCTTGCAGCGCGCGCGAGGCCACGTCGGTGTCATCGAAGGGATGTTTGATACCTGCAATCTCCTGATAGGGCTCGTGGCCCTTGCCGGCGATCAAGACGATGTCGCCGGCACCCGCCTGCGCCACCGCAGCGTCGATGGCGCGGGCGCGATCACGCACCACGTTCACCTGCGCAGGCGACACGAAGCCGGCCATGATGTCGGCGACGATCACATCGCCATCCTCGCCGCGCGGATTGTCGTCAGTGACGAACACCACGTCGGCCAATTCCTCGGCAATCGCCGCCATCTGCGGACGCTTGCCGGTGTCACGCTCGCCACCACAGCCGAACACGCACAGCAGGCGGCCATCCAGATGACCGTGCAGGCTGCGCAGCGCCTGTTCCAGCGCGTCGGGGGTGTGTGCGTAATCGATGACCACAGTCGGCTCGCCGTGCCCGCCGAGGCGGTTCATGCGGCCGCGGATCGGCTGCAGCTGGCCCAGCACCTTGGCGATGTTGGCGCTGGTTTCGCCCAGACCATGCAGCGCACCGGCCACGGCCAGCAGGTTGTCGACATTGAAACGGCCCAGCAGCGGCGAGCGCAGCGGGTGACGCTCTTCGCCAATGACCAGGTCAAAGCCGATCCCCTGCCCGTCCAGCACCAGCTTCTCGGCGCGGATAGCGGCACCGGCCTGACCGGTCGAGCTCAGCCCGATGGCCTGCACATCGGCAGCCAGGGTGGTGATCAGCTCACGGCCAAAGGCGTCATCCAGATTGATCGCCGCCGCCTTCAGGCCCGGGCGATGGAACAGCTTGGCCTTGGCCGCGCCATAGGCCTCCATGCTGCCGTGGTAATCCAGATGGTCGCGGGTGAGGTTGGTGAACACCGCCACGTCGTAATGCACGGCATCAACGCGGCCCTGGTCCAGGGCGTGCGAGCTGACTTCCATCGCCACCGCCTTGGCACCACCATCGCGCAGCTGGGCCAGCACTTCATGCATCTGCAGCACCAGCGGCGTGGTGAAGCCGGTCGGCACCACATTGCCGTACAGGCCCACGCCCAGCGTACCGATCGAACCACTGGCAATGCCCAGCAGCTGCCAGGCCTGACCGAGCAGCTGCACGGTCGAGGTCTTGCCGTTGGTGCCGGTGACGCCGACCATGGTCATCGCCCGCGAGGGCTGGCCGTGGAACTGGTCGGCCATCGCGCCCATGCGCGAACGCAGACCGGGCACGGCGATGGCATCAGCCGGGGCCGGCAGTTCGGCCGGGGCCGGCGGATCAAACAGGATGGCGGCGGCACCGGCAGCCTTTGCCTGCTCAACAAACCCAAGACCATGCGCGCCAAAGCCAGCGATGGCCACAAACGCATCACCGGCGCGCACATGGCGCGAGTCCAGCACCAGTCCCTTGATCTGCGGATCGTTGGCCAGGGCCAGATCCGGCAGCAACTGTGACAACTTCATCGTACGACTCACTGGCGCACCCCCGTTGCGGCGGGCGCGGGTGCGGCCACCGTCGGCAGTGCAGCATCAAATTCGGCGGCGGCATTGGGCTCCACCGTATCCTGGGGAACCGGCAGCACGGCAGGGTTGCTGATCGGGCGGCCGCCCACCTTGCCTGCGGCCTGTGCCGCCAACCAGGACTGGATGTCATCCGGCGGCACGTCCATCAGGCGCAGCGTGCCTTCCATCACGTGATGGAACACCGGCGCCGAGACCAGGCCACCGTACTGCAGCGAGCCCTGCGGGTCGTTGACCACGATCACCGCGGCATAGCGCGGCGCCGTGGCCGGCACCACGCCGGCAAACAGCAGGTTGTAGTGGCCACGCTCATAGCCATTGGGGCCATTCTTGCGCGCGGTACCGGTCTTGCCGGCCACGTGATAGCCGAGGATGGCCGCCTGCTTGGCGCCGCCCTGGGTAACCACGGTTTCCATCATGCGCACCACTTCATGCGCCACTTCCGGGTCGATGACCTGGCGCGCCTCGTTGCGCTGACCCTTGACGAAGGTCGGCTGGATCACCTGCCCACCATTGGCCAGTGCCGAGTACGCCTGCGCGATCTGCAACGGCGTTACCGACAGACCGTAACCGTAGGACATGGTGGTCTTGGTGGTGCCGTACCAGCTCGGGCTGCCCGGGCGTGCGACCACGCCGGCTGATTCGCCGGGGAAGCCGCTGTTCGGGGCAACGCCGTAACCGAAACCACGTACCGAATCGTAGAAGGTCTGGTCCGGGATGCGCGCCACGATCTTGGCCGCACCGATATTGGAACTGCGGGTGATCACGCCGGTGACGTTGAGCACGCCGTTGTTACGCGGTACGTCGCGGATGGTGTAACGGCCCAGCGACATGTAGCCCGGGTTGGTGTCGATGACCGTATCCGGGGTGACCACGTGGTTCTGCAACGCGGTGGCGATGGTCAACGGCTTCATCGTCGAACCGGGCTCGACCAGATCGGTGACGGCGCGGTTGCGGCGCGTATCCGGGGTGGCGCCACTGACCGAATTGGGGTTGTAGGTCGGCAGGTTGGCCATGGCCATCACCTCGCCGGTAGCCACGTCCATGATCACGATCGAGCCGCCCGCCGCCTTGTTGGCGGTGACCGCGTTGCGCAGCTCGCGCATCGCCAGGAACTGGATGCGGCGATCGATGCTCAGGGTCAGGTCCTTGCCCGGCTCGGCCGGACGCACCAGATCGATGCTCTCCACGATCGCGCCCTTGCGGTCGCGGATCACACGCTTGGCGCCGGGCTTGCCGCGCAACCATTCATCGAAGGCCAGCTCCAGGCCTTCCTGGCCGCGGTCGTCGATATTGGTGAAACCCAGCACGTGCGCCATCGCCTCACCCTGCGGGTAATAGCGACGGAACTCGCGCTGCGAGAACACGCCCGGGATCTTCAGTGCCACCACCTGCTCGGCCACGTCCGGATTCATCCGGCGGCGCAGGTACATGAATTCCTTGTCGGCCTTCTGGGTCAGCTTGGCGGTGAGTTCGTCCACCGGCAGCGACAGCGCCTGGGCCAGCTGCGGGATGTGCTCGGGCGCGCGCAGCAGTTCCTGCGGGTTGACCCAGATCGAGGCCACCGGCGTGGACACCGCCACCGGTTCGCCGTTGCGGTCGGTGATCATGCCGCGCGAGGTGGCGATGGGCACTTCGCGCAGGTAACGCGCCTCGCCTTCGCGCTGGTAGAAATCGTTGTTGATCAGCTGTACATAGGCCGCCCGCCCAACCAGCGTCACCGCGCACAGGCCCAGGCCCACTGCAACCATGGTCATGCGGTTGCGCAGGTTGAACTGGGTACGGGTGCGGCTGCGGCCGTGCTTGCTCATGGGCGGATCACCACGATGTCAGCGGCTTCCGGAAATTTCATGCCCAGCCGGCCACGCGCCTCCACGTCCACGCGTGTGGCCTGGGCCAGGGTGGCCTGTTCCAGCTGCAGGCGGCCGAATTCGATGTTGAGCTCATCGCGCGCGTGCTCGAGCTTGGACAGCTCGACGAACAGCTGCCGGTGCCGATGGCGCATGAACACCACACCGATCGCCGAAGCGATGGTGCAGGCCAGCAGCACGATCAGCAGCAGGCGGCTCATGCGGCCACCTCACGCTTCTGCGCGACACGCAGCACCGCGCTGCGTGCGCGCGGGTTCATGGCCAATTCGTCGTCTTCAGCCTTGATGGCGCCGCCGATCAGGTCCAGGGTCGGGACGAAGGCCTGCACTTCCGGCAGCCGGCGATTGGTCGGCGGTGCCTTGGCATGGCGGTTCATGAACTGCTTGACGATGCGGTCTTCCAGCGAGTGGAAGCTGATCACCGCCAACCGGCCACCGGGCTTGAGCCGCGCCATCGCCGCGTCCAGGCCGGCCTCGAGGTCGGCCAGTTCGCGATTGATGTGGATGCGGATGGCCTGGAAGCTGCGCGTGGCCGGATGGATCTTGTCCTTGCCACGCGGCATCACCGAGGCAATCAGCTCGGCCAGCTCGGCCGTGCGCGTGAACGGCTGCTTTTCGCGGCGGGCAACAATGGCGCGGGCGATGCGGCGGCTCTGCCGCTCATCACCATAGGTGAACAGCACATCGGCGATTTCGCGGTCTTCGGCGCGGTTCAACCACTGCGCTGCGCTTTCGCCCGAATCCGGGTCCATGCGCATGTCCAGCGGGCCGTCCTTGCCGAAGCTGAAACCACGCTCGGCCACATCCAGCTGCGGCGAAGACACGCCCAGGTCGAACAGAACGCCATCCAGACCGGCAGCAGTCTCGCTCCAGTCCAGCAGATCGGCAAAGCTGCCGCGATAGATCGAGACACGGCCGTCCGGCGCGAAATCGCGCTCGGCCACGGCAATGGCCTCGGGGTCCTTGTCCATCACCAGCAGGCGCCCATCCGGGCCGAGCTGGCGCAGCACGCCGCCAGCGTGACCACCACGACCGAACGTGCCATCCAGATAAGTACCGTTTTCGATCACCCTCAGGCCGTCAAGGACCTGGGTGTACAGCACCGGCAGGTGAGCCGCCGGCGGCTGCGACACCGGAGGGTGACCGGCCTGCGCTTCACCGCGCACCCGGGCACCCCGGCTCACAACTTCAGATCGAGAAGCCCATCGCCCAGATCCTCGTCAGACAACGTCTGCTGGATCAGTGCGCGATGCGCTTGCTCGCTCCACAATTCGAACTTGTCCCCCATGCCCATCAGCACTGCTTTCTTCTCGATGCCCACCGCGCTGCGGTGACTGGACGGCAAGCTGATACGGCCATTGCCATCCAGTTCCAGATGGGCGGCCGAGCCGACGAGCTTCTGCTGCAGGGTGCGCACTACACGCTGGGTATTGGGCTTTGCCATTACGTCGTCCCGCACCCGCTCCCACTCCTGCTCTGAGTACAACCACAAGCAGCCTGCTTCAAACGGGTTGTAGGTGAGCACCAGGCGATTACCGCTGGCACGCGCGACCAGGTCGCGATAGGCGGTTGGCACCGCCATGCGTCCCTTGTCGTCAACCGTGATGGCAGTCTCGCCCTGGAACACGCCTATGGCACCCGTTTGTCAGTTTCCGCTTGGGAAGTTATTGAACCACGAAAAACCACAAAAAACCCGGTTTTCCCTCTGATGCCCACCTTAGCAGCGGGCCTTGGCTTGTCAACAACTTTCCGCATACAAAATCGTCATTCGCATCAATGGTTTGCGCCAATGTTTAGAGAGTTGTTCAAGGTTTATCCACAAGTTACTGTTTCATCTCAAATTTTGAGATTTGTATGAAATTCAGGGGTGTAGAGGCGGCGTGAAAACGGGGCCGGAGCCCAGCCGCCATTCAGCCGCAGATGGCCCAGACCCGCGCAAAACGGCACACTCCGTGCATGTGTCTTGTCGCCCTCGCCTGGAAAACCCACCCGCATTGGCGCCTGCTCATGGCCGGCAACCGTGACGAATTCCACGCCCGCCCCACTGCCCCCTTGCAGCACTGGGCCCCACCTCAGGACACGGTGATTGCCGGCCGCGACCTGCGCTCGGGCGGCAGCTGGATGGGCGTGAATCTGCAGGGACAGGCCGCCGTGGTCACCAATGTGCGTGACCCAAACGCCGCCACGGGCGGGCCTTCGCGCGGCGAGCTGATCGCCAGCTACCTGGCTGGCGGACAGCCGGCCAAGGACTATGCCGACAACCTGGCAACCCGGGCACCCGCGTTTGCCCCCTTCAATCTGCTGGTTGCCGACGCCGGAACCTGCAGCCACCTGGGCAACCACCCGGCCGCCCGGCGGGACCTGGCTCCGGGCGTCCACGGCATGTCCAACGGCACCCTGGATGCACCCTGGCCCAAAACCCGCCGCCTGATGGGCGTGCTCGAGGCTTGGCTGGCTGCAGGCAGTGACGGCCTGGAGCCGCTTTGGGCGGCGCTGGCTGATGAGCAACAGGCCGTAGATGCAGAGCTGCCTGCCACCGGGATCTCACTGGAGTGGGAACGACATCTCTCCAGCGCATTCATCCGCGGGACCGACTACGGCACCCGCGCCAGCACCATCGTGGCGATCGACCAGGATGGCGGCGGTTTCATCCATGAGCGACGGTTCGGGCCGGAGGGTGTGTATCTGGGGGAGACGCGCATGGAGATTGGGAAAGAAGGCTTTGGCTCTTGGTTCCCGCCCTTGGCCGAAGCTTGATCCCCTCCGTTGGCCGAAGCTTGCTCCCCTCCCTTTCGCCGCAGGCGAAGGGGAGGGTTAGGGAGGGGTGCCTTTGATCTTGCTTTGGCTTTGGCGTTACCCCACGGCCAAAGCAAGATCAAAAGCTCCCCCCATCCGCCCTCCGGGCACCTTCCCCCGCAAGCGGGAGAAGGGAAAGAGAACAGCAAGGCAGGAGCCACAGCCACAGCCAAAGCCAAAGCCAAAGCCATAGCCAAAGCCAAAGCCACGCGAGCCAAGCCATCTCTCAGGAGTAACAGCCCCCTTTAGTAAAGGGGGCGCGCCGACAGGCGCGGGGAATTGGAGGGCAGAGGGCCCGGGGCCCAAAGTTTTGCGCGGCAAAACTTTGGGGCTTTCATCGCCCGCAAGGCGATGAAAGCGGCGGAGCCGGCCGATAAGCCGGGTTTTGTCGTGGACAGTCATTCCTCTAGGCGCTGCGTCACCGCAACGCTCAAGCAACCTACCCGGACCCGACGCGGGCCACGCCATTAGGTCCCTATTTGGTCTTGCTCCAGGTGGGGTTTGCCGTACCGGTCTGTTGCCAGACTCGCGGTGCGCTCTTACCGCACCATTTCACCCTTACCGGCCTCCCGAAAGAGACGTAGGCGGTATCTTTCTGTTGCACTTTCCGTCGGCTCGCGCCGCCCAGGCGTTACCTGGCACCTTGCCCTGTGGAGCCCGGACTTTCCTCGGCATTCCCGAAGGAATGACGCGACTGTCTGGCCGACTCCGCCGCGCGTATTGTCGCACGTCCAGCGCTTCAACGGCCGATCATTTCATTCAGCCGCAAGCGTCTGGTAACGCAACGGCCGCACACCGGCATCCGTGAATGACAGCAACCATCCCTCATGCAGGATGTCGATCTGCTGGAAATCCGCGTGCGCGCCACCGTCGCGCAACTGCTGCGACAAGGTATCCAGCGCTGCCAGCGCCCAGCTCCGCAGCACTGCCGGGTCCGCGTCCTCGACAAAGGCCACCGTCGGCAACGGCCAGTTGTCGTACAGCAACAACACATTGCGTGCCTGCCGCGCATAGCCTGGCTTGTGCAGCACCTGGCGCTTCTTCTCCACCGCCCAGCGCATCACCTCCACCCATAGCCGCTCGGGCTCATCGCCCGCCCACGGACTGCCCTCATAGGTATCGGCCAGCAACTGGCGCAGCAAGGGACTGTCCCACTCGGCGCGGGCCTCCTCGCTGCGGTGCTGCGGCACCGGCCGCACCCAGCCGGAATTGATGCCGTTCAACTTGGCCTGCAATTGCTTGAAGGCCTCCGGCACCACCTCCATGCACTCCACGCCGATCCGCGCAGTGGCGCTGTCCAGCATGAAATCCGGGCTCTCGCGCTTGCCCACCCGCAGCGGATAAGCCAGCTCCGCTGCCCAGGCGCTCAACCACCGCACCATCATCCAGCGCTCGCGCTGGATCTTGACCAGGCCACCGGCACCTCCGGCCAGCGGGTGCTCACGCAGGTCCAGTTGCCGACGCAGGCTGGCGGCATCTGCCGCCGCCCACATCGCCTCAGTCGTTGCTGCCCTGTCCATACAAGGCCTTGCGCGGCGCGCCGCTCAGTTCGGCCGCCAGCTTGGCAGCGGTGGACGGCGGCAAGTGCTCGTTCAATTTGGCGTACAGGCGACGGCCCTCGGCGATCCTGGCCTGCTCATCATCGCCTGCACCCTGCACCATCACCACGAACTCGCCCTTGCGCTGGTTGTCGTCGCCCAGCACCTTGGCCAACAGCTGTTCCAGGCTGCCATCGAGCACGGTCTCGAACAGCTTGGTCAGTTCACGCGCCACCACTGCCGGGCGCTCGGCGCCAAATGCGCCGACCATGTCGGCCAACGATTCGGCAATGCGATGCGAGGATTCATAGAACACCAGGGTGCCGGTTTCGCCGGCCAGCTTGTTCAGGCGCTCGCGCCGGGCCGCGCCCTTGGCCGGCAGAAAGCCTTCGAACACGAAACGATCGCTGGGCAAACCGGCCACGCTCAACGCCGCAATTGCTGCGCAGGCGCCTGGGATAGGGCTGACCTTGACCCCGGCCGCACGCGCAGCCCGGACCAGGCGAAAGCCCGGGTCACTGACCAACGGGGTGCCGGCATCGCTGACCACCGCCAGGGATTCACCGCCCAGCAGGCGCGACACCACCCGCTCGGCCATCGCCTCTTCATTATGGTCATGCAGGGCTACCAGGGGCTTGCTGATGCCGAAGTGCGACAACAACTGGCCGGTATGGCGGGTGTCTTCGGCGCAGATGGCGGCCACCGAACGCAGCACCTCCTGCGCACGCGGGCTCAGATCGGCCAGATTGCCGATCGGCGTGGCAACGACATACAAGGTGGCAGCAGCAGTACTCATCATCGGTATTTCCGTGGGCCAAGGGTAGAATCCTACCGTTTCCCCCGCCCGGCACTGCCGCGCCCTGTCGAACGGACCTCAAATGAACAAGCCAGTCGCACGGATTTCCGCCCTGTCATTGTCGATGCTGCTGTTCGTCGGCTGCGCCACCACCAGCGTTGCCCCGACCAGTTCCCCCGCCCAGCAGGCGGCCATCGCCCTGCTTGAACAGGGCAAGCCGCGCGAAGCGGCCCAGCAACTTGAAGCCGAAGCTGCGCTGGTGCGCGGGGCGGGCAAGTCGCAGTTGCTGGCCGACGCCGCCTTTGCCTGGCACGAAGCCAAGGACGATGCGCGCGCGCGCATGCTGATGACCCAGGTGCAGCAGCGCCAGCTCAGCGGCGCCAGCCGCCAGCGCTTCCAGCTGTTGCAGGCCGAGCTGGCCCTGGCTGACAAACAGCCGGTCGCTGCGCTGCAGGCGCTGACCGAAAACCCCACGCAGCTGCCCACCACCCTGCATGCGCGCTGGTACCTGGCCCGCGCCCAGGCCCTGGAAGCCAATGGCGATGCCTTCAATGCCGCCGCCGACCGTGCCCGCGCCGGCGTGCTGCTCAGTGGTGCCGAGCGCACCGACAATCAACGTGCCATCAGCCGCCTGCTGGCCGGGCTGGATGACGCCACCCTCGGCAGCCGCACTGCGGCCCTCCCGGCCGGCGACCCCCTGTACAACCATGCCGGCCGCGCCCTGATCGCACGTGGTCTGCCGCTGCCGCGTCCGTTCGACCGCGATGCCGCCTGGCAACTGGACACCGGCAAGCGTCCGGCCGCCGATGCCGATGGCTACCGCCCGCCGGTGAAGATGGCCGTGCTGCTGCCGCTCAGCGGCAACCTGGCCACCGCCGCCGCGCCGGTGCGCGACGGTCTGCTGGCCGGCTACTACGGCGAGACCCGGCGTCGCCCGCAGATCGACTTCATCGACACCAAGGGCAATGCCGCTGGTGCCATTGCCGCCTACGACAAGGCCGTGGCGGCCGGCGCCGACTTCGTGGTCGGGCCGCTTGGCCGCGACGAAGTCGATGCCTTGTTCCACCGCCAGCAGCTGCAGGTGCCACTGCTGGCCCTGAACCGCGGCAAGGACACCCCGCCGGCCGGCAGCGCCGGGTTCTCGCTGGCCCCGGAGGACGACGGCATCATGGCCGCCGAATACCTGCTGGGCCGCGAGCGCGGCAATGTGCTGGTGATCGCCAGCAATGACGAAACCGGCCGCCGCGCCAGCACCGCATTCAAGGAGCGCTTCGGCGAGCGCGGCGGCAAGGTTGCCGCCACCATCACCGTCAGCGACACCCCGGCCGATATCGGCGCGCAGCTGCGCCAGGCGACCGGTGTGGATGCGGTATTGCTGGCGGTGAAGGGCAACCAGGCACGTGCACTGGCGCCGCAGCTGGCGCTGGCCGGGCTGAGCGCGGTAACCCGGGTTGGTACCTCGCAGTTGGTCGCCAACACCGGCAAGGCCGATGAAGACATGGCCCTGGACGGTATCGCCTTCCCCAGCGAAACCTGGACCTCGCGGGGTGTTGCCGGCCTGCCGGCAGCCAGCAGCCTGGCCAGCAGCCTGCCCACCGCCCGCGGTGGCGCGGCACGCCTGTTCGCTTTCGGCTATGACGCCTGGAAGATCACCGCCTATCTGGAGAAGCTGGCCAACAGCACCGGTGCCGGCCTGAGCGGTGCCACCGGCACCCTGCACCTGGACGGCTTCGGCAACGTACTGCGTACCCCGGCCTGGTCCACCTTCAGTGGCGGTCACCCGGTCGCGATTGGTGATGGTCGCTGAGCAGGCACAACGCGGTGCGGCAGTGGAAGCTGCCGCCCGCGCCCTGCTGGAACAGGCAGGCCTGCGGTGGCGCGCCGCCAATGTGCGCTTCCGCGGTGGCGAGCTTGACCTGGTGATGCATGACCCGGGCAGCAACTGCCTGGTGTTTGTCGAAGTCCGCTATCGCCGCGGCAGCCGCTTTGGCGGCGGTGCCGTATCGGTGGATGCAGGCAAACGGCGCAAGCTGATCACCGCTGCCCAGCTCTATCTGGCCCGCCATCCTGCCCTGGCCAATCACCCCTGCCGTTTTGATGTGGTCGAGGCCAGCGGAGAACCGCCACGCCTGAACTGGATCCGCGACGCCTTCCGCGCTGACGATTGCTGATGCCCAGTGTTTTCACCCATGCAGCGGTGCCGCTGGCACTGTGGTACGCCGGCGAACGCGGGCGCATCTCCGGCCGACTGCTCGCCGCCGGGGTTGCTGCGGCCATGCTGCCCGATGCCGATGTGCTGGCCTTTGCCCTGCACATCCCCTATGCCGATGCCTTCGGCCATCGCGGCGCCAGCCATTCCCTGCTGTTTGCCGGGATGCTTGCGGCACTGGCACTGGCCCTTGCGCGCCAACTGCAGGCTGGCCGCCTGCAGGCACTGGCCTTCGTCTTCATCTGCGCACTCTCGCACCCGCTGCTGGATGCACTGACCTCCGGCGGGTTGGGGGTGGCGCTGTCGTGGCCCTGGAGCGAGCAGCGCCTGTTCGCGCCTTGGCGCCCCATCCGGGTGTCGCCGTTTGCCAACAACTTCTTCAGCGCGCGCGGCCTGCAGACCGTGCTGTCCGAACTGCGCTGGGTGTGGCTGCCGCTGGCGCTGGCCTGCATGGGCTGGAAGGTGATTCAATCCCCTCGGGGCAGGCGCACTGGCGCCGACACGTGACAACACCGGGGGAACCGATGCACCTGCGTTTGCTCAAACCTGCAGCCCTGCTGCTGTGCCTGGCATTACCGTTCACCACCGCCCATGCCGATGAAGGAAAGCCCCGTCAGGGAGAGTTTCCACCGCCCGGAACACTGGGCAACACCTTGCGTGGCGAACCGGTGGATCTGGCACAACGGCGCGGCAAGGTGGTGATCATGACCTTCTGGGCCAGCTGGTGCGGCCCTTGTCTGCGCGAACTGCCGGTGCTGGCACGGATACAGCAGGTGGCAGGCAAGGACGCGCTGGAGGTGATCGCCGTCAACTGGGACGAACCACGCGCGCAGGTGGTCGAGTTTGCCCGCCGCAACCGCAAGCTGGACCTTGAATACGTGATCGACCCCAAGGGCAAGAGTGCCGAACGCTATGGAGTGAAGGCCATCCCGCGCATGTTCGTGCTGGATGGTGAAGGGCGTATCCAGGCGATTCACAGCGGCTACTCGCAGGAGGCGCTGCCCGGGATCCTGGAACAGGTGGTCGCCCTGCTGCCCGAAGACGTGCGCATGCGACCCTCGCAGATGTCGGCCACCCAACGCGGCAAGTGACACGGCCTACAATAGGCCGGTGATGACCCCTCTCCCCGACGCATTCGATCAGGCCCTGGCGCAGCTGCTGGGCGATGGTTGGCGCACCGACACCACAGCCCTGCAGGCGCATGCGCAGGACAACTCCTGGCGCCACGCGCTGCCGCTGGGCGTGGCCCTGCCCAGCTCCGCCGAACAGGTACAGGCCATTGTCCGCCTCTGCCGCAACCATGCGGTCCCACTGGTCGGGCGTGGTGCCGGCACCGGCACCACCGGTGCGGCCGTACCCAGCGCTGGCGGCATCGTGCTCTCGTTCGCACGCATGAACCGCATCCTCGACATCCGCGCTGGCGACCGCTGCGCGGTGGTGCAGCCGGGCGTGCTCAATGGCGACCTGCAGCAGGCGCTGCAGCCCCACGGGCTGTTCTGGCCGCCCGACCCGTCCAGTGCCGACATTTGCAGCATCGGCGGCAACCTGGCCTGCAACGCCGGCGGCCCACGCGCGGTGAAGTACGGCACCAGCCGCGACAACGTGCTCGGGCTGGTGGCGGTGACCGGCACCGGCGAGCTGATCCGCTGCGGCGGTGCCTATACCAAGGACGCCACCGGCTACGATCTGACCCACTTGATCGTCGGCAGCGAAGGCACCCTGGCCCTGATCGTGGAAGCCACCCTCAAGCTCTCGCCGCGCCCACGCAGCCAGGCCGGCCTGCGCGTGCTCTACCGCGATGCGGAAGCGGCGGCGGCGGCGGTGTCGCGGGTGATGGCACAGCCGGTCACCCCCACCACCCTGGAATTCATGGACGCCCGCAGCCTGCAGCTGCTGCGCCACAACGGCGCGCAGGTACCCGAAGCCGGCGCCATGCTGCTGATCGATGCCGAAGGCGACGACGACACCCTGCCTTACCTGCTCAACGCCCTGGCCGAGGCCGCCGAAGGCGACGGCATGCTGGCACTGGACGTGGCCAGCGATGGCAGTGCGCGCGACAAGCTGTGGGCGGCACGTCGTGCCCTGTCACCCGCGCTCAAAACAATCGCGCCCGGCAAGATCAACGAGGACGTGGTGGTGCCGGTGTCGCGGATCCCGGCACTGGTGGAAGGCGTACAGCGGCTGTCGGCCGAGGCCGGACTGCCGATCGTCACCTTTGGCCATGCCGGCAACGGCAACCTGCACGTCAACATCCTCTACCACCCGGACGACGCCAGCGAGAACGCGCGTGCGCATGCGGCGCTGCCCAAGGTATTCGCACTGACCCTGGCGCTGGGCGGCACGCTGTCCGGCGAGCACGGCATCGGTGTGGCCAAGCGCGATTTCATGTCGCAGGCGTTCTCGGCCGACACGCTGTCGACGATGTGGGCCATCAAGCAGGCGCTGGACCCGGACGGCATCCTCAATCCAGGCAAGGTACTGCCCCCCGTTTGAACGGCCCGGGCTGCCGCGCCGCTGGCATTCTGATACCGGACATGTCCGGCAGTTGCGGGGGTTTCAAGGTCGCGGCCCAGGCCGCGCCTGTGCGGGATGGCTCAGGCCACGGCTTCGGCGTAACGGCAGGACAGCAAGGCCTTGACCAGGAAGTCGACCTGGTTGGCCTCGCGCGCATCCACCCACATCACCGGCAGGCGATGGCCTTCGCTGGCCAGTGCATTGCGGAAATCGGTGAAGCTGAAATCCGGTTCGCGGTCCTGGCAGGTCACGCCCACGGCAAAACACGCCTCCGGCGCCAGCGCGCGGAAGCGCGCCAGCAACGTCACCGTACTTGGCAGCGCGCGCGGATTGAGTGCGCTCACAAGTACGATCACGCCGATCGCACCTTCGGCCACGATCGGCCACATGAAGTCCAGATAGGCCTGACCCGGCACGCCATAGACATGCAGCAGCTCGCCGTCGCCCAATTCAATGGAGCTGTAATCCAGCGCCACCGTGGTGTGCGACTTGTCCGCGAATGCCTCCAGCGCCGCTTCATCGCTGATCGGCATTTCAGTACTGATCGGCTCCATGTCCGAGATCGACCGGATCGCAGTCGTTTTACCCGCACCCATTTCACCGACAAAAACCAACTTGGTTGCCATAGCCGTCAGACCTGAAGCCCCTTGGAAAAGTTGAGCCCGAATCGCTTGGCGATACGTGAGAAGAAACCAGAGACCTTGCCGCCGCTCGCGCGTGCGGTACCGCTGTCGTTGCCGCTGGTATCCAGCAGCCCGGTACAGGCCGCCGCCGCCATGATACGGGCAATGTCGTCCAGCGAGGTGTTGGTGGCAAGTGCCAGCTGATCCGGCCGCCAGGGGCGAATCATCAGCGCCGCCATCGGCAGCAGCCAATGGGTAGGCAGCTTGCCGGTTTCCACCTCCGGCCAGCCACGCATCTGGGCCAGGCCCTGCATGTCCTGCACCAGCAATGGTTCGGCGCTGAGGCTGGCCGCGCGCCAGCAGAAGTCCTCGAAAGCATGCTGGCTGACCGCGTCGGCCAGGCACTCCTCCACTCCGCCCTCCTCACTGAGCAGGGACAAGGTCCAGCCCGGCTCCGCGGCGGCTTTCAGGAAGTTTTCGTAGGGAATGTCACGCAGCAGGGTAATGCGGCGCTGCGACGCATCCACCATCACCCGCACCAGGCCCAGGTGCAGCAGGCTGGGTTTGCCCTTGGCGTCGGACAGGCTGCGGAACAGGGTGCGCGGCAGAAAACGCTCGCCCCCTCCTTCGGCCTGCTGCAGCAGCTCGCGCAGCTGCTGGAAAATCTCGCGCACGCTGGCGCCGTAGGCCACACCCGGTATGGGCAGGCCGGCCAACACCTTGCGGGTCACCGCCAGTACCGGCAGGCCCTTGGCACCGGCCTCGCGCAGCACCTGCTGGCCTTTGCCATCGTCGATGCTGGCGACCAGCAGATCCACCTTCTGGTGTTTCCACTCCTGCACGTCGGCCTGGATGTACTCGGCCATCAGCAACGAGCTGGCGACTTTCAGCCGCATCATGTGCAGCACGTCCAGGCCCTGGCATCCAATCACGGCAGTGGAGATCTTGCGGGCAGGTGCGCTCATCATGTCAACCGGACCAGGTTCCTTGGCTCAGCGGCCGTACCGCTGCCCCGGAGGGCAGCGGCACGCTCCCCGATTACTTGAAATCGAGGGTCTGTTCGAACGACTTCAGCTCGTGGCGGGCCAGCGCAAGGTTGGCGCGCGTGCGGTCCAGCACCACATACAGGAACAGGTCCTGGTTGCTTTCCAGCGGGCGGATCAGGTGGTACTGCTTGGTCAGGGTGATCAGGATGTCCTCGATCGCCTCGGTGATGCCCAGCGAGGCGGCAACGCGACGCTTGGCGCGCACCACTTCGGTGTTGCCGGCAGCGGCAACTTCCAGGTTGATCGGGCCGCCACCCAGCATGCCCAAGGCCATGCCGCTGTCGCTGTCAACCAGCGCTGCGCCCACGAAGCCCGCGATTTCATTCAGTTTGTCCAGCTTGACGTTACCAGCCATGTTTCACTTCATGTATCCAGTGGTTGATTCCAGAAACGCGCCTGTCCAGACAGGTCACGTGATGCCAGGTGCAGACTCGCCCTGCGCTCGCCCACTGCCCGGGCAAGCCGGACCATGTGAGCACGCAGGGGTTACAACAAGGATTTACAGCAGGGGCTTGATGCGGGCCGCAGCATCACGGGCCACATACAACAGGATCGCCAGCGAGGTATCGGCGTGGCCCAGCGCAGCAAGCGTATAAGTGCGGTCCGCAGCAACGCGAACCAGCACCATGCTGCCCTGGGAGGTGGACATGGTCACGTAGTCGGCCGTGGTCAGGCCCAACTCGCGCGACAAGGTTTCCCCAAGCGTCAGGAATGAATTGCTCATTGCCGACAGGCGTCGTGGATCCAGCCTGTTCTGCGAGCGATGGGCAATCGCCCGGCCATCGCCAGTGGAAACCAGCAGCATGGAAATGCCGCTGTTGGCATTGATGACGGTGTCCAGTTCCTTTTCCAGCGCGACACTGTCCACGCTGGCCGAGGGCTGGCCCACATCACTCATCTTTGCCCTCACTTTTTCCAGTGTTGCCATTTCCACTAGCCAAGCCCCCTGTTTGCTGCCGCGTAGTGCAAGCGATGCCTGCATTAAAACGCGACATGGATCACGGTGGAGATCATAAATATGAATGCGTGGACACGATGTGAACGGCGGCTCCCCACGCCACTCCATGAGTAGAACTACGACGTTTCAACCCGGGAAATGGTTGAAACCCGACTTGCCAGCGGACTGCAGAACACCCTCCTCATTACGCAGGTGGACCCCACTTCCGTCTCGAATATAGCCAATACGTGTAGCCCGAACTGCAACGCAGGACATGCTTTCGCGTACCTGTTCGCGCAGTGCCGCGGGCGCGGTGAAACACAGTTCGTAGTCATCGCCTGCAGTAGCGCGATGCGCGCGGAAGGCCGCCTCATGCCCGCCGACAACCGCTGCCGTCGATACCGGCAGCGCGCGCTCGAGCAATTCGGCAGCCACCTGGCTGCGAGCACAGATATGTCCGAGGTCGGCCAGCAGGCCGTCGGACACATCCACCGCCGCACTGGCAATGCCACGCAATGCCAGGCCTGCCTGCACCCGTGGCGTGGGCCGGGCCAGACGCAGGCGCAACTGCTCCATGGCCGCATCGTGCGCAGGCCGCGATACATCCAGCAGCCCCTGTTGCCAGAACGCCAGTGCCAACCCGGCTTCGCCGGGCACGCCGGTCACCCAGATATCGTCACCGGCGCGTGCACCATCGCGGCGCAACGCTGTGCCTGCCGGCACCTGCCCCATCGCAGTGACCGACAAGGACAACGGGCCACGCGTGGTGTCGCCACCGATCAGGGCGATGCCATGTGCATCGGCCAAAGCGAAGAAGCCTTCGGCAAAGGCATCCACCCAGCCCGGCGAGGCATCGGGCAGCGACAATGACAAGGTGCACCAGCTTGGCTGGGCGCCCATCGCAGCCAGGTCGGACAGGTTCACCGCCAGGGTTTTCCAACCGATGTCCGCGGCGGGGGTCTGCTGCGGAAAATGCACGCCGGCATTGAGCGTATCGGCGGTGACCACCAGTTGCTGGCCGGGTTGCGGCTGCAGCAGGGCGGCGTCGTCACCAATGCCAAGGGCAATGTCGGCACGGGCACCGGTGCGGCGGCGGATACGTTCGATCAGACCGAACTCGTCAAGGCTCACTTCAACTCCCATAAACGACAACGCCGGTGCCGATGATGCCGGCCCCGGCGTTGCATGCAAGCATCCAGCGGCCTGGGCCGCCCTGGGCTTACTGGTTGGACTCGGTCTTGCGCCACTCCACGGCGGCACGATCCAGCACGCCGTTGACGTAGGTATGGCCATGCTCGGAGCCAAAACGCTTGGCGGTTTCGATGGCCTCGTTGATCACTACACGGTAGGGCACGTCCAGGCGGTAACGCAGCTCGTAGGCGGCCACGCGCAGCACCGCGCGCTCGATGGCATCCACTTCTTCCACCGCACGGTCGACGAACGGGGCCAGCGCCTCGTCCAGGTCACGGCGGTTGTCCAGCACGCCACGCAGCAGGCTTTCGAAGTAGGCCAGGTCGGCGATTTCGTGCGCCTGTTCGTGGGCAAATTGGGCCAGCAGCGACTCGGCGTTGCCGCCGGAGATCTGCCAGGCATAGATGGCCTGCAGGGCGCGGCGGCGTGCGCGCGAACGCAGCACCGGATCAATGCCGTCGCGACGGACCGGCTTTCCGGCAGGCTTGCCGTTGTTCTTGTTGTTCATGGCAGCTGCTCCAGAAGATTGACCATTTCCAATGCCGCCAAGGCGGCTTCCTCACCCTTGTTGCCGTGGCTGCCGCCGGCGCGGGCCTCGGCGTCTTCCACCCGCTCCACTGCCAGCACGCCATTGAGCACCGGCACGCCGAAATCCAGCTGGGCCCGCATCAGGCCTTCGGCACAGCGGTCGGCAACGTGCTCGTAGTGGCGGGTATCGCCACGGATCACGCAGCCCAGGGTGATGATCGCGGCATGGTGGCCGGCGGCGGCCAGGCGGGCGGCGACCAGGGGGATTTCCCAGGCACCGGGCACGCGCACCACGTCGATGGCGTCCTCGCCGATGCCGTTACCGGCCAGGCTCTGGCGTGCGCCGGCCACCAGCACATCGGTGATGCGGGCATTCCAGCGGCTGGCAATGATGGCAAAGCGGGCCGAACCGGCCGGGCGGAGGTCGCCTTCGTAGTGGCTCATGGGGGTGTGGGGATCCAAAAGGTGGTTAAGTTTAACGTGCGGGGGCTTAACCGGCGACGCAAAAACGACGGGAAGCCCGGCCGTGCCGGGCTCCCCGGGGCTGCCGCTGGCTCAGGGCTGCACGGTTTCGACGATTTCCAGGCCGTAACCGGCCAGGCCGATCTGCCGGCGCGGGGTACCCAGCACACGCAGCTTGCCCAGCCCCAGGTCCGACAGGATCTGCGCGCCGGCACCGTTGCGACGCCACTGGCCCACGTCCTTGCTCTTGCCGGTGGCTTCGGGCTGGGCGCGCAGGCGGGCCAGCAGCGAGGCACTGTCACGCGGCGCCGACAGCACCACCATCACGCCACTGCCGGCCGCATCGATGGCACGCAGCGCGTCGGTGGCGGCCACACCGAAGTCGTCCCGGCGCCAATGCAGCAGGTCCGCCAACGGGTTCTCCACCTGCACCCGGACCAGGGTCGGGGTGTCCTTGTCCGGGGTGCCGCGGACCAGGGCGAAATGCAGGTCGTGGGCGATCCGGTCACGGTAGGTGATCAGGGTGAAGGCACCGAACTCGGTGTCGATGGCGCGCTCGTCCACGCGCTCGACGGTGTGCTCGGTGGCCAGGCGGTAGGCGATCAGGTCGGCGATGGAGCCGATCTTCAGGCCGTGCTCGCGGGCAAACACCTCCAGCTGCGGGCGGCGCGCCATGGTGCCGTCGGCATTGAGGATTTCCACCAGCACGCCAGCGGCTTCCAGCCCGGCCATGCGCGGCAGGTCGCTGGCCGCCTCGGTGTGGCCGGCACGGGTCAGCACCCCGCCCGGCTGTGCGGTCAGCGGGAAGATATGGCCCGGCTGGGTCAGGTCCGCCGGCTTGGCATTGGGCTGGATGGCGGTGCGGATGGTGTGCGCACGGTCATGGGCGGAGATGCCGGTGGTGACGCCTTCGGCCGCCTCGATGCTGACGGTGAAGTTGGTGTGGAACTGCGCCGTGTTGTGCTGGACCATCGGCGTCAGGCCCAGCTGCGCGGTGCGCTCGCGGGTCACCGACAGGCAGACCAGGCCACGCGCATGGGTGACCATGAAATTGATGTCCGACGGCTTGACCAGCTCGGCGGCCATGATCAGGTCGCCTTCATTCTCGCGGTCCTCGTCATCGACGATGACCACCATGCGGCCGGCACGGATTTCTTCCAGCAGTTCGGGGACGGGGGCAAAACTCATTGTGCGGCTCCTTGGCCCAGCAGGCGCTCCACGTAGCGGGCGACCAGATCGATTTCCAGATTCACTGCGCTGCCCACGCCGGTGGCGGAGAACGCGGTATTGGCGACGGTGTGCGGGATCAGCGCCACTTCAAAGCCTTCGTCATCGGCTTCGTTGACGGTGAGGCTGACGCCATCGACGCAGATCGAGCCCTTCTTGGCGATGTATTTGAGCAGCGGCCGGGGCGCGGCGAAGCGCCAGCGCAGCGCGCGCGCGTCCTCATGGATGGACACCACCTTGCCCAGGCCATCGACGTGGCCGCTGACCAGATGGCCACCGAGGCGGTCGGTCGGGCGCATGGCGCGTTCCAGGTTGATCACCGCGCCTTCGGCGAGGCCGCCGAGCGTGGTCAGGGCCAGGGTTTCGGTTGAGGCATCGGCCTTGAAGCTGCTGCCGTCAAAGTCGATGACGGTCAGGCAGACACCGTTGACGGCAATGCTCTCGCCCATCTGCACCTGTTCGAACGGCAGGTTGCCGACATTGAAGGTGAAGCGGACATCGCCGCCGATGGGTTCGCGTGCGGCCAGACGGCCGACGCCTTCGATGATTCCAGTAAACACTAACGTTCTCCGCAATACAGTGAGCGAAAAACGCCGCAAGGCAAACAGGCGCACGGACCCCGCGAGGGGCCCGAAACACCGTCTTCTTTCATCCGGACTATGACCGTCGGCTCCGGCATCTGACCGGATCTGCTGACCTCCGGCCGGGCATCCGTACATATGTACGGCCCTGGCTGGAGCGCTCGCGGGCTCATGCAGATCGCTGTCGCGGGTTCTGCACCTACCGCCGGTGGGGAATCGCACCCCGCCCTGAAGACGTTTGTGAGTGCCGGCGAACCGGCCCGCTGATTGTAACAGCGCCATCCCGGTGAAGGCCCAGACGGGGCTGAACAAGTGCTTCCCACCGATGGAACAGGCCGGTAGTGCCGAGCCATGCTCGGCAGAGGCATTGCCGGGAGAGAGCGCTTGCCGAGCATGGCTCGGCACTACCGCCGGATTTGCCGGGAAAGCCTCTGCCGAGCATGGCTCGGCACTACATGGGGCGTTCCCGCTGCCGGATTTGGCCCTGAATCAACCGGGTTGCACCGGCCGCAGCTGCAGGCGCAGGTCAGCGCCGACCATGCGGGCATCGCCCATCTCCAGCGGCATCGCCTGGGCCATGGTGTCGATACCCAGCCCCGCCAACAACGGACGTGCAGCGTCGCCCATCAGCAACGGGGCCACATACAGCAGCAACTCGTCGACCAGCCCGGCCTTCACCAGCGCGCCACACAGGGTCGGCCCGGCTTCGACATGCACCTCATTGATGCCACGTGCCGCCAGCTCCGCAAGCACCGCAGGCAGATCCAGGCGTCCATCGGCAAGCACCCGACAGGCCTGGAACTCGGCACCCGCCAGCACCGGCGGGATGGCCGCCGGCCCATGCATATACAGGGTGGGAGCGCCCCCGGAACGCACCCGTTCACAGCCCAGGCTCCGCAAGCGCGCATCCAGCACCACCCGCAGCGGTGGCAGGAATGCACCGCTGTCCGGGCGTGCGGTCAATTGCGGATCATCGGCCAGAACCGTAGCCGCCCCGGTGAGTATCGCGCCAGCCCGGGCACGCCAACGCTGCACGTCCGCACGCGCGGCTTCACCGGTTATCCATTTCGATTCGCCATTGGCCATGGCGGTACGCCCGTCCAGGCTGCCCGCCAGCTTTACCCGCACGAACGGACGCCCGCGCTCGATGCGCGACAGAAAACCCTGGTTGAGCTGGCGCGCCTGCGCCGCCATCAACCCCACGTCCACCGTGATGCCGGCCTGCCGCAGCAGCGCGAAACCACCGCCATCCACGTCCGGGAAAGGATCGGCCATCGCCGCCACCACCCGCGCCACCCCGGCCTCGATCAAGGCCAGTGCACACGGCGGGGTACGCCCGTAATGGGCGCAGGGCTCCAGGGTGACGTAGGCGGTAGCGCCGCGCGCACGCTCTCCCGCCTGGCGCAACGCGAACACCTCGGCATGCGGGCCACCGGCCTGTTGATGCCAGCCCTCCCCCACCACCTCTTCGCCATGGGCGATGACACAACCCACCATCGGATTGGGACGGGTGGTCCAGGCGGCACGCTCGGCCAGGCGCAGCGCGCGTGCCATCAGCAGGTGGTCGGTGGCGGTGAATTGGCTCATCTGCAAACCTCGATACGTAAGCAACCCGCAGCCAGTTGCGGGCAGAGCAACAGTGTAGGTGCCAGACCAGGGGCACCGACAGCGAAAGCCCGCTAGCCGCCGCCGGTATCCACCGCCATTACGGTGATTGCCAACGGGCCCAGCTGCAGCTTGGCATGCACGCGCCAGCCCAGGCTGCGGTACCAGTCCACCATCGGTGCCTCGCAATACAGATACAGCTGCGCCACCCCAAGCACCGCAGCCTGGGCGATGCAATGCGCCACCAACGCTGCTCCCACGCCCTTGCCGCGCGCCGCTGGGCTGACATAGAGCGAGGCCAACCACGGCGACCACCCGCGGATCTGCTCATGGTCGTCGTGCAACAGGCTGACCGAACCCAACCAGTCATTCCCTTCCATCGCCAGCCAGCTGCAGGGGATGCCATCGCGCTGCTGCACGGCCAGCTCGGCCTCGGCCTGGGCCACGGTCCAATCTGGCAACAGCGTGCCGAACGCCTGTACATGCGCCAGTGCGATTGCCGGCAGCAAGTCGCGCCGGTCCTGCAGATTGATGATCTTCATCCGGTCCAGCCAAGGCAGCCATGATTGATGGCCCGCAGTGTCAGGGCACTAGTGGCTTTCACGCTGGAACACGCCCACGCCCATGGCGTACAGAAGCGGACCATCGTCCCCCTGCTGGAGCAGCATGCCCATCGTGGCCGACTCGCACATGTGCAGCGCACAGGCGTCGAACAGCACCTGGTAGTTGGGCCGCAGCGGGGCTTGCAATGGCAGCCGCAGCGGCGCGTCCACGCCCGGGAACTGCAAGCGCAGGCCCGTCACCGCCTGCCCAGGTGCTGGCGACGGGAAGCGATAGGTATTTTCACCCGACAACTTGGCTTCAGCAGCCAACTCGCCCCCTGCCAGCTCCAGCACCACCTGCACACCTTCACTGGCGATACCACTGAGCGGATCAAGCAAGCTCACGTACAGCGGCCTGCCAGCTTCGTGCGTGGCTGCCAGCTGTGCCTGCAACGCGTCACGCGCATCGTGGTCGCCGCGATCTTCAGGCTGCGGGTGCGCCTGTTGCAGGTCGGCCAGCAGCTGCTGCAATTGCGCGCGCTCTGCCGAGCGGGCTTCGTACGGCACCAGTTGCACGGCATCGGCCGGACCATCCTGCGGCACCAGCACCAGCATGTCGTCCTGCAACGACCAGGTTCCTTGTGAGCTGCGCTGCATTGGCGGCTGGGTCAGCTGCAGCGAATAACGCCCCTGGCCGTCCAGTTGCAGCGTCGAACCGGCGTAACTGCCGTCCAGGACGCGGTAGGCAGCGACAAGCGCCTGCGGCACACACGCTTCGTCCGCACAGGGCAAGCTGGGCGCCGCACCCGATTCCAGCAGGGCAACCGCAGCGGCCGCCTGCTCGGCCGCCCGTCGGGCCTGGCCTGCGGCGTCTTCGTGGCCGGTGGGTTCCTGCGCCTGCACGGCCAAGGCCAGGCACAACGCCGCAACTGCAAGACCGCTGCGTGACAACCGCTTTCCCTTCGCTCGCATCACAACCCCTGGCCTCACTTGCATGCCACCTGCCGGTCAGCGCTTGCCGCTTCGGCTTGACCGCGCATCGTCGGCGTGGGCCTGTTCCAGCAGTGGCAGCTGGCCTTCATCACTGGAATGATCGCGCTCCAGCTTCTCGATCTCGTCGCGGAAGTCGGCCACATCCTCGAAGCTGCGGTACACCGAGGCAAAACGCACATAACCGACATGGTCGAGCTTGCGCAGCTCGTCCATCACGAAGCCACCGACCTTGATTGACGGCACCTCGCGCTCGCCGCACATGCGCAGCTGGTGTACCACGGCACGTACGGCCGCCTCGATGCGTTCTTCGGACACCGGCCGCTTCTGCAGCGCACGGTCAAAGCCAACCCGCAGCTTGCGCGCGTCAAAGGCTTCGCGGCCGCCGTCACTCTTGACGATGACCGGCAGCTTGAGCTCGATGGTTTCCAGCGTGCTGAAGCGCTCGCCACAGGCTTCGCAGCCACGGCGGCGGCGGATGGTGGCGCCATCCTCGGAGACGCGCGAGTCGATCACGCGGGTATCGGTGTGCTGGCAGAACGGGCAATGCATGTTTCAAGCCTTGGACATCAGGCGCCGCGCAGGCGACGTGGAAAACCTGTAACGCAGATACAACAAACCCCGGGCCGGGGCAAGCGCCCGACCCGGGGTAATGCGCTCAGTTCAGGGCACGACGGGCGCCACGGACCGCTGGCACCGGACGTCGATCAGCCATAAACCGGGTACTTGCGGCACTGCGCGCTGACCGCATCACGCACGCGGGCAATGACGGTTTCATCGGCCGGGGCGTCGAGCACATCGGCAATCCAGTTGGCCAGCGCCACGCAGTCTTCTTCCTGGTAACCGCGGGTGGTGATGGCCGGGGTGCCCAGGCGCAGGCCCGAGGTCACGAACGGCGAACGCGGGTCGTTCGGCACCGAGTTCTTGTTGACGGTGATGTGGGCCTTGCCGAGTGCGGCTTCCGCGTCCTTGCCGGACACGTCCTTGCCGATCATGTCCACCAGCATCAGGTGGTTCTGGGTGCCACCGGAGACGATCTTGTAACCGCGCGCGATCAGCGTGGTGGCCATCGCCTGGGCGTTCTTCACCACCTGCTGCTGGTAGGCCTTGAACTCCGGCTCCAGCGCTTCCTTGAAGGCCACGGCCTTGGCGGCGATGACGTGCATCAGCGGACCGCCCTGGATGCCCGGGAACACGATCGACTGCAGCTTCTTCTCGATCTCTTCGCCAGCGCCCTTGGCAATGATGATGCCGCCGCGCGGGCCGCGCAGGGTCTTGTGGGTGGTGGAGGTGACCACGTGGGCGTGTTCGATCGGGTTCGGGTACACACCGGCGGCCACCAGGCCGGCGACGTGGGCCATGTCCACGAACAGGTAGGCACCGACCTTGTCGGCGATGGCGCGGAAGCGCGCCCAGTCAACAATCTGCGAATAGGCGGAGAAACCAGCCACCACCATCTTCGGCTTGTGCTCCAGGGCCAGGCGCTCGACTTCGTCGTAATCGATCAGGCCCTGCTCGTTCACACCGTACTGGACGGCATTGAAGATCTTGCCCGAGGCATTGACCTTGGCACCGTGGGTCAGGTGGCCGCCGTGGGCCAGGCTCATGCCCAGGATGGTGTCACCCGGCTGCAGCAGGGCGAAGTAGACGGCCTGGTTGGCCTGCGAACCGCTGTGCGGCTGGACGTTGGCGTAATCGGCGCCAAACAGCTGCTTCAGGCGGTCGATGGCCAGCTTTTCGGCGATATCCACGTACTCGCAGCCACCGTAGTAGCGCTTGCCCGGGTAGCCCTCGGCGTACTTGTTGGTCAGCTGGCTGCCCTGCGCTTCCATCACCAGCGGGCTGGCGTAGTTCTCGCTGGCAATCAGCTCGACATGGTCTTCCTGACGCTGGCACTCATCGGCAATGGCCTTGGCCAACTCGGGATCGTAGGACTCGATACGGGCTTCACGCGGGAACATCACAGCTCCTGGTACGGGGGCGAGGGAGCTGCCGATTGTAACCCGTCCTTCCGCCGCAGAACCCGGCCCGGCGGTGGTGGCGTTTGAAACCTTCGAGCTGGCCCACAAACGCGGAAGGCGCCCCGGGGGGCGCCTTCCTTGACCATCGGTCCGGCTTATCCGCCCGGCCTCAATGGTTGAACACGATGTCGGCAATGATGCCGGTGGCGATGGCCACCATCAGCATGTTGCCGCGGTCATCGCGGATCCAGCGGTGACCGTAAGGCGGGCGACGCACGTGGTAACGGTCGTAGTCATTGACCACATAGACCGGGCCGCCGTAGTAATTGCTGTAACGGTGGCCACGTTCGAAGCCGTAAGGACGGTAAACCACCCGCGGCGGCGGGGCGTGATAACGGCGGTCGTTGTAACGGCCATCGCGATAGCCCTCGCGGTAACCGCTGCTGTAATAGCGCCGGTCGTCGCGGCGATCACGGTCATGGCCATGCCCACGGCCCCGATCATGGCCCCGGCCGCGGTCATCCCAGCCATGGCGGCCACGGTCGTGGTTGTCGCGGTCACCTGCCGCAAAAGCCGGGGCGGTGGCACCAAATGCCAGCAGGGTGGTCATCGCTGCAACAGCCAAGCGGTTCATTTTCATGGGTGGCCCTCACTGGGTTGGTGGACAGTTCCCATCATGCTCACTTCATCTGAACGAATTCCGGCTGGAAACGGTTACGGGCTTTCCCATTCATAAATCAGCAAGGGCAGCCCCCGTCCAGCCGGACATGGCAGGGTTCCGGTTATAATGAGCGATTCCCTTTTGCTTTGCGCCCTTCCTCCACTGGAGCGGGTGCAGGCGTGCGCTACGGAGACGTCATGTCCTCGCAATACATCTACACCATGAACCGCGTCAGCAAGGTGGTCCCGCCCAAGCGGCAGATCATCAAGGACATCTCGCTGTCGTTCTTCCCGGGCGCCAAGATCGGCCTGTTGGGCCTGAACGGCGCCGGCAAGTCCACCGTCCTGAAGATCATGGCCGGCGTGGACACCGATTTCGAGGGCGAGGCCCGCCCGCAGGCCGGCATCAAGGTCGGCTACCTGGAGCAGGAACCGCGCCTGGACCCGGCCCAGACCGTGCGCGAAGCCGTTGAAGAAGGCGTGGGCGAAGTGCTGCAGGCACAGGCCGCGCTGGACAAGATCTACGACGCCTATGCCGAAGAAGGCGCCGACTTCGATGCACTGGCCAAGGAACAGGAACGGCTGGAAGCCATCCTGGCCGCCGGCGATGCCCACACCCTGGAAAACCAGCTGGACGTGGCCGCCGACGCCCTGCGCCTGCCGCCGTGGGATGCGGTGATCGGCAACCTGTCCGGCGGTGAAAAGCGCCGCGTGGCCCTGTGCCGCCTGCTGCTGCAGAAGCCGGACATGCTGCTGCTCGACGAACCGACCAACCACCTGGACGCCGAGTCGGTGGAATGGCTGGAACAGTTCCTGGCGCGCTACACCGGCACCGTGGTGGCCGTCACCCATGATCGCTACTTCCTGGACAACGCCGCCGAGTGGATCCTGGAACTGGACCGCGGCCGCGGCATTCCGTGGAAGGGCAACTACACCGAATGGTTGATGCAGAAGGACGAGCGCCTGAAGCAGGAAGACAACCAGGAAAAGGCCCGCCAGAAGGCGATCCAGAAGGAACTGGAGTGGTCGCGGCAGAACGCCAAGGGTGGCCGCACCAAGGGCAAGGCGCGTCTGGCACGCCTGGAAGAACTGCAGAGCGTTGACTACCAGAAGCGCAACGAGACCAATGAAATCTTCATCCCGCCGGGCGAGCGCCTGGGCAACTCGGTGATGGAGTTCAAGAACGTCTCCAAGAAATTCGGCGAGCGCCTGCTGATCGATAATCTGTCGATGATCATCCCGCCGGGTGCCATCGTCGGCATCATCGGCCCGAACGGTGCCGGTAAGTCGACCCTGTTCAAGATGATCACCGGCCAGGAAAAGCCGGACTCGGGCGAGATCGTGGTCGGCCCGACCGTCAAGCTGTCCTACGTCGACCAGAGCCGCGACGCGCTGACCGGCAACCACAACGTGTTCCAGGAAATCGCTGGCGGCCTGGACATCCTCAACATCAACGGTGTCGAGATCCAGTCGCGTGCCTATATCGGCCGCTTCAACTTCAAGGGCCAGGACCAGCAGAAGCTGGTGGGCTCGCTGTCCGGTGGTGAGCGTGGCCGCCTGCACATGGCCAAGACCCTGCTGCAGGGTGGCAACGTGCTGCTGCTCGACGAACCGTCCAACGACCTGGACATCGAAACCCTGCGTGCGCTGGAA
>PJUE01000306.1_pt1 | contig 40954 bp, 34 predicted proteins | sample 1512171 | NCBI WGS metagenome assembly PJUE01 (sample SAMN08177674, study PRJNA422409) | Feces metagenome, whole genome shotgun sequencing project. | isolation source: Chicken feces (3) enriched on wood chips: alkali lignin treatment | host: Gallus gallus | place: USA: Madison | collected 2015-01-15
CAGCCGATTTAATCAAGGCACCACGCAAAGCCAGCCAGTCTATCTCTAACCAGGACCAACGAAAACGACCGATGAACGGAAAGAAGGTAAAAGCCGATAAAGCAGAACCACCTTATCAGAATGCTTGAACGCAAAGACCAAATGCATAAGAACTCAATTAAGGAGAGTGAAAAATGTCGAATGCCTTATGTTCAGGGTTATCAAGATATATTCTTCAATCTTATTCTCCCAAATAATTTTGCTTAATCCCTTGTTCCTTTTTTACTCGTCATTAGCAGATTCTACATGTATTACCAAATGTACAAGGTACCCATTCAGACTTCCTTTTAGGAGACCATTGACTATGGACCATTTACAACTAACTATCAACAATAGACAACCAGACTCCGGTCTTCGAACATCCGACTTCGGACTTTTAGTGTTTTTTATATTATCTTTGCGCACTGCTGATAAGCAGACAGTTTTGATCAAGCAATTAGTTAGATAAGTTCTGATTGACAATCATAAGTGTTTTGAATTTTTAATTTTGATTTTAGAATTTAATTAACATGCATCAACCAAACATCCAGACGCTTACTCCTGAAAACTGGAAAGACTATGAATTATTAGACTGCGGAGATTTTGAAAAACTGGAAAGATTTGGGGATCTAGTTTTAATCAGACCAGAACCTCAGGCTGTTTGGGCAAAGGCATGGCCGCAAACTGAATGGGAAAAGAGATACCATATTCGTTTCAAGGGACGTTCGGCAACATCCGGAGATTGGATCAAAAAAAACAAAAACACTCCAGACCGTTGGCATATCAGCTACAGAAACAAAGAGGCAGAAATTAAATTCAGACTTGCGCTAACATCTTTTAAGCATGTTGGAATTTTCCCGGAACAGGCTGTAAACTGGGATTACATTTCTTCTACAATCAAAAAATTTAAAACACCGGAACCAAAAGTCCTTAATCTTTTTGCTTATACGGGTGGTGCCTCTCTAATTGCCAAAGCTGCCGGAGCAGATACGACACATGTAGATTCAATTAAACAGGTAGTAACCTGGGCAAATGAAAACCAGGATCTTTCTAATCTGAGAGATATCAGATGGGTTGTTGAAGATGCTTTAAAATTTGTACAACGCGAACTAAAGCGTGGTAAAAAATATAACGGCATTATCTTAGATCCACCGGCATACGGACACGGCCCAAAAGGTGAAAAATGGAAACTGGAAGATCAGATTAAAGAAATGATGACCGATGTGGTAAAGCTCTTAGATCCTGAAGAACATTTCCTGATTCTGAATACTTATTCCTTAGGTTTTTCTTCCGTTATAGTAGAAAATCTAATTAAAGGTGCATTACCTACTGTTAGAAATTTAGAAATTGGCGAGCTTTTCTTAAACGCAGCATCCGGAGTAAATCTTCCATTGGGCGTCTTTGGAAAATTCCGATCCGTCTAGTCAACAAAATGTGTATATCTTTATTTTTTCTATCACACTGATATCATTAAATTTCAAAAACTATTTCATATTCATGTATTTCATGACTCATAAACATTCACTATCTATCATCTGCTGTGCGTTTTCTTTAAGCGCATTGCTACTTTCCTGTAATGGCGTTGAAAGCAAAACTAATGGAAATGCCAACACTAACGATTCTACCCAAGCCAAAGGAGCGAAAACTGAAGCACCAGAATCTACTGAAAAGGTAAGCACTTATGCCCCTGTAGATTCTGCAAAATATTGGGATGCTGTTAAAAACCTGGCAAATGGAGACACAACCGGACTATGGCCTGTGATAAAACAACCTGTGCCTGCCCCTGGTGCTATCCTGCCTTTTAAACGTGTGGTAGTTTATTACGGAAATTTATATTCAAAAAAAATGGGTGCATTAGGAGAATATGCTCCTAAAGAAATGTGGAGACGGCTAAATCAAGAAGTTAAAGCCTGGGAAAAAGCAGATCCTTCCACTCCTGTACAACCGGGAATTCATTACATTGCTGTAGTTGCACAGGGCGATGGTGGAAAAGATGGAAAATATCGTTTCAGAATGCCGGACAAACAAATTGATTCTGCTTTAACCATTGCCAAAATGCATAATGGCATAGTTTTCTTAGACATACAGGTTTCTTTAAGTACAATCCAACAAGAATTGCCTTTATTAGAGAAATATTTGAAATTACCTCATGTACATCTAGGTATAGATCCGGAATTTTCTATGAAAACCGGACATAAGCCCGGCTCTAAAATAGGGACTTATGATGCGGAGGATATTAACTATTGTACAAGGTTCCTTCAAAAATTAGTAAAAGAAAATAACCTTCCTGCTAAAATTTTTGTAATACACAGATTTACCAAAGGTATGGTTACTAACTACCAAAAGATTAAATTGGTTCCGGAAGTACAAATTGTAATGCATATGGATGGTTGGGGTGAACCAGAATTGAAGAAAGGCACCTACCGTCATTGGATTAGGGAACAGCCCGTTCAGTTTACAGGATTTAAGCTTTTCTATAAAAATGACTTAAAGAAAGCCCCTAACAGATTAATGACTCCTGATGAATTATTGAAATTAAAACCAAAACCGATTTATATCCAGTATCAGTAAATCTATTTGGAAAATATAATGAAAAAGCTATCTCATTTGGGATAGCTTTTTCATTATATTTTCCAAAACAGCTTGTAAAATCAACTGTTTAACTACAGGTGGAATAATGATATGGACAAACAACCTACAAAAAAGACAAACGATCATTTAGCTAATGAACGTACATTTCTGGCCTGGGTAAGGACAAGTATCGGTATTATGGGACTAGGCTTTGTTGTGGTGAAATTTTCTATGTTTATTAAGCAGCTAACACTAATGCTAGGCGGAAATTTACATCATACCCAACATAGCTACTCCTCTTTAATAGGGATTATTTTAGTCGCTTTGGGAGCTCTAACCGCTTTAATGTCCTTCCTGAATTATAAGAAAATTGAGCAACAAATTGATCAGGAGAACTATTTTAGCACTAATCCAATGATTACAATTATAACCTGTGGGATTATAATCATAAGCATCCTCCTAGTTTGGTATTTAATTGATAGTATATAGTCTCCTTTGAAACCTCTAAAACGGATAGCCGATAGCTAAATTAAATACCAGATTATCTCGCCTCCACGTTTTAGAGCCAAAATCTATCTGGTTGATTACCCAACGCTCTCCTTTTGGTAAATATGGTTTTCTGACAGGCATCGCCAAATCGCCTCTTAAAATCAAAAATGATAAGTCTAAACGGATGCCCGCCCCAACACCCACCGCCATTTCACTTAAAAAGTCTTTAGAAAATTGCCCTCCGGATCGGTTGTCATTTCGGTTTTTCAACCATATATTACCCGCATCAACAAATAAAGCTCCTTCTACGATAGAGACCAGCTTGGTTCTGATTTCGGAGTTCAGTTCCAATTTTATATCTCCGGAATAATCCGGTACAAACGTATTTTCTAAATTTGGGTCTCTAAAACTTCCCGGACCAATAGACCTTGCTCTAAACGCCCTGATACTATTTGTACCTCCCGAAAAAAACTGCTTAATATAAGGCAGTTCTCGCGAGTTCCCATAGGGCAAGCCAAATCCAACGTAAATTCTGTTTGCCCACCTATTTTTGGAATTTAAGCGCAAGTAATATCTAAAATCATGTTCCATTTTCAAATATTCGCTATAAGGAACGCCAAAGATTTCGGCACTGTCTCGTTTAGAAAATAATCCAACAATAGTAGCGGATAGATCCAGACCTCCTTTATAGTAGAAGGTATGCGTTTTATTGACTAAACTCGTATTGGTAAATGTAAAAGAATAGCTTGGTCCAAAAATAAGCTGCTTCTCAATTACTCTTTTTAAAGATGGAAGTTGTTCTATTCTTTCCCAATATTCCGGTGTTACATTAGAGGAGTTTACATAAGTAATTTCTGTTACCTTTAACTCGTGTTCCTTATAAAGATTTTCTTTCCATAAGTAACCAAATGAGCCCTTAAATGTTTGTAAGGTATATAGTTTGATTCTCCTTTGGTTCTCATAACCTAAATTAATCTGGGTTTTTGGGATGAAAGCGCTGGAAGAATTAAGTTTAAAGGGAGTGATAAATCTTGGAAAAACCAATTTTCCATCTAAACCATATCTATAAACATTATAACCTTTATCTTTTCCTGCAATCTGCACTTCAAAACCGCCAAATGCACTTATAGTTAACTGTTCTGCACCTTTCAGTGTGTTTCTATTTAACCAGTTCAAACTTAATTCTGTACCTCTGTAATTAGCAGAATTTGTTTTTCCCAGTAATTCTAATCGAATAGATTTTTTCTTATTTGGTGTTAGATAATAATATACATCTAGTTTATTTGATGCAGAATCTGTTTCCTGAAATTGGTTTTTTACGAATTTGAAAGTCCCTAGGCTTACTAATCGATTTAAAGAAAGATTGTGGTCTGTCCTGTTATATTTATCTCCTGGTTCGAAGAACATTGTCCGTTCAAAAACTTGCGGTTTTATAGTATTCCGTCTCTCAATAACTTTAAACCCCTTATACTCGGTTACATTGTTCCTGTTTCTGGACAGGGACATCCTATTGGCGGAATAACTTGGATAAATAAAAATATTATTGATGTAATACTCTTCTTTTGCTTTTGCAGGTGTTTGAGATTTAACTTCTAAAAACATATCCACCTGATGTGTTCCTACTGTACTATCTACCTTTATAATAATGTAATCCGGCGAAAAGTAATAAAAGCCATTTTCTTTTAATCTGGCATCAATCCTTTCTCTTTCGGCTTTAATAACATCCAGGTTATACGGATCTCCTTTTTTCAGTAAACTATTGTCGGAGTTATCTCTAATAAACTTTGCTATTTGAGAACTGTCTTTTGGAAAGGTAATAGTTCTTATTTTATATTGAACGCCTGGTTTAGATACATAATGTGCTTTTACTCTTTTACGTCTACTCGTAGTATCTCCTTCTGTTTCTGCTCTGAAATATCCTAAATTTTCAACTCTGTTTTGTAATAAATCTATGTTATATTGAACATCAACTTTACTTGCCAGAACAGGCGGTTCACCCACCTTAGTTCGCAACCAATGCCTAAACCCCTTCTCTTTTTTTGGTTCTCCTGCTAAATTGTAAATTAATAACTTTGGTCTAAGTCCCAGAAAAGAAGAATTAGGTTTTGGCCTGACCAACGCTTCCAGATTTTCTTCAAGCGTCTTCCGCTCTTTTCTGTTTAAGCTGTCATCAATAACTTTTACATCAGCACCTATATAAAGTTTTTCACCTTTAGGCAGGTATTTAGTATTGCTGCAAGAAGCTACAAAAAATGCCAATAGCAACAAATTTATAATATGAGTTGTCTTAAATTTCGTCATAACCTATTCATTCGTTCTTGCTTCCTCTCTATTTCTTATCCTCATTCTTCTTCGCTCTCTGCTATTGTCAAAGATTTCTCTGAACTTGTTATAGTCCATAGTTAAGATAAAACCAATGCCCGTTTCTATTACCTGTCCCTGCAAAGCTACTTCATATTGATTTTTCCGGTAGGCCCTTAGCATATACCTGCCGTCTTTAGACAGTTTATAGTCTACCGCGATGTCTCCGGCAATGTTATTAGTTTCTCTGTTGGGTTGGTTATTTCCTTCCAGTCCAAAATTGCTACCTACAGTAACTTTTAATCTGTCATCCAGAAATCGTTTGGAGACACCAACATTTAAATCGGTTCGATTTTCTAAACTTCCGGTGCTATAATCTTCCGTAGATTCTAAATCAAAATTAAGCTCTACGCCTTCAATAAGATTTCCGGCCAGGTTATTCAACTGCTCTGAAAGTATTTTGCTCACACTTTGCCTAACCATAGACTCCACTCCACCTCCTCCGGCATCATTAGCAAAAGGATTTTCACCTACAAATCTGTTTAATAACAAAAGTGCGAAAACCTGTTTATTCAACTCAGACGGTTGTTGCCTTAATTGGTCTAATTTGTTTTGCGAATTATTTACAATATCTGTTGATACACTATAATTTCCATCCGGAAGCTGAATATCAAAAGTTATCTCAGGCTTAAGTAGTTCGCCATCCATTTTTAATAATACCTGAAAAGGTATTTTTTGTTTGTAGGTATTTTTTATTGCTTCTGATTCTTCTACCAATTGGTCCTCCAGCAAATTTATTGGAGCAGTATTAGCGATATAAACTGCAGTAATATCAACTATTGCAGACATCGGTTCTCCTGTCCAGACTATAGAGCTCCCTTTTTGGATATCGAACTTTCTGTTGATGAAGTTAAATGTCATCTCGTAACTTCCTTCGTTAAGTTCGTATCTACCTGTCAAACTTACCTTACCGGAAGGATCTATACCTCCACTCAACTGGGCATCTCCTTGCACACGAACGAAATCTCCGTTTCCCTTATCAATAATCATCGTTAATACCGCTTCTTTATCTACCTCTATATTTACAGAAACATCCATACCTGTAAGTTGTGTAGTCTGTAAAGTATCCGGAACTACGAAAACGTTATTTAAATCTATATTGTCCACATCAATAAATTCTACAATTCCGTCTCGCTCTGCAAGCCCCGGATCTGATGTTGGCAATACAATGGTGAATTCTGTACCTTTATTTACTTTCAGACTTCCATCAACTACCGGACTTTCCATATCTCCCCTAATCCTTAAGCGTGTGTCTATAAATAAATCTCCATAGAAAAGATCATTATCTTTTGCGGTAGAGCCTACTACTTTAAAATTGCTGGTATTAACTGCCAGATCAAATTTAAAATCAGTATAGGTTTTAGTGAGAACTTTTCCGTCAATGGTAATTGCATTATTGGTAGAATCGGTCAATTTAAACCTGTTGAAGGCTATTCCTTCATTATTAAATTCTATTCTGTCGTTAAGAGACTTAAAATACGTATTGGTTTTGGTAAGCCTAAAAGCACCATCGTTAAACTTCAGCTCACCCAAAACTTTAGGTGCAGATGCTTTTCCGGTTATATCAAAATTTCCGGATAAATAACCGCTTGCACTGCTCATGTTCCCAAAAGAAAAACCTTGTATACTAGCTAAATTCAGCCTTTGGATAACCAGGTCCATATCCATAGATTCACTGGCTGTTGAGTAAGTACCATTTAAATTTACCTGATTTCCCTGACCGGTTATAGAAACGTCTGCGGCGAATGTGTTTGCTAACTTGTTATCTACCTTAACATCTATATTACCCAAAGTATCTCCTCTGAAATTAAAATTGGAAATATGAGCATCTGATGTAAATACCATATCGGACGTTAAATTGGTAAGCAATACATTTCCATCTATAACTCCGCCTATCTTCAAAGAATCCTGATCGACTATACTTGTCAGCGTCTCAATATTGAACTTTTTAAAATCTATTCCTAAGGGAGAATTTTCATTTTCGCCCTGCGATGCAATAGCTATTTCCTGACCTTTATTGCTCAGTATAAAATCCTTGGCGAAAATACCTTTTCCCAGTTCTATTCTATTTTCTGCGGGTATATTCCAGGCATCATAATTTAATTTCAGGTTCTTAGGGTCTAAACTTATAATAGTATTGTTGTCTTTAGCTTCGGCATTTCCTGCAATAAGATATCTTTCTTTTTCAGATTTATCTTTTACAGATAATTTATACCCTAGAATATTGTTCTGAACAGTTCCTGTTAAACTGGTCTTTGGTAAAATAATAGACCCACTTTTAATTTCGTCTACAAAAAGGTTGTAGTTTATAGCTTCATTTCTGGTGTCTACTTTCAGCAAGGCATTATTTATAGTATTAGCTCCGTAAATAACGCGTGGTATTTTACCATCAATTTTAATAGAATCTCCTTCGCTGTTATAACGACCGCTTAATGTTACCGGATCCAATTTTTTTAGATCTGGTAAGAATTGAAAAAGAAATGGATGTCCGTTGAGCTGAGCTGAAAAATTAAAGTATTGACTGTCGGTTTCCTTTTTAGGTTGATTCGGATTGGAATTGTAATATTTAGCTATCGAATTAGATAAAGCGTTCCCCAATTCGGTTAGTTTATATTTTCCCTCCACTTTAGCTCTTAAAAATGGAGAGAACAATAAAATGGTATTGCTGGTATCGTTAGATCTTGCCCGTAAATAAATAGAATCCAATACGAATTTTTCTTTTTCCTGTGCTACCAGAATTTTATTTAAAACAATATTACCGTTTAAATAATCCGGGTCTGCGGTTTGTATATCTGCTTTCATATTCATCCGAAGCCTTAAACTACCTGCGTATAGATTCAATTTGTTAAAATCGGCACTATCTAACACCATATTCATCTTTACAGACGGATATTTATTTTTAAAACTTCCGCTCGCATCTAAATTAAAATCCAGGTTAGGATCGCTCATATTTGCCTTAGCTGCAAAAAGCCCATTCCTGATGTTTCCATCGAGCTTCAAATTTTTATACACATAACGGTTATAAACAGCACTGTTTAAAACAGCATTCACTTTTGCATTTGCCGTCTTCGGATCCAAACCCACTCCATCTACATTAGCTGTAAAAGAAACTTTACCGATAGAATCGTTTTTCAGAAACTTTCCGATATCTAAACCTTGCGCTATTGCATAAGCTTTATATCGTTCTTTGTTTTTAACTCGCTGATCGAAATTGGCTCTCACTTTTGCATTACCATAACTGGTTACCAGATTCAGATCTGTAATAAAGTTATTAATTGCACCTTTGAAGGTTCCCTTTAAATTGATATAGTTGGGCAGGCTAATATTGTTAGGAATGGTATTAGGCGGAACAAATCCGTATAAATCTTTAGCAGATGTCTGGAAATTTTTAATTCTGAGATCAAAATTAGCTTTATCTATATCGGGCATACCTGTGATATGCCCGCTGGCCGCAATTCTGGTTGTCCCAATTCCGCTAATTTCTAAACTTGGAATTCTCAAATCTTTTACCTTTCCAATAACTTTACTATTTATTTTTAAAACAGCATTTGGATTTGATTTAAAAGGATTAGTATTTGATAAATCAGGAACCAGAAGCAAAACATCTTTAAAGCTTAACTGGCTACCTTTTAAAGAAGCATCTATGCCTAATTCTCCTATGTTTTCAGAAATCGACGCTATCGAAGGATAAGTAACGCTTACTTCATCTTTCAACAACGTTTTTGGCGTTTTCAGATATAAGTTTTTCAGATATGCTTTTTTAGGCCCATAAAAAAAATCTGTTTTTAATTGCTCTATTTTTAAACCGCTTTGTTCTTGCGCAGAGAATGAAAGTATATTTCCAGATATCGTATCGGTACTGTAGTAAAAATCCTCAGCTTTAAGATTTACATTAGTCAGATTCATATGCATGTAATCCACACCTTTTGTAACGGGTTGCACATTTAAATCATCAAATTTGAAATTAACATTAGCAAAATCCGCATCACTAAGGTTAACACGCCAGTTTGTATTTCCGGTAGTATCTTTGGGAGCTTCTACAGTTTTGTTTTTTAAAATTTTTCCTAAGATTAGGTTCCCATTCAGGTCCTGTAATTTTATATCATCGATATCTATCGACTGTTTATCCAGATCTATCTTGTTAAACTTTACCAGCAGGCTTCCCAAATCTAGATGGGTATTCAATTTAGTCCCCTCATTATCATATACTATCCGAATCTTGGAAAGATCTATTTCTTCCAGATTTAACTTTAAGGAAGGTTCATTAACTACCTCTTCTACTGTCTCCGCAGACTTTTGCACTATTTCTTCAACTATTCCCTGCTTTAGATTTAAATTTAAGGCACTCAGAGTTATTTTTGGAACATCAAAGTCCATGTTATCCAGATCGAATTTCTTAATCTTCGTATCAAAGTGGCCTATATAAAAATCAAGATTGTTCTTACTTATGGCGTCATCAAACTTGATTTTTATCCGGTCAAGATTGATTTTGTCTAAAGAAAATTTCATCGTAGAAACCGTGTCTTCCGGCTTTGGCTCCTTCTCTTGTTCAGAAGCAAACGCTTTTATGATATAGTCGAAATTAAAAACAGAATCCTGATTACGTTTTACATTGGCGGTGATACCTTGCAGATCTATAAGATTTATCTCTAATTCGTTATCCAATAATTTAAACAGGCTTATATCAACTGACAATTTATCACCAGCTAACAGCGTGTCTCTTTCCTGACTCTCAAAATAAACATTGCTAAGTACCAATTTCTTTGGCAAACCTAATTTTATCTTACCTATTTTTACAGGGGTTTTTATTTTGGCTTCCAGATAATTAACAACTTTATTCTTAGCAAAATTTTGCACAACTGGTATTTCCAAAAGTATAATAATTAACAAGACAAGCCCGATTATTACACCAACAATCCATGCAATTATTTTTAAACTTATTTTCAGATATTTATTCAAGTGTCTGCGTCTCTTTTCTCTATATAATACAAATGTATTATTGTTTGGTTTAGAATATTAATGCCAATTTAAACGTTCTTTACACAAAATGTGTTCCATTTCGTTGTCTCCAATATCTTATAAAATCTATCTATTTTAAAATCGAAAGAAACTATTTGTGGCAAATGATTTGCAGACGTATATTTGAAACAAAAAATTCGAAACTTTAAATACGATATATTATGGCTTTAGAAATTACCGATGCTAATTTCGAGGAATTAGTATTAAAATCAGATAAACCAGTGTTGGTAGATTTTTGGGCAGAATGGTGTGGTCCATGCCGTATGGTTGGTCCTGTTGTGGAAGAATTAGCAAAAGAATACGAAGGAAAAGCTGTTGTAGGAAAAGTGAATGTTGATCACAATTCTGAAATTTCTGCTCAATTCGGAATCAGGAACATTCCTACTTTATTGGTTTTCAAAAACGGAGAAATTGTTGATAAACAAGTTGGCGCAGTTCCAAAATCTGTATTGGCAGGTAAGCTAGACAACCAATTAGGTTAATTAATAAATATTATGTTAAAAGCCGTAGTTTAAGGAACTACGGCTTTTTTTTTGAAAAATTAATTAGCCAATATAAATAAATGAATATTCATTTATATTTGTACCCCTTTAAAAATGAGAACAAGAGATATAGAGAAAGAAGACCTTGTAAAACAGAAAACTATCGAACTCATAGCAGAGCATGGTTTCGAAGGGTTTAGTATCAATAAACTAGCTAAAGAATGTAAAATATCGGTCGCTACAATATACATCTACTATAAAGACAAAGAAGATTTAATTAATAAAATAGCTTTAGAACAGGCACAATTAAAAGCAGAAGCTATGTTAAAAGACTTTGATGCTGATAGTTCTTTGGAAGAAGGAATACGGCAACAATGGATCAATAGATTTGAATATATTAAAAGTCACCCTAATGACAATAAATTTTATGACCAATTGAGGAGCTCTGCTTATTATGAAACTTTTTTAAAACATCTGGTCTCTAAAATCTCACCTGTATTTGGAAAATTCCTAACCAATTTACGCGAACGTGGTGAAATGGAAGAAATGAATCTGGAAGTTTACTGGGCTATCACCTTTGGCCCGTTGTATTCTTTGGCTAAATTCCATACAGACGGGAAAAGTATTGGTGGCAGAAAATTCACTTTAACCGAAGATGATTTTAACCGGGCGCTTCACTTAGTTATAAAAGCTCTAAAAAAACAATAATCCGACAAACCAGGCTAACATCAACACACATATACTATGCAAACCAAACAAAGTGTAGCATTTACCAGCTACGAAAAATTAGTCATCTTTATTCTAGCTATCAGTCAATTCACCGTAATTTTAGACTTCATGGTAATGTCTCCTCTTGGCGATTTATTAATTAAGTCTATGAACATGGATGCTTCAGCATTCGGAATTGTGGTGTCTGCCTATGCTTTTAGTGCTGGCGCTTCCGGAATGCTAACTGCCGGATTCGCAGATAAATACGACAGAAAGAAATTACTCTTATTTTTTTATACCGGATTTATTATCGGAACTGTTTTTTGTGGATTGGCCAACAGCTTTTATGCTTTGGTAGCCGCCCGCATTATAACGGGCCTTTTTGGTGGAGTAATTGGATCTATTTCTATGGCAATTATTACCGATCTTTTTGCTCTGGAACAAAGAGGGCGGGTGATGGGATTTGTACAAATGGGATTTGGCGCCAGTCAAGTGCTCGGAATACCGATAGGGCTATATATAGCTAACCGAATGGGATGGGAAGCACCTTTTCTTTTTATTGCCGGATTTGCTGTTTTAATTGTCATTCTCATTGCAATGCGTCTAAAACCTGTAAATGCTCACCTCCTACTCCAAAAAGATGAGCAAAATGCTTTCAGACATTTATTAAACACATTGAAGAAAAAGCCCTACCGAATAGGTTTTCTGGCAACTGCTATTCTTTCTATCGGCGGCTTTATGATGATGCCATACGGGACCATATTTGCTGTTAATAATCTAAAAATAAGCCAGGAACAACTCCCTTTTTTATTCATGGCTTCGGGACTAAGTTCCCTTGTTATTATGCCCCTGATTGGCAAACTGAGCGATAAAGTGAATAAAAATAAATTATTCGCTATTGCCACAACATGGTTAATGATTGTATGTATAGTATATACCAACCTGTCGGCTACTCCATTTATTATTGTTTTATTGATCAATATATTGATGATGATCGGTATCATGAGCCGTATGGTCCCTTCTTCTGCACTAATATCTGTAGTACCTGAAATGCAGGACAGAGGTGCTTTTATGAGTATAAATGCCTCTTTACAGCAAATTGCCGGTGGTATTGCAGCAGCATTTGCAGGGTTAATTGTCTATCAGCAAGATAAATTCAGCCCGCTGGAACATTATGATATCGTAGGATATACGGTAGTAGCCATATCTATTATCTCGATATTATTAATGTCCAGAGTAAATAACCTTGTAAAAAGCAATACCTCAAAGATAGCAACGACAACAAATGAAGGAACCTTTTAATGTTTAAAAGAAGGCTCTAGGGAAACTTTATCAGCCACTAAAATCATTTTTTTTAAGGTTTTATTTATTTTATTAGGATACTTTAGTTGAAAGTATATCTTTGTGTTTAAATATTAGAGACGGAATGAATAGAAATCTTTTAAAGATTGCTAAAGCAACAAGTGGATTAGCTTTAGCCTTAACTATTGTAAGTTGCAACAACACTGAAAAAAATACAACAAAAGAGACAACACCACAGGCAAAAACAGAAAAAACAGAGGCAGAAAAAATTGTTTATGTAAATTCTGATTCATTGTTAAATAACTACGAGTATTTTAAGGTTCTTAAAGAAAAATTTGAATCAAAATCTAAAAAAGCAGAAGCAGATTTAAAAAATAAAGGTACAGCCTTTCAAAGAGAAGTTGCAGCTTACCAACAAAATGCACAAACAATGAGTGCTGATGAAAGAGCTAAGACAGAAGAAAGATTAGCCCGCAAACAGCAGGAATTGCAAACTTATCAACAAAATGCCGGTGCTGCTTTAGCAAATGAAGAAGCTGCAGAAAACGAAAAATTATACGATAAAGTTGCAGACTATCTGAAAAAACATGCTAAAGACAAAGGTTATAAAATGGTATTAACTTATTCTAAAGGAAACAGTGCTATTTTATTCGCTGATGATAACCTTGATGTAACTAAGGAAGTTATTAAAGGATTGAATGAAGAATATAAAAAAGATAAAAAATAGATTTTCATAACAATAATGAAAGCCTAACAGTTACCTGTTAGGCTTTTTTATTAGAATATTAAGAAGATTATCGTATACCTCTTTTGCCTATTAGCTTTTAATTTAGATAAGTATGTCCGATAAAGAACGAATAAAATTCATGAATATGGCTATTGAAAAAGCCAGCGAGAATGTTAAAACCGGAAAAGGTGGCCCCTTTGGAGCTGTTATTGTAAAAAATGGAAAAGTAATAGCTGCAACGGGCAATACTGTCTTCGAAACTTATGACACTACAGCTCATGCAGAAGTTGCCGCAATTAGATTAGCTTGCAATGAATTAAAAAGCGTGACACTTGAAGGTTGTGAAATTTACGCCAGCTGTGAACCCTGTCCTATGTGTTTAAGCGCAATTTATTGGGCCAAAATAGATAAGCTGTATTATGCTGCTACAAAAGAAGATGCCTCTGCAGCAGGTTTTGACGATACATTTCTCTATAAAGAAATTGCACTCAATCCAAGCAAAAGAAGTTTAAACACACAACATTTTATGCACCAGGAAGCCTTAGTTAGCTTTGAAGAATGGAAGCGCAAGTTAAACGATGATATTTAGTCTTCATCGTCCCAAAAAGAGTCAGATTGTTGCAAATTATCAATCTCTCTCCGGTCTTTCTTTGTTGGCCTACCTGTTCCCCTATCTCTAACCAATACTGGAGCATGAAATACCGATTTAAATTTGTAAGTATCTTCCTCTGGCGTAATATCTTCGTAATATAAAACTGCCTTTTTTGCATCTACCCTATTATGCAGTAAATCTACAACCCGAATTACTTTCTTTTCTATCCCTTTAGAAACCTGGTACTCATCTCCTATCTTAATCTCATAACTCGGCTTTAAATTCACGCCAGTTTTTTTTACCCGACCTGCTTTACATGCCTCCGTTGCCAAAGTTCTGGTTTTGAATACCCGAATGGACCATAAATACTTATCTATTCTTAATTTCTCTGCCATAATTACCCAAAGTTCCCATAATTCGTTAAAAATCCCTTAATTTGCAACAAAAATTTTTAATATGATTGCCGGATTAAAAAAAGCTATTGAAGAAGCATGGGAAGATAGAAATCTATTAAATTTCAAAGAGTACCGTGATTCTGTTGAAACTGTTATCGAACTTTTAGATCGTGGAGAATTAAGAACTGCTGAGCCTATCTTAGGCGGATGGGCCGTTAACGATTGGGTTAAAAAGGCCGTTATTCTCTATTTCCCTATCCGCGAAATGGAAAAAATAGAGGTGGGTCCTTTTGTATTTCATGATAAAATGAAATTAAAAACCGACTATAAAGAAAAAGGAGTGAGAGTTGTTCCTCATGGTATAGCCAGATACGGTTCTTTTTTAGCAAGCGGAGTAATCATGATGCCTTCTTACGTTAACATTGGTGCCTATGTAGACGAAGGTACAATGGTAGACACCTGGGCCACAGTTGGTTCTTGTGCTCAAATTGGTAAAAGAGTACACTTAAGCGGTGGCGTTGGTATTGGTGGCGTTTTAGAGCCTGTACAAGCTGCTCCTGTTATCATAGAAGACGATTGTTTCATTGGTTCCAGAGCTATTGTTGTAGAAGGTGTAAGAGTTGGAAAAGAAGCTGTTCTTGGTGCAAACGTTGTCTTAACCGCTTCTACAAAAATTATTGATGTTTCTGGTCCAGAACCAGTAGAACACAAAATGTATGTTCCGGAACGCTCTGTAGTTATACCTGGAAGTTATACCAAAAAATTCCCTGCAGGTGAATATCAGGTTCCTTGTGCGCTAATTATCGGACAAAGAAAAGAGTCTACAGATAAAAAGACTTCTTTAAACGATGCTTTAAGAGAGCACAACGTTGCTATCTAATAAGATATCATAACCGCAAAGAATACAAAGAGTTCCGAAGGGATTCCTTCGGGACACAAAGTTTTTTAGTTCGAAACCTGGTGTAATAATTACTCAAAGAACTAACAACTAATGAACTTATGTTCTTTGCGGTTAGACTATTCAAATCTATAATCGCAAACCGTAAATCTTAGTCTTTTGAGAATTGGATTCGAAGCTAAAAGAGTTTTCAGAAATTTTACAGGCTTAGGCAACTATAGTCGGGCTGTCGTAAAAGTATTGTCCGAAAATTATCCGGCAAACCAATACTTTCTCTACACTCCGGATACAAAAGGTACACTAAATAGTAGTCTCAATCTAAAGACAGAAAATATTTTTATCAGAACTGCTCCAATAAAAGCATTGAAAGCTATTTGGAGAATATTGCAAGTCAACAAAAATTTAGCAGAAGATAAAATCGATATCTTTCACGGATTAAGTGGTGAATTACCTTTAAATATCCGGAAATCCGGAATTTCCTCGGTAGTAACTATTCACGATCTGATTTTTATACGGTACCCTCATTATTTCAAATCTATAGACAGAAATATTTACAAATATAAATTCAGAAAAGCCTGTATCAATGCAGATAGAATTATTGCTATAAGCGAGCAGACCAAAAGAGATATCATCCAGTTTTTTAACATCAGCCCAGATAAAATCGACATTGTATATCAAGGCTGCGACCCTATATTTTCTATTCGCTCAACAGGAAAGGAATTGGAAATAATAAAGCAAAAGTACCAGTTACCTGATGAGTTTTTACTATGCGTAGGTACTATTGAACAAAGAAAAAACCAATTACTTATTTTAAAAGCATTAAAACACCTTCCAAAATACATTAAACTGATACTGGTTGGTAAACCTACCGCTTACAAAGCAGAATTAACGAGTTTTGCCGATAACAATAAACTTACAGATAGAATAATATTTCTGGAAAACGTCCCATTTCTGGATCTCCCTGTAATATATCAATTGGCAAAAATCTTTGTATACCCATCCAGATTTGAGGGATTTGGCATTCCCATATTAGAAGCCATCTCCAGTGGAATTCCAACTATAGGAGCAACTGGGTCTTGTTTGGAAGAAGCAGGAGGACCAGATAGTATGTATACCTCTCCCGATAACGAAGAAGAACTTGCCAAGCACATTAATACCATTATTCAATCAGAGTCTATTCGTAAAAACATGGTTGAAAAAGGTTTAGAATATACTCATCAATTCAACGAAGAAAATATTGCTCGAAATTTGATGAATGTTTACCAAAAAGCATTAAGAAATGTTCAGAGATGAAATCAATAAAGCCTTAGGCGTTTTAAAAAGTGGAGGCTTGATATTATATCCTACAGATACGATTTGGGGAATCGGATGCGATGCAACCAATGCAGAAGCTGTAACAAAAGTATTTGCGCTCAAACAAAGAGCAGAAGCGAAAAGCTTAATTATCTTACTGGACTCAGATAGTAAATTGGCCAGCTATGCAAATGACATCCCGGATGTAGCTTATGATCTGATCGAATATGCAGAAAATCCTTTGACTATTATATTTTCCAACGCTAAAAATCTGGCTCCAAACGTTATTAATGAAGATAGAAGTATTGGAATAAGAATTACATCTCATGAATTTTGTAAAGAACTTATCCAGAAATTCAGAAAACCCATTGTCTCCACTTCAGCAAACATCAGCGGGCAACCCTCTCCTAAAAATTTTTCATTTGTAGCGCAGGAAATAAAAGATGGAGTAGATTATATTGTTAATCTGGAACAGGATGACCACGAGGAAAAAAAACCTTCGACAATTATAAAATTGGAACCTGACGGTAAATTTGCCTTTATCAGAAAATAATTTACGATTTTTGTACCGTGACAATCATCCCTTTTGTGAAAGAACAAAAGGATTTTAAAATGAAAGAATACCTTAAACACCCCGTTTTTAACATAATTTCGGAACTAAGTACAAAGTTAGGCATAGAAACCTATGTTATTGGCGGTTTTGTACGCGATATATTTTTAAAAAGACCTTCTAAAGATGTAGATATTCTGGTTATCGGAAATGGTCCTGATTTCGCTTTGGAAATAGGCAAAAAACTAAACACGAATGTTTCCGTCTTTAAAAATTTCGGAACAGCTATGTTGCGTTATCAGGATCTTGAAATAGAATTTGTTGGTGCAAGAAAAGAATCTTACAGATCAAACTCCAGAAAACCAATAGTCGAAGATGGTTCTTTGGAGGACGATCAGAAAAGAAGAGATTTTACCATAAATGCTATGGCCATCTCACTTTCAAAAGCCAATTATGGGCAACTAATTGATCCATTTAATGGCCTTAATGATCTTCATGATAAATTAATTATTACACCGCTGGAGGCAACCGAAACTTTCTCCGACGACCCTTTGCGTATGATGAGGGCTGTTCGCTTTGCTACTCAACTGAACTTTAAAATTCATCAAAGCGCTATAGATGCCATTGTTCTTAATAAAGATCGCATAAAAATAGTTTCGAAAGAAAGAATTACTGACGAACTGAATAAGATTATCCTATCAAAAAAACCTTCTATAGGCTTTAATTACCTTTTTGATACCGGGTTATTGCACTTCATTTTTCCGCAATTAGCTAATCTGTATGGAGTAGATTATGTAGAAGGAAAAGGCCATAAAGATAATTTCTACCATACATTACAAGTCTTAGACAATCTTTCCAAAAATTCTGGTGATTTATGGTTAAGATGGGCTGCTATACTTCATGATATTGCCAAGCCTGCGACCAAACGATTCGAAAGAGGACACGGCTGGACATTTCATGGACATGAAGATAAAGGTGCCAGAATGGTACCTAAAATTTTCGCAGAACTAAAACTGCCTCTTAATGAAAAGATGAAATACGTCCAAAAATTGGTACTGTTACATCTGCGTCCAATTGTTTTAGCCCAGGACATCGTTACAGACTCTGCCGTCAGAAGGCTTCTGTTTGAATCCGGAGATGATATAGACGATTTAATGCTGCTTTGCCAGGCGGACATTACTACGAAAAATGAATATAAAATAAAGAAATATCGAAACAATTTCGAACTGGTAAAACAAAAGCTGAAAGATGTAGAAGAGAAAGATAAAATTCGCAATTGGCAGCCACCTGTTACTGGAGACGATATCATTAAAGCTTTTAACATCAAGGCCGGACCTGAAGTTGGGGTCATTAAAAATCGAATCAGAGAAGCAATTCTCGAAGGTGATATAAAAAACGACAGAACAGAAGCTTTGGCACTTATGAAAACTGTTGGCGAAGAAATTGGTCTTAATTTTGAACAACAAATAAACTAAATATATTCAAATAAAATTTATTTTTGCGACATGGCAATTTATAGATTCAGAGTAAGTTTTGAGGATTATGATGATATAATTAGAGAAATAGACATCAAATCCAGTCAGACTTTTAAAGATCTTCACGATGCAATCCATAAATCTATTGGTTATGATCCTGAAAAGTCGTCCTCCTTTTATGCAAGCAACGACCAATGGATAAAAAATGAGGAGATTGCATATTTACCAAATCAAAGAAAAATTGATCGTGGAGTAGCCTTAATGGAAAGCTCTAAGCTGAGTGCTTTTATAGATGATCCTCACCAGAAATTTTATTACGTCTATAATTTTGACAGGCCGTTCGATTTTCATATCCAATTGGTAAAAATCCTGGAGAACGATACTAAAGAATATCCTGTAGTAGTGAAATCTATTGGCGAGGCACCTAAGATTTTTTCTAATATATTGGGTAATCCTAATGAAGTTACAGGCGATGAAGATGAAGATTATGTTGAAGATGACGACATTCTTATTGCCGATGAAGATGAATTGAATTCCTTAAATGCCAGAGAAGATGATGAGGAAGAAGAAGATGAGGAAAGCGACGAATTCTCCGACGAATTTTCGGACAACGAAAATTACGAATCGAATGATTATGACGACTAAATAAGAAATCCGGGATATTCCGGATTTTTTCATTTAATTGCTATCCAATAAAACTCTAAAGATATATGCCGAAGACCTTAATCATTATAGTTGGCCCAACAGCAATAGGCAAGACCAACATGGGAATTGAAATTGCAAAATACTATAAGACGGAAATTATTTCTGCAGATAGCAGGCAATTCTTCAGAGAAACAACAATTGGAACAGCAAAACCTTCGGAAGAAGAATTATTGGCAGTAAAACACCATTTTATTAATTCTCATTCGATAACCCAGGATTTCAGCGTTGGACACTACGAAAAACAAGCGCTGGAAACATTAAATCATATTTTCAGCGAACACGATTATGCTGTAATGGTTGGTGGTTCGGGCCTTTATGTAAATGCTGTAATTAATGGCTTTGATGAGCTTCCTGAAATAGATATAGCCGTACGTAATACGTTAAATAAAAAACTGAAAGAACAAGGTATTTCGCCTCTTCAGCAAGAATTAGAAAAAATAGATCCGAAATATTATCAAACTGCAGATGTTAATAATCCACAAAGAGTCATCAGAGCTTTAGAAGTTTTTTATTCTTCCGGTAAACCCTTCTCTTCATTTAGGACCGGAATTAAAAGAAAAAGAGCTTTTAAAATAGTTCTTATTGGATTAAATATGGATCGTGAGAAGCTTTATGATAGAATCAACCAGCGTGTTGATATAATGATCGAACAAGGTTTAATAGACGAGGTAAAATCTCTTATTCCTTACCAAAATCTTAATAGCCTGAATACGGTAGGCTATACGGAAATATTCGACTATCTAAACGGAAACATCAATCTGGAAAGAGCCATCGAACTCGTTAAACAAAACTCCAGACGTTACGCCAAAAGGCAAATCACATGGTTTAAAAAGGTGGAAGGAATTAAATGGTTTGAACCAAACCAAAAAGAAGACATTATTTCATATATCGAATATGAGACAATGTCTTCCTGATATTTTTAGTTCAGACAAACTTTTAATACTCTTTCATTAAAAATTAAAAACTCAACATTGACACTATGCCTGTGCCGTTGGCCCTCCAAAAGTAAACGGCAATTCGGCTCCATTATCAGCCCCATCTCTGATTATGCCATTTACCATTTCAAACTTATTTATATTGTCTTGCAAAGCCCCTAAAAGCCTTTTGGCATGTTCCGGAGTTAAAATAATTCTGCTCTTTACTTTTGCTTTCGGAACTCCAGGCATCATGCGTATAAAGTCAACAACAAATTCGGAATTAGAATGGGTAATGATAGCCAGGTTTGAATAAATACCTTCAGCAATTTCTTCTGATAATTCTATATTGATTTGATTTTCGTTTTTCTCTTCCATATCGAATACTATATTTCTTAAATAACCAAGACACGAAGATAAACGTTTTTATAAAATTAAAAAGATTACAATGAGTATTTGAGAAAGGAAAAGAGCCTCCTATCGGAATCGAACCAATGACCTACTGATTACAAGTCAGTTGCTCTACCAGCTGAGCTAAGGAGGCTTTTAATGTACTACCCTTGTTTTTGGTGGTGCAATTTTAAGGAATATTCCTATGTTCGCCAAATTTTTTTAAAGATTTCAAACATAAAAAAACCCGCTTATTACTAAGCGGGCTATAAGTTTCTATATTTCAAAGTATTGACTAAGCGTCAACCTCTTCTTTAGAAGCCATCAATTTGTCGTACTCTTCCTGAGAGCCTACAATAATTCTTTCGTAGTCTCTTAAACCAGTACCTGATGGGATTAAGTGTCCAACAATTACGTTTTCTTTCAATCCTAACAAATCATCACGTTTACCTGCGATAGCTGCCTCGTTCAATACTTTTGTAGTTTCCTGGAAGGAAGCTGCAGATATAAACGATTTAGTTCCCAGAGAAGCTCTTGTAATACCTTGAAGCATTGGGCTTGCTGTTGCAGGACGAGCCTCTCTTGCAGTAACCAGTTTCAGGTCTTTCCGTTTCAGCTGAGAATTCTCATCACGTAATCTTCTTACAGAAATAATTTGTCCTGGTTTCAACGCATTTGAATCTCCCGGATCTTCAACTACCATCTTATCAAAGATACTATCGTTTTCGATAGAGAAATCGAATCTGTCAACAGCTTCTTTTTCTAAGAATTTAGTATCACCAGCATCATCAATCATTACCTTCTGCATCATTTGGTGAACAATAGTTTCGAAATGTTTATCGTTAATTTTCACACCCTGCAGACGGTAAACCTCTTGAATACCATTTACTAGATACTCTTGTACGGCTGCAGGACCTTTAATAGCCAGAATATCACTTGGAGAGATAGCACCATCAGATAATGGCATACCAGCTTTAATAAAGTCATTGTCCTGAACCAGAATATGTTTAGCTAGAGGTACAAGATATTTCTTAACCTGACCATCTCTGGATTCAATAGTTACCTCTCGGTTACCACGTTTAATACCCCCTAATGTCACAACACCATCAATCTCTGTTACAACAGCAGGATTAGAAGGGTTTCTAGCTTCAAATAACTCTGTTACACGAGGTAAACCACCTGTAATATCGCGAGTTTTTCCAGTAGTACGAGGAATCTTAGCTAAGATTTCACCCATTACCACTTCTTCCCCTTCAGAGACAATAACGTGCGCTCCTACCGGAATGTTATATTCTCTTACAGAACCACCTTTTTTATCAGCAATTTTAACAACAGGGTTTTTAGTTTTATCTCTTGTATCAATAATTACTTTCTCTCTGTGTCCTGTTTGTTCATCAGATTCCTCACGGAAAGTCACACCTTCAATGATAGATTCATAAACAACTTTGCCAGAGAACTCAGAAATAATTACTGCGTTATATGGATCCCATGAACAAATTTTATCCCCTTTAGATACTTTATCTCCTTCTTTTACGAACAAGTAAGAACCGTAAGGAATATTATTAGTCATAATCACTCTGTTTGTGTTCGGATCAATGATCTTAAACTCGCCAGAACGTCCTAATACAACATCAACTTTTCCTTCTTCTGTTTGGTATTCAACTGATCTGATATTTTCAAACTCAATGATACCATCAAACTTCGCTGTAATCTGAGATTCAGCAGCAATGTTAGAAGCAGTACCACCGACGTGGAATGTACGAAGTGTTAACTGTGTACCCGGCTCACCAATAGACTGTGCGGCAATAACACCTACAGCTTCACCTAACTGAACACGTTTACCAGAAGCCAGGTTACGGCCATAACATAAAGCACAAACCCCTTTAGATGCCTCACAAGTTAATACAGAACGAATTTCGATACCTTCTAATGGAGACTCTTCGATTGTTTTAGCAACCTCTTCTGTAATATCCTGATTAGCAGCTACTAATAACTCATTAGTTATCGGATGATAAACATCATGCAAAGAAGTACGTCCTAAAATTCTTTCATACAACGGTTCAACAATATCTTCATTGTCTTTCAGCGCCGTTGTGAAAATACCTCTTAATGTACCACAATCCTGATTTTTTACCACCATGTCTTGCGCAACGTCATGCAAACGACGAGTTAAATAACCTGCATCCGCAGTTTTTAACGCCGTATCCGCAAGACCTTTACGGGCACCGTGGGTAGAAATGAAGTATTCTAATACTGATAAGCCTTCTTTGAAGTTAGATAAGATAGGGTTTTCGATAATTTCACCACCAGAACCTGATTTCTGAGGTTTCGCCATCAATCCCCTCATACCTGCTAACTGACGAATCTGCTCCTTAGAACCACGGGCTCCAGAATCCAACATCATGTAAACCGAGTTGAATCCTTGATTGTCATTAGACAATTGGGTCATAACGTGGCTGGTCAATCTGTTGTTGATACGTGTCCAAATATCGATAATCTGGTTGTAACGCTCGTTATTGGTAATGAAACCCATATTATAGTTAGTCATTACCTCATCAACTTCCTGACGAGCTTGTTCTAATAGCGCATGCTTCTCTACCGGAATGTTAACATCTTTCAGGTTGAAAGACAAACCTCCTTTGAAAGCCGATTGGAATCCCATTGTTTTAATATCGTCAAGGAACTGTGCAGCTCTAGCCATACCAGTTTCTTTCACAACATAACCAATGATATCTCTTAAAGATTTCTTAGTTAACAATTCGTTAATGAAACCTACTTCTTCCGGAACAACTTCATTGAAAAGTACACGTCCAACAGTAGTTTCGATCATTTTGTTAACGATAGAACCATCTTTTTCTTTAACGTTTGTTCTCACTTTAATAAAAGCATGAAGATCAACCTGCTTTTCATTATAAGCAATAATCACCTCTTCTGCTGAATAGAAAGTAGAGCCTTCACCTTTTACCACTCTGGATTCATCCGTCTTACGTCCTTTGGTCATATAATAAAGACCAAGAACCATGTCCTGAGAAGGAACGGTTACCGGAGTACCATTTGCAGGGTTCAGGATATTATGCGCCGCCAACATTAAAATTTGAGCTTCCAGAATTGCCGCGTTACCAAGTGGTACGTGAACAGCCATCTGGTCACCGTCAAAGTCGGCGTTGAACGCTGTACACACTAACGGATGTAACTGGATAGCTTTACCTTCAACTAATTTCGGTTGGAAAGCCTGGATACCCAAACGGTGAAGTGTAGGAGCCCTGTTCAGAAGAACCGGATGTCCTTTTAACACATTCTCCAAAATATCCCATACTAGCGGGTCTTTTCTATCAACAATTTTCTTTGCAGATTTTACTGTTTTAACCACACCTCTTTCAATCATTTTACGAATGATGAATGGTTTAAACAATTCAGCTGCCATATCCTTAGGTAAACCACATTCGTGAAGTTTTAATGTAGGACCTACAACGATAACCGAACGACCAGAATAGTCAACACGCTTACCTAATAAGTTCTGACGGAAACGTCCTTGTTTACCTTTTAAGATATCTGATAAAGATTTTAACGCTCTGTTACCTTCGGTTTTAACGGCATTAACTTTTCTCGAATTGTCGAATAAAGAGTCAACCGCTTCTTGTAACATACGTTTCTCGTTACGTAAGATAACTTCAGGAGCTTTAATCTCCATTAATCTTTTTAAACGATTATTACGAATAATTACACGACGGTAAAGATCATTCAAATCTGAAGTAGCGAAACGTCCACCTTCTAAAGGCACTAATGGACGTAACTCTGGTGGAATAACAGGAACGATTTTAACAATCATCCACTCCGGATTATTCTCTATTCTTGTTTTAGAACCGCGGAATGCTTCTACAACTTGTAAGCGTTTTAAAGCTTCGTTTTTACGTTGCTGAGAAGTTTCATTAGCTGCCTGATGACGTAAATCATAAGATAACTGATCTAAGTCTAAACGTCTTAATAAGTCCTCTAAAGCTTCAGCTCCCATTTTAGCAACAAATTTCTGAGGATCTTTGTCATCTAAATATTGGTTCTCTTTAGGTAATTTATCTAAAACGTCCAGGTATTCCTCTTCAGTTAAGAAATCCATATATTGAATTCCTTGCTCTTCCATAAGACCTGGTTGAATAACTACATAACGTTCGTAGTAGATAATCAAATCCAATTTCTTGGTAGGAAGACCTAAAAGGTATCCAATTTTATTAGGTAATGATCTGAAATACCAGATGTGCGCCACAGGAACAACCAGGTTGATATGTCCCATACGCTCACGACGTACTTTCTTTTCTGTTACCTCTACACCACAGCGGTCACAAACGATTCCTTTATAACGGATTCTTTTGTATTTACCACAGTGACATTCGTAATCTTTTACCGGACCAAAAATACGCTCACAAAATAAACCATCTCTCTCTGGTTTATATGTCCTGTAATTGATTGTTTCTGGTTTCAGTACTTCACCACTTGATCTTTCCAGAATAGCTTCCGGAGAAGATAAACTGATAGTAATTGAGGTGAAATTACTTTTTATTTTATTATCCTTTTTGTAAGACATATTCTTTCCTTAAGTTGAAAGTTATAAGTTCAAAGTTGAAAGTAAAGTGTTAAGCTTTTAACTTTCAACTTTAAACCTTGAACTTATTAGTCTAATGTTATATCTAATCCCAATCCTCTCAATTCATGAACCAATACATTGAATGATTCCGGAACACCAGGAGTTGGAAGGTTCTCACCTTTTACAATAGCCTCGTATGTTTTAGCTCTACCTACAACATCGTCAGACTTAACGGTTAAGATTTCCTGAAGGATATTAGCCGCACCGAATGCTTCTAATGCCCAAACCTCCATCTCACCAAAACGCTGACCACCGAATTGAGCTTTACCACCAAGAGGTTGCTGAGTAATCAATGAATACGGACCGATAGAACGAGCATGCATTTTATCGTCAACCATGTGTCCTAATTTCAACATGTAAATGATACCAACAGTAGTAGGTTGATCAAAACGCTCGCCAGTTAATCCGTCATGTAAATACGTTCTTCCTGATTCTGGAATACCTGCTTTTTGGATGTAATCTTCTACCTCTTCCTGAGAAGCACCATCGAAAATTGGAGTAGCAAACTTCAATCCCAATTCTTTACCAGCCCATCCTAAGATAGTTTCGTAAATCTGTCCAAGGTTCATACGAGACGGTACCCCTAGCGGATTCAACACGATATCTACAGGTGTTCCATCTGCTAAGAAAGGCATATCCTCATCACGAACGATACGCGCTACGATACCTTTGTTACCGTGACGTCCCGCCATTTTATCTCCTACTCTTAGTTTACGTTTCTTAGCTACGTAAACTTTAGCCATTTGTACAATACCTGATGGAAGTTCGTCACCTACGCTGATAGCGAATTTATCTCTTCTATAAGCACCTAACTCTTCATTGATTTTAATGCCATAGTTATGAAGTAAGGCCTTAATCAACTCGTTTTTATCCTCATCTGTAGTCCATTTTGTAGGATTGATGTGGTTATAGTCAAGTTCCATTAATAACTTCTGAGTGAATTTAACACCTTTAGCTATTAATAATTCCTTATAGATATTGTAAACGCCCTGAGAAGTTTTTCCGTTAACAATGTTGAACAATTTGTCAACTAAAGTTTCGCGTAACTCTCTTACAGCCTTTTCGTGTCTTGCATCCAGTTTATCTAACTGAGATTTCTCTTCTGCTTTAGAAGTTTTCTTAGCTCTTGAGAATAACTTGGTATCAATAACAACACCACTGATTGACGGAGGAGTTTTTAAAGAAGCATCTTTTACATCACCAGCCTTATCACCAAAGATTGCTCTTAATAGTTTCTCTTCTGGTGAAGGATCAGACTCTCCTTTTGGAGTAATCTTACCAATTAAGATATCACCTTCTTTTACTTCTGCACCAATTCTGATAATTCCGTTTTCGTCAAGATCTTTAGTAGCCTCTTCAGAAACGTTAGGAATATCCGGTGTCAATTCCTCTTCACCACGTTTAGTATCACGTACTTCTAACTCGAATTCTTCTATATGTACCGAAGTAAAAATATCCTGAGATACTACACGCTCAGAAATTACGATCGCATCCTCGAAGTTGTATCCTTGCCAAGGCATGAACGCAACTTTCAGGTTTCTTCCTAATGCTAACTCTCCGTTTTCTGTAGCGTAACCTTCACAAAGAACCTGACCTTTAACAACTCTTTCGCCTTTTCTTACAATAGGTTTTAAGTTGATACAGGTACTTTGGTTAGTTTTCTTAAATTTAATTAAGTTATATGTTTTAGATTCACCATCAAAAGAAACCAGCTCTTCGTCGTCGTTTCTATCGTATTTAATTGTGATCTGATTGGCATCTACATATTCAACAACTCCATTTCCTTCTGCATTAATTAAAGTACGGGAATCAGACGCTACACGTCCCTCTAATCCTGTACCTACAATTGGCGCTTCTGGTCTTAATAAAGGCACAGCCTGACGCTGCATGTTAGATCCCATCAATGCCCTATTCGCATCATCATGCTCTAAGAAAGGAATTAATGATGCCGCAATAGAAGTAATCTGATTTGGAGAAACGTCCATATAGTCTAATTTCTCTGGCTCAATTACCGGGAAGTCACCCTCATATCTGGCTTTCACCTTTTCGTCTGCAAAGTTACCTTTATTATCGTACTGAGCATTTGCCTGTGCAATAGTTTTCGCATCTTCGTCCTCAGCACTTAAATAAATTACTGGTTCATCAACTGCAACTTTACCTTCAACAACTCTACGGTAAGGTGTTTCAATAAAACCTAAATTATTGATTTTAGCATGTACACAAAGAGAAGAAATCAAACCAATGTTTGGACCCTCTGGCGTTTCGATGGTACATAAACGACCGTAGTGTGTATAGTGAACGTCACGAACTTCGAAACCAGCTCTCTCTCTTGATAAACCACCCGGACCTAATGCAGACAAACGACGTTTGTGTGTAATCTCTGCTAACGGATTCGTTTGATCCATGAACTGAGATAACTGATTAGTTCCAAAGAAAGAATTGATAACTGATGATAATGTACGGGCATTAATCAAATCCGTAGGAGTGAACACCTCGTTATCACGGATATTCATACGCTCACGTATAGTTCTTGCCATACGGGAAAGGCCTACTCCAAACTGAGCATATAATTGCTCCCCTACAGTACGAACACGACGATTGGATAAGTGGTCAATATCATCTACCTCTTCTTTAGAGTTGATTAACTTGATCAGGTACTTAACAATCGCAATGATATCTTCCTTAGTTAAAACTTTCGTTTCATCAGGAGTATCTAGCTGTAATTTTCTGTTGATTCTGTAACGACCAACATCACCTAAATCGTAACGCTTATCAGAGAAGAATAATCTGTCGATAATACCTCTCGCTGTTTCTTCATCAGGTGGTTCTGCGTTACGTAATTGACGGTAAATATGCTCAACCGCTTCTTTTGCAGAGTTAGACGTATCTTTCTGCAAAGTATTATAAATGATAGTATAATCTCCGCTGTTGCTATCTTCTTTTGATAAAATCAAAGTTTTAACGCCAGCATCAACAATCATATCAATATGCTCGTCTTCTAAGATTGTCTCTCTTTCAAGGATAATTTCGTTCCTGTCAATAGAAACTACCTCACCTGTATCTTCGTCTACGAAATCCTCTACCCATTTCTTAAGAACCCTTGCAGCCAGTTTACGGCCAACATATTTCTTAAGACCAGATTTGCTAACTTTTACTTCATCAGCAAGATCAAAAATCTCTAAAATATCTTTATCAGCATCATAACCGATAGCTCTTAATAAAGTAGTAACAGGAAATTTTTTCTTACGATCGATATAAGCATACATCACGTTATTAACGTCAGTAGCAAACTCAATCCAGGATCCTTTGAAAGGAATTACACGGGCTGAATAAAGTTTCGTTCCATTAGTGTGTCTGCTTACGCCAAAGAACACACCAGGAGAACGGTGCAATTGAGAAACAATAACACGTTCAGCTCCATTGATAACAAAAGTTCCTTTAGGTGTCATATAAGGTATAGTACCTAAATAAACATCCTGAACAATTGTTTCAAAATCTTCATGTTCCTCATCGTTACAAGATAAACGTAACTTAGCTTTTAAAGGAACACTATAAGTCAACCCACGCTCAATACACTCTTGAATGTCGTATCTGGGTGGATCTATAAAATAATCTAAAAATTCTAAAACAAAGATGTTTCTTGAATCAGAGATTGGGAAGTTTTCAGCGAATACTTTAAATAATCCTTCTGTGTGACGATTATCTGAAGTTGTTTCTAACTGAAAGAATTCCTTGAACGATTGGATTTGTACATCCAGAAAATCAGGATAATCAATTACATGTTTGCTTTGGGCAAAATTTATCCTTTGATTGCTTTTGTTTGCCAAGGGTCTAAAATTTTAGTTTAAAAACTGAAAATTCGATTATCGTTGTTCTAACGGTAATGAAAGGTGTATACACCAAAAGCCTAAGACTCCATACCCAAATGGGTGGAGTCTAAGGCTGTATTTTTGAGGTGTTGGAGATTATTTAATCTCAACAACAGCTCCTGCTTCTTCTAATTGTTTTTTAAGAGCTTCAGCTTCGTCTTTAGCTACACCAGCTTTTAATTCCTTAGGTGCACCATCAACTAGATCTTTAGCTTCTTTCAATCCTAAACCAGTTAAATCTTTAACTAATTTAACTACTGCTAATTTCTGACCACCAGCATCTTTTAAGATTACATCAAAAGAAGTCTTCTCTTCAGCAGCAGCAGCACCTTCACCAGCAGCTGGAGCAGCTACAGCAACTGCAGCAGCAGCAGGCTCAATACCATACTCGTCTTTTAAGATTTGAGCTAATTCGTTAACTTCTTTAACTGTTAAGTTTACCAATTGTTCAGCAAACGCTTTTAAATCTGCCATTATATTTTAATTTAAAATTTACTAATAATAATTTATTCCGAATATTACAGGTTTCCGGATTAACCTCTTTCTTGTAAAGTTTTGACAATTCCTGCCAATTTGTTTCCGCCAGACTGAAGGCCAGAAATAACATTCTTAGCCGGAGACTGAAGCAATGCAACGATATCAGCAATAAGCTCTTCTCTTGATTTAAGATTAACAAGAGCATCTAGCTGGTTATCACCGATGAATGCAGTAGAATCAATATATGCTGCTTTCAATACTGGTTTATCACCTTCTTTTCTTAAAGCCTTAATAAGCTTTGCAGGTGCATTGCCGGTAGTAGAAAACATCACTGAAGATGAACCTTTAAGAACATCGAATAAAGGAGCTACATCTCCATCAAGTTGCTCTAATGCTTTCTTGATTAAAGTGTTTTTTACAACCTGAATTCCGATGTTGTTCTCAAAACATTTGCGGCGAATATTATTGATTTTTGCTACTGTTAAATCAGAAGTATCAGTAATATAGAAATTACCGAATTCTTTCATTTGTTCAGCTAAAGCAGAAACAACTTCGTGTTTTTCTTCTTTTCTCATAATATTATATTCCCGCTACTGATTTAGTTTCAATTTCGATTCCAGGAGACATAGTAGAAGAGATATGAATACTCTTGAAATATGTTCCTTTTGCAGCTGAAGGTTTTAACTTAGAAATTGTTTGAAGTACCTCCAAAGCATTCTCATAAATCTTATCAGCAGCGAAAGATACTTTACCAATTGAGCAATGAACGATACCGGTCTTATCTACTTTAAAGTCGATTTTACCACCCTTAACATCTGTTACCGCTTGTCCAACATTTGGAGTTACAGTTCCTGATTTAGGATTTGGCATCAAGTTTCTTGGACCCAATACACGACCCAACTTACCAACTTTAGCCATACAGCTAGGTGTAGTAATAATGATGTCGACATCTGTCCAACCACCCTCAATCTTAGCAATATACTCATCTAACCCAACATAATCAGCACCAGCCGCTTTAGCTTCTTCTTCTTTATCAGGAGTTACTAAGGCTAACACACGTACTGTTTTACCGGTACCATGAGGCAAAGTTGCGATACCACGAACCATTTGGTTTGCTTTACGCGGATCTACTCCTAAACGTACATCAATATCTACTGATGCATCAAATTTAGTTGTAGTAATATCCTTTACCAGGGCAGCTGCATCTTTTAAAGAATAAGCTTTACCAGCGTCAAGTTTGGAAAGAGCTGTTTTTTGATTTTTTGTTAATCTAGCCACTATCTTAAACTTAATTTTTTAATTAATTGTTCCAGGGAGCGTTTCCTGTAACGTTAATACCCATACTGCGAGCAGTACCTGCAACCATTCTCATAGCTGACTCTACTGTAAACGCATTTAAATCTGGCATTTTATCTTTTGCAATTTCCTCTACCTGTTCCCAAGTAACGTTTGCAACCTTTTTACGGTTAGGCTCCGCAGATCCACTTTTAATTTTAGTAACTTCCATTAACTGGATAGCAACCGGTGGAGTCTTAATGATAAAATCAAATGATTTATCAGCATAAACAGTAATAACAACCGGAAGAACCTTACCAGGTTTATCCTGAGTACGAGCGTTGAATTGTTTACAGAACTCCATGATGTTAACACCCTTAGCACCTAATGCAGGTCCTACTGGTGGAGAAGGGTTTGCCGCTCCTCCTTTAATCTGTAATTTGATTAACGCACTGACTTCTTTTGCCATGTTCTATTTATTTATTTCTCAACGTTAATTAATGTGGAAGCATTCTTTTGTTGAGCTCATATCCAATTTCATTAGATTCGAGATTTAAATCTCTCATCTATTCTTTTTCTACCTGCATGTAGTTCAGCTCAAGAGGCGTTTTTCTTCCAAAAATTTTCACCATAACCTTAAGCTTTTTCTTTTCTTCATTAACTTCCTCGATGACTCCGGAGAAACCGTTGAACGGACCATCCATCACTTTTACATTCTCTCCAACATAGTAAGGAATGTTCATCATCTCTCCCTGCTCGGTCATTTCGTCCACTTTACCTAAGATTCTATTAACCTCAGCCGGTCTAAGCGGAACTGCATTACCGTCTTTATCACCCAGAAAACCAATTACACTATTCAAATTCTTAATTATCAATTCTAGTTCAGCGTTTAAAGCTGCTTCCACTAGAACATAACCAGGATAATAATTTCTTTCTTTAGCAATTTTCTTCCCATCTCTCATTTGATAGTATTTTTCCATCGGAATTAATACCTGAGGAACCAAATGATTCAATTCTAGACGACTTATCTCAGCATCAATATACTGTTTAACCTTCTTCTCTTTCCCACTTACAGCCCTAACCACATACCATTTTAACTGATCACTCATTTTTCTAGAATTATGCGAAAGATTTGTAGATTAATTTAATTAAATTACCTGCAGACTCATCCATTGCAAATATAATTAGCGCGATAATTAAAGCCGCAACCAATGTAATTATTGCACTATTTTGCAACTCAGACCAAGTGGGCCAAGTTACTTTTTCTTTTAACTCAATAAAAGACTCTTTGATATATTCTGCAAAATTAGCCATCTATATTTTCTTGCTTTAGCACGGGCACCAGGACTCGAACCCAGACCAAAGGTTTTGGAGACCTTCGTTCTACCTTTAAACTATGCCCGTTTATTAAAAAGAGCCACAAAAGTAGCTCTTTTTTTTATATTTTCAAAGCTTAATTAAAAATTAAGCTAAGATTTCAGTTACCTGACCAGCACCTACTGTTCTACCACCTTCACGGATAGCGAAACGTAGGCCTTTTTCCATTGCGATAGCGTTAATCAACTTAACAGTAATTGTTACGTTATCACCAGGCATAACCATCTCTACTCCTTCAGCTAGTGAAATTTCACCAGTTACGTCTGTAGTTCTGAAGTAGAATTGAGGACGGTATTTGTTAAAGAATGGAGTATGACGACCACCTTCTGCTTTTGATAAAACGTAAACCTCAGCTTTGAAATCTGTGTGAGGAGTTACTGAACCTGGTTTACAGATAACCATACCACGACGGATATCAGTTTTCTCAATACCACGTAACAATAGACCTACGTTATCACCAGCTTCACCTGAATCTAGGATCTTACGGAACATCTCAACACCAGTTACTGTAGATTTTAAGTTCTCAGCACCCATACCTAAGATATCAACTTGATCTCCAGAGTTAATAATACCTCTTTCAATACGTCCTGTTGCAACAGTACCACGACCAGTGATAGAGAATACGTCCTCAACAGGCATTAAGAAAGGAAGATCAGTTAATCTTGGTGGAATTGGAATGTAGTTATCTACAGCATCCATTAATTCCATAATTTTCTCTACCCATTGTGGATCACCGTTCAAACCACCTAAAGCAGAACCTTTGATTACTGGAATATCGTCACCAGGGAATTCGTAGAATGATAATAATTCACGAACTTCCATTTCAACAAGCTCTAATAACTCAGGATCGTCTACCATGTCCACTTTGTTCATAAACACAACAAGAGCAGGAACACCTACCTGACGAGCCAAAAGAATGTGCTCACGAGTTTGAGGCATTGGACCATCTGTAGCAGCAACTACTAAGATAGCTCCATCCATTTGAGCAGCACCAGTAACCATGTTTTTCACGTAGTCAGCGTGACCTGGACAGTCAACGTGTGCATAGTGACGGTTAGCAGTAGAATACTCAACGTGTGATGTATTGATAGTGATACCACGCTCTTTTTCTTCTGGAGCAGAGTCGATAGAATCGAAAGAACGAGCTTCTGAAAGTCCTTTATCAGCTAATACTTTAGTAATAGCAGCTGTTGTAGTGGTTTTTCCGTGGTCAACGTGACCGATTGTACCGATGTTTAAGTGCGGCTTGCTACGGTCAAATTTTTCTTTTGCCATGTTTGTTTACTTATTAGTAGGTTAATTTTATTTATTTTCCTCTTAAGACTCAAAGCCTTGCGAGCCAATGATGGGACTTGAACCCATGACCTCTTCCTTACCAAGGAAGTGCTCTACCGCTGAGCTACATCGGCTTTTAAACACTAAAAGCCATCCTATTAACATTCAAGGTGGCTGTTTAAGTGTCAACTTTAAGTGAGCGGAAGACGAGGTTCGAACTCGCGACCTATAGCTTGGAAGGCTATCGCTCTACCAACTGAGCTACTTCCGCTTATTTAAAATAAAGTGGGGAGAGAAGGATTCGAACCTTCGAAGCCGAAGCAACGGATTTACAGTCCGTCCCATTTGACCGCTCTGGAATCTCCCCTTTTATTTTATTCTATCAAATCCAGTATTAACCTGAATTTAAGAGCCCCCTATCGGAATCGAACCAATGACCTACTGATTACAAGTCAGTTGCTCTACCAGCTGAGCTAAGGAGGCTTTTATAAATATTTTAAAGAACCTTTTTTCTTTCCCTTACAGCCGTACGCCTTGGGGACTGCAAAAGTACAAAAATTAGTATTCGCTCCAAATTTTTTTCAAAAAAAAATCGATGTTTTTTAAAACACCGATTCAAGTAATATTAAATCTATCTGATTTCTAACAATATAAATTAATTTATATCTTCTTCTTTTTTTGAAGACATCAACCGGCTTCGCGCTTTCAAACGAATCTTATACTTCCTAATCTGTCTTCTTAAACTTTCAACAGCTAAATCGGTAGCCTCCTCAAACGTCTTACATTGCTCCTTTGCAAACAGAACATTACCTGGAATCATCAATTTTATCTCCGCTATTTTATTAGCATCTGTCTGAACCCGGTCTATCTTCAAATAGACATCTCCGCTAATAATCTGATCAAAGATTAAATCCAGTTTGCTGGTTTTTTTCTGAATAAAAGCCAATAAATTTTCATTGGCATTGAAACGGATTGATTGAACTCCGATTTTCATGGGACCTCCTTTTTTAGGCTTTTGGATGAGCCTGTTTATAAATTGATTTAATTCGCTCTATTGAATTATGTGTATAAACTTGTGTGGCCGCTAAACTTGCATGACCTAAAAGCTCTTTTATAGCATTGATATCAGCTCCCGCGTTTAACAAAGCTGTAGCAAACGTATGTCGCAATACGTGTGGACTTTTTTTGCTCTTGGTGGTTATAAAAGACAAATATTTTTTCACTATTCGGTAGATAAATTCAGGATATGCCTTTAATCCTTTGTTAGTAACGATAAAGTTACCTTCTTTATTGTCAGGGAATTCATTTTTCTTTTCTATCAGATATTCCTTAATTGTTAATACCAAACAATCTGGTATAGGAACTATCCGCTCTTTGTTTCCTTTCCCCAGAACTTTAACTTTCTTCTCCTGCAAATCTAAATCGCTCTCCATAACCCCCAACAATTCACTTAGCCGGACTCCGGTACAAAAAAGAAAGTCTAAAATGAGTCTATCTCTTTTCCCACCGAAATTATTTTCAAAATCATAATAATCTAACAGTGCATTTATCTTATCCGTCTCCAAAAATACAGGCAATTCTTTAGCCATCTTTGGTGCTATTATTTTTTGAGTCGGATTTTCTAAAATTAATTCCTCTGAAGACAAAAAAGAATACAAAGTCTTTAAAGCAGATATTTTTCGATTGACAGTTCTAGGAGAAATCTCCTTATCTATCATGTCCATAATCCAGCTTCTTATTTGCTGATGGGTTGCCGACAAAATATCGACCTCAAATAAATGTAAAAAGGATTGGTATTGAGCAATATCAGTCCTGTAAGACTGAATAGTATGAGCGGAATACTTTTTTTCGTAAGTGATATAATTAAAAAAACGCTCTAAAAACATAAAAAACTACTTGAATACCCACGAATGAATATACAAATAGTTTTCTATTATAGAAAATCTAATAAAATTAAATTTCTTGATTTAAAGATTGTTTATAGATAGCATTTTTAACCTGCGTTCTACGAGTAACAGATTTCTTTTCGAATGCCTGACGGCTACGAAGCTCTCTTAAAACACCAGTTTTTTCAAATTTCTTTTTGAAACGTTTAAGTGCTCTATCAATAGATTCGCCATCCTTAATGTTGATAATAATCATATGTTAAATACCACCCTTCTTTTTAAAATTTTGAGGTACAAAAGTAGTAATTTTATTTTATATAACAAGAATTTTAAAGATTATTTATTCATACTCAGCAAGAACTATACAATTGGGACTCCATCGCTTAAGAATGTCCTTCCCATTTAAGAAACTTAGACCTATTAGAAAAGAAAATCCACAAATTTCTCCACCTAATTTACCAACCAACTTAGCAGCAGCATTAATTGTTCCTCCTGTAGCTAATAAATCATCATGAATTAATACTTTACTACCTTTTGCAAAGGCATCTTCATGAATTTCCAGGACTGCACTACCGTACTCTAAATCATATTGCTCACAAACTGCCTTATAAGGTAATTTTCCTTGTTTTCTGATAGGGATAAAGGGTTTCTTCATTTTATTGGCCAATAAGATTCCAAAAAGAAAACCTCTACTCTCCACACCTACTATAGCATCTATTTCCAAATGTTTAAACCTGTCTAAAAATGTTTCTATGATTTCACTGCATAGTTCCTGATCCTTTAGAATTGGAGTAATATCTTTAAACACTATTCCTTCTTTAGGAAAGTCTATTATATCCCTGACTACTTTTTTTATTTTTTGTTCAATCATCTAAATTTAAAATACGGACTAATTTTTCTTAATATATTATCATCTAGTAATGCAGCTTTCTTTAGTCCTTCCAGATCTTGATAGGGTCCATGCTGCTTCCTGTACGCTAACAGTGCTTTTTTCTGTCGATAATTTAAATATGGAAAACCATTAAATTCTTTAATATCTATTCTATTAATATCAACAAACTTTACATTTTGTGTATCAATATTGATTTGCTTGCTAATTTCATGAAATTTCAGTGAATCTATACCGTAAATTTCTTTTAATTGCTCTTTTTGTACAAAACCGCCCAATCTATCTCTGTAACGGATTATTCTGGATGCAAAAACAGGCCCTATACCTTTTATTAATTGGACATTTATAGAATCTGCGCTATTAATATCAATCTGAATATCCTCCATTAGAACTTTCTTTGATTTAATCTCAGTAAAGTTTTTGGTAGACTTGGAAGGGATATCAATATAAGGTTCCAGAATAACATATTGTTTGGCAGATATTACAAACATTTTTTTCAAATCTTCATTTTTATAAAACTTGCCACCTTTAGCTTCATATTTTTTTATAGATGCTGCTTGTTTTGCGGTAAGTCCTAATTTTATCCAGTCATCTATAGAAAGTCCATTGGGATTGAAACGGAACAGCTTTATTTCTCGCAAATTTATGTCTTCATTATCATTAACTGGAGACTTAAAAGATATAATGCTATCCATATGAGGTTTAATTTCTGTTATCGAAAACTCTAATGGCGAATAAATAAAACGTTCATAAATATAGGGAAGAGAATAAATCAAAATAAATAATAAAAACACCACAACCATACCACGTAATTCCCTTCTGGAAACATTAAAATGAGCTTTTATTTTATTAATCATGAATCAATTTCATAAAAACAGTTCAATATTGGCTTATTAGTAAATATAATTATTTAAATTCATAATATACATTTTGCATCTTCGCATATCAGTAGCTACGTTTTGAATAGAAAGCATGAAGATTATTACTACGGAAGAATTTGCAGAAGCAACTAAACTGGATAAGTTGCGGATGCCCGGTTTAGCATCATTACTAATGGAAATAATGAAGATTAATGATGTGAATAGAACCTTTGAAAAAGCGATGTCTTATGAAGGCATTGATTTCGTTGATGAAATACTAAGATTACTGGGTGTCAAAATAGAGATCTCTGAAAGCGATCTAAAGAATATACCTGCTTCAGGTGCATTTATTGCTTTAGCCAACCACCCCTATGGAGGTATAGAAGGCCTAATGCTGATAAAAATTTTATGTTCTGTTAGGCCCGAAGCCAAAGTTATGGCAAATTTCCTCTTAAAAAAAATACCTAATCTGAGTGAGTTCTTTGTTGCTGTGAACCCGTTCGAAAATATAGAACATTCTTCAAGTATAAGCGGAATAAAAACTTCATTATCATTATTAAATAATGGCACTCCTCTGGGTATTTTTCCTGCAGGTGAAGTATCTACTTTTAGAATAAGTCAACAGCAAGTTACAGACAAGCAATGGCATCCTGTTGTTGGAAAGATTATAGCAAAATCAAAAAAACCGATTGTACCCATATATTTCCATGGGAATAACGGTTTACTATTTAATATACTTTCATTAATCCATCCTACATTAAGAACAGCCAAACTTCCTTCAGAACTTTTTAATAAAAATGGGCATACTATAAAAGTACGTATTGGAAAGCCTATTTATTTCGAAGACATTCCGAATTCCGGAAATCCTAATGACATATTAAATTATGTTAGAGCAAAGACCTATGCTTTGGGTGCCAGCTTGGAAAACGAACGAAGAATTTTCAATCCCGGTAATCTTTTCAAAGTGAGTAAAAAGCCTCAGGAAATAATCCCGGAAATCAAGAAAGAAATATTGAAACAGGAAGTTTCCAATTTGGAAAAGTACAGGGTATGGATAGAAAAGGATTACGAAGTATATATTACCCCAACTAATAATATTCCTAATATTATAAAAGAAATTGGCAGGCTCCGTGAAATTACTTTCCGGGAAGTTGGCGAAGGAACCAATAAAAGCATTGATTTAGATAAATATGACATCTATTACCATCATCTATTTATTTGGGATAAAGAAAGAGAAACAATAGTGGGGGCTTACAGGATTGGAAAAGGAGATGAAATATTTTACAGTTATGGAAAGAAAGGTTTCTATACAGCAGAATTATTTAAAATAAAGGCTCCTTTCCATAATATTTTAAAGAAAAGCCTGGAACTGGGTCGGTCATGGATAAGAAAAGAATATCAACAAAAGCCTTTACCTCTATTTTTATTATGGAAAGGGATATTGAAGTATGTTATAGACAATCCCCAGTATCGATATCTTATAGGTCCTGTGTCTATCAGTAACTCTTTTAGCACATTTTCAAAATCTCTAATGGTTAATTTTATTTATCAGAATCATTTTGATAAAGAAATGGCAGAATGGGTTAAACCCCGTAAACAATTTAAAATAGATTTCTCTAAGATAGATATCGAAACATTAACCGCTGGCCACAGTTCATTAAAAAACTTAGATAGTTTAATTGCAGAAATTGAAACCAATCATGTGAAAGTACCAGTATTACTTCGTCAATATATAGGACTAAACGCTAAAATAATCTGCTTTAATATCGATCCAAAATTTTCAGATAGTCTGGATGGCTTCTTAGTTTTAGATTTACATAATGTACCTCAGGATATGATTGGTAAACTTTCTAAAAACTTATAAATAGAAAAGGCTACTTAAGAAAGTAGCCTTTTCTATTTATAATAAAGTACATTTTATATAGTACCTAAGCATGTATCCAGCTAAATTTATATTCAAGATTAGGTATTTTAATTCTTTCTGCTACTCTTATAAGCCTATCGGGTAAAGCCATTAAATAATCCCTTGCCTTTTCTCCAGCTCCATTTAAACCTGTAATATTAGCTATATTCCAATCTCTATTAAGCTCCTCTAGAATTTCTACATAATCAACTGCTGTATAAACCCCTAATCTTTGAGCTGCATCAGTAAAATGTCCAAAAGTTTCACCCATTTTAAGCCCTATTTCTCTTAAAAAATGTGCAGGCATAACAATCTTTTTACGCATCATATCCTCAAAAGCCAACATTACTTCGCTCGGGTCAACCTCCATAGCTTTACTAATAAAAGACTTGTATGCTTTAGCATGTCTGGCCTCATCCGATGCAATAACACCGCACATTTTAGATAATAACTTATCTCCAGCTTGCTTAGCCAAACTGGCTACTCTTCTATGAGAAACATTTGTAGCTAATTCCTGAAAAGAAGTATATATAAAATTTCTATAAGGGTCAGAACCTGTTCCAATATCAAATCCATCCTGTATTAGATACTGTGTAGAGATTTCCATAGCTCTCATGTTAATTCTACCCGACAGATAAAGATATTTATTCAAAAGATCTCCATGTCGATTCTCTTCGGCAGTCCATGCTCTTACCCATCTCATCCATCCTCCTTGCTCACTTTTGGACACATCATCTACCATAGTTAGCCAAGATTCATATGTAGGAAGAGCTTCTTCTGTGATAGTATCGCCTATCAAAACAGCTAATAAATCGTAAGAAAGCTCTCTTGTACTTCCTTGCAATTCCTTAACCTCATCAAAAAAAGTATCTTTGCTAGCATCAGGCAAAAAATCAGCAGGTTGCCACATCTCTTCAACGGGCTTAAGGTAATCTGCCATTTCACCTAACATAAAAGGCTCCAGATATGTCATTACCTCTTTTCTAGAACCTACAGATAAATCATGCATAAAAAATAAAATATATTAACAAATATAAAGATAAAACGGCACTTATTAGTTGCTTAGTACAAATAAATTATACTTTTGTCTTTATCAATTGAGTTTGACCTAAAATAAGTTTTTATCAATATCTGGTTCTAGGTAATATATAGCAAATCGCATTAATAACTCTATTCAAACACCAATAAGTAAAAGCGATTATAGCGGTACCAACAAAAACAATCAAGATTACGAATATATGTCATTTGACTTAGTTATTTAACAGCTTCCCATCAAGGTACCCGGTAGTGCAAAAGGTAAAGTTCCTGGATGATATCCCACTTAACCATCCAGGGCCTGGAATCCCCAAAGATCCAGGGTTTTGCGGTATTCACACAAAACCTGATAGGCATCCTGCTTTGGGTTAACCTTATGTTTGATGTGGTAGGTATGGTTCAAGCCGTAAGAGCGAAGGGAAGGAAGGACCTGCGCGGTGCCTGTTGCTGTTATTGTTGTTTCTGTTGTGCTGTTGCTGTTTAAGCCGGGGGCCACAAATGCAAAAGGCCCTGAGCGTTCTGCCCAGGGCCCTGCCCTTTAAGGTGAGGCACCGACCTACTCTCCCACATGTTACTGCAG
>PJUE01000311.1_pt1 | contig 40451 bp, 29 predicted proteins | sample 1512171 | NCBI WGS metagenome assembly PJUE01 (sample SAMN08177674, study PRJNA422409) | Feces metagenome, whole genome shotgun sequencing project. | isolation source: Chicken feces (3) enriched on wood chips: alkali lignin treatment | host: Gallus gallus | place: USA: Madison | collected 2015-01-15
TCAGGCCTCAGCGCCTTTCTTCGTAAGCTGCGACGTTTCCGTCGTAGCGAGCCGCCCATTATAACCGGCTTTTCCGCTTCGTCAACACTTAATTTCAAGTGGTTGACGTTGCTGCTTCCGCGTTTCGGCCCGAAGGCCTTTTCGTTGAAGCGAGCCGCCTACTGTAGCAGGCTTTTCGTTTCTGTCAACACCTCAAAGCGAGATGGAGACTTCAACTTTCCTCTCCGCTGCGCCCCTTGCGAGGCCCCTGCGTCGGGGGAGGGAAAGTATGTGCTTCTTTGCGGCCTTTGTGAAGGGGGTGTGCACGATTTTTTGCAACTTTCGTTCACCTGGCCTGCGGCAGCCCCCGAAACCCTGCACACACACCTTATTAGTGTGCGGAATCATTAGTGTGCGGAATCGGTGTGCGGCGCCAGCGTTTAGTGTTCCCTGCGAGCCACAAGGACGCGGGCGCGTGGAAAACCGGCCCCGGAGCCCTCCTCCCAATCCACCCGACTGCATGCAATGCGCCGGCGCCCGATGGACAGACAGCTCCGGGCTCACAGGCCGCTCTTGCCCTATAAGGACGGAGGGCCTGCAAACCCGGCTTGCAGCGTCAAACAGCCGCAACCAGCAGAACGCGGGCGAAGGTGCGCTTGCCCACCTGCAACAAGCCTTCAAAACCCGGCTGCAGTACGGTCTGTGCGTCATCGACCACTTCGCCATCCACCTTCACCGCACGCTCCTTGAGCTTGCGCGAGGCCTCCGAATTGCTCGGCGTCAGGCCAGCAGCGGTCAGCAGCGCACCGATGCGCAGGCCTTCGGCCGGCACGGTCACCTCCTGCAGCGGCAACTGGGTGATGTCGCCCTGGCCGGTGACGGCTGCATTCCAGCCGGCGATGGCCTGTTCGGCAGCATCGGCGTCATGGAAGCGGGTGGTCAACTCACGTGCCAGCCGCAGCTTGATCTCACGCGGGTTGATCTTGCCGGCCTCGACGTCGGCACGCAGCAGCTTGGCCTCTTCGATGGAGATATCGAAGCTGAGCAGGTCGATCCAGCGCCACATCAAGGTGTCGTCGACCTTCATGGTCTTGGTGACGATGTCGATGGCCGGCTCGCTGATACCGATGTAGTTGCCCAGCGACTTGGACATCTTGTTGACGCCGTCCAGGCCTTCCAGCAACGGCATGGTCAGCACGATCTGCGGCTTCTGTCCGTGGTGCTCCTGCAGGCCGCGGCCCATCAGCAGGTTGAACTTCTGGTCGGTGCCGCCGAGCTCGACATCGGCCTCCAGCGCCACCGAGTCGTAGCCCTGTACCAGCGGGTAGAGGAACTCGTGGATGGCGATGGACTGCTGGGCGGCATAGCGCTTGGCGAAGTCATCGCGCTCGAGCATGCGTGCAACGGTGTGCTGGCCGGCCAGGCGGATCATGTCGGCCGCGCTCATCTTGCCGAACCATTCCGAGTTGAAGCGGACTTCGGTCTTTTCGCGGTCCAGCACCTTGAACACCTGCTCTTCATAGGTGCGCGCATTGGCCAGCACGTCTTCGCGGCTGAGCGGCTTGCGGGTCAGGCTTTTGCCGGACGGGTCACCGATCATGCCGGTGAAGTCGCCGATCAGGAAAATGACCTGATGGCCGAGGTCCTGGAACTGGCGCAGCTTGTTCAGCAATACGGTGTGGCCCAGGTGCAGGTCGGGGGCGGTGGGGTCGAAGCCGGCCTTCACACGCAGCGGGCGACCGCTTTCCAGACGCTGGCGCAGTTCATCCACTTTGAGGATTTCGTCGGCTCCGCGGCCGATCAGGGCAAGGGCTTCATCAATCGAGGACACGCTAAAACTCCCGGCTTCGCCGTCAAATACATGAATGGTGTTAAGTACAAGTTAACCACGCCAGGAGATTGAAAAGCCATGCGGCTCAATGGTTTGACGCGGTATTGATAGGTGTCTATGTTAACCGCGTTTGGGCCCGCGATCCGGGCCGGCCAGAGAACTGAGCGATGCCACAACCCGATCATGGCCCCGCGCGCAAGCAGCGCTTCCAGGAACGCCTCAATGTCCTGCACGACACCGCCCTGCATCGGAAGCTGAAAGAACATCTGCCGGCCGCGTTCAACGAACGCTGGACCCGGCGGCATTGGATCCACGCCAGCCTGTTCGTCACCATTGGCGCGTTGGCGGCCACCATTGTTCCCGGCTTTTCCAACGCAATCGACACCCCCCTGCCCGCCTCGCACTCGACGTTGGCGCTGCCGTTGCCGCCGCTGTCACTGGCACGCCGTGGCGAAACACCGGGCGACAGCTGGCAGATCCTGCGCGTACAGCGTGGCCAGACCCTGAGCGATCTGTTCGAGTCCGCCGGCGTCTCTGCCACCACCATGCAACGCGTGCTTGACCACCCCGGTACCCGCGACGTGCTGACCAAGCTGCGCCCGGGCACCGAGATCGCCTTCGACCTGCCGGTCAACGGCACCCTGCGCACCATCCGCTTTGATCGCGACGCCGACCACCGCGTGGAACTGAGCCTGCAGGGCGAGCAGATCCGCGAGAAAGTCAGCGAGCGTGCCACCAGCACCCGCACCGTGGTTGCCAGCGGTGAGATCACCAGTTCGCTGTACAACGCCGCACGCCGTGCCGGCCTGTCGCCGTCAGCCATCGCCACGATGACCGACGAGATCTTCAAGTACGACATCGACTTCTCCAAGGACCTGCAGCCGGGCGACCGCTTCAGCGTGGTGATGGACGAGACCTGGCGCGAAGGCGAGCGCATCGATACCAGCAAGATCCTGGCGGCAACCTTCCAGACTGGCGGCAAGACCTATACCGGCTTCCGCTTTGATCGCAACGGCAAGTCGGAATACTTCGACATCAATGGCCGCTCGCTGAAGAAGAGCTTCATCCGCTCGCCCATCCAGTTCGCGCGCCTGAGCTCGAACTTCGGTACCCGCCGCCATCCGATCCTCGGCACCATGCGCACCCACAAGGGTGTGGATTACGCCGCGCGCACCGGCACCCCGATCATGGCCGCCGGCGATGCCCGCGTGCAGTTCGCCGGCACCCAGCGCGGTTACGGCAACGTGGTGATCCTCGACCACGGCAGCGGCCACACCACGCTGTACGGGCATATGTCACGGCTGGGGCCCTACCGTGCCGGCCAGCGGGTGGCCCAGGGCCAGGTGATCGGCTACGTGGGCTCCACCGGCATGTCCACCGGCCCTCACCTGCATTACGAATTCCGCGTCAATGGCGTGCACCGCAACCCGCTGTCGGTGACCATGCCGCCGCCGCAGCCTTTGCAGGGTGCCGATCTGGCCGCCTTCCGCGCGCAGACCGCGCCGGCGATGGCGCGCATCAAGGGCATGGAAGAGCTGATCTACGCCGATGCCGCCGACAAGAAGCCGGCCGCTACGCAGACTGCAGCTGCCGAACCGGCAGCAGGCGGCAAGCGCGGCTGAGCCGGCGCGACACCGTTGACGATACGGGCAGGGAGCTTGAAGCTTCCCTGCCCGTTTCTTTTTGGCCCCAGCGATGACGTCTGTTGATCCCCTGCTGCCCCTGTTCCTTGGCCTGATGTCCGGCACCAGCGCCGACGGCATCGATGCGGCACTGGTGCAGTTCCCGCAGGACGGCGGTTGTCGTTTCCTGCACGGCCACACCCACCCCTGGGACCCGGCCACGCGCGAGATGTTGATCGCCCTGGGCCAGGGGGCGGAGCCATCGTCGATGGATGCCCTGGGGCAGCTGGATGCGACCGTGGGTATCACGTTCGCCGCCGCCGCCAATCAACTACTGGAAGACGCCGGGGTACAGCGCGCGCAGGTACAGGCGATAGGCTCGCATGGCCAGACCATCCGTCACCGGCCGCTGAGCAATCCGGCTTTCACCTGGCAGATTGGCGATGCCAACCGCATTGCCGAATTGACCGGCATCACCACCGTTGCCGACTTCCGCCGCCGCGATGTGGCTGCTGGCGGGCATGGCGCGCCGCTGATGCCGGCCTTCCATCTGGCGATGCTGGGCAGTGCCGACGAAGATCGTGCGGTGCTCAACCTGGGCGGCATCGCCAATCTGAGCCTGATTGCCCGCGACGGCAGCATCCGCGGTTTCGACACCGGCCCGGCCAACGCCTTGCTCGATGGCTGGTGCCAACGCCATCTGGGCCATCCCTACGATGCCGACGGCGCCTTCGCGGCCAGTGGGCGGGTGGATGAGGCCCTGCTGGCGCGGCTGCTGGCCGAGCCGTGGTTTGCGCTGCCGCCGCCGAAGAGTACCGGCCGCGAGCAGTTCCATCTGGATTGGGTGGCCGCGCAACTGCCCGCCGACGCGCTGGCTCCTGCCGATGTACAGGCCACGCTGCTGGAACTGACCGCCGCCACGGTGGCCGATGCGCTGCTGACGCAGCTGCCGGGCGCACGCCGGTTGCTGGTCTGCGGTGGTGGCGTGCGTAACCCGCAGCTGCTGCTGCGGCTGCAGGCGCGTTTGCCGGGCGTCGTCATCGGGTCCAGCGCCGAACATGGGCTGGACCCGGATTACATGGAAGCCATGGGCTTTGCCTGGCTGGCGCGCGAAACCCTGGCTGGCCGCCCCGGCAACCTGCCCAGCGTGAGTGGCGCGCGTGGGCCGAGGATTCTGGGCGCGATTCATTTGGCGTGAGGCGCTGGCGGTAGGCGGTAGTGCCGAGCCATGCTCGGCAGAGGCTTTACCGGGAAGGCTCCAGCCGAGCATGGCTCGGCTCTACAGGTTGGATTGTGCCGGGAGCGCTTCAGCCGAGCATGGCTCGGCTCTGCCGTGGCTCAGATGTCGCTGCCGGTTGGTAGCGCCTGCAGGGCCTTGATGGCCTCGGACAGGACGTCTACTTCAGGGCTTTCAAAGCCTCCACGCACATGATGCTCGCTGGCAAACAGGCCTTGCTCCAGTAGCGCCAGACAGGTTTCCTCGCGGGTCCAGCCGCGTGCCACCGACAGGCGTCGGATGCGTTCCATCATCAGCGGGGCGATATCCCGCAACACAACATCTGCCATGCTCACTTCCTCGTTAGCAGGGCCGCCCCCTCGGCGCGTTGGGGGCGATCATCCCGCAGCAGGCAGGTGCAGGCAACTTCCTTACACGGTGCGGGCCAGTCGACGCTGATGCAGGATCAACAATCCGCAGAGGATCACAACCGGAATAGCCACCAAGGCGGTGCCGATGAAAAACAGCGCGTAGCCTTCCAGCAAGGTGCGGCCCTGCGCCAGCGTCTGCACCGACCAGCCGGAGAGGCCCTTCAAGGCCTTGCCGGGCATGGCATAGAAGGAGCTCAGCAGGGCGTACTGGGTCGCGGTGTAACCAATGCTGGTCAAGCTGGACATATAGGCGATCAGCGCCGTTCCGGCGAAGCCGCTGGCGAAATTGTCGACCGCCATGGCTATCGCAAAATGGGTGATATCCGGGCCTGAATAGGCCAGCCAGGCGAACGCCAGATTCGAACACGGGCCCAACACGGCACCAACCATCAATGCCACCAGCATGCCCCAGCGCAGCGCCACCACACCGGCAGCGGCAATGCCCACGAAGGTCGCGACCAGGCCGATCGAACCACGTACGGCACCGACGGTTTCCTCGCTCAAACCGAGATCGACGTAGAACGGATTGGCCATCGGCCCCATCACGAAATCGGCAAGACGGTAGAAGCTGATCGCCGCCAGGATCAGCAACGCGCCACTGCGATGCTCACGCACGAAGGCGACAAAAGGTCCCACCACCGCATCGAACAGGCCGCGCGGCGTCCACAGCGGCGCGGCTTGCGTAACCGCCGCTAGCTGAGCAGGCGCCGGCTCACGGGCCATGAAGACCGCAACGATGCCCACGGCCATCAAGGCCGCCATGATTTCGTAGGAAACCTGCCAGCCCACCTTGGCCGCGATAAGCAGGATCAAGGCATCGGTCACCAACAACGCCGAGCGATAACCCAGCGCCGAGGAGGACGTCAACAGGCCGAGCTGCTCGCCGTTTTCCGCAGATTCAATCCGCCAGGCATCGATGACGATGTCCTGGGTGGCCGAAGCAAAGGCAACGATGACTGCCATCACCCCGAACACGACCAGGTGTTCCCAAGCCACACCGAGGAAGGTGATCTGGCCACCCTTGGGTTGGATCAGCCCCATCCCGACCAACCCCGCCACCACGATCAATTGCGACAACAACATCCAGCCGCGACGACGCCCCAGCCAGCCAAGCAGCGGCGCATTGGTTTTGTCGACGATGGGCGCCCACAGGAATTTCAGCGAATAAGCCAGACCGACCCAGGACAGGAAGCCGATGGCATCGAGCTCGATGCCTTCCTTGCGCATCCAGAAGCCCAGCGTATTGCCCACCAGATACAGCGGCAGGCCCGAGCTGAAGCCCAGCAGCAACATGGCCAGCACCTTGCGCTGGCTCAGATTGGACAACACCCGCTGCCAGGGGCGCTGCGGCTTGGCAGCGTCACTCACAAGTCGTAGTCCACGGTGAATGGGGCATGGTCGGAGAAGCGCTGGCCGGTATAGATCGAGCTGCCGCGCAGGCGTTCACGCAGGCCGGGGGTGACGAACTGGTAGTCGATGCGCCAACCCACGTTGTTGGCGCGGGCCGCGCCACGGTTGCTCCACCAGGTGTAGTCCTGGCCTTCCGGGTTCAGCGCGCGGTAGGCGTCCACCCAGCCGCGGCCCTTGGCCGCGTCGGTCTGTTCGGCCAGGTCGGCGCAGAAGCCGTTCATCCAGTCGCGTTCCTCGGGCAGGCAGCCGGAGTTCTTCTGGTTGGATTTCCAGTTCTTGATGTCCAGCGCGCTGCGCACGATGTTCCAGTCGCCGCACAGCACGTAGTCACGGCCACTGGCCAGCCATTCGTCCAGGATCGGCTTGAGCCACTCCATCACCTCGAACTTGAAGCCCTGCCGCAGCTCGCCCGACGACCCGGACGGGATGTAGAACGACACCACGCTCAGGTTGCCGAAACGCGCCTCGATATAGCGGCCTTCATCGTCGAACGGTGCCCAGCCCAGCGCGGTACGCACCTCGTCGGGCTCGCGCCGGCTCCAGATCGCCACGCCGCTGTAGCCCTTCTTGGTGATGGCGTCGCGGTAGAAGCAGTGGTGGCCGTCCGGGCGGAACAGCGCGTCGGTCAGCTGCGACTCCTGCGCCTTGGTCTCCTGGATGCAGAGCACGTCGGCCTGCTGGCCCAGGAACCACTCGTTGAAGCCCTTGGTGGTGGCCGAACGGATGCCGTTGGCGTTGAAACTGGTAATACGCATGAAGTACCGCTGGTGAAAGCTCAGGACCGGCACAGCATACCGCCAGCGCCAGCCCCCAGGCGTCGATGGGGTACGCCTTCCGGCATGCCCGGCCCCTCCGGTGCCAGCGTTCCCGGACAGCCGATACCCGGGGCCCAGCATTCGCCGTGGCCATGCTTTAACCTAGGCACCTCAATAAACGACAAGAAACCGTATTTTCATGAGTGATCACCGTTCCCGTTTCCTGCAGTTGGCGCTGAACGCCGACGCCCTGCGCTTTGGCCAGTTCACCCTCAAGTCCGGCCGCGTGAGCCCGTATTTCTTCAATGCCGGCCGTTTTGACACCGGCCTGGCCCTGGCCCAGCTGGGCAACTGCTACGCCGATGCCATCGACGATGCCGGCATTGCCTTCGACCAGCTGTTCGGCCCGGCCTACAAGGGCATCCCGCTGGCCACCGCGATTGCCTGCGAGTTCTCGCACCGCGGCCGCAACCTGCCGCTGACCTTCAACCGCAAGGAAGCCAAGGACCACGGCGAAGGCGGCACCCTGATCGGCGCCGACATGGCCGGCAAGCGCATCCTGATCATCGACGACGTGATCACCGCCGGCACCGCCATCCGCGAGGCACTGGCCATCATCCGCGAGGCCAAGGGCATCCCGGCCGGCATCGTGGTGGCCCTGGACCGCCAGGAGATCGCCTCGGAGGAAGACCGCCGGTCCGCCGCCCAGGCCGTGTCGGCCGAAACCGGCATCCCGGTGATCGCCGTGGCCAATCTGGCCGACCTGCTTGCATTCGCCTCCGGGAACCCGGAACTTGTCGGCTATCGCGAACCGTTGTTGGCCTACCGTGGCCACTACGGGAGCAATCCGACAGGCTGATAGCAGGGGGCTGCCAAGGTGTCGAATCCGTCAAAAACCACTGCGACGATGTTGCTGATGCTGGCAGCGCTGGCTGTACCGGCGCTGGCACAGAACAAGCCGGCCGATCCTGGCAAAAAGCTGTATTGCTGGGACCAGGGCGGCGAGCGCATCTGCTCGGACACCTTGCCGCAGGATGCGGTGAACAAGGCCCGCGACGAGTTCAATGCACGCAGCGGCACCCGCAGTGCCGCCGTGCAGCGCGCGCTCACCGCCGAGGAACGCGCCGAGGTGGCACTGACCGAGGCGCAGGCACAGGTGGATGCCGCCGCTGCGGAAACCCGCAAGCGCACCGAGCAGGCCATGCTGTCCACCTATGGCAGTGAAGACGCCCTGCGGCGGGTGTTTGCCGAGCGCACCGCCATTGTCGACAACAACATCAAGACCGCGGCCTACAACGTCACCAGCCTGCGCGAAGCCCTTTCCAGCCAACTGCAATCGGCAGGCAACAAGGAGCTGGCCGGGCAGCGGGTAGCGGACAAGCAGGCCCAGGACATCCGCCTGCGTCACAACGAGCTGCTTGCGCAGCTGCGGCTGCAGACCGCCTTCCAGCAGCAGCGGGTGGCCCTGGACGCGGAGATCGCCGAGTCGTTGGCCCGCTACCGTGAGCTGAAAGGGATTGCTGCGCCGGCTGATGCCGCCACCGCTCCGGCCCCTGCTGCCAGCGCAGAGCCCGCCAAGGGCTGAAGGGTAGTGCCGAGCCATGCTCGGCAGGGCTTTCCCGATAAGTTGTCGGATTCAGAATGAAAGCGGCCTCCGGGCCGCTTTTTGTTTGAAAGCTCCCCTCATCCGCCCTGCGGGCACCTTCTCCCGTAAACGGGAGAAGGGGTTGGCTACCTGCGGCTGAAAGTCTGGGAGCTGCCACAGAACCTGCCGCAAGCCATGATTTTGCCTTCTCCCGCCTGCGGGAGAAGGTGCCCGCAGGGCGGATGAGGGGCTCTGGCTTCTGGGCTCTGGCTTCGGGGCTCTGGCTTCTGGGCTCTGGCTTCTGGGCTCTGGCTTCGGGGCTCTGGCTTCTGGGCTCTGGCTTCCGGGCTCTGGCTTCGGGGCTCTGGCTTCTGGGCTCTGGCTTCTGGGCTCTGGCTTCTGGGCTCTGGCTTCTGGGCTCTGGCTTCTTCTTCCGACTCACGCTCTCGTTTTGGCTGGTGATTTCTTCAGCCGCTTCTGCCACCACCGCAGTCCATATCCCGCACCACGCCCCACTTTTTACGCGTCTTTTACGCCAGCCCCGCCCCAGCAGCGTCGATCGTTTACGCCCCGCAGGAAGACGATAACGGCCTGATCGGGGTGATCAGCCCAGGTGTCCGCACCTGCCTGCCGCCCTGCCCGTCCACCGACGCAGGTTCCGGCACAGCCGGCCGCGTCCTGCTTTCGTTTCCGAGGTTTTCCATGCCCGGCTGGCTTGCTCTGTTGTGCGGCGTAGTGGTGCTGATCGCCGCTGCCTACCTGTTGTACGCGGTCCTTCGACCTGAGTCGTTCTGAGGAGCGCCGTCGTGATTGAAGCCCCCCTCATCCTTCTGGCCAGCCTGGCGCTGGCCTGGCCGCTGGGCCTGTACCTGGCACGGCTGATGCGCGGTACGCCGATGCGTATCGACGTCCTCTTCCACTGGATCGAAAAGCCGCTGTACCGCGTGCTCGGTGTTGATCCCGCCCATTCCATGTCCTGGCGCGGCTATGTGGTCGCGTTCCTGATCAGCAACCTGGTGCTGGCGGTACTGACCCAGGCCGTGTTCATGACCCAGGCCTGGTTGCCGTTGAACCCGGACAACATCCCCAACATGCGCTGGGATACCGCGCTGCACACCATGGTGTCGTTCCTGACCAACACCAACCAGCAGCACTACAGCGGCCAGGCGCAGCTGTCCTACTTCGCACAGATGACCGGCATCACCGGCCTGCAGGTGATCACCCCGATGATGGGGCTGGCACTGGCAGTGGCAACGCTGCGCGCTCTGTTCATGAAACCGGCCAGCAACGACAGCGGCAATGCCGCCCCGCGCGTCACCGTCGGCAACTACTACGCCGACGTGGTGCGCCTGTGCCTGCGCTTCCTGCTGCCGCTGTGCCTGGTGTGGACGCTGTTGCTGAACTGGCAGGGCGTGCCTTCCACGCTGGCCGCTGGCCCGCAGGCCACGCCGATCGATGCCGGTGCCGGCATGGAAACGCAGAAGATCCCGCTCGGCCCGGTCGCAGCGATGGTCGCGGCCAAGCAGCTCGGCGCCAATGGCGGTGGCTGGTATGGCCCGAACAGCAGCTTCCCGCTGGAAAACCCGACCCCGCTGTCCAATGCGCTGGAACTGATCGGCATCCTGCTGATCCCGATGGCCATCATCTGCATGCTCGGCAGCTTCACCGGACGGCGGCGCTTTGGTGCGCTGGTATTCGGCTGCATGCTGACCATGTCGGTGCTGTCCACCAGTGCCAGCCTGTGGCTGGAAGGCCACAGCGCCAGCGCCGCCAGCGCATTGCTGATGGAAGGCAAGGAAGCCCGCTTCGGCGCCGATGGCACGGCGCTGTGGTCGTCCATCACCACCCAGGTGCAGAACGGCTCGGTCAACGGCATGCATGACTCGCTGAGCCCGCTCGGCGGCATGATGCCCATCGTCAACATGCTGGTCAGCGCGATCTGGGGCGGCATTGGCTGCGGCATCCAGCAGTTCCTGGTCTATCTGATGATGGCGGTGTTCCTGGCCGGGCTGATGACCGGACGCACGCCAGAACTCCTCGGCCGCAAACTGGAAACGCCGCAGGTGCGCCTGCTGGCGGTGCTGGTGCTGCTGCAACCGATCACCCTGCTCGGCCTGACCGCACTGACGCTGGCCGTACCCGGCTTGGTCGGTACCTCCAACCCCGGTTTCCATGGCATCAGCCAGGTGTTCTACGAGTTCACCTCGGCCTATGCCAACAACGGCTCCGGCTTTGAAGGGCTGGCCGACAACAGTGTGTGGTGGAACCTGAGCTGTGCGCTGGTGTTGGCCTTGGGCCGCTTCCCGATCCTGATCATCCCGCTGGTCATTGCCACCCAGCTGGCGGCCAAACGGCAGGTGCCACAAAGCGCCGGCAGCCTGCAGATCGAAACCCCGACCTTCGCCCTGACGCTTGTCTGCGTGGTCATCGTCCTTACCGTGCTGCAGTTCCTGCCGGCGCTGGTGCTTGGCCCGGTGGCCGAACACCTGAGCCTGCTGGCCCTGCAGGGAGCCCCGTCACCGTGAACACCCCCATGAACCGCCCTGTTTCTCACACAACGCCGCGCCCAGCCCTGCTTGATGGCGCTGGCCTGCGCCGTGCACTGCTGGACTCGCTGCGCAAGCTGTCGCCGCTGCACCTGCTGCACAACCCGGTGATGGCGGTGGTGATGGCCGGCACCGTGCTGGCGCTGCTTGTCACCCTCAGTGGCACGGCACCGATGGGCTTCGGCCTGGCGGTCACCGCGATCCTGCTGCTGACCGTGCTGTTCGGCAATTTCGCTGAAGCCGTGGCCGAGGCGCGTGGCCGCGGCCAGGCCGCATCGCTGCGGCGTGCACGTCAGGACCTGGTCGCACGGCGTGTTTCCACGCCGTTGCAGGGTGCTGCCGAAAGCCGCGTCCCCGCTGCCGAGCTGCGCCCGGGTGAGTATGTGATCGTCAGTGCCGGCGAGTTCGTGCCGGCCGACGGCGAGATCGTGCGCGGCCTGGCCACCATCAACGAAGCTGCGGTCACCGGCGAATCGGCACCGGTGCTGCGCGAGGCCGACACCGACCGCTCCGGTGTGATCGGCGGCACCAAGGTGCTGTCCGACGAGATCGTGGTGCGGGTCAGTGCCGAGCCGGGCCACAGCTTCCTGGACCGCATGATCGCGCTGGTGGAAGGGGCCAACCGGCAGAAGACGCCGAACGAGATCGCCCTGACCCTGCTGCTGGCGGCGATGTCACTGACCTTCCTGGTGGTGGTGGCCACGCTGCCCGCCATTGCCGGCTTTGTTGGCGTCAGCGTCGATCCGCTGCTGCTGATCGCCCTGCTGGTGTGCCTGATCCCGACCACCATCGGCGGCCTGCTGCCGGCCATCGGCATCGCCGGCATGAACCGTGCACTGCAGGCCAATGTGCTGGCCAAATCGGGCAAGGCCGTTGAAGTAGCCGGCGACGTCGATGTGCTGCTGTTGGACAAGACAGGCACCATCACCTATGGCGACCGCCAGGCCACGCACTTCCATCCCTTGGCCGGCATCGATGCGGCGCAGCTGCGTGAAGCATCGCTGCTGTCGTCCTTGGCCGACCCGACGCCGGAAGGCAAATCCATCGTGCGTCTGGCCCGCCAGCAGGGCTGCACCACCGCCGAACCAGATCACGTTCATGCGGATCCCTCCGCAAAAGCCCGCACATCCATGTGCGGGGTCCTAAATTACCTGGCCTTCACCGCACAAACCCGCATGTCCGGCGTTGACCTGGACAACGGCCGCAGCATCCGCAAGGGCGCGGCCGATACCATCAGCGCGCACGTGCTGGCGCTGGGCGGCACCGTGCCGAACGAGCTGCAGGCACGCGTGGACCAGGTCGCGCGTGGCGGTGCCACGCCGCTGGTGGTCTGCGAAGGCCGCCATGTGCTGGGCGTGGTGGAGCTGGCCGACGTGGTCAAGCACGGCATGCGCGAGAAATTCGCGCAGCTGCGGGCAATGGGCATCCGCACGGTGATGATCACCGGCGACAACCCGCTTACCGCCGCCGCCATTGCCGCCGAGGCCGGCGTGGACGACTACATCGCCCAGGCCAGGCCCGAGGACAAACTGGCACGCATCCGCAGCGAGCAGGCCGGTGGCCGGCTGGTGGCGATGGTCGGCGACGGCACCAACGATGCGCCGGCGCTGGCCCAGGCCGACATCGGCCTGGCGATGAACTCCGGTACGCAGGCGGCCAAGGAGGCCGGCAACATGGTCGACCTGGATTCGGACCCGGCCAAGCTGCTGTCCGTGGTGGAAGTGGGCAAGCAGCAGCTGATCACCCGCGGTGCGCTGACCACCTTCTCGCTGGCCAACGATGTGTCCAAGTACTTCGCCATCCTGCCGGCGCTGTTCGCCGCCAGCATCCCGTCGATGGCGGCCTTGAACGTGATGCAGCTGTCGAGCCCGCGCAACGCGGTGCTGGCCGCGCTGATCTTCAATGCGCTGGTGATACCGGCCCTGATCCCGCTGGCCCTGCGCGGTGTGCGCTTCCGCCCGGCCACCGCCACCGCGCTGCTGCGCCGGAACATGCTGGTGTATGGGCTGGGCGGCGTGCTGCTGCCGTTTGCGGCCATCAAGGCCATCGACCTTCTTCTTGCTCTGGTATTTGGCGCATGAACACCTCAATGAAATCCTCCCGTCGTTCCGGCAACCCGCTGTGGCGGCCGGCCATTGGCCTGTCCCTGTTCGGCCTGTTCGGCACCGGCCTGGTCTATGCGGCGCTGGCGACCGGCGTCTCCGGCGCGCTGTTCCCGGCGCAGGCTGATGGCAGCCTGATCCGCGATGCCAACGGCCAGGTGCGTGGCTCGCTGTATCTGGCCCAGCCCTTTGTCGGCGACGGCTATTTCCAGACCCGTCCTTCGGCGGCCAACTACGACCCGATGGCCGCCGCTGGCAGCAATATGGCGCGCAGCAATCCGGACCTGGCCAAGCGTGTCAGCGAGGCCACCGCCGCCGTCGCCGCGCGCGAGAAGATCGACCCGGCCGCGGTGCCGGCCGATCTGGTCACGCAGTCGGCCAGCGGTTTGGATCCGGAGCTGTCGCCCGCCGCCGTGCAGCTGCAGGTGCGCCGCGTCGCCGCCGCCCGTGGATGGTCCGAGGCCCGCGTACAGGAGCTGGTGGATGCACAGCTGCAGGGGCGGCAATGGGGGGTGTTCGGCCAGCCCCGCATCAATGTCGTTGCGCTGAACCGGGCACTGGACCGTGCAGTGCAGGCCCGCTGATGCAGGCTTCCCACCGGACAGCGCACAATCGCGGCCATGAACGACTCCCGTAGCCGCCAGGCCGATGCGCTGGCGGGCGCCCTGCAACGCGACGCCGAGGGCAAGCTCACTGTCTTCCTCGGCGCCGCACCGGGCGTGGGCAAGACCTTCAGCATGCTCACCCGCGCCCAGGAACAGCTGCGGCGCGGCGTCGACGTGATGGCCGCCGTGGTCGAAACCCACGGCCGCAGCGATACCGCCGCCCTGCTCGACGGCCTGCCGCGCATCGCCCTGCGTACGCTGGACTACCACGGCCACCGGCTGCAGGAGCTGAACCTGGACGCGGTGCTGGCGCGCAGGCCGGCGCTGGTGCTGGTCGACGAGCTGGCCCATCGCAATGCCCCCGGCAGCCGCCATGAGCGGCGCTGGCAGGACGTGATGGAACTGCTCGATGCCGGCATCGATGTCTGGACCACGATCAACATCCAGCACCTGGAAAGCCTCAACGATGTGGTGATGCGCATCACCGGCGTGCGCGTCAGCGAGACCGTGCCCGATGTGGTGTTCGACCGTCTGCACGACATCGTGCTGGTCGACCTGCCCCCGCGCGAGCTGATCGAGCGCCTCCAGCAGGGCAAGGTCTACGTGCCGGAACAGGCCGCGCAGGCACTGCAGGCATTCTTCTCGCCGGCCAACCTCACCGCCTTGCGCGAGCTGGCGATGCAGGAAGCCGCCGACCGCGTCGACAGCAGCCTGCGCGAGACCCGCGCCGCGCGCGGCGAAGGCAATCTGCCGCTGCGTCGCCGCGTTGTAGTCGCCATCGACGGCAGCGGCCAGAGCGAATACCTGGTGCGCGTGGCGCGGCGCATCGCCGAGCGCCGCGATGCACCGTGGACGGTGGTGACCGTGCAACATCGGCGTCACGACGAGGCAACCCGTCGCGAAATCGACGATGCGTTCGCACTGGCGCGGCGGTTGGGCGGCGACGCCGAACTGCTGCACGGGCCGGGCATCGCCGATGCGCTGCTCGACTACGCCGCGCATAACGCGGTGTCGTCGCTGGTGCTGGGCCGCACCCGCGAGCGGCCGCTGGCGCGGCTGTTCAACCAGGCCCTGACCCAGCAGTTGATCCAACGCGGCGCCCACTACGAGATCACCATCATCAGCACGCCGCAGGCGCGCGCAAATGCGCGACGCTTTGGCCTGTCGCTGGCCCCGGACAGCTGGGGCAAGGATGCGATGACGGCGGTATTGGCCACCGTCGGCGCCTGCCTGGCCGCATGGCTGGGCGAACACTGGATCGGCCTGAGCGATCTGGCGATGGTGTTCATCGTGGCGGTGGTGCTGGTGGCCGCGCGCACGCGCATGAGTGCGGCGGTGCTGGCAGCGACGCTGTGCTTCCTGGCCTACAACTTCTTCTTCATCGCACCGCGCTTCACCTTCGCGATCAGCGCGCGCCAGGGCGTGATCACCGTCTTCCTGTTCCTCGCCGCCGCCCTGGTCGCCGGCCGCCTGGCCTCGCGCCTGCGCATGCAGGTGGTGGCGCTGCGCGCGGCCAACCGCCACGCCAATGTACGGCAGACGCTGGGCCGACAGCTGGTGGGTGCCACTGACAATGCCCAGGTCGCCCATGCCGGGCGGGTGGCATTGGAACAGGCGCTCGATGCACCGGCATGGGTGCGACTGGGCGCCGATACCAGTACCAGCGGCAGCGCCGCCCCCGGCGACACCGACCTGGCTGCGGCCGATTGGGCCCTGCGCCATGGCCAGCCTGCCGGCCGCTTCACCGACACCCTGGCCGGCGCCGGTTGGTGGTTCCTGCCGCTGCTGGACGGCGAAGCACATGCGATAGGCGTGGCCGGGCTGCGCTTCGACCACCAGCATCCGCGCCTGGCACCGGAACAACGCCAGCTGGTGGAAGCGATGGCCGACGACATCGCCCAGGCCGCATTGCGCACGCGGCTGGTCGCCGATCTGGAAACCGCGCACCTGCACAACGAAACCGAGCGTCTGCGCTCTGCACTACTGTCCTCGGTATCACACGACCTGCGCTCGCCGCTGGCCGCGATGATCGGCTCGGCCGACAGTCTGTCCAACTACGCGGATGCGATGGACGCCAGCGACCGTCGCGCCCTGCTCGACACCATCGTGGTCGAGGGCGAGCGGCTGGACCGCTACATCCAGAACCTGCTGGACATGACCCGGCTCGGCCATGACGGGCTCAAGCTCAACCGCGACTGGATCGGCGTGGACGAGCTGATCGGCTCGGCCGCGCGGCGGCTGCAGCGCTACCAACCGGAGGTGCGGCTGCAACTGGATATCCCGGCAACGCTGGCACCGATCTGGGTGCACCCGGCGCTGGTCGAACAGGCGGTGTTCAACGTGATGGAGAACGCGGCCAAATTCTCGCCCGCCGAGGTACCGATCGAAGTGCATGCGCGCCAGCACGAGGGCGAGCTGGTCATCGACGTGATCGACGCCGGCCCCGGCATCCCCGATGACCAGCGCGCGCGCATCTTCGACATGTTCTACAGCGTGGAGCGCGGCGACCGTGGCCGCCAGGGCACCGGCCTGGGCCTGACCATCTGCCAGGGCATGATTGGTGCCCATGGCGGCCGTGTCGAGGCGCTGCCGGGCCACGACGGACGCGGTACCCTGATACGCATGAGCCTGCCCATGCTCCAGCCGCACCCCGAGAGCCCGCGCGATGATGGCTGAAGCGCCCGCCATTCCACCGCCGCGCGTGCTGGTGGTGGATGACGAAGTACAGATCCGGCGCTTTCTGGATATCTCGCTGCGCGCGCAGGGCTATGCGGTGAGCCAGGCCGCCAACGGCGCCGAAGGCCTGCAACGGCTGGCCGAGGACGGTGCCGACCTGGTGGTGCTGGATATCGGCCTACCCGACATGGAAGGCCATGACGTGCTGGCCGAGCTGCGGCAATGGAGCCAGGTGCCGGTGATCATGCTCAGCGTGCGTGCCGGCGAGGCCGAGAAGGTGCGTGCCCTGGACAATGGCGCCAACGACTATGTGACCAAGCCGTTCGGCACCCAGGAGCTGATGGCGCGGGTACGGGCGCTGCTGCGCAGCCGCAGCACCGACAGCGAAGGCCAGGTGCCGGTGTTCGACGATGGTCACCTGCATATCGACCTGGCCCGCCGCGACGTGCGCGTGGACGGCGAGGCGATTGCGCTGACCCGCAAGGAATACGCGCTGCTGGCGCTGCTGTTGCGCAATGCCGGGCGAGTGGTGACGCAACCGCAGATCCTGCAGGAAATCTGGGGGCCGACGCACCGGCATGACACCCATTACCTGCGCATTCTGGTCGGGCGCTTGCGGCACAAGCTTGGCGATTCGGCCCTGGAGTCGCGTTACCTGTTCACCGAGCCGGGGGTTGGTCTGCGTTTTGGGGGTAGCTGAAGCACACGAACGGCCAAAGCTTGCCCTCACCCCAACCCCTCTCCCGCACGCGGGAGAGGGGCTCAAGCAACTAACGGCCAGAGCCTGCCCTCACCCCAACCCCTCTCCCGCATGCGGGAGAGGGGCTCAACTTCTGCCCCCTCCCTTTGGCGCAGCCAAGGGGAGGGTTGGGGAGGGGTGCTCTTCGCGGTGATCCAAAGCCCTCAACCAGCCCCGCTCGCAAGCAGCCATCCAGAAAAAACAAAAGGCCGCCTCGCAACACGCGGGCGGCCTTTTGCCAGACAACAACGCCGATCAGAAACCCAGTTCAGTCCCGGCCGGCAATACCTGCAGCAACTGCTCGCGGAACACCGCCTTGATCCTTTCCAGCGCCGCCTCGTCGTTGCCTTCGAAACGCAGCACCAGCACCGGCGTGGTGTTGGAGGCACGCACCAGGCCCCAGCCGTCGCTGAAATCAGCACGCAGGCCATCGATGGTGGAGAGCCGGGCGCCGGCGAACGGCGACTCCTCCAACTGCGCGGCTGCCACGATCAAGGCCACCTGCGCATGCTGGGTGCCCTCTTCCACCGCCACCTTCAACTCCGGCGTGGAAAGCGCATCCGGCAGTTCGTCCAGCACCTCCGACGGCTCCTCATCGCGCTGGCCCAGGATCTCCAGCAGACGCGCGGCGGCATACAGGCCATCATCGAAACCGTACCAGCGCTCCTTGAAGAAGAAGTGGCCGCTCATCTCGCCGGCCAGCTCGGCATCGGTCTCGCGCATCTTCGCCTTCATCAACGAGTGCCCGGTCTTCCACATCATCGGGCTGCCGCCATTGCGCAGGATGTAGTCGGACAGCTTGCCGGTGCACTTGACGTCGTAGATGACCATCGCGCCAGGGTTACGTTGCAGCACGTCGGCGGCAAACAGCATCAGCAGGCGATCGGCAAAGATGACCTTGCCCTCCTTGGTCACCACGCCCAGACGATCACCGTCACCATCGAAGGCCACGCCGATATCCGCATCGAAGCGCTTGACCATCTGCGCCAGGTCTTCAAGGTTGTGCGGATCGCTGGGGTCCGGATGGTGGTTGGGGAAGCTGCCGTCCACGTCGCAGTACAACGGGATCACCTCTGCACCAATGGCCTCAAGCAATTGCGGGGCCACCGCGCCGGCAACGCCGTTGCCGGCATCGGCCACCACCTTGAGCGGACGATCCAGCTGCACGTCATCGGCAATGCGCTGCACGTAGTCATTGATGACCTCGCGCTGCTGCAGGTCGCCGGGGCTGTCGGCACGCTGCAGGCGGCCTTCCTGGATGCGTCGGTACAGATCGGTGATGGCATCTCCGGACAGCGTTTCACCACCGATGACGATCTTGAAGCCGTTGTAGTCGGGCGGATTATGGCTGCCGGTGACGGCGACACAGCTGCCTGCGCGCAGGTGGTAGCTGGCAAAATACACCACAGGCGTCGGCGCCATGCCGATATCCAGCACATTGCAGCCCGCGCGACGCAGGCCATCGATCAGCGCATTGCTCAACTCGGGGCCGGACAGGCGGCCGTCGCGCCCCACCACCACGTCATGCAGGCCTTGCGACTGCATTTCACTGCCGATGGCCTGGCCGATCAGGGTGGCCACGGTGGGGTTGAGATCCGGGCCGACCACGCCACGGATGTCGTAGGCACGGAAGATGCCCGCCGGCACGGCCTCGGCGCCAGGTTCGGCGATGGGTGCAGCCGCAGCCTTGTCGGCAGCGCTGTCCACGACTGGCAGGGGATCCTGCGCCAGTGCTTCCTGCAAGGTCATGCCGCTGCCCGCCTCCTCCACATCCTGCTTGCGGCGCAGGGTGGGCAGGCTCAGGCGCTTGCGTCCAATCAACAGTAGCAACGCGGTCGCTGCAAGCAGCACCGCGACCACTGCCGACGCGACTACGCCAAGGCCCATTGCGCCGCCGCTGGTATCCGGCAGTTCCGCAACCACACGCAGGCCGGTCTCAGCCACGGGCCGGGCCAGTGCATCCGCACCATTGCCCAGGCTCTCGTCGCCCTTCTTCAGGATGGTGAAGCCACCCTGGCGCAGGCCGAGGTAGGCACTTTGCGGGGAATCGATGGTGTCGAATACCGAGGTAAGACGCAGCAACGGCTGGCGGATGTAGGCCACTGCCGCGCGATCGTGCAGCTGCACCGGGGCGGCCAGGCCCAGACGCGGACTGCCCCCGTCACGGACCACCAGCGCCACCGGTTTGCCTTCGGCGAGCGCCTTTTCCAGCAAGGCAAGACGTGCATAACCAAAGGCCGCCGGGTCGGCATAGGCATCCACCAGCGTCGCGTCCAGCACCTGCGCGTCTTCCACGCCATTCCACTTGTCGCGCAGCGCAGCGGCGGCCGCAGCCGCATCCCCGCTACCCAGGGCAGCCTTGACCGGCGCCAGCGCCAGTTGCTTGCTGAACTGCGCCAGCTGCGCATCGATGGCCTTCTGGACGTCGCCTACCGCCTGGTCGCGGGCCGATTCCAGGCGGCTGCCTGTGCTGGACTGCAGCCACTGGTCAACCGCGCTCCAGCCGAACCAACCGGCCAGCAGCAACAGCAGTACCGCCAGCAACGGCGTTGAACGACCCAGCGCAACGCGTGGGCGTGCGCTCTCATTGCCTTGGCTCATCGTGCGTTTCCCCTGTCAGCGCACCCCGGTGTGGCCAAATCCACCCGTTCCACGCGCACTGTCGATGAAAGTATCCACTACCTGCAACGTCACGCGTGCAATCGGCAACACCACGAGTTGTGCGATCCGGTCACCCGGTTCAATCGTGAATGCGTCGCGGCCCCGGTTCCAGACGCTGATGAGCAGCGGTCCCTGGTAGTCGGCGTCGATCAGGCCCGTGCCATTTCCCAACACAATGCCGTGGCGATGTCCCAACCCCGAGCGCGGCAAAACCACGGCACACAGTCCGGGGTCAGCCACGTGGATGGCGATACCGCTGGGCAACAGTGCGGCATCCCCCGGCTCCAGCGTCAGCGGTGCCTCGATGGCGGCACGCAGATCCATGCCGGCGCTGGCCTCGGTGGCATAGGCCGGCAACGGCCAGCTGTCACCAAAGCGGGGGTCCAGCAGTTTTACCTGCAGGGGCTGCAATGCGGCAGCGTTGCTCATGCGTCCAACCTCTCTGCGATCAGGTCCAGCAGCTGTTCTGCCAGCTGGGTCTTGGCGGTGCCGGGGAACTCACGCAGACCGCCGTTCCAATAGGCGACGGCTGCATTCTGGTCACTTTCAAAGCCATTGCCGGCAATGCCGACCTGGTTGGCGATGATCAGGTCCAGGTGCTTGTCGGCCAGCTTGCCGCGCGCATATTTCTCCACATCGTGGGTTTCGGCGGCAAAGCCGACCACCAGCTTCAGCGCCTGCTCCTGCACCGCCACTTCGGCCAGGATGTCGGCGGTACGCACCAATTCCAGGGTCAGGGTCTGGCTGCCGGCGGTCTTCTTCAGCTTCTGCGGCGAGACCTGGCGCGGCGTGTAGTCCGCCACGGCAGCAGCGCCGATATAGATATCGGCCGGCAGCGCGCCCAGCACGGCCTCGCGCATCTGCGCGGCCGAGCGCACATCGATGCGCTGCACGCCCGCCGGGGTTGGCAACTGCACCGGGCCGCTGACCAGCACCACCTGCGCGCCCTGACGGGCGGCGGCAGCGGCCAGCGCATAGCCCATCTTGCCGCTGGAACGGTTGCCGACATAGCGCACCGGGTCCAGGTCTTCATAGGTCGGCCCGGCACTGATCAACACCCGCAGGCCGTTCAAGCGGCCGGGTTTGGCCGGCGCCTGCGGTGCCAGATTGCCTGCCAGCGCGGCAATGATGGCTGGCGCCTCGCTGACCCGGCCGGGGCCGGACTCGCCTTCGGCCAGCGGGCCATCTTCCGGCCCGATCACCTGCACCCCGCGTTCGCGCAGCACGGCCATATTGGCCTGGGTGGCCGGGTGCAGCCACATGCGGTGGTTCATCGCCGGGCATACGGTCAGCGGTGCGGTCGTGGCCAGGCACAAGGTGGTGACCAGATCATCGGCATTGCCGTGCGCCAGCCGCGCCAGCAGGTCGGCGGTGGCCGGGGCGATGACGATACGGTCGGCCCAGCGCGCCAGTTCGATATGGCCCATGGCCTGCTCGGCGGCGCTGTCCCACAGCGTGGTGCGGGTGGGATGGCCGGACAGCGCCTGGAAGCTCAGCGGCGTGACGAACTGCTGCGCCCCCGCCGTCATCGCCACCTGCACGCTGGCACCGGCATCACGCAGGCGGCGCACCAGCTCCAGCGACTTGTACGCGGCGATGCCGCCGCCGACGCAGAGCAGCAGCTTCTGTCCTTCCAAAGGTCGGGAAGTAGGGGAAACGGCGGTCACGGGGAGAATTTCCTAGGTACAGAAGAATGATTAGCTTAACCGAAGGGTTCGGTGTGACTGATCCTGCTTTTGGCTGATGACGGTGAATCTGGGACTCATGCACATCCGTCATTGGCCCGCCGCTGAACGCCCGCGTGAAAAGCTGCTGACACGCGGTGCCAGCGCGCTGTCCGATGCTGAACTGTTGGCTATCTTCCTGGGCTCAGGGCTACGCGGGCGTGACGCGGTGCAGACCGCGCGTGAACTGCTGCAGGGCCATGGCCCGCTGCGGGCCCTGCTGGAGCGCAGCCCGGCCGCCCTCGCCAACTTGCCCGGGCTGGGCCCGGCCCGTGCCTGCCAGCTCAGTGCAGCGCTGGAGCTGGGCCAACGTTACCTGGCCGCCGCCCTGGAACGCGGCCAGGCCCTGACCGACCCTGCGGCCGCCGGGCGCTACTTCGCGCAGCGGCTGCGTCACCGCCGCTGTGAGGTATTTGCGGTGCTGTTCCTGGACACCCGTCACCGGGCCCTCGCCTTCGAGGAGTTATCCACAGGCACGGTAGACAGCGCCGAAGTGCACCCCCGCGAGGTTGTCCGCAAAGCCTTGGGCCACAACGCGGTGGCGGTGATCGTTGGCCACAATCACCCCTCGGGCAATCCTGAACCGTCAGCCGCCGACCGGGCCATCACCGAGCGCCTGCGGCAGGCACTGGCACTGGTGGACATCCGCCTGCTGGACCACTTCGTGATCGGCGATGGCCCTCCGCTGTCCTTGGCGGCGCGTGGTTGGCTCTGACTGGCCCAGAGCCAGTTTTCTGACTTTTTGACATTCCTGAGCCCCACCTGCGGCCCGGCGGGGCGGCCTCGCCGAAGGTCAGGTAAAATGGTCAGTTCCGCGCTTCAAGCAGAATAGTCACGTGAAACCCCAACTCCGCGCCCTCATCGGCCAAGGCATCGAAGCCTTGCGCGCCAACGGCACCTTGCCTGCCGACACCCTGCCGCCGGATTTCGTGGTCGAACGACCCAAGACCCGCGAACACGGTGATTTCGCCACCAACGCCGCCATGCTGCTGGCCAAGGCCGCGCGCAGCAATCCGCGCGCCGTGGCACAGGCCCTGGTTGCCGCGTTGCCGGCCAGCGACGACATCGCCAATGTCGAGATCGCCGGCCCCGGCTTCATCAATTTCAAGCTTGCGCCGGTGGCCTACCAGCGCGAAGTGGTCAGCGTGCTCAAGGAAGCCGAGGACTACGGCCGCAACCTGAGCGGCAACGGCCGCAGCGTCGGCGTGGAGTACGTGTCGGCCAACCCGACCGGCCCGCTGCATGTCGGCCACGGCCGCGCCGGTGCCATCGGTGACTGCATCGCCCGCGTGCTGGAAGCCAACGGCTGGAACGCCAAGCGCGAGTTCTACTACAACGACGCCGGCGTACAGATCGAAAACCTGGCCAAGTCGGTGCAGGCGCGTGCGCGCGGCTTCAAGCCGGGCGACGAACAGTGGCCCACCGAGGCCTACAACGGCGAATACATCGGCGACGTGGCCAAGGCCTACCTGCTGGGCCAGACCGTTGACCTGGAAGGCAGCCAGATCGTCGGCGCCAAGGATGCCGAGAACCTGGAAGAAATCCGCCGCTTCGCCGTGGCCTACCTGCGCAACGAGCAGAACCTGGACCTGGCCGCATTCGGCGTGGATTTCGATATCTACTTCCTGGAAAGCTCGCTGTACAAGGACGGCAAGGTTGCCGAGACCGTGCAGCAGCTGGTCAGCTCCGGCCACACCTACGAGGAAGGCGGCGCGCTGTGGCTGCGCTCCACCGACTTTGGTGACGACAAGGACCGCGTGATGCGCAAGTCCGACGGCACCTTCACCTACTTCCTGCCGGACGTGGCCTACCACCTGAGCAAGTGGCAGCGCGGTTACGAACGCGCCATCACCGAACTCGGTGCCGACCACCACGGCTCGCTGGCACGCGTGCGCGCCGGCCTGCAGGCGCTGGACGTGGGCATTCCCAAGGGCTGGCCGGAATACGTGCTGCACCAGATGGTGACGGTGATGCGCGGCGGCGAGGAAGTGAAGCTGTCCAAGCGTGCCGGCAGCTACCTGACCCTGCGCGACCTGATCGACGAAGTGGGTGCCGATGCGGTGCGCTGGTTCCTGATCGCGCGCAAGCCGGATTCGCAGCTGACCTTCGACATCGACCTGGCCCGTCAGCAGAGCAGCGACAACCCGGTGTTCTACGTGCAGTACGCGCATGCCCGCGTCTGCTCGCTGCTGCGCCAGGCGCAGGAGAAGGGCCTGGACTACAAGCAGGCCGATGGCCTGGCCGCGCTGTCGCAGTTGGGTGACGAACTGTCGCTGGAACTGATGAACGAAATCTCCCGTTACCCGGAAGTGGTGGAAGCGGCGGGTATCGCCCTGGAACCGCACCAGATCGCGCAGTACCTGCGTGAATTGGCACACGCTTTCCACACGTGGTATCACGGCACTCCCGTACTGGTGGATGATGCGGGCGAACGCAATGCCAAGCTTGCCCTGGCCAGCGCCGCACGACAGACCCTGGCCAACGGCCTGAGCATCCTGGGCGTAAGTGCCCCGGAAAAGATGTAAGTCGAGGAGACGTAGTAGACATGGCAGCACGACGCGGCAAAAGCCAGGCACGGCGCAACAACGACAACGGCACCCCGGGTTGGGTGTGGCTGGTTGCCGGCGTGGCGATTGCGGCCGTGGTGTTCCTGGCGGCGCCCAACCTGTTCAAGAAGGACGGCGACGGCTTCCTGCGCGTGGGCCCGCAGCCCAACCCGGACGCACAGCCGGCGCCGGTTGCCGACGCCGACGTGGACGCCGGTGTGGAATCGAACAAGCCAGCCACTCCAAGTGCCGCCAAGGCCGAGGACAAGCCAGCCACCCAGTACGACTTCTACACCTTGTTGCCAGGCACCGAAGTGCAGATGTCCGACGCTGAACTGGCCGCCAGTGCCAAGGCCGAGGAGCAGCGCCGTGCTGCCGCTGCCCGCGCAGCGGCCGCGGCAACGCCAGCCACAGCGCCGACCGAAGCGCAGCGCGCCCAGGCCGCGCTGGAAGGCCGCCCGTTGCCGGCACCGGTGGCCGAGGCCGTGCGCCAGCCGGCGCCGATCAACGAAACCGCGCCCCGCCCGGCCCAGGTAGCCAGTACCGCACCGGCAGCCGCAACCCCGGCACCGCGCCCGGCGGCGGCAACGCCTGCACCGGTGGCAGCCGCAGCGGCGCCAGCAGCGGCACCGGCAGCAGCGTCGGAGAATGTGCGCTACATCCTGCAGGCAGGCGCCTTCGGTGCCTCCGGCGACGCCGAGGCCACCAAGGCCAAGCTGGCGATGATGGGCCTGGCTGCGCGCGTGGAGTCGGCGCAGATCAACGGCAACACCGTGTATCGCGTGCGCATGGGGCCTTATGGCACCGCCAGCGAATTGGCCGAAGCCAAGGCCAAGCTCAACGGCACGGGTCTGCAGGCGATGGCGATCAAGGCGCAGTGAAGTCGCCTACGGCGGCTTCACCCCAAAGTTTGTGAAACAAACTTTGGGCCCCGTGCCCGTTACATCCACAACCCCGCGCCTGTCGGCGCGCCCCCTTAATTAAAGGGGGAAGTGAAACCGCCTACGGCGGCTTCACCCCAAGGGTTTGCGCTGCAAACCTTGGGCCCCACGCCCTGTCCTTCCATATCCCCGCGCCTGTCGGCGCGCCCCCTTAACTAAAGGGGGCTATTACGACTGTAGGTTCGCGGGTAGTGCTTTTGGAACTTTCGAGCCCCGATATCGGTTGATGTCGGGGCTTTTGTTTGTGCACTTGTAGCCCGGGTAAGCGCAGCGCACCCGGGGCTTTGCTCGTCCGCTTGCTTGAATTTGTCTGTTTGCGAGGTTCATTCCCCTGCGAACAGCACCCCTCCCCAACCCTCCCCTGCGCCTGCGGCGCAAGGGAGGGAGCGAAGCGCGGCCGTACTGCGAACCGACAGATGCCGCAATCTGCCCCCTCCCTTTGGCGCAGCCAAGGGGAGGGTTGGGGAGGGGTGCTTCGGCTTCGGCTTCGGCTTCGGCTTCGGCTTCGGCTTCGGCTTTGGTTTTGGCTTTGGTTTTGGTTTTGGCTGCTGCTGTTGCTTTAGCCCTTCTCCCGCCTGCGGGAGAAGGGTTGGGATGAGGGCGCCTTGGCCTTGGCTTTCCCTTCACCCGTTTACGGGAGAAGGGCCTGTCCCCGCGAAGGCGGGGATGCCCCGAAGGGGCGGATGAGGGGAGCTTTGGGTTTTACCCATAAAGCCCCTGCCGAGCATGGCTCGGCACTACGGATGAGGTTTGGTCTTGCCCCATTCCTTCTCCCGCTTGCGCCGCCACAGTGCGAAAATTCAAACTCCCTGCCCCAAGGATTCCGCAATGTCCAAGACCGCTTTGATCACCGGCGCCACCTCCGGCTTCGGCGCCGCCGCCGTCCGTCGCTTTGCTGCGGCCGGCTGGAAAGTGATCGCCACCGGTCGCCGCGCAGAGCGCCTGCAGCCGCTGGTCGAAGAATTCGGCGCCGACAAGATCCACGCCGCCGCCTTCGACATCCGCGACGCCGCTGCGATGGAGGCCGCGCTGGCCGCCCTGCCGCCCGCCTTCCGCGACATCGACCTGCTGGTCAACAACGCCGGCCTTGCCCAGGGCACGGCCGCAGCCCAGCACGCCAGCCTGGAAGACTGGCGCACCATGATCGATACCAACATCACCGCGCTGGTCACGCTGACCCATCACCTGCTGCCCAAGCTGGTCGAGCGGCGCGGCGCCATCATCAACATCAGCTCCACCGCCGCGCTGTATCCCTACCCGGGCGGCAACGCCTACGGCGGCACCAAGGCCTTTGTCAGCCAGTTCTCGCTGGGCCTGCGCTCTGACCTGCACGGCACCGGCGTGCGCGTGACTGCGATCGAGCCAGGCATGGCCGAAACCGAGTTCACCCTGGTGCGCACGCATGGCAACCAGGCCGCATCGGACCAGCTGTACGGCGGCGCCAATCCGATGACCGCCGAAGATATTGCCGAGCAGATCTTCTGGGTGGCCAGCTTGCCGGCACACCTCAACGTCAACCGCATCGAGTTGATGCCGGTGAGCCAGTCGTTTGCCGGGTTCCAGGTGTTTCGCGGCTGAGCAACGTCGTTGCGGGTTCGCTTGCCAGAAGCTTCCCCTCGCTCCGCGCCCCTGCCCTTGCGCTAACGCAAGGGCGTTCGGCGGACTGCGTACCGTTGGTTCGCAACCAGTTCCCCTCACCCCGCGGGCGGGAGAGGGGCTTCTAGATCACCCTGGCTTCAGGCCAGCGGTTCGTCTGACAGGTAGGTGTAGCCGGTGAGGCCGGCTTCCAGCGCTGCATCCAGCTCGGCGGCACGGTCGGCCGGCAACTGGGCGTCGGCCACGCGCTTGCGGTAGGCCGCACGCAGCTCGGCCAGGCTGTAACCCACGTAGTCCAGCATCACGTCGGTGGTATCGCCGCGACGCTGCTGGGTGATCACGTAGCCATCGTCGTCCACCACCACTTCCACCGCGTCGGTATCGCCGAACAGATTGTGGATGTCGCCGAGGATTTCCTGGTAGGCGCCGACCAGGAAGAAGCCGATGCGGTAGCTCTCGCCGTGACGCACGGTGTGCAGCGGCAACGAGCTGTCCAGGCTTTCGTTCTCGACGTAGGTCTTGACCATGCCATCGGAATCGCAGGTCATGTCGGCGATCACGCCGCGACGGTCGGGGCGTTCGTTCAAGCGCTCGATCGGCACGATCGGGAACACCTGGTCGATCGCCCAGGCATCGGGGATGGACTCGAACACGCTGAAGTTGACGAAGTACTTGTCGACCAGGCGGTCGTTCAATTCGTCCAGCGCCGGGCGATGGCTCTTTTCGTCGTAGCTCAGGCGCGCGCGTACGCCGTTGGCGATGGCGTAGAACAGGTCGTCGATACGCGCACGCTGCGGCAGGTCGATCTGCCCCAGTGCATAGGCACTCAGGCCTTCGGCGTGGAAGTGCTGGGCTTCCTGGAACAACTCCACCGCCGGGCGCTGGTCCAGTTCGTCATGGATCTCGCGCAGGTGGCGGATCGCCGCCGGCTCGTCATCGTGCGATTCCGGCACGCGGCCTTCGGCGGCCTGCTCCACTTCGGAAACATTGGCAATCAGCACCGCGTGGTGCGCGGTCATCGCGCGGCCACACTCGGTGATGATGCGCGGCGGCGTCAACGCATGCTCTTCGCAGGCTTCGGCCAGCGGCTGCACGATGTTGCTGGCGTAGGCATTGAGGCCGTAGTTGATCGAGCAGTAGCTGCGCGAACGGGTGCCTTCGTAATCGATGCCAAGGCCGCCGCCAACATCGACGTAACTGATCTTCGCACCCAGGCGCGACAGCTCGACGAAATAGCGTGTGGCTTCGCGCATGCCGTTGGCGATGTCGCGTACGTTGCTGATCTGGCTGCCCATGTGGAAGTGCAGCAGGTTCAGGCAATCGGCGTATTCGGTGTCACGCAGCGCCTTCCACAGGTCCAGCAGCTGGCGCGGGGACAGGCCGAACTTGGCCTTGTCGCCACCACTGTTCTGCCACTTGCCGGCGCCCAGCGAGGCCAGGCGCATGCGCACGCCCAAGCCGGGCTTCACGTCCAGCGCTTTGGATTCCTCCAGCACCAGCTTCAGCTCGGACGGCTTCTCGATGACGATATAGGTCTGCAGGCCGAGCTTGCGGCCGATCAGGGCCAGGCGGATGTACTCGCGGTCCTTGTAGCCGTTGCAGACGATCAGGCCGCCCGGCCGGCTCAGCGCCAGCACCGCCATCAGCTCCGGCTTGGAGCCGGCTTCCAGGCCGAAGCCCTCGCCGTGGTGGCTGGCCAGGGTGCCGGCCACGCCACGGTGCTGGTTCACCTTGATCGGGTAGACCGCGGTATAGCCGCCAGCGTAGTCCCAATCGGACTGGGCCTGGGCGAACGCCGCCTGCAGCTTGCCCAGGCGCTGGCCGAGGATGTCCGGGAAGCGCACCAGCAACGGCAGTTTGGCGCCGGCGGCACGCGCCGAATCGACAACCTGCGGCAACGACACCGCCGCGCCCTGGGCGCCTGCGGGACGGACCACGACGTGCCCGGCGGCATCGACGTCGAAATAACCATCAGACCAGTGCGGAATCGAATAGGTCTTGCGGGCCTGTTCGAGGGACCAATCGCTCATCGGCGTAGCAACTCTCAGCTGTGGATAAACAAGGACGCGCATTCTAACGCCAGCGGGGCAAGGGTCCGTTACAATCCGCGCCCTCACTACCTCCCCTCTCCCCTCGGGAGAGGGGTCGGGGGTGAGGGCAAGCGTGAAACCTGACTGTGACAGGCTTCGCCCTTACCCTCATCCGCCCCTCCGGGGCAGCTTCTCCCCACGGGAGGAGGACAGCCCCAGCACCCAGGAATCATCATGACCTCCAACGAAAACTGGTTCATCGAACACTTCCAGCCGACCGGTTCGGCTATTGGTTTCCGCATCACCGGCAAGCTGGACGAGGTGCAGTCGCCGTTCCAGAAGATCGAGATCTATGACAGCACCGACTGGGGCAAGCTGATGGTCATCGACGGCGCCATGATGCTGACCACCAAGGACAATTTCTTCTACCACGAGATGATCAGCCACCCGGTGCTGTTCACCCACCCGGCGCCCAAGCGCGTGGTGATCATCGGCGGTGGCGACTGCGGCACCCTGCGCGAGGTGCTCAAGCACCCGGGCGTCGAAAGCGCCACCCAGTGCGATATCGACGAGCAGGTCACCCGCATGGCCGAGAAGTACTTCCCGGAGCTGTGCGAATCCAACGGTGACGCCCGTGCCGAGCTGCTGTTCGACGATGGCGTGGCCTATATGGCCAACTGCGCCCCGGGCAGCGTGGACGTGGTGATCGTGGACTCCACCGACCCGGTGGGCCCGGCCGAAGGCCTGTTCAACAAGGCGTTCTTCGAGAGCTGCTTCCGCGCCCTGAAGGACGACGGCCTGCTGGTGCAGCAGAGCGAGTCGCCGCTGGCGCTGCTGGACCTGATCAAGGACATGCGTGCGGAGATGGGCAAGGCCGGCTTCCAGTCGTTCAAGACCCTGCCGTTCCCGCAGCCGTGCTACCCGACCGGCTGGTGGTCGGTGACCGTGGCCAGCAAGCAGGCCGGTTTCGGCTTCGGCTTCCGTGAGGCCGACTCGGCCGCCAAGCCGTTCGACACCTTGTACTACACCGCCCCGCTACACACCGGCGTGCTGGTCAGCCCGCCGTTCGTGGCCAAGGCACTGGGCGAATAAGCCCCCTGCCAACGCCGTGAACCCAACCCCGCGCCCGCAACGGCGCGGGGTTTTTCGTTTTTCGCCCCGGCATCAGGACCTCCGGGTGCACAAGACACCTGATCGCAACAGGCCTGCCTCCGCAACAATCATTTCCGTCACAGGATTACGACATTTTTTTTACATTCAGGAATTCATGGACTCTTCAGTTTTATAATTCGCGCCAACATCCCCGCCCAACCGGGCACGCAAGACCGGCTTTGCAAGACGCTTTCCGCGCCGTTGCCGCGTCAGGAAGGTTTTCATGAATACATTGCCCCGCTTCGACGGCGATCACGCCGTTGTTCCAGACAACCAGTTGCTCAAGCGTGGCGAACGCCTGCTCGAGCCCGATGTCTACCGCACCGAACTGGACGGCCGTCCGGCCGTGGTCAAGGACTACCGCCGTTACCGCGGCACCCCGCTATCGCCGGTGGCGCGCCTGCTGGTGCGGCGTGAAGCCAGGGTGCTCAAGCGACTGCACGGCTGGAAGCACGCACCGGCACTGCTCGGCACGCTCGGCGGTCTGGCACTGGGCATGGAGTTCATTCCCGGCGACACCCTCAGCGCCGGTGTGCAGGGCGTCAGCCAGGAAGTCTTCGACCAGCTGCAGAGCGCCTTGGCGCGCCTGCATGCGGCCGGCATCACCCACAACGACCTGCATGGCACCAATGTGGTGGTCAGCGCCGGCGTGCCGGTGCTGCTGGATTTCACCTCGGCGCTGCGCGCGCCGCGCTGGCTGCGCAACTGGCCGATCTTCCGCCAGCTGCGCCGCAGCGACATGAAAAACCTGGTGAAGATGCGCCAGCGGCTGACCGGAATGAAGCCTTCCGCCGAACAGGCCGCAGCGCTGGCTGAGCCAGGCTGGGTGCAGGCCGTGCGTAATACGTGGAAGAGGCTTTACCGGCGGATCAAGGGCTAAGCCCAAGGCTCCCCCTCCCCCGCCCTCCCCTCCGCCTTCGGCGCAAGGGAGGGAGCCAGGCTTTCTCCCTCCCTTGCGCCGAAGGCGGAGGGGAGGGTCGGGGAGGGGTGCTCTAAAGCTCTAAAGCTTCACCGCCCCACAAACCCCACAAACCTCAAAGCGCGTCAGCGTCCACTTCGCCGGTGCGGATGCGCACCACGCTGCCCAGGTCATACACGAATACCTTGCCGTCGCCGATCTTGCCGGTGCCGGCAGCCTTGACGATGGCTTCCACCACTTCGTCGGCCTGCGCATCGGTCACCGCGACCTCGATCTTCACCTTGGGCAGGAAATCGACCACGTACTCGGCACCACGGTACAGCTCGGTATGGCCCTTCTGCCGACCAAAGCCCTTGACCTCGGTGACGGTGATACCGGCCACGCCGCGTTCGGCCAACGCCTCGCGCACGTCGTCCAGTTTGAACGGCTTGACGATGGCCATGATCATCTTCATTGGTCAGCTCCTTGGGTAATGGCTGAAGCATACCCCGAGACGGCAGCGTGCCACCCACCTGCATCCGGACTATCCTTACCCTCAGTCAAAACGGATACCGATGCCCGCCATGGGCGGCCAGCTTCCACGCTAGGCCCAACCCTGCGGAGAAACCCCATGATCGACCTCAACCACATCGATGCGCTGGCCCGCCGCCTGAGCGACCTGGTGCCGCCGGGCCTGCGCGAGTCGCGCGAAGAACTGCAGGCCACCTTCAAGAGCGCGCTGCAGGCCGGGCTGGGCAAGCTGGACCTGGTCACCCGCGAGGAATTTGAAGTGCAGCGCGCCGTGCTGCTACGCACCCGCGAAAAACTCGACGCGCTGGAACAAGCCGTCGTCGCCCTGGAAAACCGGCTCACCGACAAGAACCCCTGAGCGCCGGGCCATGAGCCTGGCACTGGTGCACAGCCGCGCCCGCGCTGGCGTGCACGCACCGCCGGTGCAGGTGGAGGTCCACCTGTCCGGCGGCCTGCCTTCCACCCAGATCGTCGGCCTGCCCGAGGCCGCTGTGCGCGAATCACGCGACCGGGTGCGCGCGGCCATCCTCTGCGCGCAGTTTGATTACCCGGCGCGCCGCATCACCATCAATCTGGCCCCGGCCGACCTGCCCAAGGAGGGTGGCCGCTTCGACCTGCCGATCGCACTCGGCATCCTGGCCGCCAGCGGTCAGATCGACCGCAAGACCCTGGCCGACTACGAGTTCATCGGCGAGCTGGCGCTGACCGGTGAGCTGCGCGCCGTCGATGGTGCCCTGCCTGCCGCGATTGCCGCGGCCCACGCCCAACGCCGCCTGATCCTCGCCCCCGGCAACGCCGAGGAGGCGGCGCTGGCGCAACATGCCGATGTGCGGGTTGCGCGCACCCTGCTGGAAGTCTGCGCCGCGCTGGCCGGAACCAAGCAGCTGCCTGCCGCGCAGATGCCGGAGGCACTACCCCTGCAACCTGCCGACCTGTCCGACGTACGCGGCCAACAACAGGCCCGACGCGCCCTGGAGATTGCCGCCGCAGGTGCCCACCACCTCCTGCTGCTGGGTTCGCCGGGCTGCGGCAAGACCCTGCTGGCCTCGCGCCTGCCCGGCATCCTGCCCGACGCCAGCGAAGCCGAAGCTTTGGAAACCGCCGCCATCACCTCCCTCAGCGGCCGCGGCGTCGATCCACGTCGCTGGCGGCAGCGCCCCTACCGGTCACCCCACCACACCGCCAGCGCGGTCGCCCTGGTCGGTGGCGGCTCGCACCCGCGCCCCGGTGAGATTTCGCTGGCCCACAACGGTGTGCTGTTCCTGGACGAACTGCCGGAATGGAACCGGCATGCGCTGGAAGTTCTGCGCGAGCCGCTGGAGTCCGGCACGGTCACGGTATCGCGCGCCGCCCGCAGTATCGAATTCCCCGCACGTTTCCAGCTGGTGGCGGCAATGAACCCCTGCCCGTGCGGCTGGGCCGGTGACAGCAGTGGCCGCTGCCGCTGTTCAGCCGATGCCATCAGCCGCTACCGCGCACGCATCTCCGGGCCGCTGCTGGACCGCATCGACCTGCACCTGCACGTCCCTCGGCTGGCGCCCAGCGAGCTGCGCGGCGATGCCGCCGAGGGCGAAAGCAGCGTGACAGTCCGCGACCGGGTGATGGCGGCACGTGCGCGCCAACTGCAACGCGCCGGCCAGGCCAATGCGCACCTGGGGCAGAAGGAAACGCTGCGCGATTGCAGCCTGTCGGCAAGCGATAGCGACCTGCTGGAACAGGCCATGGAACGGCTGCAGCTATCGGCACGGTCGATGCACCGGATCCTGCGGGTGGCCCGGACGATTGCCGATCTTGCCGGGGAGGTGGCGATCCAGCGGGCGCATCTGACCGAGGCGATTGGTTACCGGCAGCTGGATCGGGGCGGTGTTGGCGGTGAGGGCTAGGTTGTTGCCGGCTTGCTTGTGGGCTGGAGCAGAAGCAAAGGCTTACCCCTCCCCAGCCCTCCCCTTGGCTACGCCAAAGGGAGGGGGCCGGACACTGCCCCTCGCTGTTGCCGGGGAGGTAGCGATTCAGCGGGCGCATCTGACCGAGGCGATTGGTTACCGGCAGTTGGATCGGGGCGGTGTTGGCGGTGAGGGCTAGGTTGTTGCCGGCTTGCTTGTGGGCTGGCGCAGAAGCAAAGGCTTACCCCTCCCCAGCCCTCCCCTTGGCTACGCCAAAGGGAGGGGGCCGAACACTGCCCCTCGCTGTTGCCGGGGAGGTGACGATCCAGCGGGCGCATCTGACCGAGGCGATTGGTTACCGGCAGTTGGATCGAGACGGTGTTGTCGGTGAAGGCCAGGGTGTTGCCAGCTTGCTTGTGGGCTGGCGCGGAAGCAAAGGCTTACCCCTCCCCAGCCCTCCCCTTGGCTTCGCCAAAGGGAGGGGGCGGTGTTCTGCCCCCTCCCTTGCGCAAAGCGCAGGGGAGGGTTGGGGAGGGGTGAGCTTGTGAAGCACCGGATTCAGGACAAATCCCAAAAATCCCTTCACCATCGCTCGCGAAGCCCCCGCAGAGAACGGCCATGGAACGCATCCAACGCCCCTTCTTCCCGATCATCTATGTGCGCGGCTATGCGATGACGCGCGACGAGATCGTCGAGACCACGTCCACGCCCTTCATGGGCTTTGAAGCCGGCTCCACCAAGATGCGCCAGGCGCAGGACGGCAGCATCGTCAAATTCGTGTTCGAGTCGCCGCTGGTGCGGCTGATGAAGGACTACGACTACCGCGATGTCTACGAATTCGGCGCCGAGCGCCGCGACCGCATTTCACCGCGCTGCATCGTCATCCACCGCTACTACGACCCTGCCGACCCGGCCTTCGGTGATGGCAAGACGCCTTCGATCATTGATGCCGCCACCGCGCTGGGCAAGCGCATCGAACAGCTGCGTGACAGCATCTGCGGCAACAACGCCGCCATGCGCAAGGAGTTCCGTGTCTATCTGGTCGCCCATTCGATGGGCGGTTTGATCTGCCGTTGCCTGCTGCAGAACCCCGACGTGGCCAGCGCCGAGGTGCGGGCGATGGTGGACAAGGCCTTTACCTATGCCACGCCCCACAACGGCATCGAGGTGGGCGGCATCAACCTGCCCAACCTGCTGTCGATCAACGACTTGAACAACTTCAATCGCAGCAACATGGGCAAGTACCTGAAGGTGCCCAAGGACAAGGTCAACACCCTGGGCAACGCCAGCTTTCCGCCGGAGCGGCTGTTCTGCCTGATCGGCACCAACAGCCGTGATTACGCCGCCGCACACGGGCTGTCATCGTTTGCGGTGGGCGCGCTCAGTGATGGCCTGGTGCGCATTGCCAATGCCTACGTCGAGGGCTCGCCACGGGCCTTCGTCAACCGCAGCCACAGCGGCTACTTCGGCATCGTCAATTCCGAGGAGGGCTACCAGAACCTGGTGCGCTTCCTGTTCGGCGATACCTGCGCCACCGCCCAGCTGGATATCAGCGCCCTGCCCTTTCCGCCGGAAATCGAGGCGGCGCGCAAGCGCGGCAAGAAGATCGCCTCGTCGTACTACATCGAGGCCACCGTCGCGCCGCGCGGGGCCTATACCTACGAACTCACCTCACGCACCCAGGCCAACCAGTGCGCCATCCGCCGCGAATACGGCGATATCTTCGACGCGCAGGGAAAGCTGCTCAAGGACAAGCGCTCGACCGTGCTGTTCTCGGTATTCCTGGACAGCAGCAAGATCATGGCGGGCAGCGAGATCGCCTTCTCCATCGACCTTGCCGTCAGCAATGCCGGTTACGAAGTGGATGGTGCACTGTTCCTGAAGAACCACATCCCGGGTGAATTCCTGTTCCGCAACACGCTGGTGGTGTTCGCCAAGCCCGATGAAGCTGGCGGCTGGCGGCTGCGCTACGTCTGGAGCGACGACCAATGGGCGGGCGGTCCCAAGAACGAGGCCGAACTGGACGGCGCACGCAACAAGGCCATCGGCATCGCGCAGCAGGCCCCCAATGTGTTCGCCATACCGCTGCAGTCGGCCAAGGGTTTTGCCGCGGAGCTGAAGCTATCGCTCTCGCAATGGCGCTGAGGCCTCCCCGGGCCAAGGCGATGCCTTTGCCTACCAATGGCCCGAACGGCTGTTGTTCGCTGTTCGAAAACGCGTTCAGTTGATCGTGCAGGTCATTTTCATTGTCCAGGCTTCGCCGTTCGGGAAACTGGGAATGTTCAAGCCATTCTTGAGCCCGCTGGCCGTGACCGTAATCGGGCAATTGCCCCCGCCACTGCGCATGCAGGTCACCACTTCGCTGCAGGTCAATGTCGAAGGCACCGCATCCTGCAGCACCGCACCATCCGCTGCATCCGGGCCATCGTTGCGCGCAACAATCGTGTACTCGATGCTGCTGCCCTTCACCACCGTAGTGCGGTTGTTGGTCTTGTTGACGACCAGGTTCGCCGTCAGCGGCGTATTGGTGAAGTCACACTCGAACACCTCGCCGGCCGTCACCGATGCCGCCGGCAATGTCAGCACCGTACCGCTGCGGGTACCGACCACGTTGCCGGCCCGATTGCGGCACTCCGCCTTTTCCAGCTTCCAACCCGGCGGCAGCGCGGATTCGGTGATGACGACATTCTGCGAAAGGTTGGAAACCGTGAACGACTGCACGCCCGCCAGGTCCGCATCACCATCCACCTGCACGGCCTGACCGCCCTGCGTGGTAGTGACAGTTGCGTTGGCACGTGACACGTTGCCCAGAGCAAAGCTGAACGGTCCACCCGCCGCGCCGGTGGTGGTCTTGCGCAGCAGCACCGCGGGCGGCAGCTGCGTGAGCGCCGCTGGGCAGCGTGCACCGTCAAGGTTGGTTGAAGTACTGGCATTGTCCGACAGCAGGTCATATGACCAAACACCCGACGCCGTCTTGAAGATGCGATAGACCAACCCGACCGTTGCAGGCTGGCCACCGGCAGGCGCACCTGAGCGGTAGGCGTAGATACTGCCGTTGCCATCCATGAAGATCGCGCCCCAGCCACCGCTACCCGGGCTAGCAGGCAGCGTGGTCAGCACCTCAGGCGCCCCCAGAGAGCTGCCGCTCCAGGCTGCACGAAATACTTCCCGGGTTGCATTGTTGACCGAGTAAAGATAGGTGGCAGTGCTGTCGAAGGCGTAGTCGGTGCTGTCACCCATCATGGAAACAGGAATGCCCGATCCAATGACCTTGTTGGTTGCGGGATCCACCCTGTACATCGTGCTTCCGGAAGAGAGCACGAGATAGCCTGTGACCGGGTCGACGTCGGCAGCGTAGAAGCCGGTGCCACCCAGCGTCCCTGGTGCGACGGCGTACGGCAGGTCGGCAACACCATTCTGGCCGATTCGCACCAGTCGGCGGGGCTGGCTGCCATCACCGTTGTACCAGCCCCAGATGTAGCCGTCCTTGCCAAACCCCACCGCATTGACACTGCTGCTGCGCAACGGCGAACTGGCAGGCAGGCTGGTGCCCAGATCGGTAATCGCACCGCTCAGCAGGTCCAGCGAGAACAGACTGTTGCCGCGGGTGATGAACGCCTGGCTGGGACAGCCGATAAACGCGGTGGGACAGGTCACAACCGCGTTTGCGGTGGCTTGGTCGTTGCCGGGGTTGATGTCCGAAAAAGCCGATGACGCGGGAAATGCCACCTTTGCGGTATTGAGCAGCGACATGCCGCATTTTGCACCGGCCACGTCGCTTACCATCGCGCTGATGGTGAACGTCAACTCGCCACCGCTTGCCAACGTGTAGCCGCCGCTGACGTTGAGATTGCCGGTGCCCGATAGCGCCGGGCAGGTCGAACCCGTGCTCGCGGTACATGTCCAGCTCGCACTGGCCAACCCCGCAGGCAGGGTATCGGTGATGGTGGCAGCATTTGCCGCACTGATCAGCGGGGACTGATCACCGGGGTCGACGGTATTGATGTCCTGGTTCTTGACCTTGACCAGGTAGACCAGTTGTTCGCCCAGCACAGGCGTCTGATTTGATACGGTCTTGGTCACAGCAAGATCTGCGGGGGCAGCCACTACCAGGTTGCGGATCTCGTGGAAGTTGGTAAGGCCGCCGGTTGAGCCGCCTACGCCGACGCGTAGCCGGCTGGGCGCCGGGTAGGCGAAGTCCTCGTCCTTGAACAACATCTTGCGGGAACCATCGCCCGAGGCAGTGTCGGAAAGATAGTAAGCGGATACACGGTAGCCGGCATTTCCAGTGGCATTCTTCGGAATCATGTCCACATAGATGCGGCGGATCCTGGTAGGGCGCGCTGTCGCTGTGTTGTTGCTGATCGACTCGCCCACCGCCAACCCCTTCACGTAGGGATTGGCACCACCTGCGGCATTGGTAGGGCCGCGGATGGCGACGAAGTTCTGTCCTTCGGCATTGCTTTCATGTGGACCGGGAGCGACGCAACGGCCATAAGGGTCGCGTTGCGAGTAGCTGCCGTATTCGTCCACGCCGACGCCGAGATAACCACCCGCACCACTGCAGTAACCCAACCCTGCGCCAACCAGCGCACCGGACATGTTGCTGTTGGCGTCATACAGATACACGCTGATGCCGTCGGCGCCGGTGCCTCCCCAGGCAACGTAGTCAAAGCGCATCTGCACACCGTAACTCGACGAAAAGGCGCCGGAGGCCGCCGTATACAGCGCGTTGCCGACCTTGTAGTTGCCGCGCGAGGTGACCCGCAACCAGCCATTGCCAGCCGTGTCCTTGGTGCCGCCAGAGCCTACGCCGTCCCCCGACAGATCCCGGCCAGCCGTCAGCACACCGCTGGGATTGTTCGAGCTGGAGTCGGTGCCGGTGAACGTCCAGTTGCTGTCAGTCGCGTTGGTGAAAGGTGCTGTCACCTTCACCTGTGCCTGCGCCACCGCGCAGGGCAGCACCAACGCAGCCATCGCCGCTGCAAACCGAACCTTCCCTGCGAACATGGCCTTTCCCCTGTACCAAAGGACGTTGCCGAGCTGCATCCCGCCCCGGCAACGCCATTCCCATCGCCCCACCACGTGTCATCAAAAATCTGGCTTCTGCACACCGACCGCATGTGCAGAAGCCAGTCCCCAAGTGATGACCCGCGTGCCTGACGCCCCTGGATTCAACCGAACTCAGCTGCCGATAATGTGATGAGGCGCGTGTTTTTCCTGTGAAGTTGATAGCACTTGCACACCAAGTGTTGCCTGCGTGCGTCAGTAGCTGCCCACCACATTCAAGAACCAACCACGGTGGTCGTAATCGAAGTCGGTGAGCTTGTCGCTGAAGTCGGTGAAGTTGTAGCCGACACCGACACGGAAGTTCCTGCCGATATCGCGATCAACACCCACCAGCGCACCCTGCCTGCGACCGCCTTCCTTGACGCTCAAACTGCGGTACTCGGCCAGCGCGTGCCAATCGGTGGTGATGCCGTAGCGCACCTGCGCGGCCAGCAGGGTCGGCAACCATCTGCACGGTGGCGGTGCCCACATTGGAGATGCGGCGGCCGTTGTCATGCAGCTCGGCGGCGTTGGTGTGCAGACCACCGCGCACACCGGCACCCACGCGCAGCAGATAGGTGACGACGGCACGGTCACCCTTGGCGATGTCAATCTGGTCCACGCGGATCGGGAAGCTGCCTGCCAGACGGCCTGCGCCATCGCGGTCGGCCACTTCCAGCGAGCCCACCACCAGGGTGAAGCCGGCCGGCGGAGTATCGATCAGCGTGCCGTCGACCACATCGGACTCGCCAACGTTCTCCAGCGTGACGGTGTAGCGCACCAGGTCACCCACCTTCACATCACGCGGGCTGGCCTGCTTGGTCACACGCACCTGGGTTTCACCTTCAATCCGGATGGTGCCGGTAGCGGTATCGCAGACCGGCGTGGGCACGGAAACGTCGCACACGCGGTACACGAAGCTGTCGTTGCCCACATAGCCCGGGTTCGGCGTGTACACGCAGCTGCCTGCACTGCACACGACCGTACCGTTGGTCGGCGGCGTCAGCACCGTCAGCGAGGTGGGGTCCAGCGGCACCTTGGCCGAGGTATCGTTGCCCAGCACCGCCAGCGTGACCGGCGTATCAACCTGCGTGGTTGCCTCATCGTCAACCGCATCGATGCGGTTCGGGGTGACGATGATGGTCACCGTTGCCGTATCGCAGATCGGCGCCGGCTTGGACACATCGCAGACCTTGTAGACGTAGGTATCCGTGCCGGAGAAGTTCGGGTTCGGCGTATACGTCACGCTGCCGTCGCTGTTCACCATGGTGGTGCCATGCGTCGGTGGGGTCACGATGGTCACGTCCCCCGGGTTCAGACGCGGACCCGAGGTGGTGTCATTGGCGACTACTGGCGTGGTCACCGGCGTGTTCTGCTCGGTGGTACCACTATCGTCGTTGGCTTCGATGCTGTTCGGCAGAACAATCACGGTCACCGTCGCCGTGGCGCAGTTGGCCGGGTTCAGGTTTTCGCAGATCTGGTAAGTGAACGTATCGGTGCCTGCATAACCAGCATTCGGCGTGTAGGTCACGGTGCCATCCGGGTTCACCACCACCGAGCCATTGGCCGGCGGGTTGACCTGGGTGACGGTGACCTTGGCCGGATCGGCCGGCATACCATCAAGCGTGTCATTGCCCAGCACCGACACCGTTACCGGCGTGTTCTGCGGCGTGGTCGCCGAGTCGTCGTTGGCCACGATCGGCGAGGCACCCACCACTACCGTTGCCACGGCGGTATCGCAGTTGCTGGTGTTGAGCTTGTCGCAGATCTCGTACGTATAGGTGTACGTGCCTGCGGTGGTGCCCGGGGCGATGGTCAGGGTGCCGTCCGGATTCATGGTGATGCTGCCGGCGGCCGGCGGCGTGGTCAGGCCCAGCGTGGTGCCGGTGCTGCCGGTACCGGTGCTGTGCAGGGTCACGCTGCCGGTGGTGACCGGCACGCCA
>PJUE01000312.1_pt1 | contig 40395 bp, 49 predicted proteins | sample 1512171 | NCBI WGS metagenome assembly PJUE01 (sample SAMN08177674, study PRJNA422409) | Feces metagenome, whole genome shotgun sequencing project. | isolation source: Chicken feces (3) enriched on wood chips: alkali lignin treatment | host: Gallus gallus | place: USA: Madison | collected 2015-01-15
ACCTAAATCATACTCTTGTAAAATCTTTACAATCTGAGTTTCACTAAATTTCGATTTTTTCATGACAGAACATTTTTTTAAAGTTAATACTTTTAATCTGTCTTAAAAACGGGGAAGGTTACCATCTCTGTCTCGCAAAGATATAAATATCCTCAATCAGCTTTAACCATTCAAAACAATTTATATTAATCTCGTATTGTTTTTTTCATTCATGAATCGGGCAATTCAGGAACAATTAACTGATCTATCAATATTCTGAATAAGAGAAAAGACTGTTATGAAATTTTGTTGCGTTTAATAATAATATAACTTTTATACTATACTTATTTATTTATCTTTACTCCATACAATTTCAATCCTTTAGAATTATTATATCGTATATAATAATATTGAATCAATAATTTTCTTTTAAAATATTATTATGATAAATTTTCAACTTACGGAGCAATTGAAGACCAATGGGTTTAGTATTAATACACTTAAAAAAATCATCAGCTTTAATGGAGGTAAAAGAAATTTTAATACACTTGACTATTATTGCATTTATATTGTTTTTGATTATGCAATCATTATTGTTGAAGGAATAGAATATGAAATAAAAGGTCCGAATATAGTGTATATAGGTCCGCATAATAGTATTACCTATCAGGAAAATACTGAAGAAGGAAGCACTTATTTAATTGCTTTCTCTGCTTCATTTTACGAAAGATCAGCTAAAGACAGCATGTTTCTTAACTCAGAATTGTTTTATAATCTCACAGAAGATATATTCATATCTCCTACCCGGACAACCGAACATGATATCAAAAGGTTTGCTATTGAACGACTTGAACTGTATCAAGATAAAGATAGCGGACTATATAATTCCATTGCACACAATACCATTGAAGCTTTGATTTTAGATGGCTTTTTAAATATTGGGGATAACAGTCTTGAAGCTACTCGCGATAACTTTGAAAATATTGACATCGTTAACAGATTCCGTGTTATGCTTCACACCAATTATAAACAGCACAAAATAGTGAAGTATTATGCTGATAAATTAAATATAACGCCCAGAAGATTAACTGAAATGACTGAGCAAGTTTTAGGTAAAACTCCTAAACAAATAATAACTGAACGCTTATTACAAGAAAGCATCAGACTTTTAAAACATTCAAAGATGAGCATAGGCGAAATATCTTTTGAATTGGATTTTAATGATGAAGGTAACTTTGGACATTTCATAAAAAAACACACTGAAAAAACTCCGAAAGAAATAAGGAATGAGCCTATAATTGAAAGAATACTTTAATTAATTATATAAAAAAATACCGCTATAATTGCGGTATTTCTTTTTCTGTTATGCTTCTTAATCTTCCTTTGAAGCTTTAAAATTGATATTATTATAAGCTGATTTAGATAGAGTTTCGTCAGCCTCTTTTTCTTCATTCAGAGTTTCCAAAAGAAGCTTGGCTACTTTGGTTTCTCCTAATGTTTTTGCAAAGGCCGCCAGAGTACCATAGGATGCAATTTCGTAATGCTCAATTTTTTGAGATGCAGAAATGATTGCCGCATCCCTCACCGGCCCCGGTTCCGTTTCTTCCAGAATACTGTCGCCTTCTTTAATAAGCCCTTCCATGGCATCACATTTTTTTCCCCGGTCTGATTCTCCTAAAATTTCAAAGATTTGCTGTAAACGCTTTACCTGTCCTTCCGTAACAGCAATGTGATCGGTAATTGCCACTTTAAGTTTTTTATCAGTGGCATTATTTGCCATTTTAGGTAAAGCTTTTACTAAAGCTCTTTCAGCATAGATGATGTCTTTTAACTCATCGACAAACAATTCTCTAAGACCTTCTGCAGCTGATTGTTTTGCTGACACTTTTCTTCCGTTTCCGGATGTCGTTTTGGTTTCTTTTTCTGATTTAGCCATAACATATTTTTTTGATTAGACTTAAAATTACGTTTTTAAAGAAAAAAATACAATAGTTTATCAGTACTATTTTAAACTAAGTTTTATGAATAAAATAAAATATTCCAAATTCTCTATGTGCCAGATATTCGTAACGTATAAACCTTTTTAAATGCTAAAGAAATGCAAAAGCCTGTCTTATAATTGATTGTTAAATTTCAAATGATTATATTTAAGTGTTAAAAATGCTTAAAAAATTTATTAACATTTAAAATCTATTATATGGCAATTAAAGAACAGTTATTAAAATTAGCAAAGGAGAAAAACAAAGCATGTGTAACTATTTCTTTTAATACACACAGAACGATTCCCGATAATCTTCAGGATGAAATCCGATTAAAAAACTATATAAAAGAAGCTGAACAAAGACTTGAATCTGAATTTAACAAAAAAGAAATCGCTTCTCTTTTGTCTAACTTAGAGAAAGTAAAAAGTGGTTTTGAAGTCGATAAAAATATTGAAAGTATTCATATTTTTATTTCCAATGATACCCTTGAAATTATCCGATCAAACTGGCCGGTAACGAATGAGGGGGTACTCATTGATGAGACATTCGCCATACGCTCTCTTATCAAAAACTATAATCGTGAAGAAGAATACTATATTCTGTTTCTTACACAAAAGAATGTGCATTTATATTTAGCGAATAATGATGTACTCATACGGGAAATAGAAACAGATGATTTCCCGTTTAATGAAGAAAAGTACAACCTTATCCATTTAAACAAAAAAGCGAACAGTAATGAACATCTTGTAAAGGAGTTTTTTAATATTGTCGATAAAGCCGTTATTGCAGAAATTGGATCTTCTAATCTCAGATGTGTTGTTGCGACTACACATGATAATTTCAATACTTTAAAATTGGTTGCTGACCGACCTAATTTATACTCCGGACATTTTTCCCTGAACTTCAACAATTTTACAAAGAAAGACCTGAGTCATGGAGCGTGGGAGATCGTTACTGACTTACAGAAAAAAGAACGCAGTGAACTTATTGAAAAAATGAATCAGGCGGTTTCAAAAGGTGAAGTTCTGACGGATCTTCAGGAAATTTATCAGGCTGCTCTTGATGGAAATGCAGACTTACTTATTGTCCATCAAAATTTCACACAACCAGTAAAAATGAAAGATGAACGCACCTTTGATCTCGCAGAAAATGCCTCTGAAACAGGTGTGATAGATGATATTACAAGTACTATTGCATGGGAAGTAATCAATAAAAACGGTAAAGCAATATTTACCAGTCAGGATGAAATAAAAAATCTCGGGAACATAGCGCTCAAAACCCGTTATTAAATGCCAAAAAGGTTCGATTTATATCGAACCTTTTTGTTTTAATAATAATCTGGCCTGTTCCAAATCTTCACGTGTATCTATTCCTATACTTGTATGATTTGTTTCCGCCATTTTGATTCGTTTTCCAAATTCAAGGTATCGCAATTGTTCCAGCTTTTCTGAAGCTTCAAGTGTTTTCATTGGTAGATTTGAAAAATCAATTAACGCTTGTTTTCGATAAGCATATACTCCTACATGTTGAAAATAACGAACACCAGCATTAATATCCCGCGGATACGGTATCACTGAACGCGAAAAATAAAGTGCAAAATTATTTTGATCTACTACTACTTTTACATTATTCGGATTTTCTATTGCGGTATGATCTGAAATTTCAAACATTAAAGACGCTAAGTCTACAGTATGTTTTCTGTCCTCTTTAAAGATTTCAATAAGACTTTCTATATTACTCTTGTTTATGAAAGGCTCATCTCCCTGAACATTGATTACAATATCGCATGTAATATTTTCTATGGCTTCGGCAATACGATCACTTCCGCTTTCATGTTCTTTAATGCTCATTACAGCTTTACCTCCATTGTTTACGATCTCATTAAAAATAAGATCAGAATCTGTGACAACAAAAACATCATCAAATAATTGTGTGCCAAGAGCTGCCTCGTAGGTTCTTAAAATTACTGTTTTACCACCGAGATCCTGCATCAGTTTAGCAGGAAAACGCGTAGATGCGTATCGTGCCGGTATTACTGCTATTACTTTCATGTTTCTATATATTATTCCTGAAAAAAACTATCTTTAAAACCAATAAGGTATAATTTTTCTTTTGCACGTGTCATTGCTGTGTACAGCCATCGGATATATTCTTTGGAAATGCCATCTGGTAAATATGGCTGTTCTATAAATACGGTATTCCACTGTCCCCCCTGAGATTTATGACAGGTTACCGCATAAGCAAATTTAATCTGTAAAGCGTTAAAATATTCATTTTCTTTTACTTTTTGCATTTTTTTATAAGCTGTTCGCTCATCTTCATAATCCAATAGTACTTCCTGATACAATTTATTGGTTTCCTCATAAGAAAGAGAAGCAGATTCCGATTCTAGAGTACTCAGAAATACAATCGTATCAAATGGCTGAAGTGCCGGATAATCGATCATACGAACTTTTACCGAAGCAAATCTAAACCCATATAATTCTACTATTTTATAAATCTGTAGAATTTCCATGATATCTCCATTTGCAATAAAGTCGGTAACAGTCTGGTTGTCTTTGAGCCAAAAATAATTATTCTTTACAACCATAACCATATCGCCAACTGATATTTCACTTTCTTTATCTAATATTTTATAGCGGATCTGCTGATTGTACTGGTTGGCTCTTTTATTGGAACGAACTATGAAAACCGTTTCTTCTACTCCATGGTTACTGTAGGCATCCTGAATAGCGTCCAGTATTTCATACCCATCCTGCAGAGGAACGATATCATTAAATGGTTTTACATCAAACTGAAAAGTATCTAAAAAATAAGAGTCTAAAAGTTCTCTTAACTCAGTAGCATTATATAAGATACCGGAATCTAACTCCTGGCGCATTACTTCATCCAGCTCAATATGAGTAACTTCCATCTGATAATTTAGAGAAAGTGTATCAATATTGAGCGCCGGACTTACTTCCTGATGCACGGGTGGTAACTGTGCCGTATCTCCTACTAAAATCAGTTTACAATTCTGTCCTGAATAAACATAATACAATAAATCATCCAATAATGAACCATTAGTGTACATATTAGCATCTGTACTCACATCAGAAATCATGGAAGCTTCATCGACTATAAAAATAGTATTCTTAAATTTATTGGCTTGCATGGTAAATGCCATTCCAGTATTCTTATCTTTTTTAGGATAATAAATACGCTTGTGTATGGTATATGCCGGTTGACTGGAGTAGTTAGCAATAACCTTAGCAGCTCTACCGGTTGGTGCCAGCATTACATATTTTTTATTGATGTGACGAAGCTGATTAATAAGAGTGGAAATCAATGTCGTTTTACCGGTACCTGCATAACCTTTTAAAACAAATATTTCATCTTGCTGATCATTTGTAACAAACTGTACTACCTTTTGTAAGAAAATATCCTGTTTTAAAGTAGTCTCAAAAGGGAATTTACTTTTAACCAAATGATAAAATTCTGAAGGAGTCATCAATGTAATTCTTTTAATAAATTAAGGTATCAAAGATAAGATGTTTTTAAATCAGAATAAGATTTGTGCAAGGTTTTAAAAAGCTTTAAAATAACAGTAAGCCTTTTTAGGATAAAAAAAAATAAAAAACTCATAAACAACACATTAACCTCATTTTTATATTACTCTGAAACTCAATACATCTATAATGGTTCCTAAAAAAATTAAACAATAATCATTTTTTTAACAATTAAAATCAATATAGAAAAAATAATACAAAATAAAAAACATCAAAACCCTATTTAATTCCTAAATAAAACAGGTATGATTAGTGCTGTTAAACTAATGTTTAAAACCTATCAATACAACAAATTAAACTTTCTTTTTTCTAAATTTGGGAAATCATTTTCAATTAAAAGACGAAAAAATGGAGAGAAACAACATTTTACTTAACAGAGAAGTACTGTCATTTTTATTGGGTACTTCTTCGATTTTTACATTTTCAAGCACCCTATATGCAAACAAATTACCCGGAAATTTCAACATTACACATCAGATAATTTCAGACAACAAACTACCTAAAGTAGTAGTATTGAATACATACGGTTCTTTTGTGTCAGAATTAGAAAACTATTCCATTCCTACAGCTGAACTAACGGCAAGTTTTAACGAATGGTTTTCATTAGATGCTAAGCATACCTTTGAACTCGTTAAGGAGTATACAGATGCATTAGGTATTAATCATCAAAGCTATCAGCATCTTTTTGATGGTCATAAAATAGATGGAGAATTCATTTTGGTGCATTCAAAAAATAATATCGTTCAGGTAGTAAACGGACAAATCAGTCAATTTAAAGAATTAAATACAACTGCCTCTGTTACTGATGAAGATGCCATTGCAGCTTCAGTAAGACATTTTGGTGTTGAAGATGCTACCATCAATGCTGTAGAAAATGTCATTGCAAAAATACCTGTAGAAGGAAATGCGCAATTGGTTTTCATTAAAAAAATAACCCTTTCTTCTGCCTTTCCACTTAAAAGTAGGGTATTATATATTGACGCACAGTCTGGTGCTGTCATTAATGAATATAGTAAAATCAAACATGCAGATGTACAGGGAACAGGAACTACATATTACAGAAATACACAGCCGATTACAGTTGACAGTTACAACGGACAATACCGATTAAAGGATACCGGACGTAACATTCATACCTTAAACGGAACAAATATTAACGGAATAAACAACGGGGTCTTTACAGGAACTTCAGAATACACGAGTTCTTCAACTACTTTTAACTCAGTCTCCGCAAGACCGGCTGTAGAGGTTCATTGGGGAATGGGTAAAACGTATGATTATTATAAAAACATACACAACAGAAACAGTTTTGACGGTAATGGTGCTATCGTAAGAAATTACTATAATGCAGGAGCAATTATGGGTACAGATTCTAATGCAGGAGCAATCGATCAGCCGGACTTTATTGTAGGAATGGTTTATGGAAGCGGTGAAGCCGGTTTTATGACTCCGGTAGTAGGATTAGATGTTGCCGGACATGAATATTCTCACTTAGTAATTTCAAGAAGTGATAATGGAGATTTGACCTATCAGGGTGAATCAGGTGCATTAAATGAAAGTTTTGCTGATATATTTGGAACAGCTATTGAATTTTACACCAATTTATCGCCAAACTGGACTGTAGGTGAAGATGTGTTTACACCATCTCCAGGGTATATGAGAAGTATGTCTGCTCCAAAATCAGGAAGTGCTATGTACGGCCTGCAACAGCCAGATACCTATAAGGGAACATACTGGGCATCAACAACCTCTCCGGTAGATGATGGTGGTGTGCATATCAATAGTGGTGTAGGAAATCACTGGTTCTATTTACTTAGCGTAGGTGGTTCAGGAACCAATGATATTAATAATCAATATAATGTAACTGGTATTAGCATACAAAAAGCAGAAAAAATTGCTTACAGAACCCTTAATATGCTGACTCCAAACGCACAATATATCGATGCTTATAATGCATCAAGAATTGCTGCTGCTGATTTATACGGCGCTAATTCAAATGAATTAAAACAAGTAGGCGAAGCATGGTGGGCAGTGGGTATTGGTGACAGAAGTGCGGCTGTAAGTGAAAATGAATTCAACAATAACATTTCTGTATACCCAAATCCAACAATTGATAAAAACTTTACCATAAATATGGGTTTATCTGAAGCTACTTCTTTTGAAATTTATAATATCTTAGGTAAAAAAATAAGAAATTCAGTTAGTCTGGAAGAAGGACAAAATACCATCAATGTATCAGAGGTACAGGCAGGTATCTACCTTCTGAAATTCAATGTAAACGGAAAATCTTTTTCTAAAAAACTAATCATCAAATAATTATTTGATTGATTCACTTATCTGAAAGCCGGTTTAATGCCGGCTTTTATCATAAATAAGAAATGTGTCTTTTAATGTTAATCAATAAAAGTGTACATTTGCTGAAATTGTTTAGGCATGAATACCCAGCTATATAATCGATTGATCATTAAAGTTTCTTTAAATGAATTTTCATTTGGAATCAAGAATAAATTAAACAATGAAATCTCTCATTTAAAAAGTATCAGTCTCAATCAACTGGCACCCCTGGAAAACCAGTTAGAAGTTATTTTCAGCAAAAATGAGCTTCTACAGGTTTCTTACGATGATATATTGGTTTTGCATGACAATTCCCTAAACACATTTGTCCCAAGTGCTTTATTTGACACAGATAATCTGGGGAGTTATTTACAATATAACGTAAAGATATTTCCTACAGATTATTTTGATTATGATGAAATTTCTTCTCATCAATTACAGAATATTTACATTCCTTATGTACAATTCAATAATTTTTTTATTGACCAATTCGGAGGTTTTACTTTCAAAAATGTAAACACTGCCTTCCTAGAATATATTTTACAAACCGATTTCCCTTCAGAAGTTTCTTCTGTTTACAGTTGTATTTCAGAACATCATTTTGAAGTAATTGTGATGAAAGGAAACGAGTTTATCTTTTTTAATAGTTTTGAATACCAAACTGCACAGGATTTTATATACTATATTCTGTTTGTTTTTGAACAGCTTAAACTCGACACTCATCAGCATACTTTACATCTTTTCGGACAAATTGATAGCGGATCAGAATTATTCACTTTGGCATATACCTATATAAAGAATATTGTTGTATACGATCATAAAACACAGGCGAGTGTCTTTAACATTACAGAAGATGAGCTCAAAAAACACTTTATTTTATTAAACTCATGAGAATAATTTCCGGAAAATATAAAGGCCGCAGAATTACTGCACCCAAAAAACTACCTGTACGTCCAACAACAGATTTAAGTAAAGAATCTTTATTCAATATATTAAACCATCATTTCAATTTTTCGGAATTGATCATTCTTGACCTATTTTCAGGAACTGGAAACATCAGCTACGAATTTGCTTCCAGAGGTTCAGAGGAAATTACGTCAGTTGATACTGATTTTGGATGTATCAACTTTATCAAACAAACGGCTAAAGAATTTGATATGAACATCAACCCTGTTAAATCTGATGTTTATAAATTTCTTGAAAAAGCAAAAACTTCTTATGATGTTATTTTTGCCGATCCGCCGTATGATTTTTCTCAGGAGCAATTTGAAAAGATTGCAGAACTTGTTTTTCAAAATGACTTACTAAATGAGGAAGGAATGCTGATTATTGAACATTCACCACAGACAAAACTCGAACATCTGCCCTATTTTTCATCCAGTAGAAAATACGGTTCTTCTATTTTTTCATTTTTTGAATTTACTGAAGAAGAAGATACAAATGAAGAGGAATAAAAATAGTAGACCTGTAAGCCGGGTTCTGTAAAATAATTCATACGAAAAATTTCCCTTATCATTTATCTACACTCCCGATTACCCGGGAGTTCTATCTGCCTACCCTCTGACTTGAGCGAGCAGCTCTCAAACATCAGTTTACATGGCATTTCACCGTATAGAGTTTACCTGGTTTCACTACAGCCGAACTGTACATACTTTCTGTTGCACTTGTCCTCATCTTCCGACGGACGGGTGTTACCCGCTATACTGCTCTGTGGTGCCCGGACTTTCCTCTGATCTAAAACCAGCGATAAGGCGGTCTACTATGAGCGCAAAGTTAGGTAAATAAAAGTAATCAAGCCCCTAAAATTAATATAAAAAGACCTCAAAAATTCACTAAATTTGTTTACAAATTAATGTTTCTATGAGTTTTATAAAAACAACGGAATCCTCTTCTTATTATGACGGTTTGGAGAAAATGACAATAGGCGAATTATTGTCTAATATCAACCGGGAAGATCAGACCGTACCTTTGGCTGTAGAGAAAGTGATTCCACAAATCGAACGTCTTACTGAGCAAGTTGTCAATCAGCTTCGTAGCGGTGGACGCCTTTTTTATATAGGAGCAGGAACTTCCGGCAGACTCGGGATTGTTGATGCCTCTGAATGCCCGCCAACATTTGGAGTTCCTTTTGATTTAGTAAACGGACTTATTGCAGGTGGCGATCAGGCCATCCGAAAAGCAGTGGAAAATGCAGAGGATAATACCGCACAAGCACAGACAGATTTAGAAAACCATCATATCACTTCCAAAGATTTTGTAATCGGTATAGCAGCATCCGGAACCACACCTTACGTTTTGGGTGGACTTGAATTCTGTAAAAAGCAACAGATTCCTACCGGATGTATTGTATGTAATGCCGGGAGTCCGATTGCTATTACAGCTGATTTTCCGGTTGAAGTAATTGTAGGTCCCGAATTTGTAACCGGTAGTTCACGCATGAAAGCAGGGACAGCACAAAAACTAATCCTCAATATGATTTCTACCGCTACCATGATTCAGCTTGGTCATGTAAAAGGAAATAAAATGGTAGATATGAAACTATCTAATGACAAATTAGTGAACAGAGCCATCAAAATGGTACAACAGGAGCTAAAAGTTGATTTTACAACAGCAGAACAATTAATAACCTCATACGGAAATGTCCGTAATGCCATTGATAAATACAACAGTCATGACAACAAATAATACCAACAGATCAAAATTATTCAAAGGCCTGCAAAAAATAGGTTTTGCAATTCCATTAATGTTTGTTGGCCCGGTAATCATCAATTCTTCTTTCAAGAATACAGAACATCCCCTTTACTACCCGGTCTTAATTTTAGGAATTCTGATTTGTTTGTTTTCAATGTTCTTTTTCTTTAAAGGACTTACTACTATGGTAAGTGGATTTTTTAACGACCCTAATACGAATAAATAATGAAAAAATTTTTACTATTACCTGTAGCTATAGTATTGGTTTCCTGTTACAACCAGGAAAAAAAATGTCAGGATTTCAGAACCGGTACTTTTGTTTTTGAACAGGAAATTGAAGGCGTAAAACATACTTCAACTTTTATCAGAAAAGAAAATATTGAGATAGAAACCTATAATGGAAAAACAGACACGGCTTCTATACGATGGGTAAATGATTGCGAATATGTATTGCAAAAATTACATCCGAAAAACCGTGCAGAGCAAAAAGGAGTTTCTATGAGAATATTAACCACTAAAGACAATGAGTATACCTTTGAGTATGGCATCGTAGGCGATGTAAACAAACAAAAAGGCACTATCAAAAAAATTGACTAATATCTGACCTATGGAAGCTTTATTAACCGCAGATGCTTTGATTGCATTTTTAACCCTCACCTTTCTTGAAATTATTTTAGGAATAGACAATATCATTTTCATTTCTATTGTTACAGGAAAATTACCCGAAGAACAAAGAAAAAAAGCAACCAGAATAGGTTTATTCCTGGCAATGTTTATGAGAATTGCCATGTTATTCGGAATATCATTTCTTATTGCCATGAAAGCACCCTGGTTTAGCATTGACTGGAGTTGGTTTAAAGCTGATTTCAATGGACAGGCAATAATATTACTTGCCGGAGGAATTTTTCTGATTTACAAATCAACCAAAGAAATTCATGAAAAAGTCAACCATATTGACCATGTTACAGAATCAACCAATGCTAAAAAAACAGCAGTAAAATCATTTAGTTCCATTATTATGCAAATCTTATTGATTGATTTGATTTTTTCTGTAGACAGTATCCTTACTGCAGTAGGTATGACTAATGGTATTGAAGGAGCACTTTATATCATGATTGCTGCGGTAATCATATCGGTTGGGGTTATGATGCTATTTGCTGTTCCTGTAGGAAGCTTTGTAAATAAAAATCCTTCCATACAAATCCTTGCACTTTCTTTTCTTATCCTGATCGGATTTATGCTGACCACAGAAAGCATGCATCTCTCCGGGGCTGTGTTAGCAGGACAGGAAGTAGGAGCTGTACCTAAAGGGTATCTCTATTTTGCCATTGCATTTTCATTGGCGGTAGAGTTTTTAAATATGAAAATGCGGAAAAAAAGCAACTAAAAACACGTTCTTTTTACAGAGAAATTCGTAACTTTAATAGAACATTAAAAAATTTAATTATGAAAAAATTTGTACTATGTTTTTTTGCAGTTCTTGGCTTTTCAAGCCTACAGGCGCAGGAAGTAAAATCTGAAATTGAAATTATCGATACCGTGAAAACGGTAGTTATGACAATTAATGCGGATCGATTTAATGATCTGAAAGATTTTGACTGGAGAGGTAATCTTACATCTGTATTTAAAGATGTACCAGATAATGCAGTTATTGGTATCAGAATTAATATTGGTGACAAGCAATTAACGGACGATTCTTCAACATTGGCCAATAAAATGTCATTGTACCAACAAGACTATGCAAAAAACAAAGAAACATTGTTGATAAATGTGGTAAGAATGGTACAGTCTTTTGTAGATGATGACCAAAAAGGACACAACATGTCAAATTAATACCGGAAAATAAATATCTTTACAGAAAGTAGTCTTCTTTAAAGACTACTTTTTTTTAGCTCTAATTGTCAAGGAATTATGTCAGAAAGAATAAGAGAGAAGTTAAAAATACTTGCCGATGCGGCAAAATATGATGTTTCCTGCTCATCAAGCGGAAGCAACCGAAAAAATACTAAAGACGGAGTTGGGGATACCGGTGCAGGAATTTGTCATACCTATACTGAGGATGGCAGATGCGTTTCTCTGCTTAAAATACTTTTGACCAATGTATGTATTTTTGACTGTGCTTTTTGTGTTTCACGCAGAAGTAATGATGTACAAAGAGCAGCTTTTACTGTAGATGAAGTTGTAGAATTAACCATGAACTTTTATCGCAGAAATTATATAGAAGGTTTATTTTTAAGCTCCGGTATTTTTAAAAATGCAGATTATACAATGGAGCGTATGGTAAGGATTGCTAAAAAGCTTCGTCTTGAGCATCGCTACAATGGATATATCCATTTAAAAACAATTCCCGGAGCAAGTGAAGAACTGATAAAAGAAGCCGGTCTGTATGCTGACAGAATGAGCATTAATTTAGAAATGCCTACTGAAACAGGCTTGAAGCTGCTCGCACCGGAAAAATCACATGAAGAAGTAAAAAGAGACTTAGGTGTAGTCAGAGATAACCTTATAAAATTTAATAACGAACGCAGTATCATAAAAAGCACACCCAAATTTGTTCCTGCAGGTCAGAGTACACAAATGGTAATCGGAGCTTCAGATGAATCGGATAAAGACATCATGTATACTGCCCGTAATTATTATAAAGAATTTCAACTGAAAAGGGTTTATTACTCCGGATATATTCCAATTTCTGAAGACAGCCGTATGCCTGTCATCGGTACACAGCCACCTTTATTACGGGAAAACAGACTGTATCAGACAGATTGGCTCATGCGCTTTTACGGTTTTGAAGTTCAGGAAATTCTCAATGATGAAAATCCGAATCTCGACATACAGGTAGATCCCAAACTGAGCTGGGCGTTAAGAAATCCGCAGTATTTTCCTGTCGATATCAATACCGCTGATTATAAAATGATTTTAAGAATTCCAGGAATCGGCGTTAAATCTGCTAAGAAAATAGTTCAGGCACGCCAATTTGGAAGAATACATGAATACCAACTCAAAAATTTAGGAGTAGCCTTTAACCGGGCAAAATATTTTATGCGCTGTTCTGACAGCCGGTTTCAGCTAAACGATCCGGAGCCTATGTATATCAAGAAAAGGATTCTCGAAAAAAGCCAATCAAAATATCTAAAAAATAATCCTGATCAGTTAAGCCTATTATTCTAATGAAGATTTACGTTTTTGACGGAAGTTTTACAGGTCTTATGTGCTGTATTTTTGAACGGTTTGAAATGAAAGACTCACAGGTACAGATTGTTTCTTCTGTCTATCATCAACCGTCTGCTTTTGATGAAAGCAGTACTATTTTTACAGATGAAGAAAAAGCAAAACGGGTTTTAAAAGGCTTAAACAAACAATTGAACAAAACATTTGTAAACAGCTTATACAAAGCCTATTTATCTGAAAAACCTGTGGCTTTTCAACACATTTTCAATGCGGCTGTTTATGCTTTTACAGCCAAAACCGATATCTCCGGAGACTATGGAAATTTTGATGTTATGGGCGTTTCAAAAATTGCTAAAAATGTATCGCGTGAGAAACATCGGATGGAAGCTTTTATCCGTTTTAAAAAAGCCCAAAACGGACTATTTTATACTGTTATAAAACCTGATTTTAATGTACTCCCTCTAATTCAGCATCATTTTAAAAACCGTTATGCAGATCAGCAATGGCTTATATACGACGAACAAAGAAAATACGGAATCTTTTATGACGGTGTTCAGCTACATGAAATTGAGCTTATGCCTCAGGAGGTCAACAGCCTTCTACCAGCATTGGAAGTAGCTGATGAAAAAGAATCCCTTTTTGATCAACTCTGGAAAGATTATTTTAAAAGTACCAATATTACAGAACGTAAAAACATGAAATTACACATCCAACATGTGCCAAAACGGTATTGGAAATATTTAAATGAAAAACAATAACTCAACGGTTTATATAGCGATCCGTAATAAAATCAATATCCTTTATAGATTTTCGTGCCCAATCTATCCTTTTTTCAATTTTTTCCTCTTCTGATAATTGCCATGCAATATCTGAACGTCTCAAACGATTTGTAAGATCCTGAATGATGATAGCGGCTGACACTGATATATTAAGACTTTCCGTAAATCCTACCATCGGAATTTTTATAAAAGTATCTGCCTGCTTCATAATATCTTCTGATAACCCTAAGCGTTCTGTCCCAAAAAACAAAGCAGAAGGTTTGGTAATATCAAAATCTTCTAAAAAATACGCATCGGTATGAGGGGTTGTAGCTACAATCTGATAGCCTTTTTTCCTTAGTTCATCTACACAGGACTGATTAGAATTATACCTGTGAATATCTACCCATTTCTCAGCTCCTAATGCAATCTCTTTATCAATTGTTTTTCCATATTTTTGTTCAATCACATGTAATTCCTGTATTCCGAAGACCTCACAACTGCGCATCACAGCGCTGGTATTGTGTAACTGAAAGATATCTTCTACTGCAATGGTAAAATGTTTGGTTCTGTTTTGTAAAACCTGTAAGAAATTATTTTTACGGTTCTCGGTAAGAATATTTTCCAAATAATTCAAATAATTAATATCTTTAAAAAGATGGGAAGGTATATTAGGATTCATGTAAGGCGTTATTATTATTATGCAAAGATACTATTACTAACAAAAAAAGAAAAATAATGAAAAAATTGGTTGTGTTGTCCGGTGCTGGCATAAGTGCAGAAAGTGGTATTAAAACATTCAGAGATTCAGACGGATTATGGGAAGGACATGATATAACAGAAGTTGCCACTCCTGAGGGATTTGCGAGAAACCCGCAGCTTGTATTAGATTTTTATAACCTACGCAGAAAACAGTTACAGGAAGTCCAACCTAATACTGCTCACCATATTTTAAAGAAGCTTGAAGAGAATTTTGATGTAGTGATCATTACGCAGAATGTAGATGATTTACATGAAAGAAGCGGCAGTTCAAAAGTTATTCACCTGCATGGAGAACTACTGAAAGCAAAAAGCAGTGAGAATGAATCGTATGAAGTGGAATGGTCTTCTGACATTACACTTCAACATACCTGCCCCGATAATCACCAGATGCGTCCCGCAATTGTATGGTTTGGTGAAGCGGTTCCCAAGATAGAAAATGCCATTGCAGAACTTAAAAATGCTGATTATGTATTGGTAATAGGAACTTCACTACAGGTATATCCGGCTGCAGGACTTATTGACTATGCTCCGGATCATGCAACTAAATTTTATATTGACAAAAATCCTTCTAAAGAGGCAGCCTATTTCAAAAATCTTAGTGTTATTGCAAAAAGTGCTTCTGAAGGTCTGCGCATCTTATATCCCATATTGCTTTCTGAAAAAGATGATACAAATTAAGTTTATAATTCTAAAAATAAAGCAGGATAATCAGTGGTAATATGGTCAATTGACTGTTGCTGGAATGCTTGAAATACCAAAGGATCATTTACTGTCCAGGTATTTGTAATCAGTTCCAATTGCCTACTCTTTTCAAGCCAGTCCGGGTGTTCCAAAAATCTTGTAAAATGGTAGTCAACACCGTCCAAGCCGCTTGCTTTTATTTCTTCAGGAGTCTTATCTCCATTTAGGTATGATATTTTAAAGTGTGGCAATTCTTTTTTTAGTTGAATTGCTGTATACCAGTCAAATGTAATAAAAGAGAATAAAAATGGTTGTTGGTAATCTTTCATTAATGCTGAAAGTACCATTACAAATCGTTTTTTATCAGCAGAAGTACAAATTTCAGGAATCTTAAGTTCTATAATGAGATGGGTTTGTAAATGGTGTTTTATGAGTTCTAAAAATTCTGATAATAACGGTAAAACGGAAAGACTTATTGAAGATTTCTGTTTCAGCTCACTGTAGATAGCTGATATAATAGGCATATCAAAAAAATCATCATCATGATGTACCACGAGTATACTGTCTTTTGTGATATGTACATCACACTCTACTCCATAACAATGAAGTGCCATAGCTTTTTGCAAAGCTGCTATTGAGTTCTGTGGAAGGTTAAACTCTTTCCATGCTCCGCGGTGTGCAATAATATTGTTGGTACTATTTTTCATCTAAACCGATTGATGTCACTACACACATATAGAAAAAACACTTTTTATTCTTCCTTTTCAGGTAGTGGCTTTTTCACAGGTTCTTCTTTCTTTTTCTCATGAACAGCACAAGAACTTTCCGGATCATTTCGCATTTCATCTATAATACTGTGCTTCCACAATTTTGTTCCCGTAAAATAGGCCACACGTCCGATAAGAAAACCGGCTACGGGTGAGGTAAGAAATAAAAAGAAAACAATGGCAAGTGCTTTGGTGGTTACTGAAAATTCAGAAAAATGCAACGCTGCAGCTGCCAGTATACAACCTATACCCATAGTTGCTGCTTTTATCGTTACAGATAAACGGGCATAAAAATCAGGCATTCTGTAAATTCCATACGATGCAATTAATATAAAAAGAGCACCTATTGTACTCAGAGCCATTATAAAAATATCAGTCATCATTTTTTCTTCTGTATATATAATATGAGAAAGCTACGGTACTCAGAAAGGCAATAAGCGCAAGGATCATCGCCACATCTAAAAAGATAGCATTGCTGGTAATAATACTGAATAAACCAATAAATCCTACCCCTACCGTAATCAATAAATCAAGTGCCACTACACGGTCTACTACCTGAGGACCTTTGAGAAATCGTATAAATATAAAAGCCAGTGATAGACAGATAATAGGCATTACTACATAAATCAAATATTCTTCTACTGTCATCTTATCGCAATATTTCTAATAATTTAGTTTCTGTTCTTTCTTTAAGTCTTTTGATAAATTTTTCTTTGTCTCTCAGATACATTCCATGGATATAAATGCATTTTTTGTCTTTAGAAATATCAATGACCAAAGTTCCGGGCGTCAGAGCAATCATGTTCGCCAGCATGGTAATCTCAAAATCGGTTTGTGCGTCCATTTCATATTTGATAATACCCGGTTTCATATCAAATTTTGGTGTTAAAACATCCATAGCTACTTCAAAGTTAGCTTTGAGCATATCGTAAAAAAAATACAAAATAAAAGATATGATTTTCGGTACTCTGAAAAAATAATCTTTATCCTGTTTTGAAGTTCTCTTGAGCATCCATAAAATCAAGAATCCTAAGATGAACCCAAATATAAAATTGACATAATTGAGTTGCCCAGTAAGGGCTACCCATACAAATGTCAATAATAAATTTAGTAAAAAATACTGTATCATAAGTTTCTTATTTGTTGGTTCCTAAAACCGCATTAATATAAACAGTCGGATTCATCATTTCATGGGCAGCTCGGTTAGACACTTCCATTATAGCATTGGCATTTAATCCGATAAAAAGAGAAACACCAGCCAGTGCTACAATTGGTAGCACTAAAGCAATTTTTCCGCTCAGAGAAAAAGGTGCAAAATGATCGATCTCTTCTGTCAACGGTTTAGGAGAATCTTTCCAGAAAATTTCTGCCCACAATCTCGCAATCACATATAAAGTTACAAAACTTGCAAAGATAAGAGCGCCTAACATAATAAATTGTCCGTCTTTAAATGCTTCCTGAAAAAGAAGTATTTTAGGCCAGAATCCTGACAAAGGCGGTATACCCACCAGAGAAAACAACACAATGGCAATAACAAATGAGAGTTTGGGATAGTCTTTATACAATCCACCCAAACGCTGCATATCTACTGTTTCTCTTATTTTGAAAAGAACGCCTGTAATCATAAATACATTACTCTTTACAATTACATCATGAATGAGATAGAATACCACTCCTGCAAAAGCCAGCTCTGTATATAATCCTAATCCGGCAATAAGATAACCAATATGGCATACTATAAGATATGACAAAATACGTCTGATATTTCTTTTATTAATGGTTCCCAAAGCTCCTGTAAACATCGTAAGAATAGCAATTACAGAAAAAAGTACAAGAGTGAAATAATCAGGTTGAAAGATTACCGTAAATACTCTGAATAACGCATATACCCCCATTTTAGTCAACAATCCTCCAAAAATTGCCGCGATAGCAGACGGCGGTGTGTGATAAGAAGATGGCAGCCAGAAGTACAATGGAAACACAGATGACTTAATCCCGAATCCTACAAAAAAGAGTAATGAAGTTACTGTTACCAGTCCTCTGTTTTCTATAGCAGCAACTTTTCCGGCAAGATCTGCAATATTCAAACTTCCCGTAATACCATATAAAATTCCTATAGCAGTAAGAAAAATAACCGATGCCAACATATTCATTGTGACATATTTGATCGCTCCTTCCATTTGCATCTTCTTCCCTCCTACAGTTAGTAAAATAAAAGAAGAAATAATAACTACTTCAAACCATACATAAAGGTTAAAAATATCACCTGTGAGAAATGAACCCAACAATCCCATAATAAGGAAATGATAAATAAAGAAATAGCCAAATTTTATTCTGCTGACATTAATACCTGCCGTTGAATAAATACCTACTCCAAGAGAGACGATCGCTGTTAGAAGAACCATAACGGCACTAAGAGTATCGGAAACAAAAGTAATGCCGAATGGCGCCTGCCAGTTTCCTACCTGTAGAACCAAATGGCCATGCTCCATAGTGAGATTGAAAAGACGTATGCACATTAAAAAAGCTACACTGTTTCCAATTATACTTATGACTTTTTGCGCCTGTACCCGTTGCCAGAAAAACAGCAGCATAATTGCCGTAAGCATGTGCATCAAAATTGGAGCAAGTATAAAATTTGTTGTCATATATCTAAATCTTGGATGTTTAGCGAATCCAGATCATCAGACCCGGTAGTACTGTAAACTTTATTTAATAAAACAATCGCAAAGGCTGTCAATGCAAAACTGATGACAATAGCCGTTAATATCAAAGCCTGAGGTACAGGATCTGCATACACATCCAAAAACTCAGTCTGATTGGCGTCAATAATCGGCGCTTTTCCTTTGGTGAGTCCTCCCATCAGAAAAATGAGTATGTTGGCTCCGTTTCCTAACAGTAATAATCCCAAAAGCAATTTTACCATACTTCTTCTAAACATCATGTATATTCCTGATGAATAGAGTACTCCTACTAATATTACTAATAATAATTCCATTATATCTTTCTATTACACATTTTCTGATATGGTAAACAAAATTGTCAAAACCACACCAATTACGACTAAATACACTCCTAAATCAAATATCAGGGCTGTACCAAACGCTCCGATTACCACTACAGAATCTGCAAACCAAACACCAGTCATGAAAGGATCTCCAAAGAGAGTAGGCAAATAACCGCTGCAAAATGCTAATAACAAGCCGAGCGGAATGAGAAACATAGGCGGAAATTTAAATAAAGCAATTGTACGACGGGTGTTGTAAGCAAACGAATGAAGTACAAAAGCAATAGAAGCAATAAGTCCGCCAACAAATCCTCCTCCGGATAAGTAATGGCCTCTTAATAAAACAAATATTGAAAACAAAATTAATAAAGGCAATAAATAGTTTGTTGCCGTTCTCAATATGGTTGAGTCTATATTTCTATGTGTATTATTCTGTTTTTTCTCCATCTTTAGTCTTATATTTTAAAATACTGTAAACTCCAATGGCAGCTATAGACAATACAATAGTTTCAATCAGTGTATCGAAACCACGGAAATCTACCAAAATTACATTTACTACATTCTTCCCTTTTGCGAGTGTATATGCACTGTCTGCATAAAATCTACTCACCTCTTTATCAGATGGATATACAAGTGCCTGTAAAGTAATTAATGAAATAAGAATTCCAAAAATTGTAGCAATGATAGCATCACGGATTTGTATTTTTCTGTTGCTGAATTTCAAAAAGGATGGTAATCGAAACAATACCAGTACAAATAAAACTACTGTTAATGTATCAATAGCAAATTGCGTCATTGCTAAATCCGGCGCTCCATAAAATACAAAAATCAAACAGATTGAATATCCCACCACACCCAATGCTGCAATGGCGGTTAATCTGGAAGAGGTGTATGTGATAAAAAATATCGCCACAATAATCATTATAAATACGGCGAGTTCATATATACGAATCGGAGATAGCTGTTCTGTATTAATTCTCAGCGGTACATCTGCAAAAAGTTTATACCCGACAATACCGATAAAAAAAACAATGATAAAAAGAAGATAAATGCGCAAATACCCATTGTGCATGATACGCGTATATTTAAAAGCAAATGTTTTTATATTCTGAACAACAAAAATAACCAATCGTTTAGATGATATTTTGTCAAATTCTTCTATAAATACCTCTGCTCCTTTTGTCGGTTTCATCACCATATAAAGTAAAACTCCCAATACAATAGTTGCCATACTCAATAGCAATACGATACTGAACCCGTGCCAAACTTCTAAAGGCATATCTATAAATGTGCCTCTTACGGCTTGCGAGGCCGATTTAATAACCGTATTATCAGCGATAGCAGGCAGCAATCCGAAAAGCAAACTTGCCATACTCAATAATACCGGAGGTATCCATAACAAGAAACCCGGCATATGCGCTTTTTCAAGTTTTGCCGGTAATTTGCCAAAGAAAGGTTTTATACCTACCAAAAACCCTGATGCCGCCAATAAAATATTGGTAAGAACTGCCAACGAAGTAAGAAAAATAACGGAACCCTGAGTCCATATATTCTCATCCATTGTAGCGCCATAAATAAGTTCTTTGCTTATAAAACCAAACGTCAGCGGAATACCCGCGCTTGAAAATGAAGCAATAATACCCGCAAAAGCAATAATAGGCATCACTTTTTTAAGACCGCTAAGTACTGTAAGATCTCTTGTATGCGTTTCATGATCCACAATTCCAGTAATCAAAAACAAGGCTGCTTTATATAGTGCATGAACCAGCATGAAAGTACACGCTGCATAAAGCGCCATATCTGATCCCATACCTAGTAAGAAAACCAAAACTCCCAGAGCTGATATGGTTGAGTATGCCAATACACTTTTCATATCTGTTTTAAAGATGCTGTTAAAAGCGCCAAAAAACATAGTTGTACCACCAACAATCATCAAGGTCATATTCCATACATTACCATCACTTAATATAGGCGTAAATCTGGCAATAATATATATACCTGCTTTTACCATGGTTGCAGAGTGCAGATATGCAGAAACAGGAGTCGGTGCCTTCATAGCACCCGGAAGCCAAAAATGAAACGGAAACTGCGCTGATTTTGTAAAAGCAGCAGCAAACATGAAAAAAATAATGATATAATAAAATGTACTGTCAACAAGTACATCAGATTTTGTCAAAAGTTCATGAATAGAATAGGTCCCTGAAACTGAACCTATTATCACAAATGAAGCCAGAAGAAAAAATCCGCCTAATCCTGTTAATGATAATGCCCAAAGTGAACTTTTTCGGGAAGCCTCATCTTCATTTTTGAATCCGATAAGAAAAAATGAACTGATACTGGTAAGCTCCCAAAATACAAACAAAGTAATCAGATTATCAGACAGTACCAGACCTAACATGGCTCCCATAAATAGCGTAAGGTAACAATAAAAACGGTGCAGATACTGATGTCCCCTCAAATATGACGAAGCATACAGATATACTAAAGTACCAATCCCCGTAATCATGAGACTGAATAAGAGTGACAAGCCGTCTACTTTAAAATCAAGTGAAATCCCTAATGACGGAATCCATTCGTTTGAAAATAAAATGCTGTGAGTACCTTCACTTACATTGACAAGGAAGCTCAGGAAATAAGTAAATAACAGAAAGGGGACAAAGGTGATTAATTTAAAAAATTTTGAACGCGTATATCGCCCTAAAAGCAATGTTCCAAAGGCAACTACAAAAATTAAAATAATCGGTAAAAGCATATATGTTTTTAGTATTTTTTCCTTATCCTCTTTATATTATATTATACGGTGGTTTGTAAAGATAAGAAAAAAAATAAAAAAAGCCAGATATCACGTAGCGGACAACTGGCTTTTTAAGTTATTATTAACTATTTCCTTTGGCATAATCATCGAGAAATTGTTGCAACCCAATGTCGGTTAACGGATGTTTGAGCAGCCCTAAAATAGAAGACAATGGTCCTGTCATAACATCAGCTCCGATTTTAGCACAATTGACCACATGCATCGTATGCCGAATCGATGCTGCCAGAATTTGAGTTTCAAAAGCATAATTATCGTAAATCATACGAATCTCATCAATAAGGTTGAGGCCATCAGTAGAAATATCATCAAGCCGTCCCAAAAAAGGAGAAACATAAGTTGCTCCTGCTTTTGCAGCCAGTAACGCCTGCCCTGCAGAAAAAACGAGGGTTACATTTGTTCTGATTCCTTTGTCAGAAAAATATTTACATGCTTTGATCCCTTCTTTTGTCATTGGAATTTTTACCACGATCTGTTCATGTAATTCTGCCAGCTCCTCACCTTCTTTAATCATTCCGTCATAATCAATGGCAATTACTTCTGCAGAAACATCTCCATCTACAATATTACAAATATCGATATAATGCTTTAGAATGTTATTTTTACCTGTAATTCCTTCTTTTGCCATTAAAGACGGATTGGTGGTTACTCCATCCAAAACACCTAATGCCTGTGCCTCTTTAATTTGCTCTAAATTTGCCGTGTCTATAAAAAACTTCATTTGTGTTGTATTTTAAAATTGATATGATGCATTAAAATTAATTTCAGCTCCCAAGTGTGTATACTTTGTCATTCCGGAATTATTCTTTTCCAGTTCATCAAATTTAGCATAAGAAATGCTAATTTTAGGTCCTATGCTAAGATTTTCTGTAAGATAATAATTATTCTGCACACTTGCCATTACCCCAAACGTATTTGACGTAAGTTTTTGCTCTCTGAAAGGCGAAGAATTTTTCATCGTCAGTGTTGCATATGATGGGGTCAGTACCAACGTTGCATCGGCTGTTTTAAAGAATGATTTACTTTTATACATAAAACTCACTCCTGTAAAAGTGATGTCTTTTTTTAATTGATTCGGAATTGCATCAAAACCAACAGGAGTGGAAATGTTTTCATATGAGTTATAGTTCCTTTTATTGAAATCTATCTTCTTATAGGTAAGACCCATAAAAATCCTACCATCAAAAGCCAAACGATATCCGGCATTGAGTTCATACGTTTTATAAGCCCGAAGATACTCTGAAATATCATTATCAGTGTTATCTGTAAGGGTGAAACCGACCCCTATATTAGCTGAAACAATAAATCTCTGATGTTCAATAATCTGTGAAAAACCTTTAAAGGTTGCGAAAAATAATAAAAGTAAAGTAGTTTTTTTCATGTTTTAATAAGGTTATTTTAATTTATAATGGTTCATAAGTATTTTTTCATACATCCTATCCGGAAGAATCTTTTTCAATACAATTGAAAATTTCTGCATAAAAGCGCCCACTTTGTAATGGATCCGAGGTTGATCTGTATGCATGATTTTATAAATAGCCAAAGCCATTTCTTTAGGATTTAATCCGTCATTAACGTGTGTATTTATTGTAGCCAATTGTTCTGAATATACTTTCTCATAAGGAGATCCTTTTATGAGCGGAGCATGAAATCTACGGGTAGCAATATCCGTAGCAAAATCACCAGGAGCTATGTTCACGACATCAATACCAAAAGGTTTTACTTCCATACGAATAGATTCTGTTATCAGTTCTAATGCACCTTTTGAAGAGGAATATATTCCCCGGAACGGTAATCCCATATATCCCGCAATCGAGGTAACATTAATGATCAACCCATCTTTTTGCAATCGCATCTGAGGCAAAACAGCTTTCATAACCTCAATCGGACCAAATACATTGGTTTCAAAGTTGTTTCTTATTTCATCAGCAGGAATCTCTTCAATGGGACCCGTGATGCCAACACCTGCATTATTAATTACAACATCCAGTCTGCCTTCTTTTGCAATGATGGTTTCTACCGCTTTTTTAATTGTATCTGTCCGCCGTACATCCAAGGCAAGCAAATGTATTTTAGAAGTTGTTATTTGTTGCGGATTACGACTGGTACCATAGACCATAAAGCCTTTTTCCTGTAAGAATTCTCCGATTGACTTTCCGATACCCGATGAGCCTCCCGTGACCAAAACTACTTTTTTCATTTGTATGATTTGCACACAAATATAACAATAGCTTTCTAATTTATATCTTTAAAATAGTATACGGACAACTAAAAAATGATATTTAAGAAAAAAGTGTCCTGTTTAGGTGAGAAAATACAATAAAAAAGCCTGCCAATTTCTTGGCAAGCCAATTCTTATAAAACATAATAAAAACACTACTTAGTACGAATATACTAATTTTTTTAATACTACACTATAAATTTGATAAAAAAAATAAATAAAATTTTAAAATATCTTAAAAGCTCTTTTTGTATTGCTTAAAAATGTACATTTGGAATTAAAAATAATTATGAAACATTCTAATATATACATATTTATCAGTTTCTTTTTCATAATAAGTTCTTTTGGACAAAAAAATAACCGGAACGTAAAAAATACGGATCTTGCTCATTATCTTAAACAAATTGAGAAAGAAAACCTAATAACTCATGTTACAACACTTGCAGCTGATGAAATGGAAGGCCGTAGAACAGGAGAAGCAGGTCAGAAAAAAGCAGCAGCCTATATCCGTGATTTTTATGAGTTACAAAATATTTCTGCAGCCAAAGGAACATCCGGCTATTATCAGAGAGTACCTTCAGAATTTATGCAGCGGGCATTTAGCCCCACACTCTCAGACAGTGAAAATGTGATTGCCTTTATTAAAGGAAGTGAGTTTCCCGATCAATACATTGTATTATCTGCCCATCATGATCATATTGGCATGGCAAACGGAGAAATATATAACGGAGCTGATGATAATGCTTCCGGAACAACAGCGGTATTGGAAATCGCACGTGTGTTTCAAAAAGCTGTAAAGGAAGGTAAAGGTCCAAAGCGATCTGTTATTTTTCTGCATTGTACCGGAGAAGAATACGGATTACACGGTTCCAGATTTTATACCCAATATCCCTTATACCCTCTCGAGCAAACAATTGCAAATCTCAATGTGGATATGATCGGGCGTATTGATGATAAACATATTGGTACCGGCGATTATATATATCTGGTAGGTGCTGACAGGCTAAGCAAAGATCTTCATAACCTATCAGAGGCTACCAACAAAAAATACACCAATCTTATATTGGACTATACCTATAATGATCCAAACGATCGGGAGATGATTTATTACCGATCCGATCATTACAATTTTGCAAAAAACAATGTACCAGTTATTTTTTATTTTAATGGTACACATGCAGATTATCATAAACCTACTGATATTGCAGAGAAAATTATATATGAAGCTATGCTACCCCGTGTACAACTCGTATTTGCAACTCTATGGGAATTAGCGAATAGCAACAAACCTATTAAACGAAATAATTAACAATCATTACAGATGAAACAAACCCTTTTTATACTGATTACATTTATGTCGGTTACGGCATATAGTCAGACTATTCCCGACACTGAATTTAAGATTAGTGAAATCAATACGTATATTGAAGACATCAATGAGAATGAACAGTTTGAAGTTGAAAACGTTAATGGAATACTGAAAAAAAACAACAAAGATATTGATTACAGCATCAGCTATTTTGCCTTTGACGCCACTCAACTCTTTTCTGTTATCTATCAGGAATATGATGAAATATCTATTAATAAAATTTTTTATTACAATAAAAACAAAGTAGTTGCAGCCATCGTAGAGAAAATAAATAACAAAGACAATAAAGATCGTCTTGAAGAGCAGGTAATCTACTTTTATGATATGGATACATTGCTCAATACAACTGAAATTAATGAAACATATCCTCCCGATACATTACTAAACGAAGGAAAAAACAGGTTACAAGAATTTTTATCACATTAAAAAAGAGGTTTTCAACAAAACCTCTTTTTTATGTTACAATGATTACTTTTTGAATAGCAGAACCATCCGGACTGGTAAAGGTGAGTGTATAGGTCCCGGGCTGTGTAACTCTGAAATACAGTTTTTGCGTTTCATTTCTATATACTTCAGAACATTCGCATCCTGTATAATGGTTGATGACTTTAATATTCCAGTCAAATCCATTTTTTTCGATTTCAAATTTCTTAAAAGCACCACAGGAATTTTCTATTCCGTAAATGACGTCTAACGGTAAATCATAATTAACAGCAACTGTCAATGTTTCACTTTCTACAGATGCAATTAAGGCATGCTGGTCTCTTTCACAATCAGCTGCTTCATTATCAGATGAACATGCTGAAAGTGTCAGGGTACCCAATAAAATCAGCGTTGCTATTCCTTTAAAATATCTCATTCTTTTCAGTTTTTTATAAAAATAACAAAATTTCAAGGATTAATTTATTTTTTTACCCCTAAAATAAACCTTCGACTGATAAATAACGTTCTCCTGTATCATAATTAATCGTGAGCACTTTACTTCCCGATGGTAATTGATCTATCTTTTTTGCAATAGCAGCAAGTGAAGCTCCGGTAGAAATTCCTGTAAGAATTCCCTCATTTCGTGCCAGTTTTCTGGTGAAGTCAAATGCTTCTTCTTTTCCTACTGTGATTATTTCATCAATAAGATCCGTTTTAAAAACCTTAGGAACAAACCCTGCACCGATTCCCTGAATAGGATGCGGTCCGGGTTCACCACCGCTTAATACTGGCGATAGTTCAGGTTCAACAGCTATAATCTTGATATTTGGATGTTTTTGTTTTAATACGGCTGCAATACCTGATATATGCCCGCCTGTTCCTACACCTGTGATCACATAATCTAATCCGTCCGGAAAATCAGCTAAAATTTCCTGAGCTGTAGTATGACTGTGTATTTCAGGATTGGCTTCATTTTCAAATTGCTGTGGTGTCCATGCATTTTCAATGGTATTCACTAACTCCTGAGCTTTTTCAATAGCTCCTTTCATACCTTTTTCACGAGGAGTCAGTTCAAATTCTGCTCCATAGACTTCCATCAGTTTTCTACGTTCTATACTCATGGATTCCGGCATTACTAAAATCACTTTATATCCTTTTACAGCACCTACCAATGATAATCCTATACCGGTATTTCCTGAAGTTGGTTCAATAATAACACTTCCAGGCTTCAGAATTCCCTTTTTCTCAGCATCTTCTATCATTGCCAACGCAATACGGTCTTTAATACTTCCTCCCGGATTAGTTCGTTCCAGTTTTATCCAGACTTCTTTATCTGGTGCTGCATATAATGTATTGATCTTTACAATAGGTGTTTTTCCTATTAACTCCAGAATATTATTTGCTTTCATTTTATAATGGTTTTAGGTTAAATGACAAAATTTAATGGTTCGGGAAATATTTTATTGCTTTTAATAACGATCTCGCTTTTATTAAAAACCAGAGAATGGGCAGGTACAGAAGATGATATCCATACATTGCCTCCTATCACAGTATCTGTTCCTATAACTGTCTTTCCTCCCAGAATGGTAGCATTGGCATAAATGATCACATTATTTTTAATAGTAGGATGTCTTTTTGTTTCCGCTTCTTCTTTTTTGACATTAAGTGCTCCCAGCGTAACTCCCTGATAGATTTTTACATGGTTACCAATGATGGCCGTTTGTCCGATGACAATACCGGTTCCGTGGTCAATAAAAAACGAATGACCGATTGTGGCTCCGGGATGAATGTCAATTCCCGTTTTCCCATGTACATATTCTGAAATAATACGTGGAATAACCGGAACATTCAATTGCCACAATATATGCGCCAGACGATAGACTGCAATAGCATAAAACCCGGGATAAGATAAGATGATTTCATCGCGTGACTTAGCAGCCGGATCAAATTCATAAATAGCTTCGAGATCTAAAAAAAGTATTTTATGCGTTTCATTCAATTCACTAAAAAAAGCTGCTGATACTCTTTCCTGCTCAGGCAACTGTTGTAAAATCATATCTAATTTTTTATACAAGTTGGTATAGGCTTTTGAAAATGCTTCTTCATCAGCCAGAGATTCTTCCGTGGCAAAAAGCCATTGATACATCTCATCTATCCATTGTATGATCTCCTTTCTATTGATAGAAAGACGGTTTAATGACTGGTTTCTGGTTAAAATATCGTTTATCATAAGTATTAAATAAAAAAGTCTCTGTAATATTTTTACAGAGACTTAGTGGTATTGTTATGTGGTTATAGAATGTTACACTACATGAAATCTCTGTCCGGATATCCAGCAAAAGCAATTAGTAGTATAGCACATGGTGTGATTCATATTTTAATTTTGATGTAGCAAAAGTAAAAAAAATACAGTAACAAATTATAAGAAAATCTTATTTTAATAAAATTTTAGTTTTTAATTCTTTTTAGAAGTGTATTTCTCTTTAATTACAGAAAAAATAATAGGTAATACCGAAAGTATGATAATCAGTAAAACTACTTTAGAAAAATTGTCTCTTATAATGGGAATATTTCCAAGAAAAAAGCCGGCAAGTGTAATTCCTACCACCCAAAAAACTGCCCCTACTATATTATAGGTAATAAAAGTAGCATAACGCATCTTTCCTATACCTGCCACAAACGGAGCTAAGGTTCTGATTATCGGCACAAACCGTGCAATAACAATGGTCTTACTGCCGTATTTCACATAAAAATCATGTGTTTTTTCTATGTGCTTTTCCTGTACAGGCTGTTTACCAAACAGTTTTACTTTTGTAAGTTTCATTCCAAACCTTTTACCAATAGAATAGTTTAAGGAATCACCTAAAATAGCAGCAATGAGCAATAAACCAATTAAGAGTATAACATTTAGTTCATTGGGCTGAGCGGCAAGCATTCCTGCTGCAAATAACAGAGAATCACCCGGTAAAAAAGGCATTACCACAACACCTGTTTCAACAAATATAATTAAGAATAAAATGGCATATACCCAAATACCGTAATCATTTATAAATTCAACCAAATGCTGGTCTACATGCAGTATAAAATCTATTAGTTCCATCATTGCTTTTTACTTTTTAGCACATACATAAAAAAAAGGCTTGCGCCTTTTACTATTTTGTTGGTCCCTCCCATTCGTTCATTCCTCCGATCAGGTTAAAGGTATTTTCAAAGCCTAATTGCTTCATCAGCATACAGGTTTGTCCGCTTCTGTTTCCGGAACGACAGTACACATAATAGTTTTTATTTTTATCTAATTGCTCCAGTTCATTTAGAAACTCCTGTCCTTTATAGAAATCAATATTAATTGCATTCGGGATTGCTATTTCTTCTACTTCTTCTTCAGAACGAACATCTAATAAAACAGCATTTTGATCTTTTTGGTAGTTTTCCCACCATTGGTCCTGTTGTAAATCCATTGTATTGTTTTTTATAACTCCAAATATAAACATTAATCCAATTCTTTAAAAATGTATCTTTTCTATTCTGATATTTTTTTTACTTTTGAAAATAAAAAATGTCTTCACATCATATCGTCCGCGATGACCAGGAACCCGCTTTAATCATTGCAAACGGAGAAAGCTGTAACAGAGAACTTCTCAACCAGCTGCTGGAATGGTCACCTCTGGTCGTAGTATTGGATTCTGCTGTAGACCGTGTACTTGAATTAGGAATTAAAATTGATGTGCTTATCGGAGATTTTGACCGTGGTTTTGATTATAATCGATATAAAGAGCTTCAATACCCGATCGAAATTATTAAAATAGAAGATCAGAATTCTACCGATCTGGATAAGGCATATAATTACCTGATAGAAAAAGGAATTCCAGCTGTAAATGTTGTTTGGGCTACCGGAAGGAGAATGGACCATACTTTTACCAATCTTACCAATATGGTAAAGTATGCCGGACAACTCAAAGTGGTATTACTGGATGATTATTCAAAAGTGTTTCTATTGCCAAAGCACTATAAAAAATGGTATCCTGCCGGTACTCCTATTTCGCTGATACCCATAGGGCATGTGGAGAACATTTATACCGAGAACCTCGATTACCCTCTCTGTAATGAATCTCTGACACTGGGCTTCCGAACGGGAAGCAGCAATGCTGTTACCAAAGACGGTACGGTAAGCATACGGTATGAAAAAGGGTATATACTGATGATGGAATGCAATGATTAAAGCATAAAGTCTGCCAGGACTAATGCTGCCATTGCGTCTACAACCGGAACTGCCCGTGGCAATACACAGGCATCATGCCTTCCTCTGCCTTCTACTATTTTGAGCGTTCCATCAACGGATAACATTTCCTGAGGTTTTAATAAGGTTGCAACCGGCTTAAAAGCTACTCGAAAATAAATATCCATTCCATTGCTGATACCTCCCTGAATACCTCCTGAATAATTCGTTTTTGTACTACCGTCTTCGTTGAAATAATCATTGTGATCGCTGCCTCTCATTTTTGAGCCTTCAAACCCACTTCCAAATTCAAATCCTTTAACTGCCGGTATAGAGAGCATTGCTTTTGCTAATTGCGCTTCCAAACGGTTAAAAACGGGGCTGCCTATACCAACAGGTACATTTTTGATGACGCAGCTCACCACCCCTCCAATAGTATCTCCTTCTTTTTTTACGTCTTTGATCAGCTGCTGCATTTTTATTGCTGTTACTTCATCAGGACAGCGAACTGCATTAGCATCTATAGAAGATAAATCTAATTCTTTATAGTCTTTGTGTAAAAAAATGTCTCCCACTGAAGAAACATATGCATATATTTCAACAGGACGGATAAGCTGTTTTGCCAAAGCACCGCCAACTACGCGACAAGCCGTTTCTCTTGCCGAGCTTCTGCCACCACCTCTGTAATCTCGGTTTCCATATTTTTTAAAATATGTATAATCAGCATGACTTGGTCTAAAATAATCTTTAAGATGGTCATAGTCTTTTGACTTATTATTTTCATTATCGATAAAAAAAGCAATGGGAGTTCCGGTGGTTCGTCCCTCAAATATTCCCGATAAAAAAATGACCTGGTCTTTTTCCTTACGCTGACTTACAATAGCGGATTGTCCGGGTCTGCGTCGGTCTAACTCAGCCTGAATTTTCTCTAAATCAAGAAGAATATCCGGTGGACAACCGTCAATAATACCTCCTATTTTCTCTCCGTGCGATTCTCCAAACGTAGTCAATATAAAACGTGTCCCAAAAGAATTATCTGCCATTTTATAATTTTTTATAAAGGTACTAAAAAATAAAAGCTACCAATCGGTAGCTTTTAAAATCAAGTAAACAACAAACAAACAAAGTCATTCATAATTGATGACTTAAATTTACCCTAATTTAGGAATTTATAAACAAACAACAATACTTATTCGTAATAAAAATAATTTTTTAACACTCAAATTAAAATATATCACACAAAACGAGTACTATATCAAGCAATTACATAAATACTAACCACAATTGTTTTACTCTAAGTGATCATAAAAAAATTCATCTTTTTTTGTTATCTTTTTTCAACTTACGTTAAAATAAAATCTGATTATTGGTAAATAAATAATATCTTTAAATAAAAACGCTTATTAAGCTTCGCGAAAAAGGAGATTTCATTTATATGCATCAAAAACAGACTGATATCATAATCATTGGTGGCGGCCTTGCCGGTTTATGCTGTGCCATACATTTAGGCAAAAATGGAATACGTGCGACGGTAATTGAAAAATCGGTCTATCCCAGACATAAAGTATGTGGTGAATATCTTTCAGCAGAAATACTCCCCTACCTTACTTTTCTCGGTGTCAATTTTACAGATGATGCTATCCCCATCCGTCGGTTTCGTTTTAATGGAATTACAGGAAATCACAAAGAGGCTGAGCTGCCACTTGGCGGTTATGGAATCAGCCGGTACAGATTGGATTATATGCTTTATGAAACGGCATTGGCATATGGTTGCAGATTTATTTTCGAAACTGTTAAACAGGTTGATTTTAAAAATGAAAAATTTACGATAAAAACAGACACGGAGACGTATACGGCTGATTTTGTTTTGGGAGCTTACGGAAAACGATCAGGAATCGATCAGTATCTGTCCAGGACATTTATTCGTAAAAAATCACCATGGCTCGCGGTAAAAGCACATTATAAAGGAGACTTTCCCTCTGATATGGTAGGACTATATCATTTTCCCGGAGGGTATTGCGGAGTGTCCAACATTGAAAACAATACCATAAACATCTGCTATCTCGCCGATTACAGTACCTTTAAACAATATAAAAACATTAAAGAATACCAGGAGTATGTGCTCGGCAAAAATCCGTTGTTAGGAAAAGTGCTAAAAGAGAGCGATATGATTTTTAATGCGCCCCTCACGATTAGTCAGATCAGTTTTGAAGCCAAAAAGCCTGTAGTCAACCATATCCTTATGATCGGAGATACTGCAGGTCTTATACATCCGCTATGCGGTAACGGAATGGCAATGGCCATACACAGTGCCAAAATTGCGGCTGAACTGATTACAGATTATATAAACGAAGACTTAACAAGGACGACAATGGAAAAGAAGTATGCCAAACAATGGAAATCACATTTTGGCAAACGGATAAAAACAGGTCGCTTTCTGGCACTGAGCCTTCAGAATAAATATATTACCCGTTTTTTATTTTCATTGATAAATGTATTTCCTGGCTTGCTCAGCCATATCATCAGAAAGACACATGGTAAACCGATTTTTGTAAAAGTATGAGAAAAATACAAACCGAGAAAAGAAGCGAAGAGCAGGAGATCATGGATGATTTTTTATTGAAGAGTGAAGAACTTCGCAATGCTTTGGATAAAATTGCTGCTATCAACAGGCTATTAGGTGGTAATAAAGTTACACTAAGCGGATTGAAACGGCTTTTAAAGGAGGAAAATAAAAATCACACTTTTACAATTGTGGATGCCGGTTGTGGAAATGGTGATATGCTCAGAATGTTGGCTGACTACGCCAAAAAAGAGCATTATAAGTTTCTGCTCATTGGTATTGATGCCAATGCCTATACGGTGGACTATGCTGCAAAATTATCTGAAGCGTATCCTAATATTTCATATAAGTGTATGGATCTTTTTGAAGAAGACTTTAAAAAACTAAAATATGATGTGGTATTGAGCACGCTTACGCTGCATCATTTTAAAGATGAAGAAATATTGGAAATAATGCGGTCATTCTATAAAAACAGTACCATAGGCATTGTGATTAATGATTTGGAAAGAAGCAAAACAGCCTACCGCCTTTTTCAGCTATTGTGTACTATTTTCGGATTGAACCACATGTCAAGAGAAGACGGATTACTGTCGATATTAAGAGGATTTAAAAAACAAGAGCTTATACATTTTTCTCAAAAACTGGGATTCAGAAAATACAATGTTACCTGGAAATGGGCTTTTAGATATGAATGGATAATTTTTAAAAAATGAATGTAAAGATCATCACTGCCGTCAAACAACTACCTCCCTATTCGAGATCAACGGAGGAAATCATGCCTTTATTAGATGATTGGTTACAGGGACAGGAAGCACGTTTCGCACGTAAAGTTAAAAAAATTTTTGAAGGAGCCATGGTGGACAGACGGTATTCGATAATGGAACCTACAGACGTTTTTACCGCTACTTCTTTTGAAGATAAAAACGATATATACATAAGAGAAGTTACCGATTTAGGTGAAAAAGTACTGGATAAGGCTTTGAAGAAAGCAAAGTGGGATCCGCAGACATTAGATTATATCATTACAGTGAGCTGTACCGGAATCATGATTCCCTCACTGGATGCTTACCTCATTAACCGCTTACATTTACGTCAGGATATTGTTAGACTTCCCGTAACGGAAATGGGCTGTGCTGCCGGAATATCAGGAATTATTTATGCGCGTAATTTTCTGAAAGCCAATCCCGGAAAAAGAGCTGCCGTTATTGCGGTAGAATCGCCTACCGCTACTTTTCAGCTCGATGATTTTTCAATGCCTAATATTGTGAGCGCCGCTATTTTTGGTGATGGAGCTGCCTGTTGTCTATTATCTTCGTGTGAACAGGATATGGGACCTGAAATTATCGATGACCAGATGTATCATTTTTATGAGGCTACGCATCTTATGGGATTTAAACTTACCAATAACGGTTTACAGATGATTCTGGATATAGCCGTACCCGATACCATCTCGGCAAACTTTGAAAAGATTATTTTTCCTTTTCTTGAAAAAAATAATATAGCTGTCAAAGATCTGGATCACCTCATCTTCCACCCCGGAGGCAAAAAGATTGTACAGACGGTAGAAGGTATTTTTAGTAGTCTGAATAAGAATATAGATGCTACGAAAGAAATATTAAAACAATATGGAAATATGTCCAGTGCTACTGTACTATACGTTCTTGAAAAAATTATGAATGAGCATCCCGAATCAGGAGAAAAAGGACTTATGCTGAGTTTTGGTCCCGGATTTTCTGCTCAGACGATTTTATTACAGTGGTAACTATGGAAACAAAAAACATACTGGCTCTTTTGCCCTATAAAAAACCATTTCTGTTTGTTGACGAATTGCTTAGTGTTGATGAAAACGGCACAAAAGCAAGTTATACTTATACAGCAGATCATGATTTTTACAGAGGTCATTTTGAAAACCATCCTGTTACACCCGGAGTGATTCTTACCGAGACTATGGCTCAGGCCGGATTGGTTTGTCTCGGAATTTATTTGTTGAGAGACAGCCTGAAGACAACACCAGAAATTGCCCTAACCTCAACGGAAATAGAATTTTTAAAACCTGTTTATCCTTCAGAAAAAGTATTTATCGAATCGGAAAAAATATATTTTCGGTTCGGAAAACTCAAATGCAAGGTTTTGATGAAGAACACCGCAGACGAAACGGTTTGCAAAGGTACTATTGCCGGAATGATACTTATAAAAAAATGAACAGACGCGTTGTGATTACCGGAATGGGAGTTGCTGCTCCAAACGGAGTGGGAATTCCGGAATTTACTACTGCCTTACAAAAGGGCATTTCAGGGATTCAATATGATCAGCAACTGGCTGATTTACAGTTTTCCTGTCAGATTTCGGGCACTCCAAAGATTAGTGATGCTGTGAAAACAGCGTGTTTTACAGATCTGGAGTTACGCTGTTTTGACAGCAGTGGTATATTATACGGTGTTGTTGCCGGAATGGAAGCCTGGAAAGATGCCGGTTTACCTGTTGATCTAAATGCAGATACGGATTGGGACAGCGGTACTATTTTTGGTTCTGGAACCTCCGGCATTGATAAGTTCCGGGAAAGTATTTATAAGATCGATGATTTACAAACCCGGCGACTCGGAAGCAATGTAGTCGTACAAACGATGAACAGTGGTATCAGTGCCTATCTCGGCGGAAAATTAGGATTGGGGAATCAGGTTACTACGAATTCTTCTGCTTGTGTCACCGGAACAGAAAGTATCTTAATGGCCTATGAACGCATCAAATACGGTTTGGCAAAACGCATGTTAGCCGGAAGTACCAGTGACAGCGGTCCTTATATCTGGGCTGGATTTGACGCTATGCGCGTATGCACTTTTAAGCACAATAAAGATCCGCAGCAGGGATCACGCCCTATGAGTGCTTCAGCATCCGGATTTGTTCCGGGCAGTGGCGCCGGAGCTTTGGTTTTAGAAGAATTGGAAAGTGCTCTGGAAAGAAAAGCTACTATTTATGCCGAAGTTTTAGGAGGTCATATCAATTCAGGAGGTCAGCGAAACGGTGGAACGATGACAGCTCCCAATAGCACTGCGGTGCAACGTTGTATCAAACAGGCAATAGACAATGTCGGCATAACAGCACGGGATATTGATGCCATTAACGGACATCTCACTGCGACGAGCAAAGATGCACTGGAAATTGAAAACTGGACACAGGCACTGAACCGGAAAGGAACTGATTTTCCGTTTATCAATTCCTTAAAATCTATGACCGGACACTGTCTTAGCGGTGCCGGAAGTATAGAGACTGTTGCTACTGTGCTACAATTACAACAGGATTTTCTTTTTCCAAATCTGAATTGCGAAGACCTGCATCCGGATATTATACAGCTTATCAGCCCTGTAAAAATTCCTCAAAAAGTATTATATACTCCTGTAACAACTATTGCTAAAGCAAGTTTTGGTTTTGGAGATGTAAATGCCTGTATTATTTTAAAAAAATATCAATCGTTATGAACAGAGAAGAAATTATTGAAAAAGTAAAAAATATCGTAAAGCCTTATACCGAAAATGCAGAAGCTCTTGAGCAGCTAAACGAAAAAACTGATTTTATCAAAGACCTGAACATTAATTCAGCCAATCTGGTAGATATTGTGCTCGATATTGAAGAAAAATTTGAGATTGTCATTGATAATACGGAAATGGAACGCATGCTGAATGTAGCTGCTGCTATTGATATTATTGAATCTAAGCAGCATACCAGATGATCGGAAATGATATCGTAGATCTTTCTTTAGCACGGATACAAAGCAACTGGCAGCGCAAAGGTTTTCTGCAAAAACTTTTTACCCCAGATGAACAGCAAGCAATTTTAAATCATCCTGAACCCGGATTGATGGTATGGATTTTATGGACTATGAAAGAGGCTGCATATAAAATTTATAACAGGCAAACCCTTGACAAAGGGTTCTTTCCCCATTTGTTGCAATGTAAAATCAGCAGCAATACTGCTACCCTTTCAGGAAAGGTATGTTGTAAAGGAAGAGAGTATCTTACTTCAACTGTTATTGATGGAGACTTCATCCATACACTTGCTGTAACGCAACCAAAGGATTTGCAACACATCTATGAGATCAGCTCTGAAAAAGTTGAAAAAGATTCTTATGGTTTTCCGTTTGTTTATGAAAAAGGAATTCGGATTCCCGTTTCTAAAAGCCATCATGGCAGGTTTGAAAAAGTGGTGCAGTTGTCTGTTTACTAAATAATGCTCTGAACATGGGGTTTGTATCTATTAATAATGAAAACAATTTATTAAGTGTTTTATGGTTTTAAAGTGTCCGAAAAAGGGGAAGGTTACCTGTTCTATTAATCCTAATATTCTTCAATATAATTTAAGCTCTCAATATTAAATAAACTGTCTTTCGTAACTCTGCTTAAAAAATTAATATATCTTACGTCTTTTGAAATAGCTTTATTCTCTACATTAAAAGTCATATTCTTATCTCCATATTTGAAGTAAATTCTTTTTATATAAAAATTTGAATCATAATATATTTTCAAACAATAGATTGGCGATGGTGAAAATGAAATTTTTCTTACAAACAAATCGTCACTTATCTTAAAGTTATACGAACTATAAAATATTTCATTGTTTAATTCTGTATCTTTTATTAACACAGAATCATAGAATTCTTTTGTAGAGAATAATATACTATCTTTTATGCTTGCAATCTTTGGAAGAACCATTAAGTTCTGTGAGGATATGATATACCCGGATTTAGACTTTTTTAAAAGTGTTATTTGTCCTTTTAAATTATGTAAAATTTCTAATTTAATTTCATTCTTTGAATATACAATTTTTGCTTCTTCATTATTTATTTTATCATAGACACATATACTTTTTTTGTTACATGAAATTAAAAATGTAAAAAAAATGATATTAGCGATCGTTATATATTTCCTTATAATGTTTTCTTTCATTGTCAAAAGTTTTTTTCATATTCTTATCTTTTCCAATTATTTCATTCATAAAAGATTCATAGTTGTTTAATCCTTGATGAGTACAATCCCAATCTCTTATTGCTCTATGATCATCATCTCCAGAAGGAAATTCTCCATTTTTCATAGCTCTAATAAATTCGTCTTTGCCGTTTTTTTCATAATAGTTAATCAGTTGATTCACTTTGTAACCATGTAAATTGAGTTCATGTCCTATAGTTTCTAAAATTTGGTCAGGCGATAAATTTGAATCAATTTTAAGATTAAAATATAAGTTTCCATTTTCTTTATCAATACCATAAGAAAATGAGCCTTGATTACGCATATAGACACCTCTTGCACTTGGCTCTTTGATATTCATTTCTGAAATTCTGAAATCATAATTTGAAAACTTACCATTTTCTGAAGCAGTATACCCTAAAAACGTATCTCCTTTTTTCATAAAATTACTTATATAGGATTTTCCAATTTTAGTAGACATAAACTTCCCCATTTGTTGATGAAATTTTTTTGTAAAAAAACCATCTTTTGCTATCACATTTCCGTTTTTATCTTCTTTGACTAAACGAGGAAAGATTGTTTCTGGGTATTCAGCGCTCATCCCCGTAGGATCCGTAAACATTTTAGTACAACAATCGCTTTTACACAAAGAACCTCAAAACTATAATGTAGTGGGTTTTTTTATATTATATAAATTATTCAACAAAACAATCTGATTTTATTATCAAACTTGAGCTATCTGTAAATATTTTTATTGTATAATTAGTCGCATCTCCAATTGAAGCATTTATTATTTCATAGGATGAATTAGGTTTTAATCCCATATTATCAATTTTAATATCTCTAAAATAATCTTTTGAATAAGAATAATTAATAGTGTCAAAAGATTTAAAGTAAAATTCCTTATTCCTGTAATTTCCATGCTTTCTCTTTATTATAATTATATCATCTGTTTTTAGATCTTTTAGTATTATTTTACTCAAATAAGCATCAGAAATTATTTTTTGCTCATTCATATCAATACAAAATTTATTGGTTTTACAAGCAGTTAAAGAGATACTACTTAAAATAATTATTAAAATTTTATTTATTTTCATTTGAACGTGATTTTTGGTATTCTTTCCAATATTTATCAATTGTCTTTATTTTGTATGTTTCAGTACCTTTTCTCCCATTATTTTCTTCTGTAGCTTCAAATAATTTAATTAATGTATTTTTTCCATAAGCTTTATCTATAAAGCTATTAAAGCTATCAAATTTTTCATATCCTCGTTCTGCATCTATCTCATATGGAGCATTATCATGTCCATTTTGAGAGTATTGATTAACGAACTCTCCTAAATAAGACATAACCCCATCATGTTTATCTATTTGTGGTAGATGTCCAACTTCATGTGCTGATAAGCCCAACCAAGTTTTTATATCCTGTCCATAGCCATGACCATTGTATTTAGACTTATCATCTTCGAAAAAATTTTGTGTATAGATAATTTTTCCATTATTTCCATTATTTCCTAAAGTAATAGCACCTCCTCCAGAATTAGAAGAATAAAAAGGAACATATTTTCCTGGACCTCTTTTAAGTACTTGAGCATTTTCAATCATAGGTTTACTTACACCCGAAACTAAATGCAATAAATGAACCGCAGATTTTGTAAACTTATAACTGCCTTTTTCTTTGTTATATATTAGTAATGGTCTTGGGAATAACCCATCAGGATCAATAAAATTAATAGGATTATTATTCACATACTGATAAGGCGTCATCGTTTGCTCCGCCAACGGATCCACACTAACAAATATACTAAACCTTGGCTCATAATAGCGTGCGCTATAATAATACATTCCGGTAGTGCTGTCTAACTCTTTTCCATTGAATTTATACTGATTGCCATAATACTGACTTTGGTTGTGTTCTACCATACTCTATCTCACCCAATATTTATTGTTTTATTGGTGTTCGATGAATCTTCGATTTCCCCAAAAGGCAGGTTGTCATAGTAATGACTTGGTCTTCCAAAGTTATCCGTTAGGTACGTACTGCTGCCTAAATGGTCGGTATGGTACCACCAGATTGGTTTGCGCAGTGATTCATCATATTCTTCTTTTGGATCGCCTTCATTTCCGCCGTTGTCGGTCCAGTTATCCGGTAAGGT
>PJUE01000313.1_pt1 | contig 40240 bp, 38 predicted proteins | sample 1512171 | NCBI WGS metagenome assembly PJUE01 (sample SAMN08177674, study PRJNA422409) | Feces metagenome, whole genome shotgun sequencing project. | isolation source: Chicken feces (3) enriched on wood chips: alkali lignin treatment | host: Gallus gallus | place: USA: Madison | collected 2015-01-15
GGCAAGACGTGTCATCAGATGCTGTGGACGCTGAAAGACAAAGTCCCAGCGCAGGTGACTAAAAACATATATTTTTTTCATATCTGATACCTCTGTGCCGGTGCAGGTAAAGGCGCCTGATGGTTGTTGAAAACGTTTCAGCCGGAGCTGGGTTTGCTCAAGCGCGCGTGCGTAAAGGGTATTAAGATGTCGCTCTTTATCGGGCGTAATGTCCCACAAACCGCAGTGATGCCAGACAGCACAGTTTTCCCAGTCGGGGCGGTCAATAATGGGGTAAAGGCAGATCCCTGAGAGCTCAACGCCCGCCAGCTGTGCCTGAGCAACCTCAGAGGCGACATCGTTAATCCAGGCTCCACGCCCACTGCCGACATGGCTTGTTTCGGCAAGCAGAATAGGGCGGTGATAGCGTTCATAGAGTTCCTGCAACATTTCGTGTAATCGTCGTCGTCGCCGGTCGCCAAGATGCCAGGCGAGGCGCTGGTTGTTTCCCATCATCCACTGGTTGTCGTGGTAGTAATTGGCCCCGATCAGATCCAGGTAGCGTGGGTTACCGCCGAGCTCGGGCTCATGCCGTCCCGCTAGCATGTCCCACGCCTGGTACTGCGCCGTGCGCAACGCCTCGGTTTCCTGTTCGGTCGTGGGGTCGTCGTCGGGACAAATCAGATGAATCAGAGGGTCACAATGCAGAATTCTGGCCCGGGGATCGGCAGCCCAGATGGCGTCGCAGGCGGCGATCGTGGCGCGAACCAGCTGCCGCTTGATCTGCATGCTTTCCATCTCTTCCGCAAGGGCGGCGGGAAACAGGCCCACGGCAATCCCCCAGGCGGTAAAGGAGATCTCGTTGACCGGGGAGTAGACCGGCGGCTCCTGATACCAGGGGCGCAAAAAGGCGGCCAGCGCGCCGCACAGCCGGGCGAAACGCGTCACAAATGCCTCAGAGAAAAAATCGACATCGTCTGGCCAGCCGTAATGGCAAATCGTCCAGCAGATCTGGATACCGTTCTCCTTTGCCGATGCCATTTTGGCCGCGACGGCGGTAAAGTCGTAACCCTCTGATGTATCGGTAAGTCGCCAGCCGACGCTCTCCCTCACCGTGGCGATGTGAAAAGGGCGGAGTGCCCTGTAATCATCGTAATGTCTGCTGTCATGACCCGTTTCGTGATCCATTGAAAGGGCATGCCCTTGCCGCGTAACAAAATCTGCACCTTCAAACCCCGCCTGCCAGAATGAACTAAAAATAGGCATCTCACTGCTCCCGATGGATAGTGTTTATCAATAAAAAAACAAACCGGCATGGTATTAAAATGGGGAAATAAATAATCCCTTTTTACGGATCACAATACGGCAGAATAATCAGGTCCTCACTCATATTTACGTCACAATCATGCATGCTTATCCCCTCCACGTATTTTATTAAAGGCGGAACAGAGTCAAAAATAAACCACCCGGAAGTACCAGGTTTGTTTCAACATCCCTTGCAGAAATAAGCGCGAACCAGCTTTACCGCTGTCTTATCTTTAAATGATAGACGGGAACACTGATGAGGAGCAGGGTCTTTTCATCGACGCTCTGCTTCGTTATTAGAAAAGATGATTAAAATCATCGTGAGACAGGAGTGCTTTTTTTACAGTTAACGCTTCGGTTAAGCGAAATTATTTTTTTATAGGCTGCATAAAGTCCCCGGGGCCGCTACGTTAGTTTTTTGCATATGCAGGGTTTGCTTGCTGTAATTAACGAACCGGTACGCGCCCTATATTTAATACATTTCTTTTTTAACGATCTCACGCGGAGTAAATATAAATTACGGCACATTTAATAATGAATAAATCACTCCGGATAATATATATTACATGTAGTTACAACATACAACAGCCTTCTTTAACCCTATACCTCAGCATCGTGCTCGGTACCAAGGCTTTACAGATCGAAAGGGGTGGTTTGAACGTTTTTATCCTTTTCAGGGGATAATTTGCACTTATCCCCTGGAGGGGTTATTCTCATTTTATCCCCTGCAGGGGATTTTCAAAAAATATCCGCTATGGGGGATAATCATGAAGGTGACATCGGCAGACGCACTGGCGCAGGCTGTCCGGGATCAGCGTAAGGTCAATAAGTTAACCCAAACGGCGACGGCTGAACAGGTAGGTATTAAACAAACCACCGTATCGGATTTCGAGAACAAACCGGGCTCCACCAAGCTGGACACCTTGTTCAAAATCCTTGCGGCGCTGGACCTGGAACTGCACGTGGTAAAACGCGGCGCCACGCTGCCGGACAATAACGCCTGGACGAAGGAGTGGTAAGCGATGCGCGCAAAACGTCTGACTGTCGCGATGAATGGCGATGTGATAGGCACGCTGCATCGTGATGGCAGCGGGGCGATGTCCTTTCAGTATGCCCCAGCGTGGCTGGCAGAGCCGGGTTCGCGAGCGATCTCGCTCTCTCTGCCGCTGCAACACGGCAGGATTAGCGGCGCGCCGGTCTTCAATTTCTTTAGCAATCTGCTGCCTGACTCCGAGGCGATTATTGCCCGCATGCAGGCCCGTTTTCAGGTGGAAACCACGCATCCCTTCGATCTGCTCGCCAGCGTTGGGCGTGACTGCGTCGGCGCCATTCAGCTCTATCCGCCGGGGCAGGAGATCCCCCCGGTAACGGATATCGTGGCCGAACCGCTGGATGACGATCAGATTGCCGCGCTGCTCGAGGGCTACCAGATGGCGCCGCTGGGGATGACAGAGGAGGGCGCCGATTTTCGCATTTCGCTGGCCGGGGCACAGGAGAAAACGGCGCTGCTGTGGTATCAGGATCGCTGGCAACGGCCCCAGGGCAGCACCCCAACCAGCCATATCTTCAAGCTGCCGATCGGCAGAATAGAGCAAAACAATATCGACCTGAGCGAAAGCTGCGAAAACGAATGGCTCTGTTTGCGTATCGCCAAAGCCTTTGGTTTCCCGGTGGCGCATGCCGACATGGCACAGTTTGGCCGGAAAAAGGTGCTGATTATCGAGCGTTTCGATCGTCGATGGGCCCGCAGCGGCTGGCTGATGCGCTTGCCGCAAGAGGACTTTTGCCAGGCGCTGGGCGTGTCGCCAGCGCTGAAATATGAGTCTCACGGTGGCCCCGGGATTGCAGACGCCATGAAGCTGCTGCTTGGTTCTCGCCTGGCGGGGCAGGATCGCGAGATGTTCTTTAAGGCGCAGATCCTGTTCTGGATGCTGGCCGCCATCGATGGCCACGGTAAAAATTTTAGCCTGTTTATTGAGGCCGACTCCTCGTTTCGCATGGCCCCGCTGTATGACGTGATTTCCGCGTTTCCGCTGTTCGACGCCGGGGGGATCCCGGTCAAAAAGGCGAAGATGGCGATGGCGCTACAGGGAAAAAACCGGCAGTACCATTTCGCGATGATCCAGCCGCGACACTTTATCAGCACCGCCGCCTTTGCGGGATTTTCGCAGGAGGCTGCCCGCCGTTTGATGACGGAGATGGCCGCGGTTACCGACGACGTTATCGCCTCCGTCAGGGCAGAACTGCCGACGGATTTTCCGCTGCCGGTGAGCGAGGCGATTTTTCGCGGTTTAGCCCGCCAGGCGGCGCGGATAGGGCGATTCAATGAGTTAACCCCGTAATACAGCATGCCGGGCGCCTGCTTTGGGTACTAAAAATGGTAGGTAATTGAGATATATTTGCATTTGTAAATGATATTTATTTTCATTATCATTTTTCTTTACGTAAGCAACTGTAAAGAAAAATGACATGAACAACGCCTCTGCTGTAAAGAACAAAACGCTGTGTGCCCTCGCTATTTCACTGGCTATGCACTCTGGCTCGCTCTTCGCTAAAGAATTTACCGAGAAGGATTTCCTCGTTCAACCACTGGGACATGGCGTGTATGAGCTGGCCTATGATAAAGACCAGAACGCGCTCTATGCAGCCTCTGCGCCCTCTTTTGATAAAGACAAAACCGCCGGGCTGGTCTTCCAGCTGGCCGCGCCCACACTGAAAATTGAGCACCAGATCCCTACCGAACGCCGCACCTTTGCCGTCGCGCTGGATCAGGAGCAGCACATTCTCTATCTGGGTAATGCCCTGGAAGGGTCGGTCACACTGCTCGACACGCGTAACAATAAAATCATCAAAACGATCCAGCTGAGCGACGATTCAGATCCGAATAAGAAAGCCCACGTCCGTGAAGTGGTGCTGGATAAAAAACATCAGCGCCTGTATGTCTCCGGAATTGGTCGTAAGGGTAAAGGCCTGCTGTGGGTAGTGGATACGCAGAAGCAGGCTCTTGCCCAGACCCTCGAAAAACTGGAGCCCGTCGGTTTTGCCGTGGATGAGGCTGGCGACAAGGTTTACGTCGTCTCCGGCTCCGGGGAGCTGATCACACTGGAGGGTAAAACCTCGCAGCTGCTCACCCGCGTGAAGGTCGATCCTGCCGACCCGGAACATTACTTCCTGAACATCGCGCTCAACACCGCGAAAGGGGTGGGCTATATCGCGGATACCAACACCAAAGATGTGCTGGTTGTGCAGCTGGATTCCGGCAAACTCCTGCACCGTGTCCCGACGCCTAATTCCGTCGGCGTGCTCTACAACCCCGCGCGTGAAGAAGTTTATGTCACCCATCGCAACGATCGCCAGATTAGCGTGATCGACGCGTCCAACAATCGCCTTAAACACACCATTAAAACCGCGGCGATGCCAAACAGCCTGGCGCTTTCTGCCGATGCCAGCACGCTCTATGCCAGCGTCAAGCAGGATGAGAAAGCCAGTGCAGCTGACTACGTGCTCAAGATTGATTTAAACCAGTTCTAAGGATCCCGTTGTGATTAAGCAAACACGCATGGCCGTGGCGGTTTCGCTCGCCCTGGCTAACCTGCCGGTAGCCGTTTTCGCCGCAGAAAATACCGCCGTAAACGAAGATGAACTGGTAGTGACCGCGACCGGTTTTAGCCAGGAACGCCGTGAAGCACCGGCGACGATTTCCGTGGTGAATGAAAAAGAGCTGAACACCCGCTCGAATCAGAACGTTACCGAAGCCCTGCGCGAGATGCCGGGCGTGCTGGTCGGTAACGGCCACGGCAGCCTGGCAACAGGCGATGTGCAGATGCGCGGGATGGACTCCACCTATACCTCGTACATGGTAAACGGCATCAAGCAGGCGACCCGCGAATCCCGCCCTTATGGACACCATATCGGCACCGAAGCGGCCTTTATGCCGCCGCTTGCCGCCATCGAGCGGATCGAGGTGATCCGCGGGCCGATGTCCTCCCTGTATGGCTCTGACTCCATCGGCGGCGTGGTCAACGTGATCACTAAGAAGGCCTATAACCTGGAGAAGTGGACCGGGGTTCTGGAGGATAACTACTTCCTGCAGGAGAAGAGCGAGTACGGCAATACCAACCAGACGAATGCCTTTGTGATGGGACCGGTGATCCCGGGCAAGCTTGGGGTGAGCCTGGCCGCGGACTATCTCGATCGCCGCGACGATGACAGCATCAACGATGAGCGTTTTGTGAAGCATCAGTCCGGGAATCTGGATGCGACGATTTCCATGTCGCCGACCGATACCCAGCTCTGGGATCTGAATGCCACTAAAGGCAACCAGGAGAAAACCCATAACGACAAGCAGTGGTACTGGGGCTTCGACCGCGATGCGGCATCGCTGTCGCAACATGCCTGGTATGGCGACATCCTGGAAGTAAAGAACTTCGTCAGCTACGAAAAAGCCAAAACCGAGTACCGCGTTCCGGGAATGTCATCGCAGTTTATTACCCAGAAGAACTACGAAGCCAACAGCGCCAACACCTTTACCCTGGGCGATCACAAGCTGACCCTGGGGGTGAACTTTACGCGCAACGAGCTGGATGATGAGTTCGGCATTAAGGATAAGGAAGCGCCGGGCGTCACGCCGGTCAGCGAAATTACGCGCGACGGCTGGGCAGTGTTTGCCGAAGACGCCTGGATGATCGTGCCGGACTTCACCCTGACCACCTCGGCGCGTCTGGATCATGACAGCTATTTTGGTTACCACGTCACGCCTAAGCTCTACGGCAACTGGACCATCGATGAGAACTGGGCGCTGAAGGGCGGCGTCTCTGCTGGCTATAAGAAGCCGGATCTGCGCCAGAATAACCAGGGCTTCACCAGCGTGTACGGCGCTTATCCGTATTCGGAAATCGGCATCGGTAATGACGATCTGAAGCCGGAAGAGAGCGTCAACACCGAGCTGGGCATCTACTGGCAGCAGGACGCGCTGGCGCTGGATGCAACCCTCTTCTACACCAAATTTAAGGACAAAATCAGCGACCATCTCATTTGTACCGCGTCGGACACGCAGAAGTGTACCTACAACGGGTATGTCGCGGATACCGTCTTCCAGTACGCCAACGTCAGCGATGCGGAGATCTACGGTCTGGAGCTGAACGGCGACTGGCAGGTCACGTCCTCCCTGAGAGCCAACGCCAACTATACGTACACCCACAGCGAACAGCAGAGCGGGGAGTATAAAGGGTATGCGCTGAGCGATTTCCCGGAAAGCATGGCCAACGTCTCCCTGACCTGGAACGCGGTAAATAACCTGGAGCTGTGGACCAAAGCCAGCTGGCGCAGCACGTCGCCGGACATTGGTAAATCCAGCGAAACGGAAGCCTATGCCCTGGTCGACCTGGGCGCGCGTTATCATCTGAACAAGAACGTGACGCTGATGACCGGCATCTATAACCTGTTCGATGCCAACCCGATCTACCGCACCTCTTACAACCAGTCTTCAATGCTGGAAGGTCGCCGCTATAACTTTGGCGCCCGTATCGAGTTCTGATATCTCTGCCGGGGCCTGCGGGCTCCGGTCTCTTCGGCTGGTTAAAACGTTCTACTTGTGATACTTAAACTGGGATACAACAAACCAGGATAATAAAAGATGTCGCAGAACAAAATTGCCCACAAAGTACAAAACCTCCAGTCATCCGCGATCAGAGAATTATTAAAACACAGCAAGATGGAAGGGGTGATTTCACTTGGCGGGGGCATTCCCAACCCGGATCTTTTCGATCGCGAAGGGCTGGAGCTGGCTATGGAGAAGGTGCTTTCCAGCACCTGGAAAGAGGCGTTTCAGTACGGTCTGAGCGAGGGCAGCCCGGAGCTGCGCGGGGCCATCTGTCAGCTGCTGAGCGGCAGGGGGATTACCTGCGGCGTGGATGACGTGGTGGTGACCTCCGGCTCCCAGCAGTCGCTGGATATTCTGGCGCGAGCACTGATTAACCCGGGCGACATCGTGGTCGTCGAACGTCCGACCTATCTCGCTGCGCTGCAGGTTCTGCAGTTAGCGGAGGCTAACCTGATGTCGGTGGGTACCGACGGCGACGGGATGATCATCGATGAGCTGGAAGCCCTGGTTAAGACCACGCCGGTGAAAGCCGTCTATATCGTACCGACGTTCGGCAACCCGGGCGGCGTTACCCTGGCAGAGCAGCGCCGCAAGCAGTTAGTGGCCTTATCCCAGCGCTACGATTTCGTCATCATCGAGGACGATCCCTATGGCGAAATCAACTTCACCGACCAAACCTTCACGCCACTCAAGGCCTGGGCGGCAGAAATGGGCTGTGGCGATAACGTGATTTATACCTCCACCTTTTCCAAAATCCTCGCGCCGGGCGCAAGGGTTGGCTGGTTAGTACTGCCGGACTGGATAAAGCGTCAGGTGGTGATCCTCAAGCAGGCGACCGATCTGCACACCAGCTCGTTATCGCAGTCGCTGACGTATCACTACCTGGAGAGCGGCCGCCTGGCCGGGCAAATCGACCTGATCCGCGAAGCCTATAAACACAAGTGCCAGATCCTGTGCCAGCACGTGGAAAACGAACTCAGCGAACATTTGACCTTCCATAAACCGATGGGCGGCATGTTCCTGTGGGCCAAATTTAAATACGAGATGAATACCACGGCGTGGTTGCAAAAGACGCTCAGCAACGGCGTAGTCTATGTGCCTGGGGAGTTCTTCTACTGCAACGAGCCGGATCATGCCACGCTGCGCATGTCGTACGTCAGCGTCACGGATGAGAACCTTAAAGAAGCGGTGGCGCGGTTAAAAGCATCCTTATAAAAGGGAAATAAAATGTTGCAGGTAAAAGCATTTTTGTTTGACATGGACGGCACCCTGGTGGACTCCACGGCGGTAGTTGAAAGCGAGTGGCGCCGGTTCAGCGCGCAGTTTGGCCTGGATGCAGGGACGGTGATCGCCTTTGCGCATGGTCGTCAGACCATCGACACGGTGAACCATTTTATCGGTGCCGGAGAAGTGGCGACGGCGGCCGCGGAGGAGCTGGACACACGTGAGCTGATCCTGCTGGACGGCATTGTTGCCGTTCCGGGTGCCACCACTTTGCTGGAAAGACTGCCGCCGGAAAGCTGGGCGCTGGTCACTTCGGCCAGCCGCGAGCTGGCCATCAATCGCATGAATGCTGCGAGGCTTCCGCTTCCGGCGGTGATGGTTTGTGCCGAAGACATCGATAATGGCAAACCTGCCCCTGACGGTTATCTTAAAGCCGCCGCTGAGCTTGGCGTCCGGGCGACAGACTGCCTGGTGCTGGAAGATGCCGCGGCGGGGATCCGGGCGGGCAACGCCAGCGGTGCGCGGGTGATCGCCGTGATGCCCGAGGCGGGCGGAGCAGACGAAGCCTTTGCTGCGCTGAAGCTGGCTGATTTAGTCGTAGAAAGGACAGTGGACGGGTTCAGCGTCTCCGGGTTCTGACGTAAAACGGGTGGCACAAGCCACCCGTTTTTAGTTATCAGCTGCGAATAAATTCCAGTAAATCTTTGTTGATGGTATCAGGGTGAGTGGTGTGCATCCCGTGAGGATACCCCGGATAGACTTTCAGGGTGCTGTTGCTGAGAAGTTCATCCTGGAGCAGGCTGGCGTTTTTGTAAGGCACAACCTGATCGTCATCGCCCTGCAAAATAAGCACCGGCAGGGTGATCGCTTTCAGATCGGCGGTCTGGTCCGTTTCTGAAAACGCCTTAATGCCTTCATAGTGCGCCTTCGCGCTGCCAATCATCCCTTGTCGCCACCAGTTCTGGATGGTGCCCTGCGAAATTTCAGCCCCGTCACGATTGAAGCCGTAGAACGGACCGGTCGCCACGTCGAGATAGAACTGAGCCCGGTTTGCGGCCAGCGCTTTCCGGAATCCATCAAACACGTCTATTGGTGTACCGCCTGGATTGTCGGGCGTTTTCACCATCAAAGGAGGTACGGCGCTGATCAACACGGCTTTCGCCACGCGACCCTGCGGTTGTCCGTATTGCGCCACGTATCGCGCTACCTGTCCGCCGCCGGTAGAGTGACCGACATGCACCACATTGTGCAGGTCCAGATGTTCAACGATGGCGGAGACATCGGCGGCGTAGTGGTCCATATCATGGCCGTCGCTGACCTGATCGGAGCGGCCGTGACCACGACGGTCCGAGGCGATGACACGGAAACCTTCCGCTAAAAAGAACAGTAACTGGTTATCCCAGTCATCCGCGCTTAATGGCCAGCCGTGATGGAAGAATATAGGTTGTGCATCTTTGGGACCCCAGTCTTTATAGAAGATACTGACATTATCTTTTGTGGTGACAAATGACATGGTGAACCTCTCGGGGAGTGAAAGAACCTGAGTGAGATGAGTGAGTCAATAGGTGACGATGTACAGCCGCTTAGAAGTCTAGTTGAGATAATTAACGGCTGCCTCCAAAAGAGAACGTAACCGTTTTGCGCAGCCGGCTCAGGCTAAACAGCATCGACGCGACAGAGGCTGCGACGGCGACCCACAGGGCAATATGGACGGCATGTTCATTGAACGTCTGGCCGGATTCAGTCGACATGACGGAAAGCAGGATACCCACCACGGCGGCGCCCAGGCATTGCCCAAACGTCCGCGCGATAGACAAGATCCCGGAGCCATAGCTGGCGTACTCACGAGAAACATTAGACAGCATCTCCCGGTTGTTGGGGCTCTGGAAGCAGCCAAACCCGATGCCGCACACCAGGCTGCGCAGGCAGATATCCCACACCGCAGGCGTGGCGGGCAGCATCGCCAGCAGGATCAATCCAACAACAAAAATAGCCAGCCCGATGGTGGAGATCAGCGGCGCAGAAAGGGTATCGGCCCAACGGCCCGCATGGGGCGCAATCAGTACAATGCCAATCGGCCAGGGAATAAACAGCAGGGCGGACACGACAGGGCTATAGCCATACACGCTCTGAAAAAGGAAAGGCAACGCAATAAAGGTAATGCCCTGGCTGATAAAAGAGGCCAGCGAGGTTAAGGCTGCCAGGGTAAAACGCCCATTTTTGAAAATGGCAGGCGGCAGTAAGGGGGCCCGGACACGGCGGATATGCCAGATAAACATCATAATGCTGATGATGGCGAGGAGCCCCCAGCTGACGGTCTCGTGGTGGCTCGCAGTCTGATGGCTGGAAAGGCTATTCGCCGCCATGATGGTTGAACCTAACAGCGTCGCCGACAGCACCGCCCCGAGCGTATCGAACGCAGCGTTGCCGGAGGTTGGTTTTCCGGGTAATGCCTTGCCAGCCAGCACCAGTGCGAGCGTTCCCGGAATCAGGTTAATGGCAAACAGCCATTGCCAGCTGAAAGTGTCCAGAATTGTACCGCCCAGTACGGGAGCAATAGCCGTACTGGAAGCAATCAGCAGGGCATGCAGTCCCAGAACGCGCCCGAGCAGTCGTCCCGGGAAAACGGATCGCAGGATCGCCGGGGCAATACTCAATGTGGCCGCGCCGCCGATCCCCTGCAAAATACGCATTCCGATCAGCATCTCCGGCGTTTTTGCCAGCGCGCAGCCCAGGGATGTCAGCGTAAACGTAGCCAGTCCTCCCAGAAAAATGGGGCGCGTTCCGTATCGGGCCGCGAGTGAGGCGAAGATCAGTAACGTCATGGCAGCCGAAAGCAGATAGCCGTTGGCGAACCAGACAGCAATATTGGCGGGCACCCGCATCGCTTGCGCCATGGAGGGCAGGGCAATGTTGATCATGGTGCCATCGAATACCCCCATCAGCGTGGTGATCATCACTGCGATCATAACCCTGGCGCGTTCCTGGCCTGGCAGCCCTTCGTCACCGGGTTGGTTTGAAAATAATGTATTCATCCTGACTCCTGGGGATGGTGTTTTGATGAAGAAACTATAATCATGGGGCATAGAGTGCGGAAGGCGCATCGTCCACACTGAATCATTGCACCGAACGCCTTATCTGATTTCGCCTTGAGGTTAATCATGTCTGACCCTGATTTTAACTTGCTTGTCGCGCTGGACATCCTGCTGGCAGAGGCCAGCGTTGCAGGGGCCGCGCGACGCTTAAACCTGAGTACATCAGCCATGAGCCGAACGCTCAGCAGGCTACGGGAAGTAACGGGCGATCCGATCCTGGTGCGGGCCGGACGCAACATGGTGCTGACGCCCTGGGCTGAAGCGTCCCGGGACCGCGCCCGGAACGCGGTGCATGAGGCGAGGGCGGTGCTGCAACCCTCACTGGAGACGCTCAAGGTGGAAAATCTGGCGCGGCTTTTCACCATCAGAGCCAACGATGGATTTGTTGTCGCGTTCGGCCCGGCGCTAATTGCCGCCGTAGCTGAGGCCGCTCCTGACGTATGTATCCGCTTTGCGCCGAAGCCTGAAAAAACGTCGCGCTATCTGCGTGAGGGCCTGGTCGACCTGGAGATTGGCGTACAGAGCAACATGGGCCCTGAAATTCGTCTTCAGCGGCTTTTCCAGGACAGATTTGTGGGTGCGGTTCGCAAGACGCATCCGCTGGCGTCCTTACCGGTAATCGGCATCAATGAATATGTCGCATGGGGCCATGTGGTGGCCGCGCCAGACGGATCGTTACACGGGTTTGTTGATGATGCGCTGGCAGAGTCAGGCATGAAACGTAAGGTGGCAAGCGTGGTGCCTGGCTTTCCGACGGCGTTATCCGTAGCGCTGGCATCAGATCTTATCGCCATGGTGCCGGCGCTCTATTTAATTAATCAGCAGATGACAGAACAGTTGCACGTTTTTGAACTGCCGTTTAAAACCCGGACCATAACGGTTTCGCAGATGTGGCATCCCAGAATGGAAAAGGATCCCGGCCATCGCTGGCTGAGAGAGAAGATTAAAGCGGTGTGTCAGACGGCGGGTGGGTGAAACTGCGCTCCGAGTGGCAACCAGGCAATCCGGAGCGCTATCCTTTATACGTGCAGTTCTGCGACGACCTCGGCAACGCTTTTCACGCGGCGAATGCTGCCGATGCCTGTGCCGAGAGAGATATAGCCCTCGTCAGTATTGCCTTCAAGCATTCCCAGGCGCAGACCGCGTAATCCGCCCATCACCTTCGCCAGCTCTTCCTTACTGGCACCCGCTTTATCCAACGCAACCAGTTTATCGGCGAGCTTACCCGGCAACGAACGGTAGTAATCGGGAAGGGTGCGGAACAGGCGCATATCCAGCCCGTTCGCGGCGATAATTTTGTCTTTTACTGATTGCGGTACGCGGCTTTCAAGCGTGCTGATAAATACCGAGCCGGCAAACACACCCTGAGCGCCCAGGGCATGTGCGGCTCTGGCGGTTCGGTTGTCGGTTATCCCGCCCGCAGCCATAACCGGGACATTTTTCACCGCGTCGGCGATCAGCGGCACAATGGAGAAAGTGCCCAATGTGACGCCGGGCAAGGTGCCGCCTTCATCAAACCCCGTCGCCACAATAATATCGGCCCCGGCGGCTTCCGCGAGTCGGGTGTTTTCCGGAGAAGGGTTGATATCCCGGAAGATGATTTTGATCCCTGCGGTTTTCAGCTCATCAAACAGGGCAGGGATAATGGAACCTTCGCCGTAGCCGGTGTAAACCACTGCATGCACAGCTTCCTCTTTGATGACGTTGAGGATGGACGGTGTCCAGATGTCATTTTCTGCCGTCGGGATCAGATTGACGCCAAAAGGTTTCTCGGTGAGCATTTTGGTTTTGCGGATCTCTTCGCGCATTTTCTCGGCTGTCGCTTCCGGCGTTGAGACCGCTGTTTCGGCCGTTAATCCGGCATTGGGTCCGAGTACCCCGAGACCTCCGGCGTTACTGACCGCCGCCACCAGACGGGCATCGGTGAGCCATGACAGAGGCCCCTGAATGACATTTTTTTCGATACCCAGAATATAACTAACACTCTGATTTTGCATGAGACATTTCCTTTAACTAAGACGGTTCGTAGACCGGAATAGCCTGAGTCTACTCGCCGCTTTTGTTCTGAAAAATAGCGAATATCCTTCATCACTTTTACAAAATCAGTAACAATGGGCGTGTTATCTATTTCGGGATGAAGGCGTGCTATGCAAATCAACGTGTACGAACTGATGCGGATCTTTATTGAGATCGTCGAGTCGGGCAGTTTTTCCCAGACGTCAGAAAACCTGCAAATTCACCGGCCCGCAGTGACCAGAGCGATCAAACAGCTGGAGCAGCACACGGGGGTGCGTTTGCTGCACCGTACAACCCGGCGAATCACGCTGACACCCGAAGGGGAAGAGTTTTACCGCAGCAGTAAGCCCTTGCTGGAACAAACCGATGCTTTATTAGGCTCTTTTGTCGCGGGCCGTTCATTATGCGGGCAGCTGCGTGTGGATATGCCCGTATCGATTGCCGCAATGCTGGTTGTACCCAGGTTGCCGGATTTCTATCGCCATTATCCCGGAATTGAAGTGGTGCTCAGCAGCTCCGACAGGCGTAAAGATATGCTGCGTGACGGCCTGGACTGCATCGTCCGTGTCGGTCCGCTGGAAGACGGTGACTATGTGGCTCGCTCGCTGGGTAAGATTAAACTGGTCACCTGTGCCAGCCCGGCATACCTTGCGGAGTATGGCGTGCCTGAAACGCTGGACGATCTGCAGAATCACCAGGGCGTGAACTGGTTTAACATTAACAGCCGACAAATTATGCCGTGGGTGTTTCAGTCGCCGTCTGGCATTGAGGAACTTAATCTGGCAGGCAAACTGGTGCTGGATAATTCAGAAGTCTATATTGCGGCGGGTCTGGCCGGGCTTGGGTTATTGCAGGGCATGGATTTCTTTTTACGCTCGTACATCAATGACGGACGTCTGGTAGAAGTGTTGCCTGGTCATCCGGTTCCGGCGCGACAGTTGTCCGTGCTTTATCCGCACCGGCATATTTCCCCGAAAGTGCGGGTCTTTACGCAGTGGCTGGAGAGGGTTTTGAAGGCGTATACCTAAAATTGGGGCAGGGTGGACTGAATGAAAGTGATACTGGTGCGGCACGCGGAAACAGAGTGGAATGTGCGGGGAATTATTCAGGGGCACAGTGATAGTGCGTTGACCCGTCGGGGATTGCATGAAACATCGGCCTTACTGGCCGCGCTTGCAGCAAGTGATTACCGTATCGAAGGTGTTTACGCATCTCCGCTTGGCCGTGCATGGCAAATGGGCCAGAGCCTGGCTAAGGGCTTTCGCTGCCCATTGACAGCAGAACCAGCTCTTAAAGAACAAGCCTTTGGTCAGTTTGAAGGAGTGTCATCAGAGCTGCTCATCCAAAACTATCCAAACGATGCCCGTACATTATTCGAACTTGATGCAGCGTATTGCCCACCAGGTGGTGAATCTCTCGCGCAGGCTTCTCAGCGGGTTATGCATTTTTTACATCACCTGGAATCAACGTCACATCATCAAACAATTTGTATTGTGACTCACGGGCATGTCAGTCAGGGCGTTCTGGCGATTCTTAAAGATGGGGTAATCGATTATTTCCCACGATATGCACAACCCAACGCGAGTTACTCCGTGTTCGATCTGATAAACGGGAAATGTACTGATGTCAGATGGGGAATTGCCACACACTTGCTTCAACTTCGTTGGTGAACAACACGAGAATGAAAACTCCTCTGTGATAAATGGCTGGATAGGAAAGGGAAGGTTGTGGTGCACGCGTATTGGGTTATCTGCATAAGGATATGGAGCAGGATGGTGTAGGTCTATATATTGAATTTAACATAATATACATTATGCGCATTAATGTAGTAACAGCACAATTATCAGGTTTAGTTCGGGCTAGACCTCATCCTTGTGGGATTCTGATAACGACACATGCCGCGGATTTTTAACGGTGAATGACGGTCATCGGCCTGAACTCATTTAAGCCACAAGACTATCGTGAAAGACATCGCGTTCTGGCGCCACTCTTTCATCACCAAAGGAAAAAGATTGCTTTTGCAGGCAGCGTGAAGCTACGTTGAATAATTTTTTATTTTCTTTGCGGGTATTGGAGATGGACTTGCGGATGTCAGTCTGATTTCACGAATTCAAAGTGAAGTTGAATCTTTAAGGCTACCTGTTTTTAGTTTGATGACTCTGTTACAGATGACAGGTTTCGGTGTTGGAATGCTGATAGTCGCCCCCTTTTATATCTGGTTAGCCCCCTCGTTGGTCATTATTATTTTTCATGGCATCCCATTACTGACGTTGATCTTCGTATGGCTATACAGCCGACGTGGACACGCCTCACGTTAGACAGGAATTGTCAGCGACACTGAACAATAAAAAGCCGTAAGCAGTTTCCCGCTTACGGCGACAGGATCGGTGATAACCTGTTATGGCAATCAGGCAGCCTTAACTGCTCTGATTTTTTTACTGCCATCTGCATCTGACTCTGCTTTATCTGTTGCAGTTGCGGCATTAAGATCAGGGACCTTGCTGGTACGCAGAATATGCTGCACGGCCTCTTTCTGCTCGGCAAGAAACAGCCCAAGATTCTCAGCCTGCGTTTCATCCATCTGCATTTCGCTTTGCAACAGCCAGTCGGTAAACGCTTCTGCCATGTCGAGCAGTTTGTCGTGAGCGTCAGCCTCTTTCTTACTGGCAAATGTCATTTTCTCTTCACCTTTTCTTACGACAACAAATTTTGTTTCAACAGCCATCACATGCCCCCTATACTGTAATTATATACAGTATAGCAGTTTCGGATGAGTGTTGCAGCCAAAATGTGCTCACGTATGACAGCATGGCGCGACTCCCGGCCGCACGGTTATTATGAATCCTGCAAGCGTGCCAACATCCTGATCCGGCAGGCATAAATAATCGCGCACAACAGCAGACTCAGTAATGCGGTGCAGATAAATACCCCCGCTCCGGTCATGGCCAACATCACGCCACCGATTAACGGCCCGGCAGCGATCCCTAGCGTCGTCAAGGTCGAGGCCCCCAGATAGGCACCGCGATGCTCTGCCGGTGCCAACTGATCGAGCAGAATGTTCAGGTTCGGCATCAGAATCGCCTCCCCCATGCTGAACACGGCGGTCACCGTCAGCCAGGCCCAAACTTCCGTCGAACGGGTGGCAAACATGCAGAGCTGCGACAAAGCGAAAATTAATCCCCCTATAAGAATGCGTCCCGGCAGGCCGATCTGCGCCAGAAACCGCATAATAAAGCTCTGGAACACCAGCACGGTACAGGCATTGGTAACCAGTATCAGGGTAATCAGCTTAACCGCCGCATTGCTATCCAGTAACATCAGGTACTGGGGTAATACGGCTTCGTAATGGATGAAAACAATGCTGCACAGCAGTGCCGCAATGTAGATTCTGTCCCAGGCGATAATTCCCATCACCTGGTGCAGTTTAACCGCCGGCGCGTCACCGCCCTGCTGTTCGCCCAGCAGTTTTCCCGCCGGGATAAACAGCAGCACGTAGACAAAAAATGGCAGATAGGTCAGTCCGGTGATCAGAAACGTCCCCTTCTGAGATGTCAGACCAAAGACTAACCCCACCAGCGGGCCAAACACTGCCGCGACGTTGATCAGGTAGTAGCGCATCTGGAGCGCAAGCGCGCGGCGGCGGCGATCGCCCAGCAAATCACTCATGAGTGCACGCACAGGAGGATCAACCCATGCAAAGCAAACGCCGATGATCATCAGGCCGGTAATAAACAGCCCCATCCCGGTAGCCTGCGCCAGCGTGATATAACCCACGGCGGAAAAACCACAGCCCAGCAAAAGAATTATCCGGCGTCCCAGCCGGTCCGAAATCTGCCCGCCATACATACCGAGTACCACCGACAACAGCGCGCTGCTGGTCATCGCCACGCCAATAGCAATCGGCGACATATGATAATTCTGCGTCATGATTACGGCGATAAAGGGCCATGCCATAAAATAGCTGAAGCGGATAACGAAGGTAAAAAAGAGTAGCGCATGAACAGTCGCCGGGAAGGTTTTAAGCGTCTGAAATAGACCCGGTGCCGCACTAACTTCAGCGGCGGGTTTAGTCGTCATAAGTCATCCTGATGATTATATTTATTAACATATAAAATCGCCATGCACTATAAGCAACTAAATATTAATAAGATTTTTTAACGACAACCGCAATGCAAATGTTAAATAAATGTTTAATTTACCAACTTATGACGTGAGGGCTATTTGTCGCAGAGAAATATAAGGGAAAGAAGGATTGAAGAGACAGAATGCGAAAGTTAATACTAAAATCACCGGCAGCTCGTTGCAGGCTGCCGGTCTGAGAAGCTTTAAAATCTGCTGGCGTAGTCCCCACCAGCAAAACAGTCTTCGTCCAGCGTCAGGCTACCTATTTTATGCACCGGGCCACACATGCTGACCTGAAACTCATCACCGAAGGTGGATGCGGAGACCGTTACCGCTTTTTTCGGCTTCTGAACCATCGGGATTGATAATTCGCAATGTGGGATCGTGCCGATCGCCACTGTCAACAAGCAGACCGTCAGATCCTAACCCATAGTGGCGATGGCATATGAGACGAACCTGCTCGATGCTCAACTGCTCTGCGACTGAACGATGGCACACCAGGTAATCATTACCGAGTCCGTGATATTTATGGAATAACAAAGAAGTCATGGATTGCGTTCTGAATTTGATTATTTAACAAATACATTACCGTATTTTTCATTCCGCAGGACAAAAAAGTGAACGCTGTTTTCGTTCATGTTCAATAAGCCATTCTTTACGTGCAATCCCTCCCCCGTGCACGATTAAGGGGCCCAGGCCCCCTGATCGTTACAATGCCTTATCGGTAAACAGCGGTACGTTGCAGGATGTGGAAATATGATCCAAATAGCCGCGCAGCGCCTCTGTATACGGAAAACCTTTCACAATCGTCAGCGAATTGAGAACCGGGAAGAGATAAAAATCCGTGATGCTGACAGGATTGCGAGCGCTCATATACGCCTCGATGTTAATGAGCGACCCCGACAGCGTATCAATGTACGCCTGGCTATTGGCCATTAACGCATCCAAATCGCCAAACGCCTTAATCTCGCGCTGGGTATAGGCTTCTCGCGCGGCTGGCGTAGAGAGCTCTTTAAAATCGGCGCGGGTGAAACGCGGGATCGCAAGGTTAAATACGGCGCGGGTATTCTCTTTGCACCAGGCTTCAATCGCCGGGTCGCATTCCCCTTCAATAACCGGAGCGCCGTCAAGCTGGTCAACGTAATGAACGATATCCATGCTTTCCGGCATGTAGACGTCCTGTTCTTTCTGCAGGATCGGCACGACCTTTCTACCCACCATGCGGGTTGGCGTTTCGGCGTCGCCTTCCATAATCACACCCAACTCGACAGGCACCTTTTTAAGGCCAAAGATCATTCGCGCACGGATGCAGAACGGGCAATGCTCATACACATATAGTTTCATGGCACTCTCTTTTCAGAACAATTCAATAACGGGTTGACTCATACCATAGCATCTGGCAAACAGAGTCACGTTTTCCAGCCTAACTTTAGTAGGTTAATGTCAGAAGCCTGCTGGAAATCAACTTCATAATCAGTACAATCCTTGTGACAATATTGTTAATGAGATTTAGATATGAAGTTATTTTCCACCGCGCGTACGGATGTGTTGCTGCTGACTACGGATCTGGCTGACAACCTCCAGCTTTTCCTGCTGGAGAACCGGGCGTATTTCGCGCCCTTTGAGCCATTGCGTAATGAGGACTATTTCACGCTAAACAGTATTACTCAAAGAATTGAAAGTGCGCAGAGCGATTACGACGCGAGAAAATGTCTGCAATTGGTTTTCACTTTAAAAGACGAACATAAGATCATCGGCAGTATCAATTTCACTAACTTCATCTTTGGCGTTTTCCAGGCGTGCTATCTCGGATTCTCGCTCGATCCTGCTTATCAGGGAAAAGGACTAATGCACGAGGCGCTGAAGGCATCGCTGAACTATGTGCAGGCGAATTATGATTTTCATCGGATTATGGCAAACCATCTTCCTGATAACGCCCGCAGCAGTAAGACTCTGGCCAGGCTCGGGTTTGTGAAGGAGGGATACGCGCACTCCTATCTCAAAATAAACGGGGTCTGGCAGGACCATGTGCTCAATTCACTTGTTCTGCCAGAAGTAGTGTGAGTGGCCTCTGTCACTGAAACACGTATCACTAATAATACGTCAGCGTATAAGTCGCCACCGCGTTAACCTCCCCGGCCTCTACGCGGCGTTGCGTCTGGTAATAACGTGCCAGCAGAGGGATCGCGTATTGTCCCTCTGCTGCGGTTCCCATATCCATTTCTTTGTGGAACATTACCGGCGCATTCTGGTAAAGCAGCTGAACCCCAATACCGCGCGCCTGATTATGACGGGCATCGTTTTTTAGCACGCCCTTGTCTTTGATGGATGCGGATTCATTACCCTCCAGGCGCAGCTTCACTCCCACAGCGCTATTACAGTCGAGCTGTAAAGCAAACGGCATATCACCTGCGGTATCGCCTACTCGCTCAAATTTATTCAGGTTGGTCGGGGGGAGCTGGACCGTGGTAGGCGTGGATGCGCTCAGGGTACAGGCCCCCACTTTGATTTTTCCTTTAATTTCGATGGCTGCCACAGAGGTATCGCCAGCGAACAGAAAATGGTTATCAAGATAATCCAGAGTACCAGAAGCCACCGCGTCCGCCGTTTTCACGAGTTCGACTTTTACCCGCAACGTTCCCGTCCGAAAGGAATCATCAGATTGACCCGCACGGGTGCGAACCCTTGCGGTAAAAGGCACGGACGTCATCCGTGCCGGAAAACCGCCAAAGCCGCTGATGGCTCGTAACGATATTCTGACGCCCACCCCATTCAGGTTTGTATGGTAAATTTCAGGGGATTGCGCCAGGCCCGACATAAAAGCGTTAAAATCAAAATCACGATCATCAGAATGTCCGTTATTACAGGCTATCCACTGCTCACCGCCATCACTGATCTCATTCCATGAAAACGTCTTGCTGTAGACCGGCGTCCCGGGCAGGGCATTAGCGTGAACCACCATGTTGCCAACGTCCACTCGCAGGGTTGAGGCTTTTCCCTGCGCTAAAAAAGGGGTGCATGCCATGGCCGGTGCGGTATGAAGCAAAACAAGGAATAACCACCCTTTTAACCGGCTGGCGAGGGTTAAGACGCACATGAAAGACTCTGCTGTAAAATAAGAGGTGAAGAAGACGTCAGTACGGGTGATAAATCGTACCGGGCAATACATTGCTGATTAGCGGTGGCTCCCCACTTTGCTTTTAGACGCCCTGCTTTTCGAAGACCCGCTAAATAAACCTGCCCGTCGTTCGCGACAATCCCCTCAGACATATCATTATCAAGGGCTGTTACCTGAGTGCCAAACGGCAGCGGCTGGCTATTTTTTTGTAAAATAAATAACGCTTTATAACCCACACGGGCGCTGAAATACGCCATCACAATGGCATCTTTTGTGGGAACCGCCGTCACCGAACTGTTGAATAAATCAACGTTGGCAGGCAACGCATGGCTATCCAGTGAAACCGTATTGCGATGGTAGGCCGTGGCAAAAGGCAGTACGGCATATCCGGAGGCGTTTGTCCTGATAGTCTTCTGATTTTCCAGCGGCACATCACCCGCACCATTCGCATTCACTAATATCACCGGGCCATCCATTTCCTGAGAGAGCACCAGCCCATGCCGATGCAGCAGCACGCCGCCGCTGGCACCGTAACTGACCCGTTTCATCTGGCTATCTTCGCTATAGCTGGCATTAAGCGCGCCCTGACTGCCGGTGTATCCCAGCGATACATCACCGCTTTGCCCTTGCTGGCTATCCGTACTTTGCTCCACGGAATAGCTCAGAGAACGGTCGTCCAATAACGCGCCATTAATACCCAGCGTCTGGGTGGCTCCTTTCTTTTGCGATGAGGAGGTGTTGTAGCTGACATAGCTGTCCGGGAGGAATTTCGCCAACGGAATCGAAAGTGACAGTGACAACACTTTGTCGTTATCTTCCTGCTCTGAAGAGTGAGTATCACTGTAACCGAGGGACCATGAGACGCCGTGTAATTCGCTGCTGATCCCCATGTTCGCCGTGCGTTGCGCTCCCTGCGTTGACCAGTAGTTGTCCTGATTCAGGCTAAGATATAACGACAAGCTTGAGGCGATTGTCTGGTTTAACGTCACCTGAAGCGTCGATTTTTTGTTCTCCTCATCCGAATCATCGCTGTCATCCCCAGAGACATCTGCCAGTGAAGCATAGCGAGCGTGGGAGTAGCGCCAGGCATTGACCCTGACCAGCGTGCCGAGCTGTTCAAGGCCCTTAGTGTATTGCACCTGCCACGCCCGCCCGGCCCCCTGCGCCTCACGAGTACTGGCATCCGATGTGGATAATTGCAGCGATAACGCCCCCCATTCCCCCAGCCCTTTCCCCATCCCTAGCGAAAGATTGCGATACTGTTCTGCCGCCTGAAAGCCGCCAAACCCGGTGACCGCGTGGCCAAAGCCGCGCATCAGCGAAAACTGCGTCATCAGCGGCTGACGGGTATTGCCGCTGGCGGCATAGCGCCCGGCGATCAGCGTATATTTCAGATATCCTTCGCGCTGCATCTGGTTTACCGAAGAATAAGGCTGGTAAAAGCGGCGTACCTCACCGCTGGATTCTTTAACCGATACCTCAAGATCGCCGCTGTTAGCCATGGGATAGAGATCGTTGATCACAAAGGCGCCCGGAGTAACATACGTTTGATACAGAACGTAGCCATTTTGCCGAACGGTGACCCGGGCATTACTTTTAGCAATGCCGTGAATGGTGGGCGCAAAGCCTTTTTGAGAGTCTGGCAACATCTCATCATCAGAGGCGAGGCCCACCCCCTGCACCTGTATCGGTTCGAAAACATCACCAGAGGTAAAGGCGTCGCCCAGCGTTAACTCGCTTTTCCAGCGCACAATATCGCGCTCCAGCCAGGTCGCCGAACTGCTCCAGTGCGTTTTTTCATCGCTATTACTGGTCAGACTCCCATCCGAACGCAGGCGCCATGCTCCCAGGTTAGCGCCATTCTTCATCAGCAAATAGTTGTCATTTTCCTTTCCGCCTTGCCGATCCCGCTGGCTGGCACCGGAATAACGATAGTTAAGCTCAACCGCATTAATCCCTTCGTCCCATTGGGTAACGGGGACATCACCGCGAGCATGTTGGCTCATCAGCGCCTGAGGGATTGAGAGCTCCAGCTTTTGCTGCTGAAAGTCAAATGTGGTTCGACTGTCTGGCAACACCTTCGTCAGGTCGAGACAGGCAGCAGGCTTATCGGTATCCATGTTCTGCGCCAGAACAGCAGGGTTAACACCCGCCTTGCGCAGATCCGCTGAGGTCAGACAGGGAACCAGCGCCCCATGGCTATCATGATGAAACGCGACATCTTTGGGTGATTCAATGCTGACATCATTCACCATCCAGTTGACCAGATAGTGACCTTCCGGTTGGGCATGGGGAGCGTTGAAACTGCTTAAATCAACCGGAGGTAAATTCTCGTTTTTTTCCAACAGATCCATATTAAACGCTGGCTGCGCCAGAGTTGGCTGGCAATATCCCCAAACCGCTATTAACAGATAGCCATAAGGATACAGGGCGATATTCCAGCGGTTCATGGCAAGCGATTAACGTGCAGCGAGGGAGGCGCTGAAATGCTGAGGCGCGCCAAAATCATCCAGCGTGTTCCAGGAAATATTATGCGCAGTACTTGCTGCAGGAACCGTATAATCCTCATGTCCTCCCGGTGCCAGTATGCTATGGTCAACGGAGGTTTTGACATCCTGGTTGTCAATCGTAAATGACGTTACGGTGACATAATAAGGCGATGGGTTAACAGCCTGGAGCTGATTGCCATTTTTGCTCCAGTGCAGATTTTTGGCTGCTTCCAGCGACGAGCCCGATAAGCCAACGGGACGATAAATCAGCTTCAGTTGATTCTTAATCGCAAACTGCAAGATATTTTCGTTCGACTTGCTTGTATTTTCCGGAATCACCTTGATATTGAGCATAAATAGCGACTCTTTATTTTCGGCAAGATGACCGGAGGTCTGGATCACCCGTAAGGCGTTAGTATTTCCCGGGTCAAGGCGAAACAATGGCGGTGTGACAATGAAGGGGGATTTATTCAGATCCCCAATGTCGCTTACCCAACTTTGGATCAGAACGGGAGCGTCTGAATTCGTGTTCTCAACAGAGATATCAGCTTCATTTTCGCTTGAAAGATAAATTAAACGGGTTCCTCCGATTGAAACCCCGTCCGCCAGTACCGGGGAGGATAATAGTACCAGAACGGATAATAAGAGCAGATTTTTCACTTTCATTGAATGCTTCTTTAAGATGCTTACAAAAACAAAAGAGCAGAATTTCTCTGCCCTTTATAAAACACTACCCATTTAATAATAACTATTCGTAATTAATATCAATGCTAGCTGTTGCGTTAATATTACCGGCGGTGACATCAACGTCGGAATCACTCTTCAGATCGGCCAGGAAACCAAAAGTAATATCCCCATTCCCATCAGCCTGTTTGGCGGTGGTTTTTACCTGATGATCAAAGGTGAGCTGTGTACCCTGTGTCGAGCCATCATCGCTGGAATACACTTCTATTCCAACACCTTGCGCCACACCCTCACCTGCGTTCATAGCAAGTACTCCATCAGCTTTGCCGTGGGCGTGGGTATCAGGCGTCCCCTCCAGACCGATGCTGACGTTTTGTGCCGTCGGGCACCCCGTCAGATGGATTTGAAACGGCGTTTGTGCCGTGGTTTGCTCATGTGATTTCAGTGTATCCATGTTAACGCTACCGAAATTCACATCAACATTGCCGGAATTATCGGCGATCTGACAGGTTTCACTAATGATTTTACCGGAAAAATTAACGGTATGAGCGTGAGCCGGGATACCGGTAAAACATAAGGTCAGGATAGCGCCCGAAAATAAAATTTTAGTCTTAGAATTCATTTTTGTAGCCTGTAAAAAGACAGATTAAATTACTGCCAAATAAACAATGCAAATTGCATTCAATTAATGCGTGACAGCTAAGAAGATTCTTAGGCCTGCGCAAGTGGCTGAGGAGTATAAAAAATAAAACTGATTGGCAAAATCAACAAGATGTTCTGATTTGTAAACTTTATAGATATTCCGTGTATTGCAACACTAACGCAACAGCAAAATTACAATAATTTCCTCTACGCAGATCAAAGATATATTTTCTGAAGAAGATGGAAAATCAACCAGGTATTAACTAATCCATGGGAAATAGTTTACCAGGAAACTATTTTGCAGTAATCTGTCATTCAGACAGGACGTCTGATGGTTAAGTGTTATACCTGCATGTCGATCGCTCAAGGAGAGAGGAAAATGTCCATGCGTCATATCGCCATTATTGTTGAACTACTCGCATTACTCATTCTGCCCGCAATCAGTCATGCCTCATCATCCGCTAAAATTACTTTTTCCGGACGTATTTTTATGGTGGGGTGTTTAATCGATCAACAGGGTAAAAGCGTGCAAATGTTATGCGGGAAATCCCCGCATAAGCAACGTATTACTATCGCGTCACACTCTCCTTCAAATGCTGAATTTGCTTTGCCAGGCAATCGGGGTGAAGCGTACGTCCAGTGGTTAAATAAACAACACACTGAAGCCGATCTGATCGTCCGATATCGCTGAAGGAACGTTTATGAGGGGCGAACGCGGTTAACTATCCACATCCCCGCCAGCATAGCCAAAACAAACAGCAGCCCCTTCCCGACGCCCGCCCCCAACAATATCAGGGACGGCCCGGGACAAATGCCCGCCAGCCCCCAGCCCAGACCAAACAGGATCGCCCCCACCAGCAGCGCGCGGTCTACGGCGTTATTCTTCGGCAGCAGGATGGGCACTCCGCAAAACGCTCTTTCTCTGCCTTTGACCAGCGCAAAACCCACTATCCCCACCGCAATCGCCCCTATCATCACGAAGGCAAGAGAGGGATCCCAGGCCTGAGAAAGGTCAAGAAACCCCAGCACCTTTTCCGGGTTTGCCATGCCGCTTATCAGCAAACCCACGCCAAAAATCAGGCCACACAGAAATGCGCTAATTATCATTATCAGTCCTCCTAACCCAGCCAGAATCCGGTCAGCGTTGCGGTAGCAATGCCGACAGCCATAAAGGTCAGCGTGGCGACCAGAGAGCGCTTAGAAAAACGCGACAGGCCGCAGACGCCATGCCCACTGGTACACCCGGAGCCCAGACGCGAGCCGATGCCGACCAGCAAACCGGCAACAGTAATCATCGGCCATGAGGTTGGAACGTTAATGTCCGGTAAGGGGAAAAACAGGGTGAACAGCAGCGGCGAGCCAATCAGACCAGCCAAAAAAGCCATCCGCCACCCTTCTGTTCGGGTCTGTTTCGTCAGCATTCCCGCCACAATGCCGCTGATCCCGGCAATGCGCCCGCAAAAGTGAATCAGCAGTATGGCAGCGAGCCCGATTAATACCCCGCCACCGAGGCTGCTCAGGGGCGTAAAGTGAGAGAAATCAATCGTCATGGTCGACTCCTGCCTGTGGGCAATAGAGGTCATATAAGGTGTTGAGCAGCGTGAAGATCCGCGGATCCTCAATCCGGTAAAAAATCTGTTTGCCTGTGCGCCGGGTCTCTACCAGCTTTAAGCGCCGCAGTACCCCCAGCTGCTGGGACAACGTAGGCTGGTGGATCCCCACCGCCTCTTCAAGCTGCGCAACGCTCGCTTCCCCCTGGCTTAACTGGCACATCAGCAGCAGCCTGTCGGCATTGGACAAACCGCGCAAAATCTCCGCGGCACCCAGCGCCGCCTGTTTCATGGCATCCTGAATATCAGTATCGGTCACTGTAGTCATGGTTTCCACCCATCAATATACAATTTTATATAATGTATTTTAGTATATTGTATGTCGGGCCATCCTGCAAAAAAAACGGCAGGGATCCTGAGATCCCTGCCGTTTGGTTGCGTCAGACTGGGTTAGAACTGATAGCTGATACCGGCCTGTACGCTGGCATCGTTATCCACATCACCCGTACCGAAGTACACTCCGGTGTTAACGGAGAAGTTGTTACCGATGGTGGTATTAATACCCGCCCCGAAGATACCCATTGAGGTGTTATGACCGTCGGTGTTGTGATAATCCGCCGCTTTGATGTCGGTATTATCGCTAAACTCGGTCTGGTAACGGGCATCGGCCCATGGGTAGAGCTCGACGTTCTTGTTGAGATCCGCGAGCTTAGTGGTCACGTGCATACCGACGCTGGTATTCCACTGCGAAACCTGGTTATCGCTGAAGGTCAGCTCTTTGTCAGAGAAGCCTTTCTCCTCTGCTTTATCCCAGCCTAAAGTCGCATATGGCTGGAGGACGGTCTCACCCGGCAGCATCACGTTGACACCGGTACGCAGCTGGGTGGTGTACAGGTTACCATCCGCGGAGCCGCTTAATGCTTCGGTCATGCCGCTGGTGTCCTCTTTGCTGTTTTTCGCCGACATTGAGTAACGCATATCGCCGTAGCTGAAGCTGCCGTCAACGAACATACCCCACAGGTTGTCGTGCAGCGCCTGCTGCCAGCCGGCATAAACGCTGTAGTAGTTTCCATAGACGGTATCGTTGAAGCTGTTAGCGCCGCCGCTGTTGCTCTGGTCGCGGCTGCGGGTCCAGCCCAGCGCCACACCGCCGGTCAGGCTGTCGCCGTTTGTCAGGTGGGTCGTCCAGTCAACGCCGCCCTGCACGCCCTGGGTGATGTCCTGGTAATCAACGTCATCGCTGTAATCCCCATGGTGATAGAGGAAGTCGCCCCAGAGTTGCGCCCCATCCGCCGTGTGGCCATACAGATTTTGCAGGTGAACCTGATCCAGGCGGTTTGCCAGATCGTCCGTTATCATGCGGCCTGCCTGCTTGGCGGCATCCAGACCGGCAATCGCCCCCTGGACATCGCTGGCCAGTTCACCGCGCGAGCTGTCGAGCAGCACGTTGTAAGCATTCGGTGTGGCAGTCAACCCGGCACGTTTACTCAGCTGTGCCGCCTGCTCAATGGTCAGGGAATCATTGTAGTTGTAAGCGCCGCTGCGGCTTTCAACCTGCTGTGAACCGTTGCTGAACTGGGCTTCAACGGCATCGGCCGGGTTACCGGTGGTAGAGAATGTCGCGATCTGAACGTTTTTCTGGTTCAGGGTAGACGGGGAAATCTGGGTTACCGTCAGGTTGTTGTTGGTCCCGGTGACGTTACCAAAATCAACGGTGCTGTCGGAGGTCATTGCCACCTGGACATTGCTGCCGGTGGATTCGGCCACTAAACGGGAGCCATTCTGGATAGTCCAGCCGGTATTGTCGTTTAACTTATCGATGTCGATATTGTTATCCGAGGTGGTGTTTACCGTTTCAAATCCGCTGATCTGGCCGGTGATGGAGCTGCTGGCATCCATCGACAGCTCATCGGTGCCGGTATCCGCATCCACGTTACCGGTGACAGAAGAGTTATTGGCCAGCACGACCGTGTCGTCTCCCGCTCCGGTCGTAATATTGCCGTTGACGGTAGCGTTATTCAGATTCACCGTGGTGTTACTTTCATCGGCGGTAATAATGTTGCCGTTCAGGGTGCTGCTGTCGAGGGAGATCTGCGCCGTAGAGGAGCCATTCCCGACAACCGCAACAGAGCCATTTACCGTGGTGCCGTTGGTCAGCGCAATAGTGGATGCCTGCTGACCGTAGATACCCATCGCAATTGTTTGCCCCTGAAGCGCCGAGGTAATAGTTGCTGCATCCGCGTTGCCTGCATAGGCCCCTTCGAAATAGCCCTGCAACGTCGCGTTAGTTTCATTTGCCGTCACGGTACTGTTATCAACGCTAATGGTGTTGTTGCTGTTAGTGAAAGCATAAATAGCGCCGTTAACGGTGCTGTTCCCGGCAACATTAATGGTGTTATCCCCGCCGGTCACGGTATAAATAGCGCCGCCAAGGGTACTGCCATTTTCGATATTAACGGTGTTGGTACCCTCATTGGCACCGGAGTCAACAAAAATAGCCGCCCCACCCATATAGGTTTTCGCATGCGATGCCGCACCGTAGATGAGGTTGTCATTCTCTCCTGTCAGCGTGGAATTATTGATATCAATGTTAAAGCTGCCGTTATCACCCGGGTTGTTGTTGCCACCCTCAATCATGTCGGTGGTCGCGCCGTTCTGCAGGGTAATATTTTTGGTACCACCATAATTAGCCTGAATAAACGTCCCGCTCATGTCGGTGCCGTCTACGGTCAGTGACTGAGTATCTTCCTGTTTGTTATCCCACAGATAGATAGCGTCATTGCCGTTGCCGGTGCTGTTGGTATTGGCATCATTGGTGTAAGCGGAGCCATTATCATTAACAGCCCAGGTCTCGGTGCCATTAGGACCATGATAATTCGTACTCTTGAATCCGCAGGTGCTGGTTGGCGCATCGGCTGGAGAGCAGTCTGCTGCTAAGGCATAGCCGGAAAAAGCAGTCAGAGAGAACAGGATGCATTGTGATAACAAGGTACGGCGAGTTTTATAGCGCATTTTTATATCCCTAAGATGATTCTGATAAACAATCGATCGAAGAGATTCTTACGCAATAAAAACCAATTAAGAATAGTCTTGCCGCCTGCTATTTGTAATATTAATTTCACGCGCGCCATTTTAATAAAAATCTAAAACCCAGCGTAATCAGTGTGTTTTTTATATTAATAGATTCATGTAATGAATGGTTCCGATCGCTTATTCAACACCTAATGCCGCCATAGCCCCCCATTTTTATATATCCCCCTTAGTGATTATAAACATGCAAGAACGAGGAACGTCAGAGCGCTAAAAATAATGTTTAGGATACTAACATTTTGTTTCATTGGCGGGAGAAAGATGCAGCTCCCGCCCGAAGGTTATATTTTCAGTTCAGGAACAAGGGCTTTTTTGTCCGACATGCAGGTTTGCCACGCCTTGCCCGGCTCGCCATTATCCAGCACCGAGGAGGTTCGATATTCCACCGTGCGGGTGCGCTGGTCAGACGCCACGTACTCTATGGTCGTCCAGCGGGTATTGGCATCCTTCCCTTCAGCGGTGAGTTCGATGGTCTGGTTTTTCACAATTTCGGCGCATTCGCTTGCCGCGGCCTCTACTTTGCGAAACTTTTTCTCTTCGGGGGACGTGCCCTCATTGGACATACACCCGGTAAACAGCACACAGGCGAGAGATAACAGGCTGATTTTTTGCAGCATCACGCAGTCCTTTTGTTAAACAAGCATTAGCTGAAGCGTAGCCTATGCAGCTGCGCTCTTCCTGGCTTTAACGGAGCTGCTTGATGTTGGCATCAATTTGCTTTTGCATGGTATGCCGGGTAGCCGGGGTAATTTTGCCCGGAAGCAGTGCTTCGGCATAAACGGAAAATCCACTGGCGACATCGGCAATGCTCGCAATCAGCCGGTTAACCTGCGTTTCACTGAGATCCGCCTCTTGGGTGCCCAACCACAGCAGATGCTGTTTATTAATATTTAACGCCTCGCCCATAATATCCATCTGGTGGTATCCGCCTGGGCCTTCGTTCCAGGTGACATCAAACGCAGGCGCCAGCGACCACGTCCCTTCGGCAGACATTAAATACGCGAAATTTTTTGGGTGATCGTCGCGGTTATTGAATATGACGTTAAAGACAACCCGGGCAAAGGCGCGCGCTTTCTCTCGCACATCGTTGGTACAGAACTGCGTGGCGCGCAGGCAAACCTAACTGGTGAGCGGGAAAATTTTGTCGCAGCTTGTCACCCTTAAGAGGAAGACTAAACGCAGATAATTCAAAACCTTTTTCCAGCGCCTGCGGGCTGTATTCGAAGAAGATCAGCGGCCGCCCGGTCAGTGCGGTGGTGGTCGCCAGCGTTCCCCACAACCAGCGTTCACCCCAGCCCTCGTAATAAACCTCTACGCGATCAGGCATCATGACACCTTTTCCTTATGCGCTGGCGGGACGCGCTGGCTTCGAAGCGCTGAAGATCGTCCAGGCTCTCGAGCTGCGGCTGAAACAGGTTCTCCAGCTCAGGGGTAAGACCCAGCACCATCGCCACACGAACCACAACTTCAAAGCCGACGTTGCGCCCCGCCTCCAGATTTGAAACCGTATTCACTCCCACGCCAGCCCGTTGCGCCAGTTCGGCCTGGGTAAACTGGCGGCGAATGCGCTCCTGGCGTAATCGCTCGCACAGCAACTTAACGATCTCATCAGGCTTTTTGAAGTTTAAATCCATTATTTTGTACCTTAACCGCGATTTTTGGCGTTAACACACAATATTATAGAGTTACTCCCATCGTTTCGCTATCAGCCATAAATCACAAAATAAGAGTATTAACGCCAAGAATCAGGATTAAACAACATAATGCTGGAGTTAAGCGAGTCAGGCTTTCACAACCGAAACCCCCTGCTGACTCACCGCATCCACCCAGCGGCTGTCGGTATCCGGTTCAACCACCAGGGTGTTGATCAGCGAAAGCTCACCGATCGTGAAGGAGGATGCGGTATTAATTTTTTCCGGCGAGGCCAGCACCACCGTTTCTGCGGCTCTGCCGGAAAATGCCCGTTTGATGCACGCTTCTTCATAATCTCCCGTGGTTAACCCGGCCTCAGGGTGGATCCCGGTCACTCCCATGAAAAATAGATCCGCATGGATATGCGCAATGCCTTCAATAGCCGCGGCGCCGACCGTGACAACCGAGTGGCGGAACAGGCGTCCGCCGATCAGGATCACCTCCACCCGGGGATAGTCCACCAGCGCCAGGGCAATGCCCGGGCTGTGGGTCACCGCTGTGAAAGGCAGATCCGCAGGCAGGCAGCGCACCAGCTCGGCGGTGGTGGTCCCGCCGTCGATAATCACCACCTGGCCGGGCGAGATCAGTTCGACGCCCTTCTTCGCCACCCGCTTTTTCGCCTCGATGCCCAGATGGCTCCGCTCGGCAAAGCTGGAGACCGCCGTTGATGCCGGCAACGCGCCGCCGTGTACCCGCTGTAAACGCCCCTCGGCGGCCAGCTCGCGCAAATCCCGACGAATGGTGTCTTCCGACACGTCAAATTCCAGGCTGAGGGTTTTGGATAACACTTGCCCCTCGGAACTCAGTTTTTCGAGGATCAGCTGTTTGCGTTGACGAGTGAGCATGGGACGGTTCCTGAGGCTGCATGTTTGATCTTGATATTGCACGAACGTGCGGTTTATGATGCCCACTCTACGTAAACAGGAGGCACCGTGCAATCAAATCGTGCAGAAGTACGCATTCTCGATAGCCAGACGTTGTCAGATGACTGGTACACACTCAAAAAATACACCTTCGATGTGCGCCGCCGTAACGGGGAGTGGCAGCGCCAGAACCGTGAAGCCTATGATCGGGGGAACGGCGCCACGATCCTGCTCTACAACCGTGAGAAACGAACGGTGATCCTCACCCGTCAGTTTCGTTTTCCGGTGTACATCAACGGTCACGACGGCTATCTGATTGAAGCCGCTGCCGGGCTGCTCGATAACATGGCGCCGGAAAAGCGCATTAAGGCCGAAGCGGAAGAAGAGACCGGGTATCAAATTGACCATGTGGAGAAAGTCTTTGAGGCCTTTATGAGCCCCGGTTCGGTCACCGAGAAACTCTACTTTTACATCGCGGAGTATCGCCCTGGCGATCGCACCGGCGAGGGTGGCGGCATTGAGGCCGAAGGTGAAGATATCGAAGTGCTGGAGTGGCCCATAGAACAGGCGTTGCAGGCCATTGATAACGGCCTGATTGTCGATGGCAAAACCATTATGCTGCTGTATCACGTTGCCCTGAAGGGGATCTTCTAGCCTATTCGCGCCGACAGAAACGGATTTCTGTCATCCCGCAAACCGCATCATCTACACTTCTGAAAAGAACAAACCGGAGATGCCTGCATGACCGACTGGAACCCCGCCCTGTATCTGCAATACGGCGCTGAACGCACCCGCCCCGCCTTAGAACTCCTTTCCCGCATTGCGCTTGACGAGGTTACCGATGTCGTCGATCTGGGCTGCGGGCCGGGCAACAGCACGGCGCTGCTCCAGCAGCGCTGGCCCTCGGCGCGCATCACCGGAGTCGATACCTCGCCCGCGATGCTGGTGGAGGCCAGAGCCGCGCTGCCCGGCTGCCGGTTTGTAGAGGCCGATATTCGCCACTATCGCCCGGAACAGGCTCTGAGCGTGATCTACGCCAACGCCTCGTTGCAGTGGGTTGAGAACCATTACGACCTGCTGCCGCACCTGGTTTCGCTGCTGAAGCTGCACGGCGTGCTGGCGATCCAGATGCCAGATAACGATCTGGAGCCGACGCACGTGCTGATGCGGGAGGTGGCCTTTGAACAGGATTATCCGGATCGCGGCCGCGCGGCCCTGGCGGGCGTCCATGCGTATTACGATATTCTGACCGAGGCGGGATGCGAGGTGGACATCTGGCGCACCACCTATTTTCACCAGATGAGTTCGCACCAGGCGATTATTGACTGGGTGAGCGCTACCGGTCTGCGGCCCTGGCTGCAGGATATGAACGAGAGCGAGCAACAGCGCTATCTGCATCGCTATCATCAGCTGCTGGAAGAGCAGTATCCGCTGCAGGAAAACGGGCAGATACTGCTGGCCTTCCCGCGCCTGTTTATCATTGCCAGACGCGAACCCTGATTACGCCTTCGCCTCTTTCAGCAGCTGCTGGATCACCTGCTCCTGCTTGTCGTTATTCCCCTCCCCGAAAGAGGCGTAGCGCAGCTGGCCTTTGGCATCGAAGAAGTAGTGCGCCGGCCAGTAACGATTGCCGAAGGCCGTCCAGATCTTGTAGTTGTTGTCAGTCACCACCCGGTACGGCAGTTGCCATTTGTTGATGGCCTGCTGCACCGACGCCAGCGGTTTTTCCCACGGATATTCCGGGGTATGGACGCCAATCACCACCAGTCCCTGGGCCTGATATTTATTGGCCCATTCGCGAACGTGCGGCAGCGTATGCTGACAGTTGATGCAGTCCCAGGTCCAGAAGTCGATCAGCACTACCTTACCTTTTAACGACGCCGGGCTGACCGGCTCGCCGTTCAGCCATCCGGTTCCGCCCTCCAGCGACGGCATAGCGCTGGTGGTGACGGGCTGCGCCACCGGCTGAAGCCGGGGCTGAGGGGAGCTTTCCGGCACCAGCTGCAACAGCGTTTTCTCCAGCCGGTCGGCTACGCCGTTTGCCCCCTGAAAGACGCTGTTCAGACCGAACGCGGTAAACGCCACCGACATCAGCATCGCAACCCCCGCCGCTTTTCGCAGCCCGTCCATCAGCCCAGACTTGGTTTTCAGACGCGCAATCAGCGCCTGCCCGCTAAAGCCGAGCAGCGCGAGCATGACGGCGCAGCCGCTGCCGTACGCTGCCAGCAGGCTACCGGTAGCAATCGGGTTATGGCCTGCGAGACTCAGGCTGAGAATGGCCCCCAGCACCGGCCCGGCGCACGGCGACCACAGCAGCCCGACCGCCAGCCCGGCGAGCACTGCCGAGGCGATGCCCCGGGTGCGGCTGCTCCGGGTATTGATCGCATTGCCCAGGCGTAATGCGGGCCCGGCAATGCGCTGCGCAAAGGGCGGGAAGATCAGGGCCAGCGCGGCGAGGCTCAACAACGCCAGCGCAATCCAGCGTCCGACAATCGTAGCGCTGACCACCCAGTCGCTGGCGACGGCGATCAGGCTGGCGACCAGGGTAAACATGATCACCATCCCAAACAGCATGGCGATAAGCTGGTGCTTCTGGCCGCGAAAACCGGCGAACAGCAGCGGGATGACGGGAAGCGTACAGGGGCTGAGAAGGCTGACCATCCCACCTAAAAATGCGATTAAAAGAAACATAACACACCTTACTAAAGCGGTTGGCTGCGACTATTGCAGTGAGGCTATTACAGCGTGGGGAGGTATCTGGCATGTGTGGGCAATTGGGGGTTTTGTCAGGTGGTGTATTCGTTTAGCGCCGGGATACAGTGCGGTACAAATGGCGGGTTGAGTGCGGCCTGACTGCCCGGCGGCGCTACGCTTGCCGGGCCTACAAGGGCAAAGCAAGGGTTTTGTAGGCCGGGTAAGGCGCAGCCGCCACCCGGCAATTCACATCACCGGCAAGGTAATCCGTGCGCAAAGCCCGCCTTCAGGGCGGTTCGCCAGCTGTAACTGGCCGTCAAGCTGGGCGGTCAGCTGGGCGGCAATCGCCAGCCCCAGCCCCGTACCGCCGGTTTCCCGGTTGCGGGAGGATTCCACGCGGTAGAACGGCTGCAACACCGCCGCCAGCTCGTCACCGGGAATACCCGGGCCGTTATCCTCTACGGCGATCAACACCGTTTTGTCGTGCACCGTCAGCGTCACCTCTGCGGCATCGCCAAACTTCAGGGCATTATCCAGCAGATTAGTCAGGATACGGTGCAGCGCCTGCGGACGGGTAGCAAAAGGCAAGGCGGTGCGGGCGGCAGTAAACTGCACGTTTTTACCGGTATCGGTGTAATCGCAGATCAGGGTATCGATAAAGTTATAGAGATCGACGTTGCGCACCGGCTCGGGCGAAACCCCGGATGAACGGGCGTAGTCGATCCCCTCCCGCACCAGCCGGGTCATGCTGTCCAGATCCTGGGTCAGTTTGTCGCGCAGCTCGGGCTGGTCGGCCATCTCCACCCGCAGCCTCATCCGGGTGATGGGCGTCTGTAAATCATGGGAGATAGCGGCGAGGATCTGCGCCCTCTCCTTCAGCGAGGTCTGGATCCGGGTCTGCATGGCGTTAAAGGCGCGGGCTGCATGCTGCACCTCCAGCGGGCCTTGCTCGGTGAGCATCAGTGGATTGGGGCTGGCGGGCTCAAGGGTATCGACTGCCCGGGTAAAGCGGGTAAAGGGACGCACCACCTGGCGCACCGCCAGCCAGGCGCAGATCGCCACCAGCAGCAGCTGAATAACAAACACCACCGGCAGCCAGCGGGCCACCGGCGGCATCCGGGGGGTGAGATCCAGCGTCAGCGGCGAGCCGTCGCCCAGGGTCAGGTGCGCCTGAATATGCGAAACCGGCCCCGGCACCGCCGTGAAGCGCAGCGGATACCGGGTCTCCAGGCTCTCTGTTATCGTGCGGACCGCATCCCGGGAACGGGCGTCTGCGGGTGGAGCGCCCGGCTCACCCGGGCCCAGCACATAGTGATAGTTATCCCGGTCAAGACGCGGAAGCCACTGCGCCCGCTCACTGGCGGGCAGCCGGTCAAGAATCGCCACGCTGGTGGAGACATCGTCCTGCAGATTACCCAGCATCACGTTACGCACGCTGCTCATGCGCTCGGCCATCACCAGCGCCAGGCTCAGGCCGTTGGCAAGCAGCAAACCCAGCAGGACGATCAGCAGCAGACGATAATGCAGCGAACGCGGCCAAAGCCTCATTCTCTGACCTCAAGAATGCTCACCGGCATCGAAAAGACATAGCCTTCACTGCGCACTGTTTTTATATACCGTGGTGAGCGTACATCCTCATTCAGACGCTGTCGCACGCGGCTGACCAGCAGATCGATGGAGCGTTCGAACAGCTCCGCATCCCGGCCCTGGGTAAAATTCAGCAGTTGATCGCGGGTTAATACGCGCTGGGGATGATCGACAAACACCCGCAGCAAACGGTACTCCGCCCCGCTCAGCGCCACGATGGTGCCGGTGGCATCCAGCAGATGACGGGCGCTGGTGTCGAGCTGCCAGTCGCCGAAGGCGATGATCCGTCCGGCTTCGGTCACCTGCAGGTTGGGCGGCAGCGTGCGAAAGCGGCGCAGTATCGCTTTGATCCGCGCCAGCAGCTCGCGCGCCACAAAGGGTTTGACCACATAATCATCGGCCCCCATCTCCAGACCCAGAATGCGATCCATGTCGTCGTGGCGCGCGGTCAACATCAGTATCGGCAGATCTTTATGTTGCCCGCTGCGCAGCTGGCGGCACAGGGTGAGTCCGTCGTCACCGGGCATCATGATATCCAGCACCACCAGATCGACCGCCTGTTTATCGAGTACGGCACGCATCTCTTTGCCGTTGGCGGCGCCGGTGGCGCGATAGCCCGACTTCAGCAGATAATCGACGACCAGCTCGCGAATATCCCGGTCGTCATCGACGACAAGTATGTGATCGATTGTCTCCACCCTAAGCTCCTGTTTATCAGCAATTCGCCAAAAATAGCATAGTTGGCTTACAACCGATCCGCATCCACCACCGCCTTGACGAAATCCTGCGGATCTTCCTGCGCCGGATTGTGGCCGATGTTGCCGGTAAAGGTGCGATGCTGATATTTGCCGGTGAATTTCGCGGCATAGGCTTCAGGAGCCGGGTGCGGCGCACCGTTATTGTCGCCTTCGATGGTAATGGTCGGCACGCTGATGGTCGGGCCAGCCGCCAGCTTTTGTTCATAGCTGTCGTAGCGGCGTTCCCCTTTTTCCAGCCCCAGACGCCAGCGGTAGTTGCTGATGGTGACCGCCACGTGATCCGGGTTATCCAGCGCTTTGGCGCTGACGTTAAAAGTGGCGTCGCTGAATTTCCAGCCTGGCGAGGCCAGAGTCCAGATCAGTTTCGCGAAGTCATGGGTGTTGGCGGCATAGCCCTTTTCACCGCGCTCGGTGGCGAAATAGAACTGATACCACCACTGTAACTCGGCCTGCGGCGGCAGCGGTTTTTCCCCTGCCTTCTGATTGCCAATCAGATACCCGCTCACCGAAACCAGCGATTTCACGCGCTCCGGCCACAGTGCCGCCACGATATCCGCCGTTCTGGCCCCCCAGTCGTAACCGGCGAAGACCGCACGTTTGATTTTCAGCGCATCCATCAGGTTAATGACGTCTTTCGCCATGGCCGCTGGCTGACCGTTGCGCGGCGTGCCCGGCGACAGAAAATGCGTCGTCCCGAACCCGCGGTTGTACGGCACAATCACCCGGTAGCCTTTTGCCGCAAGCTGAGGGGCAACCTGGGCATAGCTTTGAATGTCGTACGGCCAGCCGTGAAGCAGGATCACCGGTTCGCCGTTTTTCGGCCCGATATCGACATAGCCAATATTCAGATCGCCCGCGTCAATCTGGCGGATCTGGTTAAAAGCAGCGGCATAATCCGTGCCCGCCGCTTCGGCCTGACAGGCGGAAACGGTCGCGAAAGAGAGGGTCAGCGCCAGGGTTGAATAAGCCAGTTTGTTCATCATGGTGGTATCTCCGGGTCAGTAGAATTTACCCGCTTATCTCACCACCCTGATGTATGCCGAATATGTACAAAGTCGTCCGTTTTGCAAGCCGCTGTATCCTGCCCGCGCCCGGATACACTGGGATACAAACGCTTACGTCAGCTGGTAATATTTGTCCGGCAGTTTGCGCGCCGGGATCTCCTGCTCATCGTTCATCTGCAGCAGATCAATCTCCATCGCGTTGCAGATGGCATCCAGCGGTAAATCGTTATTCTCGGTGCCGAAGGGCTCCTCCAGCTCTTCCGCCAGGGTATCCAGCGAGATAAAGGTGTAGGAGATCAGCACCGACACGAACGGCGTCATGTAGTGCAGATCGCTGACCAGCGCAAACGGCAGCATGATGCAGAACAGGTAGACGGTGCGGTGCAGGATCAGGGTGTAGGCAAAAGGCACCGGGGTGTTGGCGATACGCTCGCAGCCGGCCAGCACGGTCGACATATCATTCAGACGAATATTCAGGCTGTGAAACAGGATATCCGACAGCTCCCCTTTCCGGCGTCTTACCGCCAGCCATTCGCCCATGATCAGCAGAATGCGGTTAGCGGGCGAGCTGGAATCCATCGCCACGCGCAGGTTTTCCTCGGAAAGATATGCCGAAAGCTGGTCGGCCTGGGGCTGTCTGCGCAGGGTCATGCGCAGACAATGGGCAAACGCAATCTGCAGGCGGACAAACTCGCCAAGCGCGGGGTCGTCCGGCAGCGTGTTTTTGACTTCGCGGAACAGCGAGCGCGACGCAATCATCAGCTGGCCCCACAGCTGCCGCGCTTCGACATAGCGTGCGTAGCAGGCGTTATTGCGGAACCCAAGGAAGATCGCGATGGCGACCCCGAGAATACTGAACGGCGCTACCGTCAGACGAATGCCCAGCGAGGTGTACCAGGGCAACATCAGGATCACGACGATAGAGAGCAAAAAGTTTAGAAACAGGCGGGAAAAGATTTTGGTCAGCACGGAACCGTGCCAGACAAAAATCAGACGCAACCAGTGCTGTTGAGGTCGAACAATCATAGTCAGCTTCATCGGGAAAAAGAGCGGTGACTATTAAACGTGATCGTCGTCACGGTTGCAAGTATGTTAAAAAATGATGACGTTATTGCGAGGCGAAAGGCAGACCGCACGGTGTTAGGGAGGCGGTAACAGGAATAACTTAAAGTATGTTGTAACTAATATGGCTAAGGAGTCAATAACGGTGCGGTGTTTTTCCCCTCACCCTGAGGATGAGGGGAAGTTCAGCGGATTAGCAGAGCGGTTTTACCGCTTCACGCATCCCTTTCTGCAGAATCGCATCCAGATCCTGCGTAACCTGATCCACCAGGCCAGTAACCTGAGTCAGATCCTGCTCCCAGTGTTCGCTGACGCTCAGTACCGCGTTCACCAGCTCGCGGGTTGTGATCTGTCGATCGTGATGCTGGGTCCACAGCTGCTGGAAGCGGGTGATCCAGTGGGCATCGTCCTGCACCGGGTAGCTTTCACCGTTACGTTCCGCACGGTAGAAGGCAATCAGCGCCGCTAGGGCAAACGTCAGACGCGCAGGGAGTTTACCGCTGGCCTGCTGCCCTGCCAGAAGCTGCGGCAGAATACGCGTGCGGTACTTGGTCATGCCGTTGAGCGCAATCGACAGCAGCTGATGTTTGATATACGGGTTGCGGAAGCGGCCCGTGACTGCACTGGCGAAGGAGGCCAGCTCATCACGCGGCAGATCGAGCACCGGAATAATCTCTTCATGGATGGCTTTTTCGACAAAGGCGCAGATCCCGGTATCGTTCATCGCCTCACCCACGGTATCCAGCCCGGCCTGGAAGGCCACCGGCACCAGGGCGGTATGCGCGCCGTTGAGGATCGCCACTTTACGCTCTTTGTACGGTTTGATGTCATCAACAATCAGCACGTTCAGCGCCAGCTTGTCGAGACGCAGCTCCTGCGCCAGCGATTTTGGCCCCTGGATCACAAACAGGTAGAAGTGTTCGGCGGTATCGAGGAAGGCATCATGATAGCCGAGAGAAGCTTCAAGCTGGGCCACTTCATCACGCGGATAACCGGTGACGATACGGTCAACCAGGGTTGAGCAGAAGCTGTTCGCGTCGTTCAGCCACTGGGTAAAGGCCGCAGGCAGCGCCCACTCCCGGGCATAACGCAGCACCAGCTCGCGCAGGGCGTCACCGTTATAGTCAATCAGTTCGCAGGGAACGATCACCCAACCTTTATCGGCAGCACCGTTGAAATGGCTGAAACGCTCGAACAGGAGACGCGTCAGTTTCGCCGGATAGCTGACCGCAGGCGCATCCTCGAACTTATCCCCGGCGTGATAGCTGATGCCCGCTTCCGTGGTGTTGGAGAAGACAAAGCGCATCTCCGGGTTGTGGGCCAGCTTCAGGAATTCATCGTACTGGTCGTAAACGCTGATTTCGCGGTTCACCGAGCGGATCAGACGCGCGTCGCTCACCGCTTCGCCCTGCTCGTTCAGGCCACGGATGATGGTGGTGTAGAGGCCGTCCTGAGTGCTCAGTGAAGGCGGGAAATCGCTTTTGATTGGGCGGACAATGGCAATACCGGCGTTCAGGTCGGTATGTTCATTGAGCAGGTCAATCTGCCAGTCAATAAACGCGCGCAGGAAGTTGCCCTCACCAAACTGGATGATACGTTCAGGATAGAGAGCACCGGGGAAATCACGACGGTTCAGTGTGTTCACAATGGGGTCCTTGTAATGA
>PJUE01000316.1_pt1 | contig 39535 bp, 37 predicted proteins | sample 1512171 | NCBI WGS metagenome assembly PJUE01 (sample SAMN08177674, study PRJNA422409) | Feces metagenome, whole genome shotgun sequencing project. | isolation source: Chicken feces (3) enriched on wood chips: alkali lignin treatment | host: Gallus gallus | place: USA: Madison | collected 2015-01-15
AAGGCAAGGCTGCCCGCATCAAGGAAGACCTGGCTGCCGCTGCTGCCGCCAAGGCTGCCCGTCTGGCCGAAAAGGCCTGATAAACAACTTCGGTTGTTGCCGCGACGGCCACCTTCGGGTGGCCGTTTGCGTTTGTGCGGCGGCCGGCGCTATGTTCGCGGCATGAATATTGTTGAACAGCGTTACCCGCCCAAGGTGCAGGCCGCCCTGCGCCATCTCGACGCTGCGGGCGTGCAGCGCCGGCACTCGGCGCCGCCCCTGCATCGCCTGCTGTGGCGCATGGGCATCAACGCGCCACCGCCGATCCTGGCCAGCGTGGCCTCCAATGCACTGCTGATGGGTATCTGGTTCGCGCTGGGCTGGGGCGTGCTGATGTGGCTGCTGGTCTGGCGCAACACCAGCCTGCCGTCTGCACTCGCGGTGTCCAGCGCGCTCCTTGCCGGCGTACTGTTCGGTCTGCTGATGGCGGTCGTGATGCGCGTCATGCGCCTGCGCCGTGGTCTGCCCTTGTGGCGTGACCTGCCGGCTGCGCCCAGCCGCTGACCTGCGACCACGGAGCGCTGCGCAATGCCCGCCAAGCAAACTGCCGCCGCTGCGCCCAAGTTGCTGTCCGGCGGCAACCCGCAGATCGCCAAGGGCGATGGCGATGGCCCGGTGCAGGCCTACATCGCCGCAATGCCCGGCTGGAAACGCGCCTTCGGCGAGCAGCTCGATGCGCTGATTACCGACGCCGTGCCCGGTGTGCACAAGGCCGTGCGTTGGAACTCACCGATGTATGGCGTTGCCGAAGGGCAGGGCTGGTTCCTCAGCTTCCACTGCTGCACGCGCTACATCAAGGTCGCGTTGTTCCATGGCACGCTGCTGCAGCCGGAGCCCCCCGAGCCATCGAAGCAGGCCACCACGCGGTATCTGCACCTGTATGAAGACAGCGTGCTGGACCGGGCACAACTGGTGGACTGGCTGCGCCAGGCCTGTGCCCTTCCCGGCGCGCGCATGTAGGTTTCCTTTCCCGCTGTACCGTGCGAGTGCTGACATGCCCAGAAAAGCCGCGGAAATCATCGAAGAAGCACGTTCTGCCTCTGAACTGATCGATGCCCGCATCGACGAACTCGGCGACTGGCGTGGGCAGACGCTGGCACGCGTGCGCGCATTGATCCACGAGGCGCTGCCCGACGTGGAGGAGACCTGGAAGTGGCGTGGCACGCCGGTGTGGGAGCACAACGGCATCCTCTGCACCGGCGAAAGCTACAAGCAGGCGGTGAAGTTGACCTTCGCCCACGGCGCGGCGCTGCCGGACCCGAAGAAGCTGTTCAACGCCAGCCTGGAAGGCAACACGCGGCGCGCGATCGACATCCATGAGGGCGCGATGCCTGACGCCACCGCGTTCAAGGCCCTGATGCGCGCGGCGGCCAGGCACAACGCAGAAAAGAAAAAGCGGTAGCGCCGGCCGCTTGCCGGCGGATTCATGGCAACCGCTGCGCTCGCCGGGCATGGCCCGGCGCTACCGGGTCACCGCATCCGGGTCCGCCACCGGGGACGGCGGGCACGCTGGAATCTCCGACGGCGTGGCCAGTTCCTCGGCGTGCACCGGCGGGGTGATCATCTTCGCCTTGCGCCAGCCACCCCAGCGGTAATACGCCAGCGACAGCAGCATCGACACCAGCGAGCCGGCCGGGAAGCTCCACCAGATGGCGTCGGCGCCCCAGTACGGCTGCAGGAACTCGGCGAAGGGCACGCGCACGCCCCACAGCGACGCCGCCAGGATCAGCAGCGGTGGCACGACCGCACCGGTGGAACGCACCACGCCGGAAATGACGAAGCTGACGCCGAAGAACAGGAATGAACCGATCACGATGTGGTTGAGGTGGCGGGCGATCTGCAGCGATTCGCTGCCCTGCGGAAGGAACAGTGCCAGCGAGTACTGGTCCAGCAGCACCAGCGGCAGGATCAACGCGCCGGTCAGCAGGAAGTTGAACAGCACGCCCTGGCGCGCTGTGCCGCGCACGCGGTCCCAGCGCTGCGCACCGACGTTCTGCGCGGCCATCGACGAACACGCCGCACCGATGGCCATCGCCGGCATCTGCACGTAGTTCCACAGCTGCAGCGACGCACCGTAGGCCGCACCGGTTGCCGTGCCGTACTGGTTCACCATGGTCATCAGCAGGATGACCGACAGCGAGATCAGCACCATCTGCAGGCCCATCGGCACGCCCTTGACCACCAGCGCGCGCAGGATGGCCAGGTCGGGCTTGAACAGGTGCATGTCGGCGCGGCCCAGCCACAGCGTGTGCCGCTTGTGCCGCATGTACAGCAGCAGGCCGGACAACGACAGCGTCTGCGACACCAGCGTGGCCCAGGCCGAACCGGCGATGCCCAGTTCCGGGAACGGGCCGAGGCCGAAGATCAGCACCGGGTTGAGCGCGATATCCAGCACCACCGACACCAGCAGGAAGCGGAACGGGGTGCGCGAATCACCGGCACCGCGCAGGGCGGCGCTGAGGAAGGCGAACGCGTACAGCGTGGGCATGGCCAGGAAGATGATGCGCAGGTAGGCCTCGGCCAGCGGCAGCGAGGCGGCCGGCGTGCCCATGGCCGCCAGCAGCGGGTGGGCCAGGAACCAGCCAGCGATGGCGATGATCACCGACAGGCCGATGAAGAAGGTGGCACTGGTGCCGACCACGCGCCGCGCCTGCGCGATGTCACGCGCGCCGATGGCCTGTCCGATCAGGATGGTCGAGGCCATGCCAAAGCCGAATACCGAGCCGATCAGGAAGAACATGATGTTGTTGGCGTTGGCCGTGGCGGTCAGTGCCGCCTCGCCAAGGAAGCGGCCCACCCACACCGCATTCACCGAACCGTTCAGCGACTGGGCGATGTTGCCGGCCAGGATCGGCAGTGCAAACAGCAGCAGGTTGCGGCCGATGGGGCCGGAGGTCAGGTCGAGCGGCGCTTTGGCCATGGGCTGGTGATCGATTCCAGGGAGGCGCACACTAGCATCAAGCCGGTTTGCGGGGTGTGGCAATGCATCAACGACAACAGCTGGCGCGGCACTGCGTGGGGGCCTTGATCGTGGCCACGCTGGCCGCATGTTCGACGGGTGACCGGCTGGGTGATGCCCAGGTGCGGCCCGCCGACCGCCCTGAGTGCCTGGTCGGCAACCAGCGCCAGGACCTGGCAGGCACGCCCACGTTGATGGGGGGCAGTGGCTGCCGCACCGACCCCAGCAACCCGCGACCCCTGAACCAGCGCACGGAGTAGTACCTGCCGATGTCCGAGCTTTCCCCGCTGTCGCCCAGTGTCCGCCTGGACATCTGGTTGTGGGCGGCCCGTTTCTACAAGACCCGCAGCCTGGCCAAGCAGGCCATTGAAACCGGCAAGGTGGCCGTGGCCGGGCAGCGCCCGAAATCCTCGCGCGCGGTGCGCGTGGGCGAACAGCTGCAGGTGGATCGCGGCGAGGAGCATTTCGAGATCCAGGTGCTGGGCGTGAGCGACCAGCGCGGGCCGGCGCCGCTGGCGCAGCAGCTGTATGCCGAAAGCGAAGCCTCCAAGGCCCGCCGCGCCGAGCAGCGTGCGCTGCGCATCGCCGCCCGCGATGGTTTCCAACCGCCAGAGCACAAACCGGACAAGCGCGCACGACGGTTGATCCGCGCGCTGGGTGATCTGGACGCCCTTTGACGGTAGTCGCCCACCTTGGTGGGCGTCGTGTGGCGCATGCCAACCAAGGTTGGCATCTACCGGTTCATGGCCGCTGCGCGCACTCAGCCAGCATTCGGTTTTCACCCCGCACGTTGGATCTTCCTCTTCATGGAAGACCACCATGCTCCTGCGCCACAGCCTGCTGTGCCTGGCCCTCGCCACCGCCACCCCGGCGTTCGCCGCCGACATCACCTTCTGGGATACGCCGCAGCGCGGCGCCAACAGCTTCAACGAAAATCCGCCCGACCGTGCCTACTTCCAGGCGCTGCGCGACACCGGCGCAACGTGGGTACGGCTGAGTCCGGACAAGTGGAAAAGTGCCGGCGGCCGCGACTTCCTGATGGGCGATGCCGACCATTACACGGGCTTGGTGCAGGCCGATGTGGCAACCCTGCGGCGCGCGCTGGATGACGCGGATGCCTCGGGCCTGAAGGTGGTGCTGGTGCCGCTGTCGCTGCCTTTGCTGCGCTGGAAGCAGAAGAACAATGACGTGGTCGACCAGCGGCTGTGGCAGTCGATGGACAACCACCTGCCGGCGCAGCGTTTCTGGCGCGACCTGGCTACAGCGCTGAAAGGGCACCCGGCGCTGGCGGCCTACAACCTCATCAACGAACCGGCACCCGAGTACGGCACGGCGCTGGCCGAGCATGCGCCGCGCGTGGCAATGCAGCAGTGGTACGCCGGCGAGGAGGACGGCCCGCGTGATCTGCGCGTGCTGTACCGCGGGCTGATTGCCAGCGTGCGTGCGGTGGATGCGGACATGCCGCTGATGCTGGATGCCGGCTGGTACGCGGCGGCCGATGCCTTCGATTACTGGCCGGCGCCGCTGAACGATACGAAGCTGCTGTACAGCGTGCACATGTACGAACCGTACGCGGCCACCAGCGCGCCCAACCAGAAGCGCGCCACGCCGTACCGCTACCCGGGCACGGTGCCGTTTGGCCCCGGGAAGCAGCGTTGGGATGCGGCGCGCGTGCGCAGCTACCTGCAGCAGCCGATGGACTGGGCCAGGACCCATGGCATCGGTGCCAACCGGATGGTGATCGGTGAGTTCGGCTGCATGCGGCGCTGGCCGGATTGCGCTGCCTACCTGCGCGATGTGCTGGCGGTGGCCGAGCAGCAGCGGGTGCACTGGGCGTTCTATGCCTTCCGTGAGGATGGCTGGGATGGGATGGATTACGAGCTGGGCGACAAGGCGCTGCCGTGGTCGTACTGGCAGGCGGTGGAGAAGGGCGAGGCGGTGCAGCCACCACGGTCGACGCAGGCGCCATTGTTCGCGCCGATCCTGCAGCGGTTGCAGGATGGCGCGCGTTGAAACCGCCGCGGCTGCGCCGCATGCCAACCAAGGTTGGCATCTACCGGGGGATTGCTAAGGTTGGCATCTACCGTGGGACTGCTCTGGTAGTCGCCCACCTTGGTGGGCGGATCCGTGCATGCCAACCAAGGTTGGCATCTACCGGGGGATTGCCAAGGTTGGCATCTACCGGGGCATGGCCGCCGGGCCATGCACGGCGGCCACCGCATCCCCTCAACCGTGCAGGTCGTAGCGGTCCAGTTCCATCACCCGCGTCCAGGCGGCGATGAAATCCTGCACGAACTTCTTCTCTCCATCGGCACTGGCGTACACCTCGGCCAGTGCACGCAGCACCGCATTGGAACCGAACACCAGGTCGGCACGGGTGCCGGTCCAGCGTGCGCTGCCATCGCCACGGCCGCGGCCTTCGTAGCTTTCGCGGCCGGTGGCCTTCCACTGCGTGCCCATGTCCAGCAGGTTCACGAAGAAGTCGTTGCTCAGCGTGCCAGGGCGTGCAGTGAATACGCCGTGCCTGCCACCATCGGCGTTGGCGCCGAGCACGCGCAGGCCACCGACCAGGGCGGTCATTTCCGGCGCGGTCAGGGTCAGCAGCTGCGCCTTGTCGATCAGCAGCGCTTCGCCCGGCACGTTGTAAGCGCCCTTGAGGTAGTTGCGGAAGCCATCGGCCGCCGGTTCCAGCACCGCGAAGGATTCGACGTCGGTCTGTTCCTGGCTGGCATCGGTGCGGCCCGGGGTGAACGGCACGCTCACCTCATGGCCACCGGCCTTGGCCGCCTGCTCGACGCCCACGCCACCGGCCAGCACGATCAGGTCGGCCAGCGATACCTGCTTGCTGCCGCCGCCATTGAACTCGGCCTGCACCTTTTCCAGCGCGGCCAGCACCTTGGCCAGCTGCTGCGGCTGGTTCACCGCCCAGTCCTTCTGCGGGGCCAGGCGGATGCGCGCGCCATTGGCACCGCCACGCTTGTCCGAGCCACGGAAGGTCGAGGCCGAGGCCCAGGCCGTGGACACCAGCTCGGCGACGCTGAGGCCGGTCGCAGCGATCTTCTGCTTCAGCGCGGCGATGTCCTTGGCGTCGATCAGCGGGTGCTTGGCTTCCGGCACCGGATCCTGCCAGATGAATTCTTCGGCCGGGATTTCCGGGCCCAGGTAACGCGCACGCGGGCCCATGTCGCGGTGGGTCAGCTTGAACCAGGCGCGGGCGAAGGCATCGGCGAAGGCCTGCGGATTCTCGAGGAAGTTACGCGAGACCTTTTCGTAGGCCGGGTCCATGCGCAGCGACAGGTCGGTGGTCAGCATGGTGGGGCGATGCTTCTTCGACGGATCATGCGCGTCGGGAATCACCGCGTCGGCATTCTTGGCCACCCACTGGTGGGCGCCGGCCGGGCTCTTGGTGAGTTCCCACTCGTTGCCGAACAGGATCTGGAAGAAGTCGTGGCTCCACTGCGCCGGGGTGCGGGTCCAGGTCACTTCCAGGCCACTGGTGATGGTGTCGCCGCCCTTGCCGCTGCCAAAACTGTTGGCCCAGCCCAGGCCCTGGCTTTCCAGCCCGGCCGCTTCGGGTTCCTTGCCGACGTTGTCGGCCGGGCCGGAGCCGTGGGTCTTGCCGAAGCTGTGGCCACCGGCGATCAGGGCGACGGTTTCCTCGTCGTCCATGGCCATGCGGCCGAAGGTATCGCGGATGTCATGCGCGGCCAGTACCGGATCAGGATTGCCGTCCGGACCTTCCGGGTTCACGTAGATCAGGCCCATCTGCACCGCGGCCAGCGGGTTTTCCAGCTTGCGCGAGTGCACGTCGCCATCGGCGTCGTCATCGGACACCAGCACGCCATGGTCTTCCTGCACGCCTTCGGAGCCGTGTGCGTAGCGCACGTCGCCGCCCAGCCAGGTGGTCTCGCGGCCCCAGTACACGTCCTGGTCCGGCTCCCAGGTATCGGGGCGGCCGCCCGCAAAGCCCAGCGTCTTGAAGCCCATCGATTCCAGCGCGACGTTGCCGGTCAGGATCAGCAGGTCGGCCCAGGAAATGGCCTGGCCGTACTTCTGCTTGATCGGCCACAGCAGGCGGCGCGCCTTGTCCAGGCTGACGTTGTCCGGCCAGCTGTTGAGCGGGGCGAAGCGCTGCTGGCCGCGACCGCCGCCGCCACGGCCATCACCGATGCGGTAGGTGCCGGCGCTGTGCCAGGCCATGCGGATGAACAGGCCGCCGTAGTGGCCGAAGTCGGCCGGCCACCAGTCCTGCGAATCGGTCATCAGCGCCTTCAGGTCGGCCTTCAATGCGGCGTAGTCCAGGCCCTTGAAAGCCTGCGCGTAATCGAAGCCCGCATCGAGCGGATTGGAGCGGCTGGAGTGCTGGTTGAGCAGATCCACGCGCAGCTGGTTCGGCCACCAGTCGCGGTTGGTCGTGCCGTCACCGACGACGGCGTGGTTGAACGGGCACTTGGCTTCGCTTTTCATGGGTGTCTACCTGTGGACTGGCGAAAGGTGGAATCGGGAAGGCCTGACCACCATAGGTGGCACCTACTGATCGGTAAATTTGATTGATTCAACCGATGCGATAGTGGCTACCTATCAGGGTCAGGGCTTGGACCGATGTGCGCGATCAACGCTTGAGCAGGCCCGCGCCGAGCTTGAGCAGATCGCTGGCACCGAACTGGCCATCGCCGTCCTGATCGAGTGCGCCGAGCAGGCCGCCGAGGCCGCCGCCCGCTTGCTGGGCTTCCTGGCCAAGGGCGGAGCTGAGTTCACTGGCATTGCCCTGCTGGGCGAACCGCTGGGCCAGGAACGACATGACGATGGGGGCGAGGATGGCCAGCAGCTTGCTGGTGGTGCCGCTGTCCAGGCCGGTCTTCTGCCCGAGCAGTTCGGCCGCCTGCGGCTGCTGGCCACCGAACACATGGCCGAGGATGCCGGCGCCATCGGTGGCCCCGCGGCCGCCACCGCCCATCACCGCACCGAGGATGCCGCCCAGGTCGAGACCGCCGCCGCCGCTGTGGTCGCGCTGCAGGGCATTGAGCAGGGACTGCGCGCCCTGCGGCTCACTGGCGTTCTGGCCCATGGCGCCCAGCAGCAGGGGCAGGGCACTGCCCACGGCCTGGGTGGTCTGGCTGCTGTCCAGGCCGAGCTGCTGGGATACCTGCTGCAGGCCTTGCCCCTGCTGCAGCTGCTGGAAGAGGGACGCGGCGAGGGATTGCGTATTCATGTCGGTCTCCGTTCAGTGAAGGAAGGACCGCCCGAGCATAACGCTGCGTGCACTACGGGAATGCGAAGGCAACCGAGCCTGGGTTCGGCGCTACAACGGTGCGCCGGATTCCAGGTAGAGCCGAGCCCACGCTCGGCTGCTCCTGACCTGGCAATGCGGTTACAACAACGTCTTCAACCGGTACAGGGCTTCCAACGCCTGCTTCGGCGTCAGCTCGTCCGGGTCGATGGCGGCCAGCGCTTCCTGCGCCTTGCTGGCCGGTGTGCTGAACAGACCGAACTGCTGCGGTGCATCCAGCGCCTGCGGCGAGACCTCAGCGGCATGGCTTTCACCGCCGCGCTGTTCCAGCTCGGACAGGCGACGGCGGGCCTGCGCCACGGTCGCGCGCGGCAGGCCGGCCAGCGCGGCCACCTGCAGGCCGAAGCTGCGGTTGGCCGGGCCGTCCTTCACCGCATGCATGAACACCAGCGCTTCGCCATGCTCGACGGCATCCAGGTGCACGTTGGCGATGCCGCTGCGGCCACCTTCGTGCTGCTCGTCAGCCAGTGCGGTCAGTTCGAAATAATGGGTGGCGAACAGTGTGTAGCAGCGGTTCTGGTAGGCCAGGTGGCGGGCCACCGCATCGGCCAGGGCCAGGCCGTCGTAGGTGGACGTGCCACGACCGATCTCGTCCATCAGCACCAGCGAATGTGCGGTGGCGTGGTGCAGGATGTAGCTGGTCTCGGCCATTTCGACCATGAAGGTCGACTGCCCGCGCGCCAGGTCATCGCCGGCGCCGATGCGGGTGAGGATGCGGTCGATCGGGCCGATCAGCGCACGGCTGGCCGGCACGAAGCTGCCGATATGGGCCAGCAGCACGATCAGCGCGTTCTGCCGCATGTAGGTCGATTTACCGCCCATGTTCGGGCCGGTGATGACGAGCATGCGACGGTCCGGATGCAGGTCCAGATCGTTGGGTTCGAACGGCTGTTCGCGCACGGCCTCGACTACCGGATGGCGGCCGCGTTCGATCTTCAGGCAGGGCTCGGCCTGCAGTTCCGGGCGCGCCCAGTCCAGTGCCTGCGCGCGTTCGGCGAAGGCGGCCAGCACGTCCAGTTCGCTCAGCGCGGCGGCGCACTGCTTCAGCGGTTCCAGCTGGCCGCCAAGCGTGTCCAGCAGCTGTTCGTACAGGTATTTTTCGCGCGACAGCGAACGGTCGCGCGCGGACAGCACCTTGTCCTCGAAGGCCTTCAGTTCCTCGGTGATGTAGCGTTCGGCATTGGTCAGCGTCTGCCGGCGGGTGTAATGCACCGGCGCGCGGTCGGACTGGCCCTTGCTGATTTCGATGTAATAGCCGTGCACGCGGTTGTAGCCCACCTTCAGGGTGGCGATGCCGCTGCTTTCGCGCTCGCGCTGTTCCAGGTCGACCAGGAACTGGTCGGCGTGCGTGGACAGACGGCGCAGTTCATCCAGCTCGGCATCGAAGCCATCGGCCAGCACGCCGCCATCGCTCAGTTTCAGCGGCGGCATTTCGGTAATGGCGCTGGCCAGCAGGTGCGCGCACTCATCGTGCTCGCCCAGCGCGGCGTGCAGGCTCTGCAGGCGCGGCGAATCCAGTGGCGCCAGCACCTCGCGCACGGCCGGCAGCAGGCCCAGGCCATCACGCAGGGTGGAAAAATCGCGCGGGCGCGCTGAGCGCAGCGCCACGCGGGTGAGGATGCGTTCCAGATCGCCCAGGCGACGGAACTGCTCGCGGATGTCAGCGTCGCTGCCACGGTCGATCAGCGTTTCCACCGCGTGGTGGCGCTGCACCAGCACCTCGCGCAGGCGCAGCGGGCGGTGCAGCCAGCGGCGCAGCAGGCGGCCGCCCATCGGCGTCACCGTGCTGTCGAGCACGCCCAGCAGCGTGTTGCGGGTGTCGCCATCCACGCGCGTATCCAGTTCCAGATGGCGGCGGGTGGCAGCGTTCATCGCGATCGCCTCGCCGGCGGTTTCCATCGCGATGGAGGTCAGGTGCGGCAAGCGCTGCTTCTGGGTTTCCTCGACGTAGCCGAGCAGGGCGCCGGCCGCTGCGGTGGCGCGCGGCTTGTCGTCGATGCCGAAGCCGCTCAGGTCATGCAGTTTGAAGAACGCCAGCAGCTGGCGGCGCCCGCTGTCCGCATCGAACAGCCACGGCGCACGGCGGCGCACGCCGGTGCGCTGGCGCAGGAATTCGGGCCAGTTCTCTTCGTCGGGCACCAGCAGCTCGGCCGGCTCCAGGCGGGCCAGTTCGGCTTCCAGCGCGTCGTCGGTCTCGACTTCATTGACCAGGAAGCGGCCACCGGCCAGATCGGCCCAGGCCAGGCCATAGCCCTGCTTCGTACGCGACAGCGCCATCAGCAGGGTGTCGCGGCGCTCGTCCAGCAGCGCCTCGTCGGTGACCGTGCCGGGGGTGACGATGCGCACGACCTTGCGCTCGACCAGGCCCTTGGCCAGGGCCGGGTCGCCGATCTGTTCACAGATGGCCACCGATTCGCCCAGCGCCACCAGGCGGGCCAGGTAGCCCTCGTAGGCATGCACCGGCACGCCGGCCATGGGGATGGGCGCGCCGCCGGAGCTGCCGCGCTGGGTGAGGGTGATGTCCAGCAGCCGCGCCGCCTTGCGGGCGTCGTCGTAGAACAGCTCGTAGAAGTCGCCCATGCGGAAGAACAGCAGCAGGTCCGGGTAGTCGGACTTGGCTGCGAAGAACTGCTTCATCAGCGGGGTGTGTTCGGCGGACTTGTCTTTGGACATGGGACTCGGAAATCGGGGCAGGCGCCCGCGCCGGGACGGCGGCAGGCAGCTGCGGAAATGGAGCCTCTATGGTAGCGGGTAGGGTGGGGCGCGGCACCCTCACTGCTTGGTCGGGCAAGCACGCGGGCCGATTGGCGGGGGGATGCCAAGCCCGCAAGATCCGCCGATGCGCCCCTACCGGCGGGACTCTCCCGGGTTCGAACTTCTGGGGGAAAATCCCTTCCTCGGCAACTGCGCAGGTAGCATAGGCTGATACGCAAATGCGCATAAGAGGGGAAGGAAATGGAAGATCCAGCGTTGTTGAGTATGGACGACTGGCCCGAAGAGATCGCCTTTGTCCCCTATGTGGGGAAACGCTACCTGGGTGGCTTTGAGGGACGTCGGGTGCTTTTGCTTGGTGAGTCCCATTACCGATCCGAGGGAATCGACAATGATCCCCTCATCACGCGGCCATTCACGCGACGCACATTCGACGATATGCAGACCTGCACGCGGGAGGGGGGCGGCAAGTTCTTCAATGAACTGGATCGTCTGCTTACGAATCAGACGGATCCTTCACTGCCGCTGGCAGCAGACGCTTGGCAGCAGGTTGCATTCTGCAATCTTTCGCAGCGATTCGCGGGTACTGCATCTGGGCACCGACCCTCAAGCGATGATTTCCGGGAAGGCAGCGACGTATTGTTGAAGTACATACTCCCCATTCTTCGACCTGACGTGATCCTGGTGCTCGGGCGAACCGCTTGGCGCCGGTTCAACCACGGAAAGCTGGCGGATCACCCCGTGTTCCTGGCACCTCGGGCGAACTCTGCGGAGCGTCGGCGCCGGTATCTGGAAGAGCGGGAACTATGGACTCTGGAATATGGCCACGGAGTGGCCTGGATGACCTGGGTCTATCATCCTTCATGGAGTATTGATCGCTGGGAAGATCGCGCAGCTGCACTGCGATATCTGCTGGATTGCCCTCACCAAACGCAGGATGCATGAACTGGATCGGATGAACGATTGGATGGGTTGCATGTTGGATGCAGTCCACCCAGCTGTTCGCACGACCTGCGGAAGTCGAATCAGCAATCGCAGTCAGGCGACGCGTGTCGGTGCCGCTGTGATACCTCACTCCTCCATCGCCCACGTTCCCCCACCACCCGCCACCGCATCCGCACCCCCACCCAGCACCTTGTACAGCGTCACCCGGTTGGTCGCCTCCGCCAACCGCAGGGTTACCAGATCCTGCTGGGCGGCATCATCAGTGCGCTGTGCATCCAGCAGTTCCAGACGGCTGTCGATGCCATTGCGGTAACGCACTTCGGCCAGCTCGCGGGCGCGGGTGGTTGCCTTCACACGCGCCTGCTGCGCATCGCGCTGCTCATCCACGGTGGCACGCGTGGCCAGGGCATCGGCCACTTCGCTGAAGGCGCTCTGGATGGCCTTCTCGTACTGCGCCACGCTCACGTCCTTGCTGATCTTCGCCTGGTCCAGCGAGGCCTTCAGCGCGCCGGCGTGGAAGATCGGCAGGGAAATGGTTGGCGTGAAGCTCCATTGCTTCGTGCCACTGTCGAACAGGCTGGACAGCGCATCACTGCCGCTGCCGGTTGAAGCGGTCAGCGAAATGGTGGGGAAGAATGCCGCGCGCGCCGCGCCGATATCGGCATTGGCCGCTTTCAGGGTGTGCTCGGCGTACAGCACGTCCGGGCGCTGCAGCAGCACCGCCGAGGACAGCTCGGCTGGCAGCGGTGCCAGCGCCACTGCTTCGGCATCGTTGGCGGCAGCGGAGGGCAGCAGGTCATCGCGCACCGAAGTGCCAACCACAAGATCCAGAGCGTTGCGTGCCTGCGCCAGCGAGGTGGTGTAGGCCGCCACGTCGGCGCGTGCGCTTTCCACGCTGGCCTGCAACGAGGCCAGGTCGACGCCGGACAGCAGGCCCTGCGCATGACGACGCTCGGTCAGCGCCAGGCTCTCGCGCTGGCTGGCCAGGGTCTGCTCGGCCAGCATCAGCCGCTGCTGGTAAGCGCCGACGGTCAGCCAGTCGCCTGCCACTTCGGCCACCAGGCTCATGCGCGTGCTGCGCTGGGTCTGTTCGGTGGCCAGCCAGGTCTGCAGGGCCTCGTCCTTCAGGCTGCGGATGCGCCCGAACAGGTCCAGCTCCCAGCTGCTGAAGCCCACCTGCGCGGTGGCGCTGCGGCTCACCTCGCTGCCGGTGCCTGTGGTGTTGCTGCGCGCGGCGGTGTGGCTGGCTGTGGCATCCACGCTGGGCAGCAGGTCGGCGCGCTGGATGCGGTACTTGGCGCGTGCGGCTTCGATGTTGAGCATGGCCACGCGCAGGTCACGGTTGTTGTCCAGCGCCAGCGCGATGACCTGCTGCAGCTGCGGGTCGATGAACACCGAGCGCCATTCCAGCCGTGCCACCGGCACCGCATCTTCGACCACCGCCACACTGGGGGTGCTGCCGAAGCTGTCGCGCACCGTGGCGTCAGGGCGCTGGTAGGCCGGGGCCATGCTGACGCAGCCACTCAGTGCCGCTGCACAGGCCAATGCCAGCGCCGTGCTGTTGAAGATCGAACGGTTCATGCCTTCACCTCTGCATCGGCGTCATCGTGGGCATCGTCTTCGGCCGGGCGCGGCTTCGACGGGAACAGGGTGCGCACCACCACGTAGAACAGCGGCACGAAGAAGATGCCCAGCGCGGTGGACGCCAGGGTGCCGCCGAATACGCCGGTGCCCAGCGAATGGCGGCCGCCGGAGCCGGCACCGCTGCTGATCACCAGCGGGAGTACGCCCAGCATGAAGGCCAGCGAGGTCATCAGGATCGGCCGCAGGCGCAGCCGCGCCGCGTGCAGTGTGGCCTGTACCAGGCCCATGCCCTTGTCTTCCAGTTCCTTGGCGAATTCCACGATGAGGATGCCGTTCTTTGCGGCCAGGCCCACCGTGGCCAGAAGGCCAACCTGGAAGTACACATCGTTGGACAGGCCGCGCACGCTGGTGAACAGCAGGGCGCCGACGATGCCGATCGGCACGGCCAGCATCACCGAGAACGGGATCGACCAGCTTTCGTACAGCGCGGCCAGGCACAGGAACACGAACAGCAGCGAGACCGCGTACAGCAGCGGCGCCTGCGCACCGGCCTGGCGTTCCTGGTAGGACAGGCCCGACCATGCCGCACCGAACTGGCCGTCGAGCTGGCCGACCAGCGTTTCCATCTCGGCCATCGCGGTGCCGGAACTCACGCCATCGGCGGCCTGGCCGCTGATTTCCATCGAGGCAGTGCCGTTGAAGCGGGTGAGCGAGGCGGGCGCGTAGCTCCAGCCGCTGCTGGAAAACGCACCAAACTGCACCATCTGGTTGTTGCTGTTGCGCACCGACCAGCGTTCGATGTCCTGCGGCAGCATGCGCGCGCTGGCCTCGCCCTGCACATAGACCTTCTTGATGCGGCCACGGTTGACGAAGTCGTTGACGTAGGTGCTGCCCAGTGCGGTGGACAGGGTGGAATTGATATCGCTCTGCGCCAGGTCCAGTGCACCGGCCTTGGCATCGTCGATCTTGACGTCGAAGGTCGGCGCGTCTTCCAGGTTGTCATAGCGCACCGACTGCACGACATCGCTCTTGGCAGCCAACGCCAGCAGCTGTTCGCGGGCCTTCACCAGCGCATCGTGTCCGGCGCCGCCGACGTCCTGCAGTTCCAGCGAGAAGCCCGCGCTCTGGCCCAGGCCGGGAATGCCCGACGGTGCCATGGCGAAGATCTGCGCATCGCGGAAGCGCTGTGCCATGGCCATGGTGATGCGCTGGCCGACGCTGTTGGCGTCGGCATCGCGCTCGCCCCAGTCCTTCAGCTTGACGAAGCCCATGCCCGAGTTCTGCCCGCTGCCACCCATGCTGAAGCCGGCCACGGCCATCACCGTGTCCACTTCCGGCTGCTGCCGCACGTACTCGGACATCTGCTGGATCACCGTCAGCGTCTGCTGCTGGGTGGCGCCGGAGGGCAGCTTCACCTGCACCATCAGCATGCCCTGGTCTTCTTCGGGCAGGAACGAGCTGGGCAGGGTGTAGAACAGCGCGCCCATCAGGGCCAGCACCAGCACGTAGGCGGCGATGCCGAAGCGGCGGTGCTTCAGCACGCGGCCCACGCCGTGCTCGTAGCGTTCGGCATTGCGGTCGAAGAAGCGGTTGAAGGTGCCGAAGAAGCGCGCCAGCAGGCCGGGCTTCGAGGTGTGGCCACCCTTGCTGATCGGCAGCAGGATCGTCGCGCACAGCGCCGGGGTGAGGGTCATGGCGACCAGTACCGACAGGATCATCGCCGAAGCGATGGTGACCGAGAACTGGCGGTAGATGGCGCCGGTGGAGCCGCCGAAGAAGGCCATCGGCAGGAACACCGCGGTCAACACCAGGGCGATGCCCACCAGCGCGCCCGTGATCTGCCCCATCGATCTGCGGGTGGCCGCGCGCGGCGACAGCCCTTCCTCGCTCATGAGGCGCTCGACGTTCTCCACCACCACGATGGCATCGTCCACCAGCAGGCCGATGGCCAGCACCATCGCGAACATCGACAGCGTGTTGATCGAGTAGCCCAGCAGCGACAGCACGCCGAAGGTGCCCATCAGCACCACCGGCACCGCGATGGCCGGGATCAGGGTGACGCGCCAGTTCTGCAGGAACAGGTACATGATCGCCACCACCAGCACGATGGCCTCGATCAGGGTCTTGACCACTTCTTCGATGGAGATCTGCACGAACGGCGTGGTGCTGTAGGCCACGTGGTAGGCCAGGCCGGTGGGGAAGTAGGGCTGCAGTTCGGCCAGCTTGGCGTCGACCGCCTTGGAGACGTCCAGGGCGTTGGCACCGGAGGCCAGCTCGATGCCGAGGCCAGCGGCGGCCTTGCCGTTGAACTGGCTGACCGCCGAATAGCTTTCGCTGCCCAGGGTGACGGTGGCCACGTCGGACAGACGTACATCGGCGCCATTGGCGCTGGATTTCACCACGATGGCCTGGAACTGCTCCACGGTCTTCAGGCGCGAGCGCGCGGTGACCGTGGCACTCAGCGACTGTCTTTCCACGGCCGGCAGTGCCCCCAGCGAACCGGCGGTGACATCGCTGTTCTGTGCCTGGATGGCCGCGGTCACGTCCGAGGGCATCAGCGAATAGGTGCGCAGCTTTTCCGGGTCCAGCCAGATGCGCATGGCGTACTCGGAGCCCATTACCTGCACGTTGCCGACGCCGCTGACCCGGCTCAGCGGATCCTGCAGCGAGGACACCATGTAATCGGCGATGTCGGTGCCGTCCATGCTGCCGTCATCGGAGGTGAAGGCCAGCACCATGAACAGGTTGCCAGAGGACTTGCTGACCGTGACGCCGGTGCTCTGCACCGCGTCGGGCAGCAGCGACTGCGCCTGCTGCAGCTTGTTCTGCACCTGTACCTGGGCGGTGTCCGGGTCGGTGCCCGAGGCGAAGGTGAGGGTGACGTTGGCACTGCCCGACGAGCTGCTGCTGGAGGACATGTACATCAGATTGTCCAGCCCGGTCATGTTCTGCTCGATGACCTGGGTCACCGAATTCTCGGTGGTTTCAGCCGAGGCACCGGTGTAGGTGGCGCGGATGGAGACACTGGGTGGGGCGATGTCCGGATACTGTTCGACCGGCAACGTGTACACCGCCAGCATGCCGGCCAGGGTGATCACGATGGCGATCACCCAGGCGAAGATGGGGCGGTCGATGAAGAAGCGCGACATGGCTCAGTCCTTTGCCGCAGCGGTGCTGGCGGTGTTTGATGCAGCCGCTGCCACCTTCACCGCCTGGCCGGCACCGACCTTGCTGCCGCCTTCGGTGATCAGCTGCTCGCCCGCCTTCAGGCCGCTGCTGACCACCCATTGATCGCCGCGCGCGGCGCTGGTCTGGATCACCCGCTCGACCACCTTGCCGTCGGCACCGACCAGCTTCACCTGGGCCTCGCCCTTGGTGTTGCGGGTCACTGCGGTCTGCGGCACCAGGATCGCGTTCGGGTCCACTGCCATCGGCAGCACCGCGCGCACATAGGCACCCGGCAGCAGCAGGCCATCCGGATTGGGCACGGTGGCGCGCAGGGTGACGTTGCCGGTGCCGGTATCGACGGCGGTGCCGACCACTTCCAAAGTGCCGGTGTGGGCATAGGTACTGCCGTCTTCCAGCACGATGCGCACCTGCGCCTTGCCGTCCACGGCCTGCAGCGCGCCGCTGTCCAGCTGCCTGCGCAGGGCCAGCAGCTGCGCACTGGTCTGGCTGACATCGACATGGATCGGGTCCAGCTGCTGGATGGTGGCCAGCGCGGTGTCCTGGCCGGCGTTGACCAGCGCGCCTGGCGTGTAGGTGGAGGTGCCGATGCGACCGGCGATGGGGGCCGTCACCCGGGTGTAGTCCAGGTTGATCTTCGCGGTCTGCAGCGCCGCGCGTGCCGCCACTACGGCTGCCTCGTTGGCGCGCAATGTGGCCTGCGCATCGTCGGCATCCTGCCGGCTCACCGCATCGGCATCGACCAGGTTGCGGTAGCGCTCGGCCTTGGGTCGCGAGGACAGCACGGCCGCCTCAGCCTGCGCCAGCGAGCCCTTGGCGCTGTCATAGGCGGCCTGGTAGCTGCGCGGATCGATCTGGTACAGCAGCTGCCCGGCCTCGACCTGTGCGCCCTCGGTGAAGGCGCGTGTGCGGATGATGCCGCCCACCTGCGGGCGTACATCGGACACCATCGCCGCCACGGTGCGCCCGGCCAGCGACTGCTCCACCGCCAGTGACTGGGTGGTGACCGCCGTGGTCACCACTTCAGCGGTGCGCTGCTGCGGTGCCTGCGCGGGCGAGCAGGCGGCCAGGGCCAGGGCGAGCGCAGAGGCCGGCATCAGCTTCCAGGGCAGGTGGAACGGACTACGACGAGCGGACACTGGCATCGGGCGACCCCATGGGCGTTTCTGAGGCCTGCCATGTTCGGTACGAAATTCGCAGCAAATTGGGAGATCGCCTGAACGAGCCCCATTTCCCTTGCATTGGGCCGGGGCGATGCGGCTAAGTAGTGGCCACCGAAGCCGATGCCCCTGCGCCAATGAAACTGGGTACGCCCGCCAAACTGTTCCTGCTGGTATTGACCGCGTGCGGCGTGGTGCTGGCGGTGAACGGCGTGGTTGGCCGCTACCTGTTCGAGCGCGGCTTCCTGGGCTATCTGAACGAGCAGGGCGAATCGCGCATGCGCGAGGTGTTGCCGCAGGTGGAAGCGGCCTATGCACGCGAAGGCAGCTGGGAATTCGTGCGCGGCCACAACGAGGTGTGGTTCCAGCTGATGCGGCCGACCTGGGTACCCGTGGCGGGCAACCTGCGCGCACCGCCAGTGTCGGACCAGACCGGTGCGGTGCTGCGTTTTGCCCTGCTGGATCTGCAGGGACGGTTCCTGGCGGGCAATCCACAGGCCACGTTGCAGGCCATCAAGCTGCCTGTTCCTGGCCGTGATGGTGCTCCCGTCGGCTGGCTGGTGATGATTCCCTTCGAAAAGGCCATTGCTGCCGGTGACGTGCGCTTTGCCCGAGACCAGTCACGCGGGCGCTGGGTGAACGGCATTACGTCGGTGCTGATTGCCGCGCTGCTGGCGTGGCTGCTGTCGCGCACGCTGCTGCGCCAGGTCGGGGGCTTGACCGGCGCGATCCATCGGCTGGCCGCGGGTGATTTCAGTGCGCGTGCTGCGCGTACCGGCGATGATGAACTGGGCCGCCTGGGCCATGACATCAACCGCCTGGCCGATACGCTGGAAGACACCGAGCGCAACCGGCGCAGCTACATGGCCGACATTTCGCATGAACTGCGCACGCCGCTGGCGGTGATGCGCGCGCAGCTGGAAGCCATCCAGGATGGCATCCGGCCAATGACCCCGGAAACCTTGGCCACGCTGCAACGGCAGGTACAGCAGCTGGGCAAGCTGATCGATGACCTGCACGACCTGGCGCTGACGCAGGCCGGTGCGCTGGCGTACCGCTCGACCCCACTGGACCTGGACGCGGTGCTGCAGCTGGCGCTGGATGGCATGCGCGGGCGCTTCGCCGATGCCGGTCTGCAGCTGCGCGCACTGGCTGCCGCGCAGCCGTGCCCGGTGAACGGGGACGAGCGACGCCTGCAGCAGCTGTTCGCCAACCTGCTGGAAAACAGCCTGCGCTACACCGACCCCGGCGGCGAGGTGGTGGTGGCGGTGCAGCGCCAGGGCGACACGGTGCGCGCGATCATCGAAGACAGCGCGCCGGGCGTGGCCGAGGACAAGCGCGCCCGCCTGTTCGAACGCTTCTACCGTGCCGAGGAATCGCGCAACCGCGCCAGCGGCGGCAGCGGGCTGGGCCTGGCGATCTGCCGAAACATCGCCCAGGCGCACGGCGGCACCCTGCATGCCGAAGCCTCCGCGCTGGGCGGCCTGCGCGTGGTGCTGACCCTGCCGGTGCGCGCATGAGCACGGGTGATTGCATCCTGGTGGTGGAGGACGAGCCGGAGCTGGCGCGCCTGGTGCAGGACTACCTGCATGCCAGCGGCTACTGCACCGAATGGGTCGCCGATGGTGCCGAAGTGATGGCCGCCTACGCGCGCGTGCAGCCGGTGCTGGTGCTGCTGGACCTGATGCTGCCCAACCGCGATGGCATTGCCCTGTGCCGGGATCTGCGCGCTGTTGGCGAGGTGCCGATCATCATGGTGACCGCGCGGGTGGAAGAAGTGGACCGCCTGCTGGGTCTGCAGGTGGGTGCTGACGATTACATCTGCAAACCTTTCAGCCCACGCGAGATGGTGGCGCGCGTGGGTGCGGTGCTGCGCCGCGCCGGTGCGCGTGGCAGCGTGGCAGCCGGACCGGCGCCCGGCCTGCAGCTGGACGAACCTGGTGGTCGCGCCTCGCTGCATGGGCAGTGGCTGGACCTGACGCCGGTGGAGTTCCGTCTGCTGCGCACGCTGGCGGCAGCGCCGGGCCGCATCTGGTCGCGCGACCAGTTGATGGACCACCTGTATTCCGATCATCGGGTGGTGGCTGACCGTACCGTCGACAGCCATGTCAGGAACCTGCGGCGCAAGCTGATGGACGGCGGCGGCAGTGACTGGATCAAATCCATCTACAGCGTCGGCTTCCGCTGGGACGCGTAGCGTCAGCGCTGGGTGCGCTCACTGCGCGAGCAGGGTGATGCGCGGATGGCCGGCGAAGATCTCCATCACGATCTCGAAGTAGGTCTGGCCTTCACCGCGCTCCAGCGCATCCAGCTGGCGGCGGATCGCATCGACATTGAAGGTGCCAGGCTGCTGCAGCTTCGACTGCAGCCAGGCACGGGTGGCGTCGGCCCCCAGCGCGATGCGGCTGTGCTCGATATCGCGCCAGACCACGGTGGCGGTGGGGTGCCCGGCCAGAGCGCCATAGCCGCCGTACAGCAGATCGTCCAATGCATCCAGGCTGGCGCCGAGCTGCCAGTCCTCTTCGGCCATGAACACGCGGTTGATCTCCGCATAGAGGCCGTCGATGCCGGTGATGGCGCGTCCTTCGATCTGCAGGTGCAGGCTCATGGACCTACTGTAATGCAGAGCAGCCGCGTCCAACACGGAAGCGTCGCAACACTGAACGCCGCGTGGACGTTCAGGCCCCGTCGACCTGGATTTCACCTGTGGTTGGCGGCACAGGCCAGACACTGGGCCCATACCCGCACTACAGGAGATGGCCATGAATACTTCCCTTCGCATCCTGCTGATGGGCAGCCTGCTTGCAGCGTCGTCGGTGGCCAGCGCACAGAGTTACGGGCCGCGCGATGAAGGCCGCAAGTTCAACGATGGCAGCCGCGTGGTCTGCAAGAACGTGGAAGTGCAGCGCAACTCGCGTGACCCGAACCGCATCGCCGGTACCGCCACCGGTGCCGTGGTCGGTGGCCTGCTGGGCAACCAGGTGGGCGGCGGCAACGGCAAGAAGCTGGCGACCGTGGCCGGTGCCGTGGCGGGCGGTGCGGCCGGCCGGCAGATTCAGGGCAACCACCAGAGCAAAACCGGTGATCGCGTGGTCGAACGCCGCTGCGAGCGCGTCTACCGCTGAGCATCCGCAGTACCTGATACCCGCTCCCTTCCACGATGCGGTGCTTCGAACGCCGGCCCCAGGGCCGGTGTTCGTCGTTGAGGAGGGGCGTATCGCGCGGACCGGCGCGGCCCCTATACTGCGGCGACCTCCATGGATGAACGCCCTGTGAACGAATCGCCTGCCGCCGATCCCGCTGCGCCTGCAAACGACGCCCATGCTGCGGAGGAGGTCAATACACGCTTCGGGCGTCTGCGCGAGCGTACCGATGAACTCGAACTGTTCATCTCCGGCCTGCTGGCATTCGCGCTGCTGGCCGTACCGGGTTACCTGTTCGACGCATGGGCGCGCAGCAGCCTGCATACCGAAGGCATGTATTTCCAGGTGCTGTGGTTCGCCTTCAGCATCAGCGTGGGCATGTGCTACGTGCTGGCGGTGGCTTTGATCGCGCACCTGACGGTGCGGGGATTCTGGATCGGCCTGGTGGGTTTGAAGTCGCACTTCCCCAAGGGCGTCGACTGGGACCACCTGCAGAAGATGGGGCCGGTCGCACGCGCGTTCATGCGTTCCCGTGACGGCGGCCTGGATGGCAGCATCCAGCGTGCCGATCGTTTGGCAACGATGCTGTTTTCCACCACGCTGATGTGCGTGCAGACCCTGGCCGGTACCTTGGTGATGGCGATCATCATCCTGGGTCTGGCGATGCTGGTGGGGGCTGTGTCTGGCGGTTCGGAAACCGCAGCGACGGCATTTGTCTGCGTGGTACTGGCGAGCCTGCTGGTGGTGGGCGCGCTGCCGGCGATGATGGAGAAATCCATTGCACGGCGTGAGGCGCGGGGCAAACCGGCGCACCGCCAGCGGCGCGTGCTGGAGACTGTGCTGGGGGCCCTGCAGCGGGTGCCGCTGATGCGCCTGATCCAGACCATGCAGCTGACGATGCAGAGCAACCTGCGCTCGCGCTACTTCATGCTGGCCTACATGGGGGCGATCATGGTCGCGATGATGCTGGGCGGCCTGCAGGTGGCGGGCTCGGTGAAGTTCTCGCTGTTCAACCGCTACCAGGTCATCACCGAAGAGGCGGTCGACCACGGCATGCTCAGCGCCCACTACGAATCGATGCGCTCGGCACACGACCAGCTGCTGCCGTACCCGATGATTCCTTCCGACACCATCAGTGGTTCGCAGCTGCGGCTGTTCATTCCGCACCGCCCGCAGCGCGACAACACGGTGGCACGCCAGCGCTGCCCGCAGCTGCCGGGGGGCCTCAATGAAGCCGAAGGGGCGGCCGCCGCCACCGCCGCGGTGGACTGCCTGGCCCAGCTCTGGGTTGTGCAGCTGGACGGCAAGCCGGTGGACGTGCGTGCCTTCGTGCCGATGGAGCGCCGCGACGTGGACATGCGTGGTCTGGTGGGCTACCTGCCGATGGCAGGCCTGGCACCGGGCCGCCATGACCTGCATCTGGTCTGGAATGACCCGGGCCCCAAGCGCGGTGCCGACCGTCGCCGCGAGTACTTCATCCCGTTCTGGTACTCAGAGAAATAAGGGGACGGAGGGGATTAATTCAGATCAATCCCCTCCGTCCCCTTTTTTTCGTGCAGGCGCCAGGCGGCGAGGGTGCCGTAGAGCAGCAGCAGTGCGCCGAGGGTGATCAGTTCGTGGCTGACGTCGGCCAGGCGGGCGTCCATCTGGGTCAACCGCACCATCAGGTTGATGCCCGAGGTGGTCGGCAGCAGCTGCGACAGCCACACCAGCGGTTGTGGTGTCATCACCGTGGGCCAGGACAGGTTGGCCAGGAAGAACAGCGGGATGGACGTGGCGATGATGTACTGGAACGCGCGTTCGCGGGTGCGGAAGAAGCTGCCGACGAACAGGCCGAAGGCTACCGTGGCGGCGATGAACAAGGTGCCGCCGAGCAGCTGGCCCAGCGGATTGCCGCCGCGTGGGTAGTCCTGCACCCAGGCGGTGAAACCGGTGTAGTAGAGCAGGCCGAACAGGCCGATCAGGCCGAAACCCAGGGCCATGCCGGTCAGCGTGGGCAGGTCGAAGCGCAGGCGACGGCCCAGTGCCAGGCGGCGCCCGCCGAGCAGTACGCCGATGCCCATCAGCAGGGTCTGGTGCACGATCAGTTCGGCCACGCCGGGCACGATGGCGCTGCCATAGCCTTCCTGCGTGTTGTAAAGCGGCCGCTGCACCAGGGTGACCGGCGGCGCCTGCGGAACGCCCATGAAGGCAGCCTGGGTGACCACCGCCTCGCGCCCGAACGATCCCAGTGCGTCGGCCACGCTGCCCAGCACCCAGCTGGCGCGGCCCAGGTAGGCGCCGTTGCCAAGCAGGACCAGCTTCGCTGGATGGCCGCGCAGGATGTCGCGTTCCAGGTTGGCCGGGATCAGCACGATGCCTTCGGCATCGCCTGCTTCCAGCTGACGGCGCGCGCTGTCGATGCCGGCCGTCTGGCCGACCACGCGGGCCACGCGCGGGGCATCCAGTCTGCGCAGCAGTTCGCGGCTGGTGGCGCTGTGGTCTTCGTCCACCACCAGGATCGGCAGGTTGCCGGCGACCTGGTGCCGGTACGCGGCAGGGTAGAAGAACGAGTACAGGATGACCGCGCCGACCATCACCACGATGGCGTAGCGGTCCAGCAGCACCGCCAGCAATGTCTGCCGCAGGCTGGCCCAGACCGCGCTCATGTGTCGGCCCCGACCGATCGCGCGGCCTGCGTGCTGCGGGCGAACGCCAGCAGGCGCCAGCCGCCCAGGCCACCGGCGATGATGATCATCAGCAGCAGCGTGGCCAGCGGCCACAGCGACACCGCCAGCGGTGCACCGACGAACTGCTGCTGGGTCTGCAGCTTGATGTAGGCGCTGAGCGGCAGCAGCAGGTGCCAGATGCGGGTGAACAGCGGTGCGTCGATGACCGGGAAGGTGGCGCTGGAAAAGGCCAGCGCGGTCCCGATGCTGAGGCCGACGGCCGACAGCGCCGTGCCCATGTCACGGGTGATGCCGACGAAGAACAGGGCGTAGGCCGCAGTGGCCAGGTAGAACAGGGGCTGGCCGAGCAGCAGCAGGAACACGCTGCCGGCGATGCCGTCGCCGCGCAGCCAGGCCAGGTAGGCCACACCCAGCGCGCCGTACAGCGAAAACAGCAGGACATACGGTGCGATCTTGCCGGCGAGTGCTGGCCACGGCGTGCGCCCAAGCCAGCCGGGCAGGGTGCCATCGCGGATCTCGCGGCCCAGGCTGCCGGCCACGGCAAGCGCCAGCACCAGCGAAAGCACCGCCGGGAAGATCAGCGGCAGCAGGAACAGCTCGTAGCTGCGCGCAGGGTTGTAGAGGATGTCCGACTGCACGGCGATCGGCGCGGCGCGCAGCTTGGCCGGGCCGACCTGCAGGGCGATGCGCTCGCGCAGCAGGCGAGCATTCCACGCCGTCACTGCCTCGCCGATGTCGCGTGCGGCGGACTGCCCGGTGGTCATGTAGGTGGCGTTGTAATAGGCGAACACCGTGCCCGGCTGGCCGCGCAGCGCCTGCCGGGTGACGTCGCGCGGCACCAGCACGATGGCGTAGACCTGCAGCCGGCGCAGCTGCGCGCGGGCTTCTTCGATGTGCACCGGCTGGCTGGCCACGCGTACGCCGGGGCTGGCGTCGAGCATGCGCAGCAGCAGGCGGCTGTCGCTGCTGTGGTCCAGGTCGACCACGGCAATGGGCACATCGCGCATCACCGAGGGGCTGAACATCCATGCCATCAACACCAGCATCAGCAGCGGCAGCACGGTGACCAGCAGCAGATCAGCACGGCTGTGGCGCAGCGAGCGCAGTTCGCGCCGCCACGATGCAGCGAAGCCGGTGCTGCCCGTTGTCAGTGCTGCGGCCATGCGAACAGCACGCTCATGCCGGGGCGGAAGCCCTCGATGCGGCGTACCGGGCGCACCCGCACCTCGAAACTGCGGACGTCGTAGCCGGACGACTGGCGGGTGGTGCGCCAGGTGGCGTAGTCGCCGGCGGGGTTGATGAAATACACCTTGAATTCGGCGTCCTGGTCCAGTGCCGGAATGCTGCCGCGCAGCGTGCTGCCGACCTTCAGGCCCTGCATCTGCGATTCGCGCAGGTTCATCGACACCCACATCTGATCGATATCAACCAGGGTGAACACCGGATAGCCTGCCGGCACCAGTTCACCCGGGTCGGCCATGCGCTTGTTGATCTCGCCCGCGACCGGCGCGCGGCCTTCCACTTCGGTACGCGCTGCGTTGACTTCGGCAACCGCCCCCTGCGCCTGCTGCACCTGGCCCTGCGCGGCGCGCTTGTCCTGTTCGCGGGCGCCGGCCAGTGCCATGTCGTACTGCGCGCGTGCCGCACGGGCCAGTTCGCGTGAACTGGTGGCCTGGGCCTGCGCTTCGTCGCGCTTCTGCCGGGTCATCACCCCTTCGTTGAACAGGTTCTGCACGCGGCGGGCCGTCGCTTCGGCCAGGGTGGCACCGGCCTCGGCCCGCTTCCAGTTGGCTTCCGCAGCGCGGATGTCCTCGCTGCGTGCGCCGGCGTCGGCTTTGTCGGCCACCGCCTGTGCGGCCGCAAGCGCGCCCTGGGCCTGCTGTTCCTTGGCCGCCACTTCGGGGCTGTCGAGCAGGAACAGGATCTGCCCGGCCTGCACGCGGTCGCCTTCGCGCACCTTCAGTTCGGCCACACGCGCGGTGATCTTGGCGGCGACGTTGAGGGTATCGGCGTCGGCCATGCCCTGGATCTGGTCGGCCGGTTGCCGCCAGGCCAGCCACAGGCCCAGCACCACCACGGCCAGCAGCACCACCACCAGGAGGATGCCCACGCGGCGCTTGCCGGGGGGCGTGGTCGATTCGTCGTGCAGCACATCACTCATGGTCGATCACCTCGTCCGCACGGCGTCGATAGTCTTCGAAACGGTCCATCTGTCCACTCACTTCCAGCAGTTGTGCCAGGGCGATGTCGTACTGGTAGGCCGCCTGCGCGCGTTCGACGCGGGCGCCGCCCAGGCCCAGCCGCGCGTCGATGACATCCAGCGAGGTGGCCTGGCCTTCGCGGAAGGCCAGTTCCTGCAGGCGCAGGTTTTCCTGTGCCTGGGCGATGCTGCTGTCCAGCAGGACGAACTGCTGGCGCGCGCTTTCCAGTTCGTTCCATGCCTTGCGCACGCCCAGGGCCACCTGGTTCTCGGCTTCGCGCAGGCCGGCTTCGGCCTGTTCCTGCTGCGCGCGTGCTGCACTGATCTGTGCCGGGCGCGAGCTGGGCGAGAGGAAGGTGTACTTCAGGCCGATGCCGAAGGCCCAGTCCGGGTCGGTCAGCATTTCATCGCGGCGGCGGAAGTCGTACTGGCCGAACGCGAAGATCTGCGGCTTCAACTTGGCCTGCTGCACGCGCACGCCCTGTTCGGCCTGGGCAACCATCGCCTGCAGACGGCGGATCTGCGGCTGCCGTGCCTGCGCGGTGCGCTCGAAGCTGGCGACCGGTTCCAGTGGCGCGCGCTGCACGAACAAGGGCGACAGCGGCTGCACGTCACCACCGCTGCGCAGCAGGGTGGCCAGCGCAGCCTTCAGCGTGGCCAGGTCGTTGAGGGTCTTCTGGTACTCACGCTCTGCCTTGTCGCGGGCCACAGTGGCCTGCAGGCGCTGGGCGCGGGTGGCGAAGCCCTCGCGTTCCAGTTTTTCCGCATCGGACAGGTGGCGGTTGAGCCCGTCGCGTACGTCGCGGCGCACGTCCACCGCCTGTTCCGCCAGGCGCTGGCCGAAATAGGCCTGGGCCAGCTGCACGGTGAGCGACTGCCGCTGCGCCTCGCGTTCGGCGCTGGCCTGTTCACTCGCGGCGCTGGCCGCGCGCTGTGCGGCAGGAATCACGCCACCGGTGTACAGCGGCAGCACGGCGGTCACCACCGGGCGGGTGCGCCAGTCGCGCTCGGTGAAGGTCAGTGGTGAGTCGATGCCGTAGGCCTCGGCGACCGGCGCCAGCGAGCCCAAGGGCAGGGTGAGGGTCTTCTGGAACTGCAGCCGTCGGACTTCGCCGGTGATCTCGGGAAGCCGCAGCAGGCGCGTGGCCTCCTGCAGGTCCTGCTTGTTGCGCACACCGGCATCGGCCGCCGCCAGCGCATCGGACACCTGTTCCAGCCGCTGCCGTGCCTGTTCCCAGTGCAGTGCAGGCACCGCAGCGGGGTCGGCAATGGGCTGGGCGAAACCGGTGGCCGTCAGCAGCAGGGCGGAGGCCAGCAGTGGCCCGCGTGCGCGGTGGCGGCGCGGGGAAAGACGTTGCAGGTGCACGTCGGGTCCGTCATCCGTAAAGAGTCCGGCAAAAACTAGTTGATGCGCCGTGAAGCCGTTGTAGTTCGCGGCCGCAGCGCGCTTGCCTCAGCGCAGGATGTCCGCTGCGGCGCTGCGCAGTGCCTGGGTGATGTGCTGCAGGGTGCTGGAACGTACCGCCGCGTGCTGCCAATACAGCGGCACATCCAGCCAGCGGCGCGGTTCCAGCACCACGATCTGTTCTGCAGCCAGTGCAGGCGCGATCAGGGTTTCCGGCGCCAGGCACCAGCCCAGCCCGCGTGCGGCCGCTTCCACGAAGCCGGTGGAGGAGGGCAGGTAGTGCACCGGTGGCTGCAGGCGCGCGCGCGTCAGGCGACGCATGAAACGCGCCTGCAGTTCGTCCTTGCGGTTGAACACGATCATCGGCGCCACGGCCAGCGCATCGGCCTGCATGCCCTGGCCGAACCAGCGGCGGGCGAAGGCCGGGGAGGCGATGGCGTGGTAGCGCATGGCCCCCAGCGGGTGCACGTTGCAGCCCTTCAACGGCCGGCCTTCGGCGCTGATCGCGCCGAGCACGCTGCCATCGCGCAGCAGTTCGAGGGTGTGGTCCTGGTCGTCCATGCGCAGATCGAACAGGTAGCCATGGCGCTGGTGCAGATCGGCGATGGCGGCAACGAACCAGGTATCCAGCGAATCGTCGTTCACTGCCAGCGGGATCGGTGTGCGGGTGGCATCGTTGCCGCGTTCGGGCAGCAGTTCGGCCAGCGCCTCGGCCTGCAGCGCCTGCATCGGCCGCACGCTGCGCAGCAGCACTTCACCGGCGGCGGTGGGCCGGCAGGGCGCCTGGCGGACCAGCAGCACCTGGCCCAGGCGGTCTTCCAGCGCCTTGATCCGCTGCGACAGGGCCGACGGACTGATCGCCAGGCGGCGCGCGGCGGCTTCGAAACTGCCTTCCTCCAGCACCGCGGCGAAGGCGGCCAGTTGCGGGTGTACCAGGTCCATGCCGGGTCCCTTCAGTTTTTCTGCACAGGATAAAGGAAAACCAGCTGGCCTTAACTGCCCGCAGGCGCCACCCTGCGCGTCCTTCCCCGATGACTGGCACTTCCCCATGTGGATCACTGCGGCTGTGGCCGGCCTGCTGGCCGGCGCCGGCCTGATCATCGCCATCGGCGCGCAGAACGCCTTCGTGTTGCGCCAAGGGCTGCAGCGCCGCTACGTGGGCACGGTGGTGCTGGCCTGCATGGGCGCGGACATCGCGCTGATCCTGGCCGGGGCCGGTGGCATGGGCGCGCTGGTGTTGCGTTGGCCGCTGCTGCTGCAGGTGCTGCGCTTGGGCGGTGCGGCGTTTCTCGGCTGGTACGGATTGCAGGCCGGACTGCGGGCATGGCGCGGTGGCAGCGCACTGGCGGCCGCCAGCAGCGAGGGCGGTAACCGGCGCCAGGTGCTGCTGGCCTGCCTGGCCTTCACCCTGCTCAACCCGCACGTCTACCTGGACACGGTGGTGCTGCTGGGCAGCCTGTCCACGCGCTATCCCGGTGATCTGCGCTGGGCGTTCGCCGGCGGCGCCTGCGTGGCCAGCGTGCTGTGGTTCTGCGCGCTGGGCCATGGTGCGCGGCTGCTGCAGCCGCTGTTCCGCAACCCGACCGCCTGGCGCGTGCTGGATGCGGGCATCGCGCTGTTCATGGCCAGCCTGGCGCTGCTGTTGCTGCTGCGTCCGCTCTAGGCCGTTTCAATCGCGCACAGCGGTGTTTCACCCGGGCGCAGGGTCAGCACGCGCACGCCCTGCGCGGTCACCGCCACGGTGTGTTCGAACTGCGCGGAAAGCTTGCCGTCGCGCGTGTACACCGGCCATGCGTCGGGCAGCTGGCGGATGGCCGGCTTGCCCTGGTTGAGCATCGGTTCGATGGTGAAGACCATGCCTTCCTGCAGTTCCATGCCGGTGCCGGCGTGGCCGTAGTGCAGGATCTGCGGGTCTTCGTGCATCTCCTGGCCGATGCCGTGGCCGCAGTATTCCTTCACCACGCTGTAGCCGTGGCTGCGCGCATGGCGGGCGATGGCGTGGCCGATGTCGCCCAGGCGTGCGCCGGGGCGGACCTCGGCGATGCCTTTCCACATGGCCTGGTAGGCCACCTTCACCAGCTTGCGCGCGGCATAGTCGACCTCGCCCACCAGGTAGGTGGTGCTGGAATCGGCGATGTAGCCGTTCTTTTCCAGGGTGATGTCGAGGTTGACGATCTGCCCGCTGCGCAGCACGTCCTCGTGGCTGGGCACGCCGTGGCAGATGACACTGTCGATGGAGGTATTGAGCACGTACGGAAAGCCGTACTGGCCCTTGCTGGCCGGCCGCGCATGCAGCTCATCGACGATCATCCGCTCGACGAAGTCGTTGATGTCCATCGTGCTGCGACCTTCCAGCGGCAGCGCGTCCAGTGCGGCAAACACCTGCGCGAGCAGGCGCCCGGATTCGGCCATCAGCGCGATCTCATCGGGGCGCTTGATGATCGCCATCGGCTCAGGCCTGTCCAGGTGCCAGCAGCGGCGGTTGCACGCCGGCCGCGCGCAGTTCGCTGGCGACGATGTCCTGGAAGCTCAGGGTCGGGTTCATCTCGCACAGCATGCCCACGCGGATCCAGAAGTTGGCCTGGGCGTTGATCGAGCGGCTGGAGACGGTGCAGGCACGACGCAGCTGGTCGTGCAGGGTGTCATCGATGTTGACGATGCCCATGGTTGGCAGGCCCTCACAAGGAATATACGAAGCATATATGATTCGTATATTCCTGCTCAAGTGGGCCGGTGCCTACAGGTAGCGGCTCCAGCGCACGCTGGCCGAGGCCGCGGTACCGGGCGTGGTGACGGGGGCCTCGCAGATGCCGGGCTGGTACTGCTGGTCACTGTTGCTGGGCACAGTGACCGTGGCCCCGCCCGAACCGATGGCCGTGTTGCTGCCGGCGGCATTGCTGCCCACGGTCAGCGTGCCGTTGATGAGCGTACGCGCGGCGTTGTTGCCCAAGCCACGCCCCAGCAGCACATTGCCGTTGATGGTCCAGCTGCCGAAGGTCGCCTGGCCTTCGGTGACCAGGGCCATGTTCGCCGTCGGGATTCCGCGATGGCTGACGCCGTCGGTGTCCTTCCACTCGGTGAACTGCGGGGTGGCACCGGTCATGTCGCACAGCTGGGTGGGCCGCAGCGCGCCGCTGCAGACCTGTGCCGGCGTGGCGAAGTTCGGTGCGGTCAGTACCCAGTCACTGCCGGAGGTGGTCAGGTTGACCGCGCCCTTGGCGATGACAGTGTTGATCAGACCCTTGACCCCGTCATTGCTGGTCATGCCCTGGCCATCAACGGTGAAATCGTTGTCGAACCAGGCGACGCCGCGCGGGAACGCGCGCAGCCCCTTCAACGACCAGGCACTGCTGGCGGTCTTGTCGCGGAAGCAATGGGCGCTGGCCTGCGGGTAGACGTTCCAGTTGCAGGCCAGGAACTCCTGGTCCAGGCCGGGCAACCGCCGCAGGTCATCGGTCAGCAGGTTGTACTGGCCTGCAAGTGAGCGTCCGTCGGCGGTGGTCACGTTCTGGATCGTCAGCCGTGGCGCATCGTCCTTCCATTCGAAAATGTAGTTGGCCGCACCCCGGTAGTTGCTGACGTCGATGGCGTTGACCCGGGTGTCACAGAAGGGAATGCCGGGCAGCCCCGGCGAGGTGCCGGTCTGCTGTTCGCGCAGGTTCTTCGGCAGGACCGAGGGGTCGGCCACCGCTTTGGCGCCGTTGGCATCGCGCAGGATGCCGGCAATGTCGCCACTGCCGATGGTCGGGTAGCCATACCAGTAGTTGCCCTGTTTCGCGATCAGGTCACGGCCGCCAACGATGCGATCAAAACGCCCCTGGGTGATTTCCAGATCGCCATTGGCCTGTACGGTGCCGAACACCCCGTCGTAGCCGCTGATCTGGACCAGATGGCCCCACGTGGTGGTGATGGTGGGCGAGGCCACCTTCACCGTGCCGCCGGCGATGCCAACAGCGCGGAAGGTCAGGCGGTCGGGCAGGGGCGTGCTGCTGCTGCCGGACTGGCGCTCGGCCGCTGCTGCACCGGTGACCGTACCGTTGCTGCTGTCGATCTGCACACGCGGCAGGTCCAGCAGGAACACATCGCCGGTGGACAGGGTGATCGCCACCGGCATGGTGGTGGCAGGCACCACCGTACCTACGCTCCAGGGCAGGCCGCCGCTGACCGTGGAGGGCACCAGCCGCCCGCCGACATCGGCGGTACCGATGCGGGTGTCGCCGTTGTAGACCTCGGTGCTGTAGGCACCGGCCTGTACTGCGGTCAGGCGTCCGCCACTGGTGCCCTGGGTAATGGTGATGTTGCGAGCCCACAGCGTGGCGTCGCTGGGCGTCTGCATCGCATCCATCAGCAACGTGCCACCGGCGAACAGGTGCCCACCACTGACCACGCCACCGCCGTTGAGGCTGATGTTGCCGGTGGCGCACCCTGAAATCATCGTGGAACTGGAGCCGTTCTGGGTGATGTTGCCGTTCACCGCGATCTGCTCGAAGCCGTCGGCATTGCGCACGTCCAGCGCGGCGCCGCCGATTTCCAGGTTGCCGTTGAACACCAGCGGCGCCACCGGAATGACTGCGCACTGGCCGCCGCCGCTGCTGCTGCCTGCACCGGCGCCGATGTCATAGACCACTTCCACCGTGGCGCTGGTCGTGGTTGCGCCGGTGCCGGCCAATGCGGTGATGCTGACCGTGGCCTGGAAGCTGCTGCCGGTACCGCTGAAGGCGGTGATACGGGCGTTGCCATCCGGAATTCCCAGCTCGCCCAGCCCCTGCACGGTGGCCGGCAGGACCAGTCCGCTGCCGGAGGCCCATTGGCTGAGGGTGGTGCTGTCGACCGCTTCCAGATAGCGACGGACCACTTCCACTCCGCGCCAGGCCGCCGCCTGTGCGGCGGTCACCGAATGCGTTGTGACCTGGCGCTGCACGTTGCCACGCAGGGCATAGATGGAGCCAGCGACGGTGACCGATACTGCCAGGCCAACGGCCAGCACGATGTACACCGTGGCCATGCCACGCTGCCGGGACGGAAACGAAGCGTGGGGGCGCAGCATCATCCGGGGGGCTCTCATGGGGTGGCCGGCTCGGCCAGGTTGGGCAGGCAGACACTGAACAGCACATCGCTGCTGGACTGCTGCAGGCTCAATTGCTGTGCCGCGCCTGCAACCGTGGTCTGCTGGCCAAACGGCAGGCAGTTGCGGGTGGTGGCCACGAAGCGGTAACCGTCCTGGCTCTCGGCCGGTTGAAGGGTCAATGCCCCCATCTCGCGGTCGCTGCCGGTCAGCGCCGACCCGTCACGCTGGGTGGGGGTGAAGAACGCGGCGCTGCCCGCGATCGGCTGCAGCAGCAGGGTGCTCCAGGTCTGCCCGGCGACGTCGCTGCAGGCTTTGGGGGGCAGGTGATAGAGGCCACGTTCCACGCCACCTTCGCTGTCCTCCACCAGCCGCAGTCCGGCACACTGGTCGGCCTGGCCCAGCGCGGGCTTGAAGCGCCAGACCACCTGCCTGCCCTCGTCGCTGATGGCCAGCCGCGTGGCCAACGCTTCACTGGCGGCAATGCCGAAGCCGGCCTGCTGCAGATCGATCTGCGCCGACAACAGGGCCGAGGCCACCTGGCCGTCGCGCTGGGCCGCACGTGCGGCGTTGCCGCTGCTTTCGACCATGTTCTTGTACATCACCAGCATGGCGGCGATGGACAGCAGTGAAATGACCAGGCCCACCATGACGCCGATCAGGCTCTGGCCGCGCTGGCGGCGTGCCGGACAGCGGCTCATTGCCGGCTCGACAGGCGCAGATCGACGGCCGACTCATCAGCCTGGCCGCCATCCAGTTCCAGGTCCTGCGCCTTCACTGTCAGGTCCACCTGGGCGGGCGCGTCGATGTCCAGCATTGCGCCGGCCACGCCAACGCTCAGCCGCGGCTCGCCGCCGCAGCTGACCGTGGCGGTACGGCTCAGCGTGTCCGACAGCGGCAACTGCAGCGATGCGCTTGCGCACAGGCCGATGCCACTGGTCTGCAACTGGTTGCGCAGCTGTCCCACCACCAGCCGCTCGACTTTGGTGGTGCGCTGGTCCTGCATGAGTCGTGCCTGCACGTGGGCGAGGCCGGCGGCGATGATCGATGTCAGCAGCACCCCGATGAGGGCTTCCAGCAGCACTTCGCCGCGCTCGCTGCGGCGGCGCGGGCGGTGGTCAGAGCAGGTCGACATACAGCGGATCCTGGTTGGCAAGACCAATGGCGATGCGGTTCAGCGACAGCGCGCTGTCGGTGCAGCCCGACGCGCCCGGCAGGCGCAGGCCGCGCATGTCGAAATTCAGGCAGTCGAACGCGGGATGGCCGGTGGCCTGCATGGCAGACGCATCGGCGTAGCCGTCGTGGTCGGTCAGCTTCAGGCTGACCCCCGCACGCAGCGGCGCGGTCCACAGCGGGGCATCGATCCCGGGTACCACCACTTCCAGCTGGCCTGCGCGCATCTGCAGGGTGGCTGCAGGCGTGCCCATGGCCTGCGCCTGCGGATTGCGCAGCGCGATGGCCCGTGCCTGCGAAACACCTTCCCACAGCAGGCTGCGGGCCTGCATCTGGCGGTTGCTCTGCACCCAGTGCGCTCCGAAGGGCGCGGCGGCCATCAGCAGGAATGCGACGATCGACAGGGTGATCATCAGCTCGATGAGCGTGACACCCTGCTGGCGCAGGCGGGGCATGGGCCTCACCAGTCCGATACGCCGACGGTGCCGCATTCGCTGCTGACCGAGCGGGCGAGCGTGGCATCCAGGCTCAGCGTGCACCCGGCGGCCTTGCCCAGCGCATCACCGGCCGTGGCCTTCAGTGTGTAGCTGCCGCCCTCGGTGCTGTAGGCGAAGCTGAAATCGGCGCTGCGGGACGCCGGCGCCCAGCCACGCTCAGCCTGGGCCTGGTCGCTGGGCACCCCAAGGGTGCGCTGGCGGAAGTTCTCGACGTTGGCCGACAGCGCGAGCAGATCGCTCTGCGCCAGGCGGATCTTCGAACGCAGCACGTAGTTCTGGTAAGCCGGCAGGGCGATCATCGAAAGGATGGCCAGCAGCGCCACGACAATCATCAGTTCGATCAGGGTGAAGCCGGCGCTGTGACGCGCGGCCTGCGGACGAATGACGGTGCGGTACATGCCTGTCCTTTCCTTGGACACCGCCTATATGTTGCGTCGCAACACGACGTGCATCCTTCACGAATGAACCGCCCGATCTCGGTGGGAGCGGCGCCAAACTGCTGAAGCAAAAGAGAACAGGCATGTGAATGCGTATTCCACTTTGTGAAGTCTATCACGCAAAAATTACAATTCCATCCCAGTCATGATTGTCAATTGGTGCGTCGCAATGTCACGTCGTGCAGGCGTCAGGCCGCGTCGCGATGCGTGGCGAACCGCAAGCGGTTGCCGCTGGGGTCGAGCAGCAGCATCTCGCGGGTGCCCCAGTCGGTATCGTGCGGTGGTTGTGGAACGGGTACGCCGGCGGCGCTGAAGGCCCGGTACACCGCGTCCACGTCCTCGACCTTGAAATACACCGCGCCACCGGGCTGGCAGTCACCGGCATGTTCGGTGAGAAACAGGGTCTGGCCATCGCGGGTGAGCTGGGCGAACAACGGCATGCCCGGTTCGAAGCGGTGCTCCCAATCGACGCTGAAGCCCAGGCCCTGCAGGTAGAAGGGCAGGGTGGTGTCGGCATGCAGCATGCGCAGTTGCGGGATGACGGTCTGGGGCATGGTGGGGATTCCGGGTCGGTAGCGGCAGTCCAGCAGGCTCGACGCTACCGGTCCTCCAGACCGGGAACGCCTTCGGCCAGCGGTACCCGCGTACCGTCCAGCAGGCCGCGGCTGAGCATGCCGTTCTCGATGAACAGCAGCTCGCCGTTCTCGCCGTTCTTGATGCTGCTGTCGATGGCGATCACGCGCCCACCATGGAAGGTGCTGACATGCGGCATCGAGGTATGGCCGACCACGATGCGCTTGAGGTGCAGCTGGTCGAGAACCGCCTGCACGCCGTTGCTGTCCAGCTGGCCATCGAAGTAGCCGCGGTACCAGATCGGGCTGGTCTTGCCGTCGTACAGCGGCGCGGTGGCCGGGTTGGCTTTCACTTCGGCCTTGGGTGTGCCCAGCGAAGCCTGGTAGGCCGCATTGGTCGCGGCCGGGTCCAGCGCCAGCTGCACCGCCTCGGGCGAGATGCCGCCGTGCAGGAACAGGGTGTCACCGATCTTCAGCAGCACCGGACGGGTGCGCAGCCACTGGCCGATCACCGAATCGCCCGCGTACAGCTGCGGGTAGCTGCGGCCCAGCAGCTGGGCGCTGCGCAGGTACTTGGGATTGACGTAGCGCAGGTCGTCGTAGAGCACCATGGTTTCGTGGTTGCCGAGCACGAAGTGCACCGCGCCGCCGGCCGCTGCGGCCTGCTGCTGCAGCCCGTACAGCAGCCAGAACGCCTCGGTCACCTGCGGGCCACGGTCGAACACATCGCCGGCGATCACCAGGGTGTCCTTGCCCAGTGCCCAGTGGTCCTGCGCATCGATCACCTTGTTGGCGCGCAGCAGCCGCACCAGCAGGCCGTACTGGCCGTGGATGTCGGACACCGCAACGATGCGCGGCGTGGCCGGCAGCACCGACACCGAGGGCGCCACCGGCGGCAGCACATGCACGCTGTGGGCGTAGCCACACTGCGGGGTGAAATCGGTGCCTTCGGCATCGGCCGGAAGGGTGCGCATCTGCACCTGGTCGCCGCAGATCCACTTCGCCCGCAGCTGGTCGCCGACGCGGAACACGTAGGGACCATCGGCGTCGACATGCTCGGCCGGCGCGGCCACCTCGCGTGCCTGCAGCGACGGCGCACCCAGCAGGGCCAGCATCAACAGCAGCAGGGCAGGGTGGAGCAGGCGGCGGTGCAGCATGGTGGGTTCCTCGGCGGGTCAAAAGAAGGCGGGCCCGAAGGCCCGCCCCCGATGCTACCGCGTGAAAAAGGGGACGGAGGGGATTAAGTCGTTTGTGCATATGCGCCTTAACCCCTCCGTCCCCTTTTTTTCAGAGCTTGCGGACGATGGTCTGTTCGGAGGCGATGGGATGGCCGCTTGCATCCTGGGGGTGCATGAGGGGCAGCGGGGCGCCGCTGGCGCGCTCGATCAGGGTGGAATGAGTTTCGCCGGCGGCAAACCGGTGCCGTTCACCCCATTGGCGCAGGGCCACCAGCAGCGGGAACAGGTCGCGGCCGGCTGCCGTCAGCACATAGTCCTGGTAGGCGCTGCCATCGGCCGCAGGCTGCTGCACCAGCAGGCCGGCTTCCACCAGCCGGCGCAGGCGGTCGCTGAGGATGTTGCGGGCCGCGCCGAGGCTGCGCTGGAAATCACCGAAGCGGGTGATGCCGTCGAAGGCATCGCGGATGACCAGCAATGCCCAGCGGTCGCCGAGCAGATCGGCGCTGCGGGCTACGGGGCAGGGGCTGTCGGCGTGCATGGCGGGCTTTAAATGGAAATCTGGTTGCAGTTTAAAACCAATGTCGCTACCGTGCATCCAGTTTCAAAATGCAACCACAAAGATGAGCCTGCCCATATCGCGGCCACTGCTCGGCCTGCTGGCGGTCGCCGCCGGTGCCAGCGTGGCCAATGTCTACTACGCGCAACCACTGCTGGAACGGCTGGCCCAGGCCTTCGCCCTGGATACGGCCGTGGCCGGCGCAGTGCTGGCTGCCACCCAGGCTGGCAGCGTGCTGGCCCTGCTCGGGCTGTTGCCGCTGGCCGACCGTGGCGACCGCCGGCGCCTGCTGCGGGTGCAGCTGCTGGCGCTGGTGGCCGCGCTCCTGCTGCTGGCGGCTGCGCAGACGGCGGCGTGGTTGCTGGCCGGCATGCTGCTGGCCGGGCTGCTGGGCACGGCGCTCACCCAGGGCCTGATCGCGTACACGGCCAACCTGGCACCGTCTGCGCAGCGCGGGCGCCTGGTCGGCGCCGTGCAGGGCGGGGTGTTCATCGGCCTGCTGTCTGCGCGCGTGCTGTCTGGCAGCGTGGCCGCCGTGGCCGGCTGGCGTGCGGTCTACGTGTTGTCAGCGGTGCTGATGGCGGTGCTGGCGCTGCTGCTGTGGCGGCGGCTGCCGGCCCTGCCAGTGCCTGTGCCGCCACCGTCGTGGCGGACCCTGCTGGCGTCGATGGCCAGCCTGCTGCGTGACGACCGCACGCTGCGTGAGCGCGGGCCGCTGGCGCTGCTGTTGTTCGCTGGCCTCAACGTGTTCTGGGCGGCGGTGCCGCTGCCGCTGTCTGCGCCGCCGCTGCAGTGGTCCACTGCCGCCATCGGCGCACTGGGCCTGGCCGGCATTGCCGGTGCGCTGCTGGCTGGCCGGGTTGGCCATTGGATGGATCGCGGTTTCGCCGTGCGTGTCAGCCTGGCCGCACTGCTGCTGATGCTGGTGGCCTGGGGGCCGCTGCTCGGGCTGGCGCACTCATTGCCGCTGCTATTGCTGGGCGTGGTGCTGCTGGACCTGGGCGGGCAGGCATTGCACGTGTCCAACCAGGCGCTGCTGCTGCGTGCACCGGCCGAACAGCACGGGCGATTGGTCGCGCTGTACATGCTGTTCTATGCGGTCGGCAGTGGCGTGGGTGCGACGGCCGGCACCTGGATGCAGGCACGTCATGGTTGGCACGCGGTGTGCGTGCTGGGCGCGGGCATCGCGATCCTGGCGCTGCTGTGGTGGGCGCATGGGCGTGTCGTCCGCAGCGTACTTCGATAGCGCCAGGCGCCGCTGCACTGCAATGTTATAAACACCGTAATAGTCTCCCGCGCCCGCGGCGCGTAGCCTGACCGCATTGCACAGGAGCTTTGCCATGGGGCACGACCACGATCACCTTCCTTCGGAAATCCGCCACGAGAAACCGCTGTGGTGGGCGCTGGGCCTGACCACCACGTTCCTGGTGGTGGAAGTAGTGGGGGCGTTCTGGACCAACAGCCTGGCGCTGCTGTCCGATGCTGCGCACATGGCCACCGATACGCTGGCGCTGATGATCGCGCTGGTCGCGGTGCGGTTGAGCCGGCGCCCGCCCGATGCGCGGCGCACCTACGGCTATGCCCGCCTGGAAGCGCTGGGCGCGATGATCAACGGCGCGATGCTGTTCGTGGTGGCCGGCTACATCCTGTGGGAGGCGATCGCGCGTTTCCGCCAGCCGCAGGAGATCGCCTCCACTGGCATGCTGGTGATCGCCGCGATCGGCCTGGCCATCAATCTCGTTTCGATGCGGTTGCTGCAGGCCGGCAGTGGTGAAAGCCTCAACGTGAAGGGCGCCTACCTGGAAGTATGGGCGGACATGCTGGGCTCGGTGGCGGTGATCGTGGGCGCGCTGCTGATCCGCTGGACCGGCTGGAAGCCGATCGACCCGATCCTGGCGGTGCTGATCGGCCTGTGGGTGCTGCCACGCACCTGGGTGTTGATGCGCGAGGCGATCAACGTGCTGCTGGAAGGCGTACCCAAGGGCACCGACGTGGCCAAGGTGCGCACCGGTCTGAGCGCGCATCCGGCTGTACTGGACGTGCATGACCTGCACGTGTGGGCACTGGCATCGAGCACGCCGGCACTGACCGCGCACGTGGTGATGCGTGATGGCACCGACGCCGACGCGCTGCGCCGCGAACTCGGCGCGCACCTGCATGAAGCATTCGGTATCGATCACGTGACCCTGCAGATCGAAGCCGACCACTGCGGCGAAGCCTGCGGGCAACCGGCGAAGCACGATCATGATCATGATCATGGCCACGATGCCCAGGGTCATCACGGCCACGTGCACCGGTAACAGGTCCTGGCTGGGTAGAGTCGACCGTTGGTCGACTGCTCTCCCGACAGATCACGAAATCTCCGCGCTGCGCGCGACAGTCGACCAACGCTCGACTCTACCAGGCGCCGCCGCAGGTCCGGGAAGCCCGCCAAAGGCTACAATGGCCGCCTGCCTTTCCTCGCGTTGGAGATCCTGCAGTGACCCGTAAACTCGTACTGTTGCGCCACGGCCAGAGCCAGTGGAACCTGGACAACCGCTTCACCGGCTGGGTCGATGTCGATCTGACCGACCAGGGCCGCAGCGAGGCCGCCAACGCCGGCCGCCTGATGCGCGAAGAAGGCCTGCAGTTCGACGTCGCCCACACCTCGGTGCTCAAGCGCGCCATCCACACCCTGCAGGGTGCGCTGGCCGAACTGGGCCAGGACTGGCTGCCGGTGAACAAGTCCTGGCGCCTCAATGAACGCCATTACGGTGGCCTGCAGG
>PJUE01000318.1_pt1 | contig 39083 bp, 40 predicted proteins | sample 1512171 | NCBI WGS metagenome assembly PJUE01 (sample SAMN08177674, study PRJNA422409) | Feces metagenome, whole genome shotgun sequencing project. | isolation source: Chicken feces (3) enriched on wood chips: alkali lignin treatment | host: Gallus gallus | place: USA: Madison | collected 2015-01-15
GCTCAGGAAGCTGACCAGATCCGGCTCGTTTTCCGTCACCTGCACGTGTGGGATCAGCGTCTCAAGGGTTTGTGCGGGCAGGGTTAAATTATACTGACGACCCAGGTCAAGGATGGTCTGGGCACGGATGTTGCCATCAAGGTGGCGATGAACGTCAGTTAACGGGAGGGTGGTATCAATCATGGTCGCACTCTTTATTAGTAGAAGTGCGAGCTATTATAAAAACAAAAGACGTCAAAAAGCTATTTGCGCAATGGATAATTCCGTTGCGCAACATAATTAAAGTAAAGCGCGGATCCCGGCAATCAGGCGCTCAACCCCCTGTGCAAGCTTGCTGCGCGGGCACCCGGCGTTCAGGCGGATAAAGCCGTCCCCCTCCACGCCGTAGGTATATCCCGGCATGATCGCCACCTTTTGCTGCTCAATCAGCACCGTCTGCAGCGCTTTGTCATCGATATTGAGCGGGCGAAGATCGATCCAGGCAAGATAGGTGGCCTCCGGCGGCTGCCAGTTCAGGGCCGGGAAAGCGGCATTCAGGCTGTCGGCCACATATTGTAAATTCGCCTCCAGATAGCCGCGCAGGGCATCCAGCCAGGGCTCGCCCTGCTGGTAGGCGGCGATATGCGCCACCAGCGCCAGCACCGACGGCGAAGAGAGCCCGTCGCGCCCCTTCAGCGCCTGCAAATACGACGTGCGGCTGGCCTCATCGCCAAGCAGGCCGTAAGCCCCGGTGAGGGCGGGAATGTTGAAGCTTTTGGAGCCGGAGGTCAGCAGTGCCCATTTGCTCTGCGCCACCTCGCACCAGGGAGTATGTTGATGGTTGCCCCACACCATATCCATATGAATCTCGTCGCTAATCACCGCCACGTCGTGCCGCGCACAGAGTTCAGCCATGGTGGTCAGCTCGTCACGGGTCCAGACCTTGCCGGTGGGGTTGTGGGGGCTACAGAGCAGCAGGATTTTGTTCTGCGGCCGGGCCAGCACTGACTCCAGCTCGGCCATATCGCACTGCCAGCCCTGTGCAGCTTTGTGCAGACCGACGGCAACCACCTGACGGTTATTACCCGCAATGGCATTGTAAAAGGCGTCGTAGGCCGGAGTGTGGATCACCACGCCATCGCCCGGGTTCGACCACTGGCGAATCAACTCCGACACCATATAGATCACCGACGGGCCATAGACGATGGCGCTGGTATCAATTTCGCTGTTAAAGCGCTGACGGAACCAGTGGGCCACGGCGGCCAGGAACTCGTCGTTTTTCCAGCGGCTATAGCCAAACACCCCGTGACCGATGCGCGCTTGCAGGGCGTCGATGATGCAGGGGGCGGTGGCAAAATCCATATCCGAGATGGTAAAGGGCAGCAGATCGGCGGCGCCGAAGCGGTCGGCAATGTAGTCCCACTGGGTACACCAGGTGCCGTGACGATCCACGACGGTAGAGAAATCAAACATGACGTTGGTCCTTAAAATAAAACCCCCTCATGGCGAGGGGGTTGAGGCATCAGGCTTCTACTGTTCGCATCAGGGTTGCCAGCTCGTCTTTCACGGACTGCACCTGCGGGCCGATGACCACCTGCAAATTATGCTGATTTAACTGTACCACGCCGATAGCACGGTTGGCCTTCAGGGCGTTGGTATCCACTTTCGACATATCCGCCACCGACAGGCGCAGGCGGGTAATGCAGTTATCCAGCGAGGTAATGTTATCCGCACCGCCCAGCGCCGCGAGAATGGCAGGGGTGTTATAGCCGGACTTCCCTATCTTACCCGCAACGGCCTGCTCAACGCTGGTGGCCGCGTCGGTATCGCGACCCGGCGTTTTCAGGTTAAAGCGGGTGATGGCGAAGCGGAAGATCCCGTAGTACACCGCGAACCAGATAGCCGCCACCACCGGCACCAGATACCACTTGGTCGACAGGCCGTGCAGGATCCCGAACACCACGAAGTCAATCACGTTGCCGTCGGTATTCACTAAAGTGCAATACCCCATAGTGAATTTATGTAATTTTTCAGTTGATGTTCCCGACTGATGTCTATCAAGGGATCACATCCTTTTCGAACCACTCGTTAGAACACATTTCAACAACTGCTTACCTGCGGATACAATCGCTTATCTCGTCTACTCTGGGTGTTTACACAATGTTCGGTTTTAGTCCTGAATACGCCGCATTTGGCGGTGCAACTACTGCTCGGCGTGGTGGATACCGCGATGCTGGCGCAAAACGCGATTACGGCGGCGGAGTCGCTGGGACTGGGTGGCGTTTACATCGGCGGCATCCGCAACAGCATTGAGGCGGTGACCGAACTGCTGCAGCTGCCGAAGCACGTTCTGCCGCTGTTTGGCCTGTGTCTCGGCTGGCCTAATCAGTCAATATCCTATTATGCATTTTTTTATTGAACGTTTTTCGTTCAATGTTTTTTAGCCTCCCGCTACACATGTATAAGCCATAGAAAACGTAAATTCTATAACTTATAGCAAAACCAGAACACCAATTTAAAATTATTAATCAATTATATCAATAAGTTAAAATATATAAGAAAAAATCATAAAGTTTCAAAATGACCTGACGATAACTTGTAGTGACACAGGCACGCCTGGCGTAATAAACCTAAAAGGAAAATTTTATGGCACAAGTTATCAACACTAACAGCCTGTCGCTGTTGACCCAAAATAACCTGAACAAATCCCAGTCTTCCCTTAGCTCCGCTATTGAGCGTTTGTCTTCCGGTCTGCGTATCAACAGCGCAAAAGACGATGCCGCTGGTCAGGCGATTGCTAACCGCTTCACCTCTAACATCAAAGGTCTGACTCAGGCGTCCCGTAACGCCAACGATGGTATCTCTGTTGCACAGACCACCGAAGGCGCATTGTCAGAAATCAACAACAACCTACAGCGAGTACGTGAGCTTGCTGTTCAGGCTACTAACGGCACTAACTCTGAGTCTGACCTGAACTCCATTCAAGACGAAATTACTCAGCGCCTGAGCGAAATTGATCGTGTTTCTCAACAGACTCAATTCAACGGTGTAAAAGTTTTGGCAACTGACCAAACGATGAAAATTCAAGTTGGTGCAAACGACGGTCAGACTATTGATATCGAACTAGATAAAATCGATGCAGACACCCTTGGTTTGAAAGATTTTAGCGTTGCATCTGCAAAAGTTCCTACATCAGGTGCGGTTGCATTAAAAAGTGAAATGTCTCCAGCATTAACTTCTGTAAATGCAACTACTGGTAAAAATGGTACCAACGACGCATTTGGAGATACTTTCCGCACTGATGATGTAGCTACATATTTTGACGGAAAATTTGCCACTACCGGTGATAAAACGAATGTATTGGGCAACGAAGCGGAAGTATTCCAAATTCAGGTTGAAGGACAAACCTATTTTGTAGCACAGGATGGAGATACTCCTACTAACCCCTATTCCTTACTTAAGCAATCTGGTTCAGGTTATGAAAAAGTAACTGTTGATAGTAAAAATGTTCAGATTGCGAATTTTGGCGGTCGTGTTACAGCATTTGTTGATGATGGTACGGCTTCCCATAACGCTCTTTCTGTTGATCTTCAGAAAGGAACTGTAGGAAAAGCATTATCATTCAATGATTCACAGATGTCAGTGTATGTTGACGGAAAAAACCTTGAAATTAAACAGGTTCTTGGCGCTGATGGTAAGCCTAAAGCCGGTGCTTTTGCAGCTCAAACCGCTGATGGGAAGTCTTTAGCAGTCAATATTGATACCAGTGGTAATACTTCAGTTGTAAAAGATACAGACGGCAATAATGTCGAATGGGTTGTTGATAAAGACGGCGCAGCTAAGACTGTGGTACGTAAAGATGATAAAGTATATGGCGCTTCAGTAACAGGGTTCGGTGGAACTCCAACGGTTACCGTTGATACTACTGCTATTGATGCTTCAGAATTAAAAGGGATGACAACTGCTAAGCCACTGGAAAAATTAGATGCTGCCTTAGCTAAAGTTGATAAGTTGCGTAGCTCTCTTGGTGCGGTACAGAACCGTTTTGATTCTGCTATCACAAACCTTGGCAACACTGTAAACAACCTGACTTCTGCTCGTAGCCGTATCGAAGATGCTGACTATGCGACCGAAGTATCCAACATGTCCCGTGCGCAAATCCTGCAACAGGCTGGTACTTCTGTTCTGGCACAGGCTAACCAGGTAACTCAGAACGTTCTGTCTCTGCTGCGTTAACTCGCAAAACGTTGATAAACCCCGCTTCGGTGGGGTTTTTTTTTATGTAAATTTTGTTTATCGTAATGATTTGGTTGTAGGTATTGCTTAATGGTTAACGACATAACATACGGGCGGGAAGCTGAAGTTTGGCCACGCGATTATTCCCTTTTATCCAGGAGAGTTCAGTTTCTTCGATTTAATGATGTACTGGTCAAAATGGTTAGTTGCAACGGGTTATCAATCATTGGTTACGTCGCGAAGTTTTATCCCGAAGAGAATGTGATCTACGTCTCAAGCAGACCCAAGGGCACGAAGCGGATAAAAATTTCAATGGAGTACATCGCTACGTTAGAAGAACTGCCTGTTGATTCAGACGTTAAACCATATCTGATTGAACCAGAACAATTCAACGCTTCCGTTACCGAACCTACCCGTAGAGACTTCTTCTCGATCTGTAATAAATGCTTTCAACAGGGTGTAGGCATAAGGGTTTATATGGGTGATGGTCGCGTTATCGAAGGTAAGACTACTGGTGTTAACGCTTGCCAAGTAGGTCTAATAAAGCCCAAAGGTAATCATGTGCAAATTTTGTTCGATTGGGTTAATCGTATCACGTCTGATGATTTCGTTGAAAATTGATTGTTCCTAATAATTCAGAACATATGACAAGTCCCATATTTACAGCAATGTATGGGACATTAATTAATTTTATCTTGAACGTTGTTTGTTTTTAAATTTACTTTTCGCACACAAGTAACTACAAAAAAAAGACGCCAAAATATAAGCAACCATTACACAGGTAAGATTATAGATAATCTCAGATAAAAAGGTGTTGTCGTTTACATTAACAAAAGCTGATTTGTCGGCGAGCCGTTGTATCATGGCCCTAAGCACAAAATGGTTAAGTACACAAAAAAGGAAAGGGAGGCTAAAATCAAACTCCTTCCTAATCTGTTAAGTTCATTTGCCCTGAAAAAGAAAAACATAGTAACGCCACAAATAATTGAGCATATACCGATAAGTGGACCGATAAAATCTGGATTCATACCCTTCCCTGTCATAAAATAGAAAAGAATAGAATAATATAATTAGATTTAGATGCATGCGGTTCTGATCAAAAATTAAAAGGTACTCCCGACCTGTTACACAAATGCGATGTTTCAGCCGCTCGTTCTTTCGTGTGTATCTGGGATTTGAAAATTGGTTAAGTTACGTCCACCTTCCAGCCAGCCCGAATCCATCAGAAAAATTTCACAAACTTTTCAGAAATCTTTTGTACTAGCTTGATGATACAAAATCTTCGAATGAAACAAATTTGTTAAGTATCTTCGGTGAAAATGTTCAATCTTGTCTCTGGCGATTTCCCCCGTTTTCTCCCGGTATAAATATATCCAGCAGGGGTTTTCCCTTGCGAAAAATTTCACAGAGAGATTACGCAAATGGAACAAGATTTTATTACCGCTTCGGAGATCGCCCGGCGTTATGGATTTTCTATCCAGGGTGTTCAGAAGTGGCGCGAACGTGGGATCCCTTACGATACCAACAAAAAGAAATATCCAGAGAAGAAAGCAACAGAATGGATTTTGAAAAATATTCTGGAACCGCTTAAAGATCTGGACACCGCCGAAGCGCTCAAATTAGCGAAGCTGAAAAAAGCGGAGAGTGAAGCCCGGATTATGGAGATGAACGAACGTACTCAAGCGGGTTCGTTAATTCCTGTTCAACTGGTTCAGAGTTCTATTTCGAAGTTTTCCAGCCTTGTCAGAACGAGCATGTTACAGGTGGCGACAACCCAAACCCAACAGATACTTGAAGCCGCTACCGATACCAGAACTCTTAAACGGGTACTCACTGAGATCATCACAGAACGATTAACAGAAATCGGTTCAGCGATGGAAACAGGCGAATTCCTTAACGACGATTCAATCATCCAATATTCAGAGGATCACGAAGATGGAAACGATAATGATACTAACCTTACTGATCAACTCCCTGATGATTCTGATATCGGGATATCTGATCATTTCGATGGGGGAGATAGTAGCGATGATAATCCAGAGTTTTTTAACGACTAAAAACAAAAAGCCCCAACCGTGAGGAAGGGGCTTTCTTTTTATTCTTCAACCGGGGTAAGTTCTGGTTGATTCTGGCTCTGTTCCATTCCAGCAATTTTTTCGTGCAACTGGTTAATAACTTGTCGGTAATGAGCATTAGTATTTTTAGCCTCCAACAGCATCCGGGTTAGCGAATGGTTGTCCTGATCAAGTTGATTGATAGTCTGGTTCAGTTGGTTGATATGGTTTTGGATCTGTTTTTGTTCGTTCATTTTTGATGTACCTAATTGGTGTTTGTTTAAGTACATCTATTTATCACCACTGAACGGACAGCATCGAAGCAGGTTCGGCTTTTCTTCTCTCTTGCTGTTTCGCCTGATAATCAACCCAGCGCTTTTCCATCTTACGGGCAACAGAATCAATAGCGTTTTCCCCTACGGTAACGAACTTACAGAATTCTTTTGCGTATACCCGGTTCCCTTTTACTTTGATGTCTTTGTCCAGGGCAATATACCGTTCGGTTAACCAGCGGTCGTATCCTTCAAGTTGCTGGATATCCTCACAAAAGTTTTTGAAAGAATGCCAGCGGGGATCAACGGTAACATCGTTGTAATTGTGGTTCGTTGGATCCGTACAGCGCTTTAACATCGCGTGCCACATCATATAGGCTTTCTGTCTTACCTTTGGTTCAATCGGGAATTTATCATCGATGTATCCGATCCCGAAAATAGCAGGGTGATAACGGTCGTGTACGGTTCCCTTTTGAATGCAATAGAAACTCACTACGGTTTCATAACCTGTTTCGATAAACCGTACTGTAACGCGCTGGTTGCCGTCGTAGGCGACGATCTCGAATTCCCCATCCTTTGAGGTGTACCGGGTTCCGATCAGCTCTCTGGCGCGTTCTGCTTTACGTTTCTTGCCAGCTTCACCCCGGCGTTCAATTTGTTCCATATTATTTTCCTCTGTTCGCGATCCCTTTTTCGTGTTCGCGATTAGTCATATCAACGTTAATAAAAAATTTGCCTGATTTACTCGTAATGTAGTTCCACTGGCCCTGGTAGAAATCCGGGCGGTTCCCGTGTACGAAGTGGTTCTCTTCGATTACTGTATCAACACCGCTCACAATTACGCGGCCTTGCAAAATGCCTCCTATATCGCCTGTATACACCCCTAAGCAAACGATGATCATTGGCTTTGTCATTTGGCTGTTGAAGTGAAAGAACACCCGGTAAACGCTCTCACCAGGCAACATAAGGCTTTCGATCTTCTTCTCTACGGTGCTAAACCGAACCTTGAGCGCTCCGGTCATTTCCAGTTGTGGGGTTGATTCTTTTTTGAATTCTTCTCTGATGTTCTTCTTAACTTCTTTATACGACGCGCCATAAATAGTTACAGGAGACAAAGAAGAAAGACGTTCAACAGATTGCGGGTTACTCGTTCCGATATAGTAATAATTCATGCAGTCGTTGTAATACTTCTTTCCATCCTGAATACGTAAATTGAATTTCATTCGAATACCTTTGTTATAATTATTAGTGGTACTCGCAATACCACTAGTTAAGTTTTAAATTTTTTCATAGTGTTTTTCTCATAAGGCCCCCGCTCGCAACGGGGGCTTTTTCATTTATTAGTGTACGGCGGCTAATGCAGCATCAAGATCGTTTGAATACTTAGCTTTGATTTCTTCGTAACACCATTCTTTTTTAGATGCCGAAATCAGGCCGCTCTTCATCATTCGACCCAGTAACCATTTTGCACTTGAACATTTCAACCGTGGGGTATTGTAAGCCCCGTTAATTTTGAAGTGTTTCATATACTGCTGGTATGGTTCGTTGCCTTTACTCGACATCATCACGCCAGAATTACGAAGATATTCGAACATCTGGTTTGGCCCTAACGCTCCGGTAATTTTGGCGAACGTACCAATACTGATCGTTTTGTCTTCATCAAAGAACACATCAATGAAGGTTTCGTGTTCTGCTTCTTGCTGGATCAGCAACTGTTCTTTCTCTTTGTTCTCTAGTTCCAGTTGAGCGCGTTCTGCTTCTTTCTGGGCTGCAAGCATTAACGCTTCTGCGAATGTCTGGGGGATTGCATAGGATGGTTTCTGTGCTGCTTCCAACTCTTCCAGACGTTCAATTACACCCATTCGGATCGCGGTACTGTATCCAGCAACCAGACATTGCGAATGTTTCTTGTCTAACAAGTATTCTTGTTTATATCCACGAATATCTGTAATAAGAACCACACCGGGAATTACTGTAACTCTTTGATTTTTCTGATGACTCTCTAGGGAGTCATGTCCCAGGTTGCTCAACATCTTCTCAACAGCACGAACAACATTACCGTGGCGGATTTCGTTCGGTACTTTCTCATGATCTTTGTACTGGTTGATCACTTCGGTTAAATCTTTTGAGGACATCATTACAGGCTGATTATTTGCCATTACTGCGGAAGTGTTAAAGCTGTTGTTTACTACTACGTTTAATGCGTTCATGTTTTGAACCCTTATAAATAATGTTGGATAAAGTGTTTTTCATAATGTATTTCTCACAAGGTTTTATTACTCAATGCCTCGGCCTACCGCCGGGGCTTTTTTATGCATCAGATGTTGATGGTTTTGTTAATCTCGATTCCGTATCGTTTTAATGCATTATAAAATGTTGCTTTGGTGATTCCGTACTCTTTCAGAAGTTCAATCTTCTGTTGTGTGTTTGCCGCCATATACAACGGGGCGAATTGCTTCAATTTAGCAAGATTCATTTTCATTTGATTTACTCGGTTTAAAATTTAAATAGGTGAAAAAATAAGGCCGTTAGGCCATTTAATTTCTTTCGTACATTTATTTATATGGCACTTCTCAAAAACCAGTATAAAAAGTAATCAATCGAACCAAAAATAAATTATATAGCACGAATAGCTAAAGAGATGGTTATATATTAAACAAATAATACTGTGTTTATATACAGTTTGATTAAAATATAATCAATTTAGAGCTGGTTTGATTACTCATTTCTTCAAGTTTTAGTTTTGAACTCGATACTATTTATGAATCACTCTGTATCGAACAAGATCCATGTTACATCGTAGAAATATGAAATCAAATTTAAATGAGAAAAAACTTGCTTTTAATTTTTACTCAAAAACTTGAAATGCTTTTTGAAATGATTTAACCACACACATCAATCTAATGATCTAAATCAATTCAAGAATCGACCGAAGGTCGGATTTCGAGGCGAAGCCGATGAAATCTAATCATGAACAACTATCGTTACGTAACCTTGATCACTTCGAAGTAATGATAATTAGATCACTTCAATATTACGTAGTGATCATTGTCGCTTCGCGATGTCGGCCTACGGCCTCCAGATCATTTCTTTTTATTTGGTTATTCGAGTAACGACTAGTTATGTATATGTATAGGCGACGAACCCAGTGATACCGGGGCTTGTAGACGACCTCAACTAACTTTTTAAACGGTGGAATGCCCCTCTCAGACGACCTCAACTAACTTTTGATTCCCCTCCCAGCCGTACAAACAAACCACAAACCCCAAACCAGCCGGGAGGGGAGACGGATCTTGCCATAAATAATGCCAAACAAGGAACTTCAAATATGGCATTACTAACGGCTACCAGCCTCAAACAGTGGAAACAAACCCAGTTCGATAAACAGCAAGGCGTATGCGTTCTGTGCGGCCTCCAGTTGGACTCTGTAGGCAAGGCTAATGTTGACCACAATCACCACACGGGCCATATGCGCGGCCTCTTACATCCCCTCTGTAATAGCATTTTGGAAGGTAAGGTTGCTGGCCTGATGTACCGGGCTGGCCTCAAAGGGAAAGTCGATTTCCCAACGGTGTTACGTAACCTCGCTGACTACTGGGAACAGGACTACAGCGAAGCGCCGATCCATCCTTCTTTCGTACTCGATGAAAGCAAGAAATTTGCCCGGTTCACCAGGGAACGAATGATCAAGGAACTCCGGCAGGAAGGGATCGACGTGGACAAAACTTACAGCCGGGAACAGTTGGTTGATATCTTCAAGAAAACATATCGCGAAAAACTCGCATAAATATATGTATACAAACAAAGAGAGAAAACAAAATGAAAAACAAAAACGACTTAACGCTATTTTTGATCTCCGTTACGACAATCATTAATAGTATTGCCATTTTCATGATGAAATAACCTAGAGAGAAAACGAAATGAGTGCTGCATATTTTCAAGGTAAATTATATTTCATTCGTCAAGCTGACAGGTTAGAAGATGATCACCCAACAGTTATACGAATGACGAAAATAATTTCTCTATACAGAGAATTAGAAAAATTTGTTACTGACGATGAAAGCAAAGAGTTGATGCGGTTCAACAGGGAGTTAAGAAGTGGAACGGATTCCAAATCGAAAGAAGAATTGATGTCGGTTTACAAAAAAGCCTGTATTGACGACAAATAGAGAAAAGAATGAGTAAATTACAAGAACGGATTGCCCATCTTAGACGCACCGAACAAGATTTAAAAAGTGAACTTAAACGAGTTCAATTAGAACTTGAGGAACGTTATGATCAATATCATCGTGCTTCTGACCGTTTTGTAAAAATTTATAAAAAAGATTGGCATATTCGAATGCTTAACATTCCCCATGATTGATGATCAACTAGACCACGAATTGAACTGGTGGGATCGCAGGATGGAAGAGTACCTAGAATACGAAAAGACTTTCCCGGTAGATGCGACCCTTGCCGAACGTAATAAACTGATCAGAGAATATTTCGATTCGCTGAAACAAATTTGATTTTAAAAATAGAACGGGGATAATAGGTTCATCGAAACAAATTCCCCGTTTCAAACAACCATAAATAATACAGAAAAAAGGCAATAATGCCTAAAGAGAGAAAACAAAAATGAACGAAGTAAAAACCAATGTCGAAGCAGTGAACTTTAAAATTGATGAAAAAACATATGCAAAAAGCGGTTATATCGCGGTACTTGTTGATGATGACATAGTATGTCTATTCTCACGTGAAGTAATGCACACTTATGATCCTGAAAAATTCAATAAAGATATTGCCGAAACTGTTAAAAAATATCTGGAAGCGAAACAGGTAGGCGAAGAAATTATGATTGGTTATCGTCGAGTGATGAATGAACACGGTCAGTTAGTGCCAGAAATGTACGAACTCAGTGTTCTGGAAATGATTGATAGTGTTAAAGATTGTGATCATAGGCTTGAAACTGCAATCGACCGCGCATTTGAGCAACACTCTAAATAAGATTATACAAAAGAGGCGGTGAGTATCTCCCCCGCATGGATTACCCGGTCTGGGTATCCAAATGATCATTTTCGAGTGGTCATTTGGATACAGTAGACATGTATCAGACCTTTAATTTCTCTCTTTAACCCGGCTAATCGCCGGGTTTTTTTTCGCCTAATAAATAATCCCATCAGAGAGGGATTAACAAGTGAAGAACTTAGAGAAACTTAAAAACATATACACGAAAGCGGCGGAATTTATGCGACCGCCTCCGATATTAGCTCCGAGCGCGTGGGCGGAAAACAATCTTATATTCGTGGACGGCCCCAGCGCAGGCCAGAAAATGCGCTTGTTCTCATTCCAGAAACAGATCTGTGATTCGTTGCTGGAGGGTAAAAAGAAAATCGTTATGAAGCTTCCTAGTCAGGCCGGAAAAACGAACCTGATGAACGCGATGATCGGTTACAAGATGTCCACCAGTGGTCATAACGTAGCAATTTTGCAATCGACCACTCGGGAGTTGGGGCAATGGCTTAATGGCAAGCTTTTACCGATGTGCCTGCAATCGGATTCCTTACGAAACCTGATTACTTCGAAGTCGGATAAAAATGCGGTTAATAATCAGGCACAAATCCAGCTAACGAACGGCGCGTTTCTTTACATGATGTCTCTTTCGTCTCCTTCACATTTGAGGGGTAAGAGTATCGGCGGCGGGGTTTTCCTTGATGAAGTGGATGGTGCATTAGAGAACGAGAACGAAGGTTCCCCGGCGCTCCTTGCCGAGCAAAGGGTAAGTACCTTCCAGGGTGAATCCCCGGTAGTGATCAGCTCAACACCGACCACGAAACACGGGCCGATCACGGTTGAGTACGAGAAAAGTGATAAGCGGTTGTTCTGGTGTTCATGCCCACATTGCCACGGTGAACAAACTCTTGAATGGGAAAACGTTAAATTCGATTGGGAAGTACAGCAGGGTAAAAAGATCCCGGTTCCTCGTTCGGCAAGATACGTTTGCCCCCGTTGCCAGGAACCGTGGACAGAAGGAGACAGGATACGCGCTGTAGCTGGTGGACAGTTCAGGGCCAGTAACCCTATGAGTAACATTATCGGGTTCCATGTGAATCGATTGGTAAGCCCTCTGTGTACCGTTGAAAGTATCGTTCAAGACTACACCGACGCTTTCCAGAGTTTTAGCTTGCAAGTTTTTTATAACACTTGTCTTGCGACCTCATACGATGCGTTAAACGCTGATGTTGATGTTTCAGACCTCGAAAAATTATCTAGCCTTGTTTCGGTAAATAATATTCCTGATGATGTTGTCTTTATCGTAAGTGGCGCGGATCAGCAGAAGTCGAGGCTTGAAAATTTATTACTGGGAGTAAGTGAGAAGGGGCTTTATATCCTCGATCATCGTTCGTTCCATGATTTTGATTGTGAACGCGCTGACAGTCCGGCATACACGAAATTAATCGACTTCCTTAAATCCGATTTCAGAACGGTATCCGGGAAGAAAGTTCCTATGTTGTGGGCCTCGCTTGATAGCGGGAACGGAAGGGCGACACAAGCTGTTTACCGCAACTGTAACCGCTGGAACAAACTTCACGCGATCAAGGGATCGAGTTCACTCAACGCGCCAACAATTCCCATCCAGCCTACCAGAACCGGGGGGCAGGAATTATTCGTACTAGGTGTTTCGAATTTAAAAGCGAAAGCGCAGGAAATCATCAACCGGAACTTGAACGGGTCAGCCCCGATGAAACTTGAAATATCAAATACGGTTCCTGATGACTTCTTTGAACAGCTTACAGCCGAAGCAATGAAACGAACCGCAACTGGGATCAAGTGGGTACTTAAAAAAGGGCAGGAACGAAACGAAGCCAGTGACTGTTTCAACTATGCATTAGCCGGAATGGAACTAGTTTTAAAGGGTGTTAAATCGAACTGGGGGCGTTTAAGGACGTACAAAGCGAAAATCAACGTCGATGTATTACCGGAACAGGAAAACCCGCCAGAGCGCGATACAGCCCCGCAGGAACAACTAAAACCAATAGCAACTAAACAACCGCCTGAACCAACCCGAAATATATTAAAAGCGGATCGACCTTCGGCCCGCAGACCTCAAAAAACAGGCTGGATAACCCGGCGATAAAACAAACCATAAATAGCCTTATACAAATCAATATAAGGCTTTTTTATGACTGAACAAATTACTGTCAGAAAAGGGATGCCGTTCAGCTTTGAAGGATTAACCGAAGCTGAATCTTTTTCTGTAATTGACCAGAACGAAAAAACTGTTTTAGCAAAAACAAACAACGGTGATGGGGTTATTACTTTTCCTTCAACCCAACTGGAACCGGGCGAATATCTGATCACCGCTTTAAATCATTCCGGCGACATTATCCACATTACCCCATTGAAAGTAATCGGTCTGTTCGAGAAGGAAGATCGTGTTGATACCTTACGCGCACAGGTTCAACTACTGGATAAAGTTATTCAGGCGAAACTCACCGATGATCAAGGCGTATTAACCCAGTTAAGTATTAATTCAAAAACTCTCGTTTATTCCAGCCTAGCGGATCTGGTGGCGTTATCGGAATCCCTTCGAACCCAATTAGCGCAAGCGGTACGAACTAAACGCGCAAAACAGGGCAAATCACCACTAACCGCAATCAAAATTAAATTTACCAGGGATTGATTATGCTTAATTTCTTAAAAATGTTTCAGAAGAAACCAACTAAACAGAACGTATTAAAACCGGATACCCCGAAACAACATTCACAATTCCGTAAAGCAATTGCGAAAGTAATTACACCAGTTGGAACCGGATTTTTTAAGCGCGCTCTGGGTATCAACACAAACCGGATCAGTGGTTCCTCAAGCGAAGGTATCACCGCACCTATCAACAGGGCAATCGGCGCTCACCAACAGCAACAGGTGATGTTCCAGGCGCGTGACCTCGTAGTGAATAACCCACTGGCGGCGAATTATATCAGAATCGTTACCGATGGCGTTGTAGGCTCTAAAGGCATCAATCCAACTGTTTCACTGGTGGACGCAAAAACCGGGGAGTTAGACGCGGCCCTAAATAAACGCATATCAGATGAATGGTTGAAATTTGCCGAAAGTCCTAAGCGGTTTTCCCTGAATAAAAAATTCACGTTTAAACAATTTTTGCGCGAAGTATCCAAAGCCCGAATTATCGACGGTGAAAGTTTTATCAGGATCCATCGATTCCAGACCGGAATGAAGGTTGAAATTATTCCTTCTGAACGAATTGACCGGAACATGACAAAACAGGGTGAAGAACCGGACACGGTAATTTACCAGGGGATCGAATTCGATGTTGATACCAACGAGGTGATCGCTTATTGGCTGCGTGATTTCGACATTCTGACTCAGACCTATTCAGCAATGAGTGAACGTGTTCATGCTGATGAAATCCTTCATCACTTCGATGGTGTTTTGCCTGACAGCTACAGGGGCGTAACTGATTTCCTCGCCTCGATGAACCTGATGAATCACCTGAACGATTTTACTTTTGCTTCTCTGGTTCAGAAACAGATCACCGCTGCTTCTATGACGTTCTTAGAGCGCGATAAATCGCAGGATTCGATGCTTGATGACGACGACACCGAACATCAGGAAATCACACAGGAAATGTCTCCTGGCTTGATTATGGAGTTACCAGCCGGGTACAGCGCTAAATCTGTAACCGCGAACAGCAACGGTGACAGTTACGAGAGTTTCGCAGAAGCAACCATTGAACAAATCGCCGCTGGCCTGGGTGTTTATTCAAACGCGCTTTTGAACTCAACGAAAAACGTTAATTTCAGTTCCGCCCGTTTTGGACAGCTTCAAACCAACGCTCGATTCTCTATTCTCCGGGATAAATTGATCGAACAAGTAATTATTCCTCTCTACGAAGAATTTTTACGGTGTTGCGTGGACGATAACGTATTACCGCTAACTCAAAAAGCAGTGGACGATATTTTATTCAACACTTCGTTCTCCGGCGAAGGTATGAAATCTGTTGATCCGATCAAAGAATACCAGGCGTATGAGGTTGCTGTACGTAATAAATTCATGAGTAGACACGAAGCAATTATTGCTATCGGTGGCGACCCTCAAAAAGTTGATGAAGAAATCGATGCTGATAATCAGACCGTAAACCTTCAAGAAATTCCCGCTGAAAATGACTCACTAAATAATGATGTGATTCAGCAATAAGGAATTAGCGAATGAAGAAGCAACTCCGGCGTAATTTGTCGGGGTTGGCTGCTTGTGGTCATCAAGAAAAATATATTTTTGATATCGCATTCTCTGATGAAACTCCCGTTCAACGAGAGTTTTTGGACGAAATGGGAAATCCGATTCTATTAAATGAAGTTCTCCGGCACGACAACCCCGAACGAATAGATTTAACCCGTCTGAATAATGGCGCTCCGCTGTTATATCAACACAACCACGATTTACCAATTGGAAAAGTCGTCGAAGGTTCAGCGCGAATTGATCCCGACGGCGTAGGCCGTTGCCAGATTCAATTTTCCGCTGTTAACGAACTCGCTAATGAAGTTCGCCAAATGGTTATTGAAGGAACTCTCTCGAAAATCAGTTTCGGATATGACCTTACAGAATATGAACAGGTCGGTGATGACCTAATGGCTTATTTTGCGCCATACGAAGTTTCGATTGTTTCAGTTCCAGCGTCCGACAACGTGGGAATTAACCGCGAAAAAAGCGAAATAAAACTTTCCCTAAATAAAGGCACACAGCGAAACGCTGAAACCAACAAAGAGATTCCAAAAATGGCTGACGAAATTATTAAAGAAGAAGTAATTGAAGAACTGGAACTGACCCCAGAAGAAGTAGAAGAAATTCGTAAACTCCGCGCGAAACGCGAAGAAGAAGTTGTTGTTGAAGAAGAAGAAGTGATCGAAGAAGAGAAAATTGAACTCTCCGAAGACGAAGTACGCGCAGTTCGTGCAATGCGTGAAGGTAAACGAGCTAAACCAATTCGTACCGTAGTTCGTGCAACCCGTTCCCGTGATAATGAACAAAACCTGATGAAAGGTTACGATCTGGGTAAAGCAATTCGCGCGAAGGTTAACGGCGGTCAACTGTCTGGTCGTGAACTTGAAGTGCATCAGGAACTGGCCCGTTCTGCGAAAAGCAATCACGGCGGTATCTTCATCCCTGGTAATGCTCTGGCTCGTGCTGCTGGTGCTGGTGTTACTGCTACCAAAGTGAAAAGCATCACCCCTGATGGTCTGGATATGTCCTCCTTCCTGGATGTAGTTCTGCAACGTTCCGTTCTCGGTCGTCTGAACATCACCAAATATGACAACCTGACCCAGCCGCTGACCCTGCCTAAGATGACTAAAAACGCGGTTGATGCGTTTGGTTGGGTAGATGAAAACGGTGCTTCTCCAGAAGCTGACATTTCGGTTGAAAGCTTCACCATGCAACCGAAAAACTTCACTGGTGGCGTACCAATGTCCAAATACAGTCTGCAAACTGTACCGGATCTGGAACGTATCGTGGTCGAACACATCATGCGTGGTTCCCAGATCGCACTGGAAAAAACCCTGTTCGCCGCTGCTGCTGCAAATAGTGCTCACGCGCCGAAGTCCATCAACGATATGTTCTCCGCTACCGCGCTGAAATCTGCAACGTTCAAGTACGAAGAAATCCTTGCAGAAATCGCGAAAATGCGTGACCTCGGTTTCTACGAAAGCATGACTTGCGTAATGACCGACGCAACCAAAGCAACTCTGATGACCACGCTGAAAACTGCGGGTGTTCCGGGTTACATCGTAGATGAAATCACCAATACCATGTGTGGTCTGCCTGTTGAGACTACTGGTCTGGTTGGCGATGGTAAAATCTACGTGGGTGATTGGTCTAACATCGTTCTGGGTTCATGGGGTTCCGTTGAACTGGATATGGATGATACCACTTACCGTTCACAGGGTGCTGTTGTACCGCGTATCTGGCTGAACGCTGACGTTGGCTACCGTCACGACGATGCATTGAAAGTGCTGACTCCTAAAGCGTCTACCACTACCCCATAAAAGTTTCTCTCTAAAACTGGCAATCCTTCGGGGTTGCCTTTTTTGTTTCTAAATACCTAATATAAACAGAGGTATTAAATATGAAATTTTCAAAAGCACAGATCGCCAGCTTTCTTAAATTAGGCGATCAATATCAAAAAACAGATGGAACATCGTTTACCGGATTATTCGAAAAAACTTTAACCGATTCAGAAGGGCGAATAGCCGAAACGTTAACTTTAACAGTTGAGTACGGCGAATTAATTAAAGGTGATAGAGTAGGGATCAACGGCGAAGGACACAAAATAGCTTATATCGATGATGATCTATCCGGCTTAGTCACTTGTTATTTGGAAGTTACCGGGGGCGGTCGTGGCAAATACAAATAAAATATTACCCCGTTTAGCTATCAAGCGACGGTTTGAACAGATTCTTGCTGAAGAATGGAAATTAAATCTTGTCGATTACTTCAAAACATCCGTTGATGATACTCCACAAGTCTGGATCACTGAAATAGACGAAAGCTACACAAACATTTCATCAGTTCGAAATAAAAAGTTGGATGCTACGTGTTCAGTCACTATTGCTGTTTTTTCAGAAACGCAAGAAACAGCCGTACACGGAATTATTCAAAAATTAATGGATATCTCACCGTCTTATTTCCCTGATTTCAGGATCAATGATATCAACCCGCAAGTTTCATCGACCAATTACCAGAATGATGCTTCAAACGGTCACGTAATGGCGGCTATTACCCTCGACCTGAAATATTTCTACGAAAGGAACTAAGATGATCGACAATACATACGATATTTTTTCGGGTTCTGGTGTTGATATCTCGATTACAACCGAATTAGACCCTCTGATCAATTTCCACGATTCGACTTATGTTGATATTCCACAAGTTTTATCATATCCGACAGTTGAATCTACCCGTGAAATTGCCAGATACGAAACATACGATTCTGACACCGAAAGCATTTTACCGGGCGGTAAAATTTATTCTGATACTGAAATAACCGTAGGCGTAATCCCCGGCGATCCAGTTCAGGAAATGCTGGATACTGCTCTGGAGACAAAAGAACCGTTACGTTTTCGTATGCTGTACCAAATCGGAACGGATACCGTACAAGATGCGGCTCCCGGTCAGATCGGTTATTACAACATTTTCGACGCTAACGTTATCTCTGAAACCACATCAGGCGAACAAGAATCCGCTGTACAGAAAACCTATCAGCTTTCTATTCTCGATATGTACGAATCCGGCATTGCCCGTAAAGGTGATCCGGTGCTTACAGGTGATTGGGGTATCGGTGCGGGAACACAGCATTACCCTGGTGTGCTGGACTGGAAAAAGCTGTCAGGTAACAGATTCGTTACGTTCCCCGGTTCTACTGATCAAAACCCGTTCGGTGTTGATACCGGTGCTGTAGCGGTACAGGGTAACGATAATCAAGGCTGGCAACTCATCGTTAACTCTTCAGGCAAGCCGTTGATGCGGGTTCGTAACCTCTCACCATCTCCGCAAGCATGGACGAAGGTTTACACTGATGCAGATAAACCCGCTCCGGCTGATCTGGGCGCAGTAGATCTCAGAGGCGGGAATCTGGCGGTAATGACGGGTTCGATATTCTCCCCAGAGGTTCGAGGAACTACTTTCCGTTTCTGTCCTGTTCCCGGCGTTGCTAACGAGGCTGATTTACCACGATACATTTCGACCACTAACCGGGCTGGTGAAGCGGTAAACATCGCTACGATGTGGCACGCTGGCGGTAAAGGTTTTACCGAAATCGACAACATCAACGCGCTGGCAACGCTTAAGGATCGGGGCGAACTTGTTTACTCACCACTGAATAAACCTACTCCTGGGGCAATCGGTGCTGTTGCTAAAACTGGCGATACCATTACAGGAAGTTTGATTGTTCAGGATGGAACAACAGCGGTGAGATTTACTCAGCAAACTGGAAAGGGATATATTCAGTCTGGTAATTTATCAAACGCTGCTGATCCAAATACTCATTCGATGTGGTTAACAGGTTATCTTGCAAAAGATTTAACAGAATTTAATATTAAAACTTCTGCTGCTAACTATGAAAACATGAAAATTAATGGGAACGTGATTTATCATGCAGGACGTAAACCAACAACGTTAGAACTAGGCGCAATCGGCATAAATGACGTAATTGATCTTGGCACGTTTTAATAAACCATAAATACCCGTATACATTCCATATACGGGTATTTTTATGGCAAAGATTAAGTTTAAAAGAACTTCAACTGTAGGACGCAGACCTACTGGTTTAGAAAGCGGTGAAATCGGTATTAACCTTGCCGACCGCAAAATTTATGTAGGTGATGATTCTGGCGCAATTATTCAGTTGGGTAATGACCCGATTACAACCGAACGTCTACAAGCAAAAGCAGGCGCAACAATTGCCAACGGTCTGACCGTTTCGGGCAACCAGACCAACACCGGAACAATTACCGCTAGTGGCGACGTTAAAGGCGCAACCGTTACTTCTACCGGAAAGGCAACACTAGGTTCTGTTGGTACTGGTGCCTTAACCGCAACAGGAGTGTCTACGAGCACTTTAACCGCCACGGGGAACACTACCTTAGCCGGAACCAAAACAGGCCCGCTAGAGTCCACCACGTTGAACGCTACTGGTGTTGCGACAGTTGCATCACTTCAAACCCCAGGGGCGATTAGCGCAGGCGGTAACGCGGTTATTACTGGCAAGGTAAATGCTGGTTCGGTCGAAACCGTTTCAGTAGTCGCAACAGGCGACGTAAAAGGCGCTACCGTTACCGCAACTGGTAAGGCAACCGTGGGTTCTATCGGTACTGGCGCGATCACTGCTAGTTCACTGGTGGCAACTGGTGACGTGAAATCAGCAACCGTAACCACTACGGGCAAAGCGAAATCTGGATCTGTTGAAACGGGTGCTATTACCGGTTCGACTATTGCCGCAACTGGCAACGTAACGACTTCGGCAAAAATCACCGCAAACGAAATCGAACTAACAAAATACGATAATTTCGATTCACGGTATATTAAAACTGGTGCGGCTATCACCAACGCAACCAAACTTTCAACCCCGCGCAAAATCGCTGGTGTTGATTTTGATGGTTCTGCGGATATTTCGATCCCTGCTGAAAATGTCGGTGCTTTGGCGCTTGCTGGTGGTACTTTAACGGGTAACGTTCGAACAAGTGGTGACATTATTTCGACTAAAAGTGTTGAAGGTCAACAGGTTCGTTCAACTTATCGAATGGGTATCTATAGAAATACAACCCCATATTTCGACTTTATCCGACCGGATATTATTACTGCTGATGCATTACCAGCCACAAACCAAACAACCGGGATGCTTCGATTTAACGAAGGTTCAAAAACAACTGATATTCATGGTGGTCTTGTTCGCGCACAACTAAATCACTCAATTCAAACGGATGGTAGTGGTCAACTTATTATTGATAACAGAGATTCGGCGGGTGCAGTTAAAAACCGCATTAGAATGTATACCTCAGATGGTTCAACGCGTGTTGATGTTGGTTCGTTTGTTGCGGGAGCAACCACACTAGGAACGACTACAACGGGCGCACTGACGGCATCAAGCGCAACGATAAACGGTACATTGACCGGAACAGGAAGTTTGACACTAAACAGCGCAAATGCAGGGGTTGAGCTAGGTTCTTTAACAACTGCTGGTAGTCCGTATATTGATTTCCATACGTCAGGAACAAACGTCGATTATGATATTCGCTTAATTGCTAACAATACATCATTATCCGTTGTAAGTCGCCTTTCTATTCTTGAAGACTTTAACCTGAAATCGATTCGAAATCTTCGGATGAATGATTCCGCTTCCAGTTCTCTTATTATGTGTCGAGGATCTACTATTATTCGAGATCATGCTAACGGGAACGTGACTATTTCTGCTAGTAAAAAATCCGATACCGATACGGTCGGTGGTGATTTGTATTTGGGGTATAATGCTTCCACAACTAACTTAACAAATACAGTAAGATTAGAATCGCCTCTGTGGTGGAAAGGCACAACTCAGTTAGTCAGTTCTGCTGGTAAATTAATTGGCGCAAGCCTGGATACTGAATATCTACCGTTAACTGGCGGTGCATTAACTGGTAGTGTTTCTATTACCCGAAATGGAACGCCTGGTGTAGATTTTATTAACAGCGCAATTGATACTACTGTAGCACTACCTACAGCGACCGCATATTCGGGATCGATTACTTTTAATGAAAATCGTGCCGGAACAAATATGATCCGTAGTAAAATTGAAAGTATTATTGCTACGACAGGCGCAACACAGTTAAACATGTATGTTCGTGATGGTTCGAATGCAACTAAATCGCAAATTCGTATGGAATCGGATACAGGGTTAGTTAATATTGCTACAGGCGGTTTACGTGTAGCAGGTGCTGTCTCTCTGAGTAATAATCTTACTGTAGCCGGAACTTCGACTTTAAGGGGTTCTGTGACTACAGGCGAATTAACCAGCACAGGCGCATTAAGTGTTTCAATGGCTGCTCCAAACCTGCAACTACGTGCGGCTAATACTGATACCCGTCAGTATGTAATGGCGTATAAAAATAATGGCGTTAATTCGTGGTATGTTGGCAAAGCGAACGGAAACAGCGAAGGGCTTGCACTATGGAACTACGATGGCTCTTGCGGTATGACTGCACAACCAGATGGTAATGTGCAAATAGTGACAGGGGATGGCGGAGAATGTACATTTAACAAGACTGGCATGATCTATATTAGCCGTACTCCTACTGGTTCGGATCAGGCTTTGATTCGAGGTACTGTAGAGCCAGGTAGTCATGCTGATTGGAGAGGAAGGGGAGCGGGTTTACAAGTTGATTGCCCTGCCGCAAACACATCAGCATATAATATATGGAAAGCGACGCAATGGGGTAAAGATCATATTGCGGCAATGGATGTGCATATGCCTAAAGATGCTAATTCGACAGTATTGCGATTAATTACTGGTAGTGCCGTGTATTATTTCTATGGTAATGGCGATATCAGCGGAGTGACCAACTTTACTGCTAACGCTAATGGTTATTTTAACGATGTTTATATTCGTTCTGATGAAAGATTAAAACGAAACCTTGTTAAATTAAATTCCGCGCTTGATAAGGTTGACCAACTTAATGGCTATTCTTATGAAAAAAGAATGTCTCTTGAATCAGAAGAATATAATACCAAAGAAGTCGGATTAATTGCTCAAGAACTACAGGTTGTTTTGCCGGATGCAGTAAGTGAAGGAAAAGATGATTTATTAAAAATTTCTCCATCTGCGGTTAATGCTCTATTGGTTGAAGCAATTAAAGAATTGCGTCGAGAAGTAAATGAACTTAAATCACAAATCAACAAAGGGGCGTAATGCCCCTTCTTTATGAGGATATTTTATGGCTGTTGTGAGTATACCTGGATGGATTGGTTCATCTGCGGCTAATGAAACAGGTCAGCGTTTGATGTTTGACGCTCGCGGAGTATTACGTTTGCCGGGTACTGGGTGGATGAGTGAAATGGCAGGAAGATCAAAAGAAATTGAACTTACTTACGGTGCGAATCACAATTTAGGCTATGACTGGCTTGTAGGCGTATTAGCTAGCTACGGAACAATACCAGTTGTAGTTAATATTACAGGTAGTTGGGTTGCTGCAAACACTTCAGGCCCATGCATTTATATCCCCACAAGTTTACAAAATGAATATATCAAGTTAGTTATTCATTCCGGTGTAATGGTATCTGGTCGCGGTGGTGATGGTGCTACTGCTGGTAGCCGTTATGGTAAACCAGGTGGTATTGCTATCACAAACGAGATTGGCGGTCGTCTACACATCTACAACTATGGTTCTATTTGCGGCGGTGGCGGTGGCGGTGGCGGGGTATCGCTTAACTCGAACATTGTTTCTGCTGGTTCTGGCGGCAGACCATTTGGGTTAGGTGGTACTGGCGAAGGGCGAGATAGTCAAAGTGGTTATACCGCATCAATTGATTCTCCAGGGGCAACGCCTCCTAAAACTCGTTTTGACAGTGTAGGCGGTGTTGGGGGTGAAGTCGGATCACCGGGCGGTAATGCTACCTTCCCATATAGCAGCGGCACTATAGAACCGCCTGGTGCAGCGGGCGCTGCTGTGAACGGAAATTCCCCTTCTTGGTATGTACAAGGTGCTATATACGGTTCCCGTGTTTAATTCTCACTAATATTCCCTCTAAATAGAACATATAGGCCGGATTAATTCCGGTTCCTCTTAATAAAAGGTTAACAAAAATGGCTAAGTCGCAAGATATTTTTACTGGCGGTAACATTACCGTTGCTCTCGGTAATGATCTAACAAATACAAATCTGAACGGTCTGGGTTTTATTGATATTCCTGAACTAAACACTTTCCCTGAAATTAGTTCAACTCGAAATTCTATTAAGGTTGTCAACTTCTCCAGTCCTGATAACCGTACTCTGATCGGTCGACGTTCTTACGGTGATACTTCTCTGAGCGTAAACTATATTCCTGGTCATCCGATCCATGAACGTCTGATTACCGCTGCGGAAGGTACTTCCCGTGTTCAGCTCCGTATTACATATTGGGTTGATTCAGATCTCGATTATGGTGTAAGTTTTTTAATCAATGGCTTTATTTCCAGTGATACCTTCGGTGGTGGTGACGAAGCGGTTGTAACCCGTACTTTTAATATCGCAATCGATAAGGTAGTTGCAAAAGGCATCCTGGATTTGACTAATTCCGGTAACGGCATTATGAATCCGCTTTCTGTTATGAAAGATCTGCCTGCTAATCTTACGATGAAACAGAACGATGCTGTAGAACTGGAGTTTAACGTTGCTGGTGGTTATCCCCCGTACTCTTACCGATGGTACAAAGATGGTCAGCTAACGCAGTTGGGTTCGTCTACTACCACACTGGATCTGATGGGATCTCCAAGCGGTACGCACGTTCGAAAAGTCCTCGTTTCGGATGCTATGGGCCAATCAGTAATTTCTACTGAATGCACCGTAACCGTAACCGCTCCATAATTTCAAGCCGTCCTGATAGGCGGCTTTTTTTATTCCTAAATACTAACAAACCAACTTAGGAATAAAATCAATGAAAGAATTCGAACAAATGATGAAAGACTTAACAGTTGAAAATAAACCTGTTGAGTTCGGCAAATACACCTTTTACGTTCGCCCGATGACCGTTGCGGAATATCATACGCACATCACCAACGATGATAAAAAGTTGCGGGATGAACAAACCATTTTAGCCTGTACCCTCACCGAAGACGGCAAACAATTATTCACTGATATCGATCAGGTAAAAAATCTGGTTGTTCAGGTTCGCCAGGTACTGATCGGAAGTATCGCGCAAGTAACCCTTTCTCTGGATCCGGCTGTATTCGAAAAAAAGTCCGAAGCAACCCCTACTTAAAATTCATGCTGCGAAACATGGTTAAACGGGGTTTCTCTTACGACGAAACTCAAGCTATGCCGTTGCCATTGTTCCGATCACTAGAACTATTCGACCGATTTATTGAACCATCGGGAATAGATGTTATTGATGCAATGTTTGCACGACTTCACAGCACCATTTACGCGGCATCAGGACATATGTCTAAAGAGGGGTTGCGCAAAATGAAATCATCCGATTTCAAATTGATCCGCGATGAAACCATATTCAAATCGCCGGAAGAAATTCAGAAAGAAAAAGAACTCAAGGCGAAGAAGAAAGAAAACGAAATGTTACAGCATCTTTCCCCAGCCGAACGGGAGAAATATTTAAAACGCAAAGGGGTAAAGAATGGCAAACGATAACAGACATACACTAACGTTAACCGCTGATATCGGCGGTGTTGCTAATGGTGTACGTAAGGCAGAATCATTACTTGATGGGTTATCCGGTCAGGCTACATCACTAAACGGTATTCTGGGTTCACTCGGTAACGGTATGCGGGGATCCGTCAACCCCGCTTTGATGGCTGTAGGCGCTGCTGCTGGCGTTGCGGCTGCTGGCCTTACCCTTTTGATGTCCTCTGCGGAACAGGCCGTTAAACTGGACGAGGTTTCCAAATCTAGTGGGGTTTCGACCGACGCATTACAACAGCTAACGAAGGAATTCGGATCCGCTGGTATCGCAATGGAACAGTTCGGAGATATGAACAAAGATGCGATCAAAAACCTCGGTGAATCTGTTGCTACTGGTTCCGGTATCGGGGAAGACCTCGAAAAGTACGGGCTTAAACTAAAGAACTTCACCAAATATATCGGGGATACCAACGGCGGTATTAAAGCATCGATCAGCTTGTTCTATCAGTTGAAAGATGCAGGCGCTACCGTATCGGAAATTACTTCCGCAATGGAAAAATTATCCGGTGGTTCATCCGCGATGATTTCCCGGTTGAGTGAATTAGGATCTGAACAAGAAGCATTAAATTCAGTTGCACAACAGAACGTAGACATTACTTCGGATGCAGTTAAAAACTATGCCGATTTCTCTACTAAAATGGGAGAGCTGGAAAATAAAGTTAAAGGGGCAATTGCAAACGGGTTATCCCCTGCTGTTGAGAAAGTATTAGAAATCTGGGATTGGTTCGAAAAAGATTGGGGTAATACTGAATTCGCCAAATGGTTAGCCAATTTAGGCGAAGTCTCCGAAGAATCTTTTAAAAATGTTGCTCCTTATTCTTCGTCCGGTATGACTAACGGGCAACGAATGCAAACAGATGGTTCTGCTAGTAAAGAATTCCTTGCTGAAAAGAAATTTCAAGAGGATCTTGCAAAGGCTCGTGAAAAAGCCGAAAAGAACGCAAAGATCATTAATGAGAATATCGAAAAAGAGCGGAAACGAGCGGCGGAAGAGAAATCAGCAAATGATAAAATAGCTGCTCGTGAAGCGGAAAAGGCCCAACAGGAAGCGGAGAAGGCCGCTAAAGAGGCTGCTGCTAAAGCAAAAGCCGCTGCTGCGGAAGCGAAACGTTTAGCTGACGAAGCGAGACGCAAAGCGGAAAAAGAAGCTGCTGATCTTGCCAAATCAAAAAAGGAAAGTTACGACGCATTAAACAGGATCACCGTTGAAGGGTTTAGTTCGGAAGCTGCTTCTATGGCTAGTGGTAACGCCAAATTAGAACGCGGCTACGAAGATATTAAGATGCTTCAGGATAAAGGCGTAATCGATGCTAAAGAAGCTGGAGAACGTCGCCAGGCACTGATTATGGCTATGGGCGGTAACTTCTTAGAATCGCTTATTGGTATCGATCCAAAAAAACGGGCAGATATCGAACGGGCTGTTGAAGATACGTATAACTCTGAACTGGAATCACTTCAAACAGCACTGGATAATAAGCTGATTCTTGAAGAAGAGTATGCAGCGAAGAAAGCCGCTATTGATGATGCCTACGGTGAACGTAAACGGGCCTTAGACGAGACTGAACAACAAGCGGCGATTGCTGCTACCGTTTCTTCACTTGATCAGTACCAGGGGCTTGCAGATGGTGCAATGGCGGCTATCGGGGCTGTTGCTGGAGAGAACTCGAAAGCGGCTAGAGCTACCTTTGCAATCTCCAAAGGGCTGGCGATCTCTAAAGCAACAATGGACGCATACTCCGCTTTCTCAGATGGTATGAAAGAGGGTGGTTTTGCTGGTTTTGCCCTTGCCGCTTCGAAGATGGGCGCGGTGATGCAACAGCTTGCCAGTATCAAACAGGTCAAAGGCCAGTTCCACGACGGGATCAATAACGTTCCTTCTACTGGTACTTACTTACTGGAACAGGGTGAACGTGTTGTTGATAAGCGGCTTAACCAGGACTTGAAAAATTACCTCAGCAGTGAACAAGGTGGCGGGATCACCGTTTCCGCTCCGATCACCATCCAGGGTAATGCTTCGAGTAATGACCGGGAACTAATGGCAACTCTGAAAAAATACCCGCAAGAAATCGCCCGATTGGTTGAGGATGCACAACGCCGACGCGGATAAATATTAGCCCCTTTGATACTACCTAAATAAAGGTAAATATCTTAGGGGCTTTTTTATGTCTGACATTTTCAACGATCCAAAATTTAAAACAGAGATCCGGGTGAATTCAATAGCACCATTCTTTGTTAATAAATCCGCTTCGGGTAAAACCCTCCGGCGCTTTACTGGTACTCAGTGGTACGAAACAACGGTGACGGTTAACTATGTTGGTGAGGATCAATATCTTTTCGATGAATGGTTAGCGGAATATCGTTACGGTAAACCCTTCCAATTCCCGATGTACAGGGCGATTAACCTGATGTACAGGGGCAATCAAACCGCTTTGTGTAACGTTTCCGCTGGTGTTCCTGCTGGCGCTCGTGAAATCCCTGTTTCGGTTCTGCTCGAAAAAGGAACTAAGTTTACCTTTGCAAACCAAACCAAAGTTTACGAAGTAACGGACGTTGATCCGGTTACTCAATCCCTGCTTATTTTTCCTAACCTACGTAATCAGGTTCAGGCGGGTGAATTAATCAATTATCGAACTCCGGTACTAACTTTAATGGTAACTTCGAACGATTTCGAATATGACCTGAAACAAACGACCTATACCGAATTCGACGCAACAGAGGTATTATAATGGCAACTAAACAAGAAGAGATCGCGAATCTTTGCGTACATCCTGATTTCTTGAAAGATTTCAATTCCAGAAACGGTACGAATAAAACCAGACTTACCCAACAGGAACTATTTTCCGTAGGTACGGTGTTTCATTGCATCACGGTGACAATGGCACAAGGCGCGGGAGTTCTGCGTATTTGCGATGGGTATCATGATATCATCCACAACAATTTTAGATTCCTTGCGAGTGGTGATTTGCTCGATGTTATGGCACCAACCAAATCAAAAGAGATCAATAATCAGGGTATGTCTGTTAAGTTCGCGAATGTCCGAACTGATTACATTCAGCTAATCCGTGAAAAGAAACTGGACAAAGCAACTGTATCAATCGAGGTTGTTTTTTTGAATCCGTTAAAAGGTGGAGTTGTTGCCAGCTACGGGCAATTTTACGGTGAGGTTGATTCAACAACTGTTAATATCCGAATGAACGAAACCGAATTTGAAAACACTTCCGAAATCAGATTAAACAGTATCTGGTGTTCACTGGATCAGAACGCAAGGCATCACGCGTCCGATGGTGTTCATCGTAGCTATCCCGGTAATGAAAACGATGGGTTCTTTAGTAAAGCTGGTAAATGGAATTCACAGGCAATCTGGACAGCCAAAAAATAACCCTAAATACCCTATATAAAGTTTATGGGGTATTTCATGTTAAATAACGACATTATCAAACAAGCATTAATTACCGATTTCATCAATGAAACTGTAGGGCAAACGTTCGAATACGGAAACTACGATTGCAATTTGCAAATGGTTAAATTGGTTGATGTTCTGACAGGTTCAGATCATTACGAAAAGATTCACCGGAAATATTCGTGCCCTAAATCTGGTTTCGCATTATCCAAAAAAGAAATCGGTTTCGGGGATACTATGTCTTTCATTGAAAACTATTTCGACAAAGAAGAACAACCATCTTTCGAAAATGGAACAATCCTTGTCTCCGTTCAGAAAAACCGAAATAAGAAAACGTATCACGTTGCTCTGGTTTATTCCGGTTATGCCCTCGCTGTTAATTCTCGAAACGTTTACCAGATGATGCCTGTTTCCTTGATAGAATTCGAATCATCTTGGAGGATTAAACCATGCCAATAATGGTTGTCGCGGCTATCGCGATTGCTGCTGCGTCAACCGCTGCGGCGTTGGCTGCTGCTGGCGTTGCTATGGCGGTTGCTATCGGTGTTGGTCTTGCTGTAGGGGCTGCTATGGCGATAATGTCGCTATCCATGCAACCTTCAGTACCCCGAATACAATCACCGGATTCAGCTTCATCGTTAGGAACAACAACGGATCCGTCTACTGTGATCCCTACTATCTACGGTGAATCCCGCACTGGTGCGATCAACGTATTCAAAGCGGTAAACGGAACTGATTCAAAAGGTAATTACCTCGTTCAATGCTTCGCTATTTCGCAAGGTGAAGTTGACGCAATCAAACAGATCTATATGGATAATAAAAAGATACTGCTTGATAATAATCTTCACGTTGATGGTATCGTACCTAAAGCACAGATCGCGGTTGCATATCAAAATATTTTGCAGGTAGAGATTTCCACGGGTAAAAATCCTGGTCGTCATTTGTCATTAGCGAAAAAATATATTGGTAACGAGTGGCCTGACAACTTTACCGGGAACGGTATAGCAACGATGTGCATCGTTATGCACAAAACCAATAAAGCATTAACGGACGGCGTTGATATCCTTCAACCAAACTCACAAGTTGCGGTTGAGTTAAACGGGAAGAAGATCACCAACCTGATTAACGGTAACAAAGAGTTCACCCGCAACGCCCCTAGCTGCTTACTCGATTTCCTTATTTCACCAAACGGCTTGAATACACCAATTGACCGTATTGATCTGGATTCGTTTAAAGTCGCTGCTGCTCGTACTGATAATATCTATTGGTGTGATGGTGGTACGGATCCGAACGCCAGCAACAAAGCAAACATCGAAAATATCTGTTCTAGTTTCGGCGGTATTGTTTTTGACTCGTTCGGTAAATTAACCCTCAAACTGGATGCACCAGACGTAACAAAATATCATTTCGATGAAGATAATATTGTTATGTCCGAAATCAGTTTAACTGATGGCGGCACCAGTAGTTATTACAACACCCTGAACGTAAGTTTTAACGATCCAAAAATCGATTACAGTTCAACGGTGCTTCGTTATCCTTCGGACGCTCAAAGGGATGCACTGATCAAAAAAGATAAACGAGTTATCGCGAAAGATATCACCATGCGTTTTTCAAAGAACGTCGGTGCAATCGACAAATTAGCGAGTATCGAGCGAAACAAGGCGTTGATGACTCATCAGATCAGCTTTAGTACCGCTGACGCTTTCACCCTGGAAGTTTGGGATGTAATCAGCGTAACCAACAAAGAACTACAACTGAACAATAAACTGTTCCGTGTTCTGTCAATCACTCCGATGATGGATACAGGTACAGCAGGAACGATCACTGTTACCGCTGGTGAATATGATTCGCTGGTTTATTCGAATCAAGATTTAGCCGCAAAGCCTAACTATGACCCTATTTCAGTTTCAACCAGCATTTACCAGCCGTTCAATTTAGCTGCTGTTAATACTGGTGAAACCGTTTATGGTTCGAATGTTCTGGTTACGTGGGAATGTAATATTGACTACAACCGATATCAGTTTTATATCCAGTATAAAAAATCAAGTTCAACAGAATGGTTATCTTCTGGTAATACTTCTGAATACGAATTTACGATTATGGGTTTACAAACTGGTGTTCAATATGATTTCCGTGTTTGTGCTGCTGGTTTATATTATCAATCTCCGTGGACTGAATTAAGCAATCCTAACTTAACCGTTCAGTATTTGTTACCTGCTCCGGTTGTTCGTTTGCGTAATGGTATTGCGTTAGGCTCGAGAGAAACCCGGCACCAGGCGTTTGATCTGGAATGGGATGATCAATCGAAGTTAGACGTAACGGTAAACGGGGTAAAAACTAAATTCGTTGACCTCTTCGATTATTACGAAATTGAAGTAACTCAAAAGAATCGGGTATTCACTTATCGTACTAAAGATATCAACTGGATCTATACCTACGAAATGAACGCCGTAAACGGGCTTTCACGTAACGTTAAGTTTGGTATCCGTGCTATCGGGTTCGGTGGTCGTAAATCTAACCAGACCGTTGTGGAGTGCTTTAACGCGCAGGCTCCGGCCTTACTCGGTTTTAGCGCAAGTCCTGGATTCGGTACAATCTTTGTTAACTGGAATCAACCGGATCCGGTAACTGTTCCTGATTATGCTGGTGTTGTGGTTCAGGTTGCACAAACGGCAGGGTTCACCGGAAGCACCGTAAAAACGTTCACCGCGCCTAACGCCTCAGAGATCCATACGATTAACCTTGATGACGGTAACTGGTACGTTCGCGTAGCTGCTTACGATGTGTTCGGACAGGACGCGATGATCTATACCGCTGCGGTGATGGTACAGCTACAGTCACGAGTGAACTGGACTCAGCAAGATTCGGAACTGATTAAAGAATTCCTTAATCTGGAACACCATTTAGAGGCTGCGGTTGATCAGGCGTTTGAGCGGTCTAAGGACGCGATACAGCTAGAGATATCTAATCTGCATACTAATGTAACCAACGAACGCAATCAGGCTATTGCTGCGGCATCTACCCGGATGGAACAGATTGTTAAAGATGGTGACAAGGTTGTTGTCGATGCTCTGAACCAGGTTAAGGTTACGATTGATAAAGATATCAAATCAGAGATCACCGGATTAAACACCGTTATTGCTTCGAACAATCAGGCCCAATCTCAGGCCCTGCAAACCGTTAAATCTGAAATCAACGGCAACATTGCGCAAGTCAGTACGAACGCGCAGACAGCCGTTGATGCTCTCAAAAATACGGTTAACTCGAAGTACACCGTAAAGGTAAACGCTAACGGTGTTGTTACTGGTATGACGATGGTTGCGGACAGCACGAATGATAAAAGTGCTATCTATTTCAACGCTAATGAATTCTTCGTTATTTCGAACAGTTCGGATCCATCAAACCCGGTAATTCCTTTTGCGGTTCAGAACAGCAGAGTATTTTTAAATTCTGCTGTTATCGCTAACGCAAGTATTGGGGCGGCTCATATTACTGATGCTTCAATCGGAACCGCAAAAATTATCGATGGTTCGATCACTAACGGTAAAATTCAAAACGCTGCGATCACCAACGGTAAAATATCAGGTACGTTGTCATCACAAAACGCCGCTGGTTGGGCGCTGTATCAAGATGGTTCGTTAGTGGCAACGAAAGCAACGATTACCGGAACCGTTAACGCTAACGCTGGTGTGTTCAACAATGTAACTATCGCGGGTAACTGTGATATCCAAGGAACGTTACGAGCAAATCAGATTGTTGGTGATATGGCGGTACAGGGTATCTTACCCGCTGTTGGTTGGATGCGCCCCCCTACATCAGGTACATGGACAACCGTTGCAAGACAGGTATACACAGGGCAGGGAACGAGTAACATCATCGTCTCTGTACCTAACGTAAACTGTCACGCAAGAGGCGGTACAGGTTCAACAACTGGCGGCTTTTTTGAATATCGTGTACTGGTTAACGGTAACGTGATCTGTAATGAAAGAATTGATGGCGGTACAAATGCACCAGCCGGACAATTCTCTGAAAATAGCGGAACTGCTAAAACTACAATGGGAGGTGCTATTAAGCTGAACAATGTAACTGGCGCTACAATCGAATTACAGATTTTTGGTGCTGGTTATGTCGGTTCATATCCTACTACAAGAGTTGACGCTGTTCCCGTAATTGTTAACGTAATGTATCGAAACGCTTTCACTGATTAAATACAAAGCCCCTTAAATAAAGATGTAAATCTAACTAAGGGGCTTTTTTATGCCATTTGTAATCGAACTAACTATAGGCGGGATTATGGCCGCTATCGGTGTGATCTGGAAAATGCATTCTAACCAGGTTCAAACCAAAATCAAACACGAACAACGTATTGCCTCGATTGAATCTGAAAATAATATTCAGGATTTAAAAATTAAACATATCGAGGATAAAAATGATTCATACGGATCCCGAATCGACCGTTTAGATAGTGCGGTTATTGAAATCAACCGCAACATCACAAAGATTTTAACTATTCTCGAAGGTGGTTCCAATGGGAAAAAAACTAAGGACGATTAAACATTACATCGCTAAATCGAAAAAACTGTTGCTTGCACTGTTAATGCTGGTTGTAGTGTACAACCTGATCGCTATGGTTGCTGGCTGGCCCGTGATCGATATCGGTTCGGCATTTGGTGGTGTGTTCGCGGTGCTGTCTGCTTTGGGGGTTTAAATGGCTCGTAACCCCACTAAGGCGCAGATTAAAGCCGACGCAAGGAACAAAGCCGCAACTGATAAAGCAAAAGATCAATTACGTAAGCTCATGATTAAAAAGAGTGATGATTACATAAAAAGGGTGGGTAAAGCCTCCCGGCAATCAGCGATCATCCTTCGTGAACAGATAGCGGATAAGATTGATCGGCCTATTGGGTTCACTCAGAATCAGTCTACGTTCTACACGTTCAGGAAAATCTCAGACACCAAAGTTGAACACAAGATAGGGATTAAAGATACACAGGATCGTTATCTTGGCCCGTTGTTCAAAGGTCGAAGGAAACCAACGGATAAATTTATTCCGATTAACCAAAAGTACATTGATGGTCATGGGAATATCAAAGGGCTAAATAAGAATACGCAATCAGGCAAGTACAAAGCGGTTTCTGAAAAGCAAACGAAGTTTAAAGAAATCCTTGTTGATACTACTCAAAAAGACAGGTCTAAACGAATCATCGCGATCAAACATAATCCGACGAAACGAAAAGCCTTGTTCGATTGGGAACAGATATCCGAAGACCTGATCAAAAATATTAACAAGGTGACGAAATAATGAACGTACAAGATTTCCCATGTTACAAATACGACGATTTAGAAGATATTAAACTAAACGGCAAGTTAGCCGAATCAATTACGTATTCTTTTGATAAGAAACACATCAAGCAAAAGAAGCTAAAACAAATGCTGGTTAACGATAAAAATTGTTTTATTGCTTCAACCCAACTCGATAAACCTACTATTCGTTTTAAAACTGGTGCGGAAGTTGATATTGATTGCCCGTTTATTTTCGAATCACGTTGTATTTGTATTGGCTCTTTCCCGTATAATTACAAAGGCTATCGATTGAAAGCATTTGTATTCCAGTACATCTAAGGTCGGAATATGAATAATTTTAAATTTAGTACCAGAAGTAAAAATAATCTAAACGGTGTGCATTGTGATCTGGTTCGGGTTGCTCACCTCGCGTTAGAACTTACTTCTAAAGATTTCGTAGTGATCGAAGGTTTACGCACTATGGAACGACAAAAACAGATGGTAAGGGAAGGTAAATCCAAAACGTTAAATTCTCGCCACCTGACGGGCCACGCAATCGACGTTGTACCGTTTCCGGTATCCTGGGAACCTAAAGAGTTTGCGCCTGTTCTGGCGGCTTTTAAAGCTGCTGGTGAACGTCTCGGTGTTAAACTTGAATTCGGTGCTGATTGGGTATCTTTCAAAGATTTCCCGCATATCCAGATCGCCCGATAACCTAGATCAAAAAAAGCCCCTTGCGAATGCTTGGGGCTTTATCTTTTTACTCGGTTAACTTATCGATTAGTGTCGGTTCGTGCTGGGTTCGTTCCTCGAACTCTTTAATGAATTTCTCACGGTCGATCATGATATCAATGTGAGAGTGCATCACCAGCCCTTCGGACTCTAACAACTGCTCGTTCGTAACGGTGGTTGAATCGATATACACCCGGCCTTTAGTCCACGCGGTATCTTTCTTGATCACTAACTTCTGGGTACGTTCATCCCTGTACGTAACGAAAAAGTAGTTGTGCGCGGTGTCGATCTGCTGGCAATCAATCCGTTTGATCACTGTCTTGATACTGGCGCGGATCTCTAACCGTTCTACGTTCTGGGTATCGTTGATATCAAGTTGCTTAAACTTATCCCATCCGGCTGTATTCATTCTGACCATATGATCATCATGAATCTGTTTCTGTTTGAGATAGTCCGTTTTCTGGGTTTCCAACTGATCGATAATCTCAGTTAGTTTGTTGATCATCGCTGGTGATTTCGCGGAACCAATCGCAACCATATAGTTCGCGATCTGTTCATCGATATCCGCTATCAGGTTTTCAACCCCTGATTGAATTGGTGCTGACTCAACGAACACCCGATCCGCTAACAACTGCAACAGGGCAAGTTCTAACGTCCTCGCTCGGAATCCCCACTTGTTACAGTTCCGGTGTGAATCTCTCGATGAACACACGTACCTGTACGCGAACGGCTGATTTTTCACTGTGGATTTCATTTTGAACATATGACATCCGCAATGTTTGCAGTACATGATCCCGATACCGGATAACAAAGGGATCTCGGGGTTAGCCTCCTTCAACGGTGCGAATGACTTGTTGCCGATCTGGAACTTCAACCGCTCGTATTCGTCCTTTGTAACAATCGCCGGGTAATAGTCATCAAGGGTGAACGATTCACCGTTAACGTTAATCACCTTCTGACCGTGGATCGCGGGTTCGATGATTCTCGATGCGTGTTGCATGTTCCATTTACCCCTGGAACGTCCTTCGGTTGGGGCAGGGTGGTTTTCTTGCAGGTACGACAGGATCAACCGGTTCGAATAACCTTTCTGTTTAAGCTCGATCAGCTTTTGGGCGATAGGGTAATAAACCGGATGCGGTTTAACGAAACCAGACGAAGAATCAATCCACCACTTATCCTGACCCAGTTCCTTAATCGCTACGACCACATCCCCCGGTTGCCGCTGCTGGTGGCGTTTAATCTTGCTCAACGCACTAGCAATGGTTCGTTTGGATTTAGTTTCAGATTCCTCGTTAGCCCTACTGAACAGCATCACCGAAAACATCAACTGTTGCAGGGTATCGTTGTTCACCTCGGATACCTTGTAAATCTGGTTATCAATACCAGTGATAACAACGATCCCTTTCAGCAATAAGCTGGTGAACATGTTCACGGCGTTCATAGGATTAGCGCGTGAAAAGCGGTCTAACGATTCAATCAACAGGTACGAACCACGGGGAATTTTGCCGGATTCAACGTGTTTGATGAAATCAGATAAAGCCCCTTCGGTTGCGTTTTTACCTTTAAACGCCGATACCCCGAAATCTTGATACTCTTCAAAAATTTCCAGATTGTGTTCAAGTGCGATCTTTTTAACCAGATTTTCAATACTCGATTTCTGGCGCTCTAACGATTGCCCTTTTGCTTGCCGCTCCGAACTGAATCGAACATAGCTGTACAAACGCGGCTTGTTCATATTTCCCCCTAACGAGTCAGAAAGGGGCTATTTCTAACCCCTCAACTGATCAAATCCCGATTAATTCGCCAGCTTCAATATCAATATTTTTTACATTATGCGCCTTTTACAAAATGAATCATATCGGCTGTCAACTCAAGATAAGTTCCACCAGAGACAAAGGACAGGTTCATATCAATTGTGCATTTGTCGCCGGGCTGATTCGTTTTCATCGCAGTACCAGTATATCGACCCGGTTGTGTTGCGTTGAAAGTCTGTATTGCGAAATCAGAAACGGTCTGCAATTTCATTCCGGAATTTTTTGTGATGAAATACTGTGTCTTAGACCACATTTGATCGCACTCTTCTTTGCTGTTGCCAACAACCGGAGTGTTACTTGCAATATAGGCTCTAGCCTCGTTATTCTTTTGCTCTTGTGCAGGGGAGATACAACCTGACAGAGAAGCTACAACAGCAACAGCAAAAGCAGCTTTAACAATTACAGATAATTTCATTTGGTATTTTCCATTTTTAGGTAAAGTTCCCCCGTCCGTATTAACGGGGATTCAAATAAACTTTTATTTTTGGCAGTTAGACGATTTCGATACAGCAAACAACAATCAACACAACGAACAGAATAATTTGATAACGTGGGGTTAATTCGGACTTCCGTTTAGCGTGCATTTAATTCCCCCCATTAAACAGCTTGATAGCCCCCAGAAGGAACCTATCAGCACGGGTAAGCATCAACTCCGCCATTTCTTTAGACTGGCCTGTAACCTCACAGAACAACCGTACTTTCATCAAGTAAGTTGATTCCTCAACCGTTTTAACTAGGTTGTCGTAATCGGAATTAACACGGGTGGTATTACCAGGTTCAGCCAGTGTGAACACAGGAGTTGTTACGGGGGATACATGAGCCTGTTGACGATTCCAGACACAAACAGCAGCATCAAAAATCCAGTTGATGTCATCGTCAATTTGAACAGGGGAGGTGTTGCCAGCGTAGGAAACAATAGCGTCGATCTCTTCGTTGATTTCGAGCGCTTCGACGTGGGCGGATTCAACCAGTGCTTTCGCTTCAAGCTGTTCAGCACAACGAACCAGATCCTGTACCAGATGGGCTTTGCGCTTGTAATCGGTAGGGAAGTCGTAAACACTTGTTAAGCCAGCTTGTTCAACACCAGTATTCCATTCGGCAACGTGAGCGGAGATTTTGATCGCAGGTTTAGAATTGATACGTTCGATGATGTCACGAGCATGAGAAGCGAGAAGTTGAGCGGCAGTTTTCATTGATAACCCCTTGATTCTGTTAAGATTCAGGAGACTGTTAGCTTACCTCCCGTTCGATAGGGGGTAATGTACTTGAGTGTTACCGATGGTCACACCCAGCACCGCCATGGTGGTAAAGCCCAGACCGGTCAGCACGGCGTGAATGAGGTACAGCACCGGCGCCACGAACAGGAACAGGAACTCGATCGGTTCAGTGGTTCCGCCCACCACGCAGGCAATGACGCCGGAGATCAGCAGACCTTTAATCTTATGACGGTTTTCCGGACGAGCGCAGTGGTACATCGCCAGCGCGGCACCCGGCAGACCGCCGAGGAAGGCCGGCATTTTACCCTGGGAGAGGAAGCGGGTGGCGCTCTCCGAGAAGCCGTGGGTGGTCGGGCAGCTCAGCTGCGCCTGGAAGATGGTCAGCGCGCCGCTGACGTCGTGGCCGCAAACGTCCATCGTGCCGCCCGCTTCAGTGAAGCGGATCAGGGCCACAAGAATATGCTGAAGCCCAAAGGGTAACAGCAGACGTTCGCCGGTACCGAAGATCATTGGGCCAAAATCACCGGCGCTGTTAATGATACGGCCAATACCGGTAATGCCCATGGCGAAGACCGGCCATATCAGCGGAATGATCAGGCCAAACAGCCCCATCACCACGAGGGTGATGATGGGCACAAAGCGGGTACCGCCGAAGAAGGCCAGCGCGTCCGGCAGGCGGATATTGTGAAAACGTTCATGAAGCATCCAGATGATCACGCCCGCGATCACGGCCCCGAGGATCCCGGTATCAATAGACTGAATACCAATCACGCTCTGAATGTTGTTAGCCTTCAGGATTGCCGCGTCGGTGGTCGGCAGGATGCCTTTGGCGGTCAGCCAGAAGTTAACCGCCAGGTTCATCACCGCGTAGCCAACGAAGCCGGCAAACGCCGCTACGCCTTTGTTTTCGCGGGCCAGCCCCAGCGGGATGGCGATACAGAACATCACCGGCAGGAAGCTAAAGGCAAAGGAGCCGACCTTGCTCATCCAGATAAAGATCGCCTGCAGCACAGGATTTCCCAGAACCGGGATCAGGGTAACGACATCGTGGCTGCTGAGTGAGCTGCCGATGCCCAGCATGATCCCGCAGAAGGAGAGCAGAGCCACGGGCAGCATAAAGGTCTTACCCAGTTGCTGGAAAAATTCCCATAGCGAGATTTTTTGTGCTGCTTTCGCCGTCATA